>Ga0247718_1000455_pt1 | contig 11505 bp, 4 predicted proteins | sample 21E_DmetaG_FD_189045 | JGI IMG/M metagenome (GOLD analysis project Ga0247718, IMG submission 189045) | Soil microbial communities from hillslope of Landscape Evolution Observatory, University of Arizona, Oracle, AZ, United States - 2-1-E_D | ecosystem: Engineered > Artificial ecosystem > Mesocosm...
AGACAAGATCAGCCACTACGCCGCTGACGGATTGGGCTTCGATGACCTGTCGCTGGTCGTGCCCTACAACCAGGCATGGATTTACAACAGTCCGGCAGAAACGCCCCATCACAGTTTCGAGGACACCGCGGCGGAGATCGGCAGATTCCTTGACGGCGACTTCGGCCCCTTCCACCGCATATTCCTGTTTATCGCCCTGGACGGTGGGCGAGTCCTTCGCATCTGAGTGCTCGCCAGGAAACCGGCGATGCCGAACTGCTCAGATTCGGGGAACCCTGAAATGGCAATCCCGAGCCAGACCCGGCACGGAACGCTTCAGACCGGGAAGGTGTAAGGACTAGAGGCAGCACCAAATCTGCGGCAATTCTTCGTAGAACGGTGAAGGGATAGTACAGACCGCAAACCGGTTATTCGCGCGCGAACCGCGCACAACAGGGCGGCGAAAGCCGTAGACGCTATGAAAATCCGTAGGACCTCACGGCTCGTGAGGGTTCAACTCTCATCGCTTTAGCGCTCCAGTGCGCTTGCCCTAATACCATCCAAGACGAGACTTTACACATCACGGAAGACACGCTACAAACAGCGTACTCTGGGCTACGCTGTCCGAGGCGCGCCGCGACGCCAACGCCAACCGACGACTGAGCACGCCAACAACGCAGGAACCGAGAACAATGGTCCGTGGCAGAAAGAAAACGCCTGAAGATCACGGCCCCACCTACCGTCTCGAAGCAGAGCCAACGGCCAGCGATGGCTGTGGTCCTGATCTGTCCCGCGACGCCTCACGCGCTGGGGCCTGAGTGATGCCACCGCAGCGTGCCGCAACGGCAGCCAAAACCGAATCAGCGCTAAACCGGCGGCTCCGCCAACTCCGTGAAATCGCCGCCGGGTTCAAGCGTTCGAAGATGTCCCCGCTGCAGCTCTGTGAGGCGATCATCGACGGTCGCCTCATTGACCCGCGCACGCGCTCTTTTTTTTCGGGCTTGCCGGCAGATGAACGCCACTATTGGATCGCCAGCCTATACGCGTTGCGGATGTCCAAACGTCAACGGCGGCGTCTTGCCGCGTATTTCACGCCTCCGCATCTCGTTCGCCACGTCATCGACGTCTTGGAGGAGGTGGGCATCGAGCCCGGCAAACACCGCATTCTCGATCCGGCCTCCGGCGGCGCGGCGTTCTTGGTACCGTTGGCCGCGCGGGTCGCCAGCACGGAGCGTCGACGCGGGCGCCCAGCCGCGTCCATTCTGCGCACCATCGAGTCGACGCTCGCCGGAATCGAAATCGCGCCTCAGCTCGCACAGCTCTCGCGCCTCCTTCTCGCCGACCTCCTACGCGCTGATCTCAAGTCCAGCGCCCGCCGGACGCTGAAGCTGCCAATCTGTACCGCCGACACGCTGAAATCACCAGCGCCAGAGCCTCTTTATGACGCGATCGTTGGCAACCCGCCCTACGGTCGTATCCTTCGCCCGTCGCGCGATTTGCTCACACGCTTCGCGGATGTCGTCAGCGATGGCTACGTCAACCTCTACGCGCTGTTTATAGAGCAGGCTCTGCGCTGGGTGAAGCCCGGTGGCGTCGTTTGCTTGATTGTTCCCATGTCCTTTGTGGGCGGCGCTTACTTCGCCGCCCTGCGCAAACGGATTCTCGAGAGTGCGCATGTGCTGCGCATCGACCCGATCGAGAAGCGCAACGACGTGTTTCTCGATGTTCTGTACGACGTCTGCGTCCTTGTGCTGCGCAAAAAGGGCGGCGCTGCGTCGGCCAAGCCCGCCGCCAGCTCGCTGCTGCGGCTGGACGAGCCGGCCCGCATCCTCGGAAAGATTGACTTACCCGCGCATCCGTCCGAGCGCGTTTGGGCCCTGCCAGACGGGGTACTGGACGACCGTCTCTTTCAAGACGGACTCGCGACGCTTCAGGACTACGGTTACATCGCCAAGGCTGGGTATTTCGTTTGGAATCGGGAACAGCACCGATACCGGCGCGGGTTCAGACCACGCAGCAATGAAGTGCCGTTGTTCTGGGCGCACAACGTCAGGCCGAACGCCATTTGCCAGCCTTGCGACGCAACTGGATCGGATCGTATCGGCCTCGTGAAGATCGTGGCTGACAACCAGGCAATCATCAGGACCGACGCGATTATCCTTCAGCGTACGACAAACCGCCGCCAGAAACGGCGGCTCGTCGCTGCGCTCGTCCGCAAGAAGGCCGTTCCAGGCGATGGCAGGTTTGTCAGTGAGAATCACACGATTCTCCTGCTCCCCGATCCAACCAGACCGCAGGCCGTTCCGCTGGGGATGCTTTGCCGATTGCTGAACACGGAAGCTGTCGACTCGCGGTTTCGTCGCATCTCCGGTTCCGTCAGCGTGTCGACGAAAGCAATGAGGCAATTGCCGTTGCCTACGGTCGCAGCCTTGCGCGCAAGCTTTGCGCCAGGCGTCTCGGTCGATGAAGCCGCCGCAGCCGCCTATGAACTGTCGCTGAGCAGAACATCCGCGAAGCGCCCAAAAGGGGGGAAGGCGGAATCGAGGCGCGATGCTCGATAGGAAGGAAGACCGCCTCACCGACGCGCCACTTACATCGGCCACATCTCCCGCAATCAAGCGCGTTGTCCTCAGGCGTCGCAACGACGTGGGCACCTTGTGCGCCGCCGGCCCGGCCGCCGAGAGCGTTCTTGAGGCGCTGGAACGCGTAATCACCAAGCGCGTGAGTGAAACGCTCCTGGTGTGGCCGCAGCGCCCGGACAGCGTCGCGCTGTTTCACTCTCTTGCCGCCCTGAACCGCATCGAACAGTGCGACCACACTGGCTTAGCAACGGTCTATTTCCCTTGGAACCGCAACACTCCCGGCATTCAGCGCACACTGCTCGTCGACAGGAGTTTTCTTCACAACGCCACATTGCCAGCGCTCAGCAGGCTGATTCAGCCGCGATCTGCGCAGCAACCGGCCTTCGGGTACCTGATGGCACTTCACAGCCTCAAGCACGTCTTCGCTAGTGGCAAGAAAGCAAAGCGATTTACCAAGGCCTTGAAGGCCGATCCCAGCCTTGCTCATCCCAGCTTGTTCGAGATCATGCCGCAGAGTGGCATTCAAGACAGTGCGACAACCGAGTATAAGGACCAGTTCCTGCGCCGCCTTCGACGGCAAACGTGGATTCACGACACGCAGTACATCGAAGCCGCGACCGATCCGCTGAAGACGCCATTCGTCCTCTTCGGCGTTCAATCCGACGCCGCGCACGTTAAGCGCCTGCGCGCGGCCGGTCTCAACCCGCCACATGGCGGCCGGCGGCCCGACCTTGTGCTCATCGATGCCACGCGGCGAGCGCGCGAGCAGTTGGACGGGTGGCGACAAGAACTGCCACGTTTTCTGGGCGTCCTCAGCGACCTGTATGGGACTGCGAGCCCTCCCGCACTCGTCATCACCGACGACGTCTTTGCGCTGGAAGCGCTGCGATGGGAGATCATCAAGAGGTACGACGTGCGTCGGCGCGTCGAGATAGCAGAGAAGGCGCCTTCTCCCGCGACGGCTGTGTTGACCCGAAGCCCTGATCCGCTTAGCAGCGACACCATCGTCAGTAACGCCGTCCCGGCCGTCACTGCGGAGGCTTACGGCACGGATGTGCTTAATGTCGTGGAGGCCGGATTCAAACTCAGAAAGGCTTTCTTCGTCTCTGGCGACCGTGAGCTTGCCGATGCGGTCACTGCGGCGATGAGCGTCGCACAGTCTCTTGTTGCCCTACCGGGCTGCCCAGACCAGTTCTACCGATTCCTGAACCAGAACTACGAAGGGTATGAACGCCAGAACATGGGCGCACGTTTCGATCACCAGTTGCCCATCGGCAAGTTTCGTTCTGCGTTGCAGAAGGGATTCGCCGGTCCGTCTCATAGTGCGCTTGCCAAGTTCCTCGCTTCGTTCGAAGAATTGTGCCGTGCCGCTTCTGCGGAAAGCCCCGGTCGAAGACTCTTCGACGCGTGTCTGCACCGCCTTCTTAGCACGAACACTGCGGCGATAGTCGTGTGTGCGAGCGAACTGCTGCGCGGCTTTGTCGCCTGGCGTATTGAGAACGATCCAGATTTGGTCGAGGCTCGGGCCGCGCTCGGATCGAGCCTCTTGCTTGTTGACCGCCGCGAGGCGATCGAGCAGCTCGTCACGGCTTCGGATGGCGGGTCTCGCTTCGAGCAAATTGTGTTTGTCGAACCATATCCGGATGCTCTGCTCCACGTTCTGACACTCCCGCGGCTTCCGCGACAGGTGTTGGTTCTGGCGCATTTGGCGCGCACGGACCAGACGTTGCGGCGCATCCGCGTCTTAATGAACCTGCCGGGCACAGACGCCGTCAGGCCAATGCTCGCGGCTGTTCAGGCGGAGTTCGAACGAGTCTTGCATGGACGCATCACCGATGTTCCGGATCTCGAAGCGGAAATTCCGCTGCCACGGCTCGGAACACTCGATCTGACGGCGGCCGGCGCTCCCGGCTATGGAGCGCCACGCATGATTGGCACGTCCGGAGGGCTGCGAATAAGAGTCTTCGATGGGTCCGAACTCGCGGTCTACGATCCCGATGCGCTACAAGTGTTTTCACGAAAGACTGCAAAGGACCTTTTGCCGGGCGATCAGGTGTGCGTGTTCAGCCCTGATTTTGTAGGCATGGCTCGCGAACGGCTCAATCTCACTGCTAATGCTTCCGATGTTCTCGTTCTCTATCACCGAGCAGTGTTGCAAGCAGCTCTGAACCTGCCAGGCCAGGGCATTGCGGCAAAGGTCACCACTCTTCGTCAGAGAATGCTGGCCTTCGATCCGGCCCTCGACTTACCTGGCGCGCAGGCGATGCGTCATTGGCTGGATGTCGGCCCGCTTCTGGAAGCGCCGCGGGATGAGGTGCTTCCGCAAGCGCCCCGCGACCGGCACCATTTCCTCTGTTTCATGAAAGTGCTCGGAATCAGCGAAGACGTTGCTCGTCACTATTGGGACTTTGGGATCTTCTGGACACGCTCGATCCGCATTCGGTCAGGTTTCTCTTTCCACCAGGTCTTCATTGGCATTCTGATCGATCCGCACGGCACGGCAGCGCAATTACCCAAAGAGCGTCGTCAGGAAGTCTGGCGCATATATGAGATGGCAGAGCAGCACGTCACCACAGTTGTCTCCAACGATGCGGAGGCACAGCCGTGAAGATTGCTGACCTCAGAAACGTCGCTCCGGCCGTCGCCAGCCACATCGTCGATGCCAAGGAAGGACTGGTCGACGCGCTCCTCAATCTCACGCGACAGCGGTGCAGCGGCGATGGTCCCGAAGGTGAGGCCGTCTTCGGAACCAAGCCATCCTTGCGCTTCGTCTCAGGGTTCCTGCTGCCACGCTTTGAGGAGTCCGGGCAGCAGGATGAGACTTCCGACATACATCTCAGCACTCACGGCATTGACTGCCAGATCACCTCTGGGGCCACCGGCGCTATCGTCGTCACCGTAGCGTTCTCAATCTATGTTCGAGCCCTGCCCACATGGGCGGATCTCATCGCGCCAGAGCTTGACCTGTTTCCGAACCCGCCACTGCGCCGCGATCTTGAACAAACCATTCGCGACACGATGAAGCAACGCCTCCTTGTGGCGAAGGCCGACGAAGCGCAGAAGCCAGTCGAGCAGAGGCGCGATCACCGCGCCCTGCAGCAGGAGCTTTATCATGCCGCCCTTGCCGAGCACGGCGTCCGCGTGTCTTCCGACGGTTGGGTAGCCGATGCGACTGATGGTCCGACGGAAGGTGAGGCAGCAAAGGACGGAGCCGACGCGAACGCGAGCGGGCAGAGCGACGACGGTGCTGTGGGAGAAGAGGCACGCCTCGTCACCCAGAGAGGGCGTTACATTTTCGAAAGCGACGCCGCGGCACAGGAGATTGACGTGCCGCAGAAATGGCGGCGACTGCATGTTCCGCTCGACCCTTTGTCACTCGATCTCTCCGACGCGGATGCACTGCAGGAACAGGTCACCCTCTTGACACTCCGCATGAGGGCGGCTGTCAGCGATACTGTCGCGGCGTGGCTCGCCAGTGAGGATGGGTGCACCGCGGCCTTTAGACCCGCCGCAGTTCGGCCCTCACATTTTCGTTCGGAGGAATCCTGGAACACATTTCTTGCTGACCTTCGTAAAGTTGTTCCTTCGGTCGCAGAAATTGCGCCGAAACTGGACGGGCTTCTCTTGACTGTCGGCATCGAGCCGGATCTGCGAGACTCTTCGCGCGAGAATCTGCGGATCATTCTGGAGAACAACAGTGCCGATGTCGGAAAGCGTAAGCGGAACCGATTCGAACACGCCATTCACCAGGTGCAGCTTACTTTGGACCTTCCGACGGCTGTTCATCGCTCACTGAAGCTCGATCGCGTCGAGCCATCCTACCGGTTCCGCGACTTTCTGACCTATGCAGCGATCGGCGTCAATTGCGGCGTGGGCGAAACGCGCACCGGGGACAGGTTACGGCTTACGACGACCTGGATGCCACGTTACCACCAGCCGCCTATCACACCCCAACAGATTGACGGCGTGCCGACTCGCTTTGCCGTGCTGGCGGCTGACGGCTTCGACCCTGGAACCTTACGTCCGTTCATTGATGCCTACCGGGCCTGGATAGAGGGACAAGAGCGGACTGTTGATCCCGCCGATGGTGCGGAAAACGCTGATGATGCCGATCGCGAACGCGAGGCGTTCCGGCAGGACATCGCCAACTACAGGCGAGAAGTCGAGCGAGTAACGCTCGGAATCCAGCTTCTTGAGCTGGCGTTCAAGCGTTTCTCTGAGGATGCCGCTTCCCGCGAGGCCGCACCCTACAGGGCGTGGCTATTGCTCAACAAGACATTCGCTGTCGCCGGGATGGAGCGTGGTATCGAAGACTGGCGGTTGTTCCAACTCGCTTTTATCCTGGCTCATGTTCCGACGTTTGCCTCCCGGATGCCTGAGTACGCACGGTCGCCTTGGTTCGATCCGGCATTTGACGAGGAAACTGCGACACTTCTCTATTTCGCGACAGGCGGCGGTAAGTCCGAGGCTTTCTTTGGCCTGCTCGTGTTCAACCTCTTCCTTGATCGCTTGCGCGGCAAGAACACAGGCATTACGGCGCTCATTCGCTATCCGCTACGCCTGCTGACCTTGCAGCAAGCGCAGCGCCTGCTCGCCATTCTGATGCGAGCCGACCTGTTGCGCAGGGATGCCGGCGTCGGCGGCCAGCCGTTCGAGATCGGATTCTGGGTGGGCAGTGGCAACACGCCGAACAAACCTGATGATCCGCGTCTCGATCCCGTCCCGCGTCTCGATGACCCGGCGCATCGTGACGACAGCCGCCTCGGCCCGGCGTATCGCGAGGTCAACGAGAGCTTCAATAAGACATCGAACTGTCCACTTTGCAAGCGCGACACCGGGTTGCGGCGCATCACTTCCGGCACGGCAGAAGAGATCGGCGTCTTCTGTTTCAACGACACCTGTTCGTGGAACCTCAAGACGCAGGCTGCGCCGCTTCCGTTCCTCATTGTTGACCGCGACATCTACCGCCACGCGCCGGCCGTGCTTTTGGGCGTCATCGACAAACTGGCTCTGATCGGCCAGCATCCCGCGACAATCAATCGAGTCATGGGCATGTTCGGATTTGCGCGATGGCGCGAACGGGACACTGGCCACTTCCTCATGCCCTTGCGCCGGATGCTGAAGGCAGGTCCAGCAGCGAGCAATTGCGAGCCGGTCGCGCCTGCCTATCACGACGGCGTCGAGGCGTTCTCCGATCCATTCCCCTCCCTGATCATTCAGGACGAAGCACACCTTCTCGACGAGAGCCTTGGCACGTTTGCCGGTCTCTTCGAAACCATGCTCGAACAGCTTTTTGTGCGAGGGGCTGACCTACTGGGGGATCGCGTGGCGCGAAGCCCCTTTGGCGCAAAGCCTGTACGGCTGCCGAAGGTTATTGCCGCGACCGCGACAGTCAGCGTGCCGCAGCAGCAATTCGGGACGCTCTATCAGCGTCGCCATATGCACTTTCCCTATCCTGGCACATCGATCTATCGCTCCTTTTATGCCGCTCCGGCGGTTCCGGCCGATCCAGCACGCCGGGGGCTCGGTGGCGACAGCCCGCGCGCACCAGAGATTGAAGCGCCCTGGATGCGTGTCTACACATCTCTGATGACGAATGGTCGCAACCACACAGTCACAACAGTGTCGGTGCTGGCCGCGTATCACCTCGCCGTTTCGGAACTCTGGCAAGACCTCCTCGACGACAACCGCCGCAGTGCCGCTGTCGATCGCATTCTGAGCGCGCTGACGCCGGACACGCCCCTCACCCAGTTCCACGAACGTGCAATCAAGGCGTGCGCCGGAGCCGATCCGGCGATCCTGCCCACGTTGATGGACCTGATGCGGATTTCGCTTACTTACGTTACGAACAAGAAGGGTGGCGATCAGGTCATCGACGCGTTCAGGGAGGAAGTGGCCAAGGTTCACCGCCGCCACGGCCGCCCGCTGGCGCAGCTTCACACGCGTCTCATCTCGGGCGGCGTGGACGTCGCGCAAATCCAGGAGATCATGCGTGATGCTGAGGGACTTAACCGTCCCGGTGACGAGTTTCCTGACCTCCAGCAGTCTTTGCGTAACATCGTCGCCACCTCGGCAATTTCTCACGGCGTCGACGTGGACAAGTTCAACGCCATGTTCTTCGCCGGAATGCCAAACGACATAGCTGAATTCATTCAGGCGTCGTCGCGCGTGGGCCGCCTCCATGTCGGCTTCAGCTTTCTCATTCCGACGCCGCATGCCCGACGTGACAGATACATCGTGGAAACGCACGATGTATTCCATCGGTTCCTGGAAAGAATGATCGCGCCGCCCGCAATCACGTTGGGCCGCAAGCGCCCACGACAGAGTCCTCACCAGTCTCTTCCAGGCCTGGCTGTGCGGATGGGCAGAACAGAAGCTGTTCCTCGAACGCGCCGACAACGAGAAGGAGCGCGCCCCGGTGTTTGAGACAGTAAACGACGTGAACCGCCTGCTGACCGGCAGCGAGCTGCCGGGCGCTGCGAAAGACTTCATGGAGTTCGCGGTTGCCGCAGTCGGTGTGCCCGGGCGCGGTGTGAACCGGCTAGGCGCTGCGCCGCATGGCGACTACTACGATGGACGCATCCGCAACCTCGCTAAACAACTGACCGACGAGTTACGCACTCAATTCACGACGACAAGATTGAATGACTACTGGGAGGGCGCTCCGGTCGGGACCCGCCCGATGATGTCGCTGCGCGATATTGACGAGGCCGGCCGTTTCGTGGCGGCCCGGCCCTTTGGGGGCCACCGACTCAGAGGAGAGGACGAGAAACAGCTTCTCGCCGAAGCGCTACGTGTCGTGAGGCGTCAAAGCGGGCGGGTCAGCGAGCTTGATAGCGAAGAAGGGGAGGACTGAGCAGCATGCACCGTTCACGCACGCAGATCGCGACGTCCTATGCCCCAGGGGCGCTGTTCACTTACGAAGGCGGCCTTGGTTGCTGTGTGTCAGTTGGGCTCTCGACGCCGTACACGCCATCGTCTCCGGCCGTGCAGAAACAGCTGTACGAGCACTTGAGCGAGTTCATCGAGAGCTGGTTTGAGCGTGCGATGCACTGCCGGGCGCAACCGGAGGTGCTGCCTGAGCAGTGCGTCGACAGCGCCTTCCTCGACCATAAGAGAGAGCCGCGTCTCGATTCTGGCAGGTTTACACTCAACCAGCCGAGCCGCATCGGGTTCATGCCCGATCCCCTCGTTTTTGTCTGCTCTGACTGCGGACGCTTGACCGAGTTTGCTGACATCGAGGAATTGCATAAAGGCTGGCGCACCACCGAATCGCGCACCGACTGCCAGAAGTCTGACCCGGAGCGACACGGGCGACACGGCTGGCGACAAGTCGATGTGGTATTCGCACACTGGTCAGGCAACTACGCCGGCTTGAGTCCGCATCGCTGGGTGATGGGGCCAGATGGCCGCGTCAATCAGCCGCGCAAGTGTCAGAACTGCGGACACGATGAATACCAGTTGGTGACGAAGTCGTCCCCCTTCTTCAGCGATTGGAAGTTTCAGTGCGTCAAATGCCTTGCACCGAAGGATGTCGTGCAGGCCGATCGCGAGACGCTGGAACTGCTCAAGCCCGGCATGGACAGCGGGCGCGGCAATCTCCCGAAGGAATGGAATATGCTCCCGGTCTCGTACCGGGCATCATCTATCTACTACGTCCAGACGGACAGCTTCATCCTGTTCCGCGACACGGAAGTCACCAGCCTGCTCAGCGCGGCACGTCGTGCAGATCTCCTCGCGCGCCTGATGAAGGTTTACGATTTTCCTGGCACACCCCTCACGAACGACGAGGTTGTGCGGCAACTGCGGCAGAACGGCCGCATCGCCGAGGCTGACGAGTACCAGCAGTTGGTTGGAATCGCTGCAATGCTGCCTGCGGCGCAGAGGACCGTCATCGAAAAGCAGCTGCACGACAAACGTCTGCAACATGAAGCGAACGGGCTGATCGCTAAACAACACCAGGACGCACCGTTATTGGCCGCGCAGGTTGAGCACGCGCAGGACTGGGCGCGCCGCTACAACCCTATCCGGCTTGCCGTTGAACATGGATCGCTGCGAACAGAGGTCGTCGAGCGGCAAGGTTCGGATCCAAGTCTTCCCGCTATATCGGTCCTCAATCCAGACATCTGCGACATCGATCCTCACGATGTCGCAGCGCGGGATTCCTACACGAACCGTGTAGGCAAGGAGCTGCTTGCGCTTGGTTTGGACGAGATGGTGTTCGTCCGCGGTCTCGACATTTGCGAGTTCAGCTTCGGGTACACACGGGTTGCCTCGACGCCGTCGACAACCGTCAAGGATCGCGACATGCCAGTAAGGTTGCGCGCCTTCGGCTACGTCGAGAGGAATAAGCGGCCTGTTTACATTCTCGAGCAGAAGAATGAGGCCTTCTATGTGCGCCTGAACGAGAAGCGAGTCATCGACTGGCTTGCCCGCAACGGGCTGGGCGCCGGTCTGACGACTCAGGCCGGCATGCGACTGGGCGGCGCGCTGATTGAAGAGTACGTGGACTTTGGTCGGTTCCTTGAGGCCTACCGCGAACGTACAGCCGAGAGTCGGACTGCCCGCACAATCCCGAGCTACGTCTACCTTCTGCTCCACACCATGGCTCATCAATTTGCGCACGCAGTCGTCGAGTACTCGGGGCTCGAACACGGTTCGATCGGCGAGTATCTCTTTCCGACCGATCTTGCGTTCCTCGTCTATCGCCGTGGGATGACGCCCGACTTGGGCAACCTTTCGGCGATGTGGCGCAATCACGGCCTGACCGTGCTCGAAGGGCTCCTGAGCGACCGTGCCCTCAAATGCGATGGCGGCAGCCTCTGCGATCAGCGTGGCGGCGCCTGCCCGGCCTGCATCATGGCACCCGAAGTCGCGTGCCTCGCAGGGAACAACCTGCTGAGCCGCGCTGCGATCAACGGCGGCGCGGCTCAGCAGGTTGTTC
>Ga0247718_1000456_pt1 | contig 11503 bp, 13 predicted proteins | sample 21E_DmetaG_FD_189045 | JGI IMG/M metagenome (GOLD analysis project Ga0247718, IMG submission 189045) | Soil microbial communities from hillslope of Landscape Evolution Observatory, University of Arizona, Oracle, AZ, United States - 2-1-E_D | ecosystem: Engineered > Artificial ecosystem >...
CGACATTGGTGATCATCACGGCGGCGAGGATGGCCATCAGCGACGGGCGCTGGCGCTCGCCCTTGCGCCAGAGAAACACCGCGCCCGCGAGGAGCGCGAGCGCGGTAAGCATCGCGAGCGAAAGGGCAGCGTCCGTCATGCCGGAAAAAGGATCAGGACTTGAACAGGCCCGAGGCGAGGGCGCCGAGATCGCCGAGCGGACTTTCACCATTCTTGCCGCCGAGCAGATTGCCGATCATGCCGGCAGCATCCGGGTGCTGGGCAAGCGACGTCGCAAAGCTGGCGAGCGAACCCTCGCCCCCGATGTGGCCGACGATCTGCTGCAGGATGCCGGCATCGATGCCGGTGTTGGCGGCGGCGGTCTCGACCGTGTCGGTCGGTGCGGCGTGGCCCGCAGCGAGGCCGGCAATCGCGGTTTCGACCATCGAAGGATCGATGCCGACCTTGGCGGCAAGATTCTTCACATCGACATTGCTGCTGATCTGGCCGAGAATCTGATCGAAAATGCTCATGCGCCGCTCTCCCATCGGGGTGGAGCACGCAGATTAGCCGATGCCCGGGCGGAAGCCATCCTCAATATGGTGCGGTGGACGGAATGCATTGGCGAAGGGGCGGGCCGGGGCGCGGCACAGGCCGCCAAACGGCGAGCCGTGCCGCAGCCCCTCCCCCATGCAGCCCATCAGATCACGATGGCGTCCGGATGGATATTGTTGAGCGTGAGCGCCTGAACGTGGCCGTTGGCATCGTTCAGCAGGAACGTCGTTCCGTCGAAGGCGCCGCCCTTGATTTCGTAGTAGCTGCCCTTGCTCGGGTTCGCCTTCAGGAAGTTCGCGATGGCGTTGACGTCATCCTGCCCGTCGATGAAGTAGGAACCGGTGCCCTTGCGGCCGAGGCCGAGCGCACCGAAGATATCATCGAACCCGGTGATGCGGACATTGTCGCCTTCGGAGAACGTCAGGTCGGTAACAATCACCCACTGCCAGACTTGAGCCACGCCATTGCCGCCGCTGAACGAAAACGGTGCAAAGCCTTCTGCCGAACGGAACACGAACTGATCCGACCCGGCGCCGCCGGTGAGCGAATCCTGCCCACCGCCGCCCTTGAGCACATCGTTGCCATCGCCGCCGTAGAGGAAGTCCTTGCCCGCGCCGCCATAGAGCACGTCATTCCCGGCGCCGCCCTTAATGACGTCCTTGCCTGCGCCACCTGTAATGACATCCGCCCCCGACGTACCAGAAATCAGATCGTTGCCCTTGGTTCCATTGATCGTCGCCATTTCAATCTCCAATACTTGTATCGCCTGCGTACAAGACGCCAATAACCGGAATTAACGCCCGATTCTTTGAATTATTAACTCCGTATTTACTGTATCACGAATCATAGTTATTTCACTATACGTGATAACCGAGTCGGTATTGACCAAGGCTGGGGCAAGCGGAGAGGAGGACGCCCGGAGCACGCCGGACATAGCGATCGAACGACCATCCGACGTGCGCAACAAGGTTCAGTTCCGAAGCAGTTGGCCGCGGGCGCTATGCCTGGCGGCTGCTGTGCGGCGGACCCGGCGCGCTGTTTGCGGCTGGGGAGTACCGCCGGACGAATCGGCGCTCGCCGGAATACGCCGCGCGAGCCAGCGCCGGGCCGGTTCGTCGATCAGGACCAACACTGCCCAAGCCGCCACGAGCAGCAGCGGAGCGAGCAGCAGCGCCGTCCAATGGCCGCCCGCGCCGCCTCCGACATACTTCAAGGCGCCTGCGGTGAGCGCCAGCAGCGGCACGTGGATCCCGTAAAGCGGGTAGGAAAGGCGGCCGAGCAAAGTGCCGCCGGGAAGCACTTGCTCCTTCCCGGCAGCGACCGCGACCAGCAGCACAGCCGGCATGCATACGAGCACGATCAGCAGCTGCCAGCCCAGAAGGGGCAGCGGCAGAGCGAGGAAATAAACGAGTGCTGTCAATGCCATGATCGCACTCGGGCGCCCCATGGCCGGTATCCCGGCTCGCATGCGGTGCAGCAGCAACCCGGTGCCGAATCCGAAACCAACCCGCGCTGCGCCGCCTGCCAGCGAGATGGCCTCCCAGCCGATGTCGAGCGACCCGAAGTGCAGGCCGAGCGCGACGAGAAACCCCGCGCTGATGGAGACAACGAGGCACAGGACCCGGCTGCTCCGTCCGGCAAGGAAGGCGGCCCAGATCAGATTGATCGCGATTTCGAAGAACAGCGACCACAGCGGCCCATTGGCGGGGAACAGCTCCCATCCCGTCGCACGGCCGTGCCACAACTTGGGCAGGATCATGAGGTTGAGCAGATTGGCGCCGACGACCTCGATCAGCGGATCGGAGCGGGCGGGCGCGGCAAAGGCGCGAGCGACAAGGTAGGCACCCCCGATGGCTGCGCCGAGCACTGCAACGGGCGCCATGCGCACCAGCCGCCGGGCAGCGAACCCGGTGAACGTAAGGCCGGCCTGGAGGCGCGCTTCATAGGCTTCAGCAATGACGAAGCCGCTGAGCATGAAAAAGAAATCCACCGCGAGGAAGCCATTGGGCAGGAGCAGCGGGCCGCCGCCGCGCGTGCCGATGTGAAAGACGAGCACCGCCACAGCCGCGACAACGCGCAGTTCATCGAGCAAGCGATAGCGTTGGTGGCCAGCCATCGACGGCGATCTCCTTCGTTTGCCTCGAAAGGCGGGAGAAGCGCCGTCAAGTCCACGCGCGGTTGCTCCATTTTCGAATCTTTCCATCCGGCGCGCGCTTGCGCAGCCCGGCTTTGACAGCGCGCGGCGGCTGGCGCAGGGTCGGCTCATGACACAGCAAGCCTATGACTCCACCGCCCTTTCCGCTTCCCTCACCCGCCGCGAAGCGATCGCCGGCCTTGCTGCCGGGATCGCCGCCTCTGCGGTGCCGGTTCGTGCCCAGACAGCCGCCGCGCCTTCCGCTGCCGCCGCGCTGCTTGACGATGCGGCGTGGCGGCTGCTGGCGCTAAGCCCCGAAAGCGCAACCTCGCTGGGGCTCGACACCGGCGCGCATGCCAACTTGCGCGGCATGCTGGGGGATCGCTCCGCCGCCGGACAGACCGCCGTGGCGGCACTGGTGCGCGCGGATCTGGCGAGGGTCGAAGCGATGCCCGAGGCCGGGCTCGATCATGCGACGCGCACCAGCCTTGCCGTGGTGAAGAGCGCCTACCGCACCGCTTTGGACGGCTTTTCGCTGCCTTATGGCGACGTCACCGTCGGCGGATGGCGCAACACGCCCTATGTCGTGATCCAGAACGTCGGCGCCTATATCGACGTGCCGCGCTTTCTCGATGCGGACCATCCGATCAACACCTCGGCGGACGCGGAAGCCTATATCGCACGGCTGGCGCAGTTCCTGGCTGTGCTGGAGGGCGAGACAGCGCGGCTGAGGGCGACCGCGGCGCAGGGCGTGATCGCGCCGTCGTTCCTGCTCGACAAGGCGATCAGGCAGATGGGGGCGAGCCTTTCCGCGATGGGATCAGGCGGCGGGCTGGTCGAATCGATCGAGCGGCGCACGCGCGAGAAGGGCATTGCGGGCGACTGGGCTGGCCGCGCACGCGCAATCGTGACGAAGCAGGTCGCGCCCGTTTTGGAGGCGCAACTCGCCGAACTCATCGCGCAGCGCAAGCTGGCGGTGCGCGATGCGGGCATGCACACGCGGCCCGGCGGCGATGCGTTCTATGCGTGGGCGCTGCGCGCGAGCACGACGACGCGGATGACGCCGGACGAGATCCACAAGCTGGGCCTCGAATCGCTGGCAGACCTGCAGGGGCAGATGGACCCGATCCTCAGGAAGCTTGGCTATACCAGCGGCACGGTGGGCGAGCGCATGACCGCGCTGGGCAAGGACCCGCGCTTCCAGTTCCCCGACAACGACGAAGGCCGCGCGCAGATCATCGCGTTCATCCAGAAGCGCCTGACCTATATCCGCGCGCAGATGCCGCGCGCGTTTTCCAAGCTGGTGCGCGGCAATGTCGAAGTGCGGCGCCTGCCGCCCGCGGAGGAGCCGGGCGCACCGGGTGCCTATGGCGGCCCCGGTTCGATCGACGGGACGATTCCCGGCAAGATGTGGATCAATCTCGGCACGACGCGGCTACACAGCACCTACAGCCTGCCGACGCTGGTGCATCACGAGGCGATTCCGGGCCACGTCTGGCAGGGCGAGTATTCGAACCAGCTGCCGACGATCCGCGCGATGCTGGCATTCAATGCCTATTCGGAAGGCTGGGCGCTCTATTCGGAGACGCTGGGCGACGAACTTGGCGCCTATGACGACGATCCGGTGGGCAAGCTGGGCTACCTGCAGTCGATCGCCTTCCGCGCCTGCCGTCTTGTGGTGGACACGGGCCTGCATGCCCGCGAGTGGAGCCGCGAGCAGGCCATCGACTGGTTCGCCAATACCAACGGCTCGGGCCACGACGAGGTGACCAGCGAAGTCGAGCGCTATTGCAGCTGGCCGGGGCAGGCCTGCGGCTACTTCATCGGCCGCAGCGAGATCCTGCGCCAGCGCGCGCGGGCCATGGCAGCGCTCGGCAAGGCCTATGACCTGCGCGACTTTGACAACGCGGTGGTCGAGGGCGGCAACGTCCCGCTCGATGTGCTGGCGGCGAACATCGACCAGTACATCGCCGCGAAGAAGGCGTGACTCAGTCGCCCTCGCACAGCGCCTGAAGCTGATCGGCGGCGGCGTTCCAGCCCGCTTCGAAGCCCATGTCGCGGTGCCGGTTCATCGCCTCTTCGGTCCAGTGGCTGGCGCTCGCGTTGTAGCGAGTGCCATCGCCCTCGGCCGAGACTTCCCACGTGCCGATCATGAACGGCCCTGACGGCACGAAAGCGCCGGTTTCTGCATCGACCCTGACCGCATCGGTCACCACGAAGCGGCGGCCTTCGTCCCATGCGAGGTACAGGCCTTCATTGGGCATGGTTTCGCCGTTGGGGCCGTACATGACCATGTTGGCGCGCCCGCCGGGGCGGCGCTCCTGCACGACGATTTCGGCGCGCCAGGGCTTGGGGCACCACCAGTCTTCCATGCGGTTGACCAGCATGTCCCACACGCGTTCGGGCGGGGCGGCGATGGTGCGGGTGATGGTTAGAGTTTGCATCAGCTTTCTCCGGCGCGGGCCGCCTTGATCAGATCGCGGTCGATCGCCTTGGCGGACTGGTAACCGGCGCGGGTGCGGATGCGCTCCGCATAGGCGGCGAACGAAGGCAGCGGCGGGATCGAGCCGAAGTTGAGGCCCCAGTCGATCTGGCTGCCGACATAGACGTCCGCCATGGTGAAGCGCGCGCCGCAGACCCAGTCGCGGCCCGAGAGCAGGCCGTCCATGACCTCGATGGTACGCTCGTAGGTGCCGAACCCGGCCATGCCCGACTTGCCCTCGGGCACGACCCAACCCATCGCGCGGCTGACCACCGCCTGTTCGAGCGGACCGGCGGCGAAGAACAGCCAGCGGAAGTAGTCGGCCTTCTCGGCACCTTCGGGGAGCAGCCCGGCCTCCGGGTGGACGTCCGCGAGATAGGCGCAGATCCCGGCGCATTCGGTGATCACGCGGTCCCCTTCGGGGGCGTGGTGGATCAGGACGGGCACCTTGTTCATCGGGTTGGCGGCAGCGAGTTCGGGCGGGCGGTTGGTCCATTCGACCAGCACCTGCTCGTAATCCGCGCCGGCCTCATGCAGCGCCCAGCGGGCGATCTGCCCTCGCGACATGGGAACCGTGAAAAAGGTGTACTGCGCCATCCATCAACCTCCCTTGGGACCGACCACGCCGAACAGGGCGCCCTGCGGGTCCATCGCAATGCCGCTGCATTCGCCCCCGGGAACCTCGTGCGGGCCCCAGAGCATCTTGCCGCCCTCGGCGGTGATGGCCGCGGCCGCCTTTTCGATATCGGGGACGCCGAAGTACATCGTCCACATAGCCGGCTGCTGCGGGTTCTTGCGCATGATCGCCCCCAGCGTCACCGCGCCGTGATCCATGAACTCGTAGTTGCCCATCTCACCCATCGGCATGGTGCGCGTGAAGCTCATGCCGAAGTGCTTGGCGTAGAAGGCCTTGGAGGCTTCGGGATCGGTGCTGGGAAGCTCGTTCCAGCGGACGTGTCCCGACTTTTCGGCCGAGAACACGTCGCTAATGGCATCAGGCCGTTCTGCGGGGGGATTGGGCTTCATCAGATAGAACGGAGTGCCCTGCGGATCGGTCACCATGGCAAAGCTGCCTTCGGGAATTTCGGTGCGCGGCATCAGCTGGCGCCCGCCCTCGGCGGTAATCGCGGCGACGGCAGCATCGATATCGGCGACATGGAGATAGGGGACCCACGCCGGATGCGCGCCTTCTGCCTGCATTTCGGGCGTGAGCTGGATCACCCCGCCCTGCCCGCCGCCGTCACTGCGCGTGATGTGGCGATAATGGACCGGGGAACCTGGCTCGGGCGGATGGATCGTCCAGCCCAGCACCGCACCATAGAAGGTGGCGGCCGCATCGGCATCGGTGGTCATCAGTTCATACCAGATGAAGGGCACGTTCGGGCTGGTCATGCGCGGTCTCCGCTCGCAGTCGATCAGGATTGGCCTGACGAAAGCTCAATGAAGGGCATGAAACCCCCGAACACGATCCGCGTGCCATCGAAAACAGCGGGTTCATCATCGGGCGGTGCGGCGGCCAGTTCCGCTTCTACGCGGGCTGTTCCGGCATCACGGACCGCCTTGTCGGGCCATTCCACGAAACTGAACACGACGCATTCATCGCTTTCAGCGGCCACTGCGCGGAAGAAATCGGTGACCTTGCCATGCGCCACCTCGTCCGGCCACGATTCAACCACTCGCAGTGCGCCTGCGGCGATCAGCATCGCATCGAACTTGCGCGCAGCCTTTAAGTAAGCCTCGCGGTTCGCGGCGCGAACGGGGACAAGATAGCCGTCGATGTAGCTCATGAGGTTCCCCCCAAAGTGCGCGTGGTGCGATCAGGTGATGGCAAGATCCGGCAGAATGCGCTGCATGAGCGAGGCTTCCTTGACAGCGACCCCCTGCCACGAAGGGCGGCTGGTGACGCGGGCGTGCCACGCGGCGGTCTTCGGATAGGTCTGCGCATTTGCGCCATGGCCGACATAGCTCAGCGTGCAGAGCATCGAGGCAACGGTGATGTCCGCGATCGAAAAGCCGCCTTCGATCAGCCAGCCGTCTTCCGGCACTACGCTCTCGATGTAAGCGAAGATGCGCGGCAGCTCGGCCTCGCCCTCAAGGGCAAGCGCCTCGTTCCCCGGCTTGCCAAGCAGACGCGGGCCGACCACGCGGTTGAACAGGATCTTGAGGCCCGAGGCGGCGAAGATCGTATCGCCGAACTCGTCAAACCACACCGCCATGCCGCAGCCCTTGGGGTCGGTGGGGATCAGCGCCGGTTCGGGATACTTTGCCTCCAGATAGTGCACGATGGCCGACGAATCGGAGAGCGTGAAGCCCTCGTCATCGATGGCTGGAATCTTGGCGAAGGGGCTGACCGAAAGAAACTCCGGGTCCGTGCTGCCGGGCCCGCCCCGCGCCGGGGTGTAATCCACGCCCTTTTCGCCCAGCACCACCGCAACCTTGCGCACGAAGGGCGATAGAAGACCGCCATAGAGTTTCATTTGCCTGCTCCCGTTTCCAATAGCGCCCCCTTAAAGCTTATTGCAGCCTTTCATCGCCGCGTATAGGCGATGCGGTGATGAGCGACCTTCCGAACCTGCAGGCCGACACCAAGGCCACCACCGTCCTTGCCGCCCCCGACACCACGCTGAGCGTGCGGGAGACCTTCGGCATTCCCGTCGACATGACCGTGCCGGCCTTCTCGGTGGCCGACGAGCGCGTGCCCGACCTCGATCCCAACTACGTGTTCGATCCGGACACCACGCTGGCGATCCTTGCAGGCTTTGCCCACAACCGCCGCGTGATGGTGCAGGGCTATCACGGCACCGGCAAGTCGACGCACATCGAGCAAGTTGCCGCGCGCCTCAAGTGGCCGTGCATCCGCATCAACCTCGACGCGCACATCAGCCGCATCGACCTCATCGGCCGCGACGCGATCGTGCTGCGCGATGGCCTTCAGGTCACCGAGTTCCGCGAAGGCCTCCTGCCCTGGGCGCTGCAGACGCCGACCGCGCTGGTGTTCGACGAATACGATGCCGGCCGCCCTGACGTGATGTTCGTGATCCAGCGCGTGCTGGAAACCGAAGGCAAGCTCACGCTGCTCGACCAGAACCGCGTGATCCGCCCGAACCCCAACTTCCGCCTCTTCGCCACGGCGAACACGGTGGGTCTGGGTGACACGAGCGGGCTCTATCACGGCACGCAGGCGATCAACCAGGGCCAGATGGACCGCTGGAACATCGTCGTGGCGCTGAACTATCTGCCCGCCGCAACCGAAATCGACGTGGTGACCAAGAAGGTCCCCGGCCTCGATGCCAAGACCGCGGCGGACATGGTCCGCGTGGCCGATCTCACCCGCAAGGGCTTCATCGCCGGCGATATCTCGACCGTCATGAGCCCGCGCACGGTGATCAGCTGGGCGCAGAATACGGGCATCTTCGGCGATACCGGCTTCGCCTTCCGCCTCTCGTTCCTCAACAAGTGCGACGAGACCGAGCGGGTGCTGGTGGCCGAATACTACCAGCGCGTGTTCGGCAAGGACTTGCCGGAGAGCGTGGTGGGGAAGGTGTGAAACCCGCACTGCACCTCGTTCTGGCGGCCGTGATGGCTTCGGCCGGAACAGGAGCGGCATTTGGGCAATCTGCGGACACCCAAGTTAATCCCTCGCTGCCTATCGCTGCAGGATCGGCTCCAGTGTCCGATCCGGCGCTGGTCAAGGTGAAGCCGAAGTTCCTTAGCGGTGATCGCGCGGAGTTTCCCGCCGAAGCCAAAGCCTTGGGCCACCACGGCACGGCAGTGATCGAATTTGTGATTGATGCCACCGGGGCAGTGACGTCTGCAACAATCAGGACGTCGACAGGCTCATCCATTCTCGACGAAGCAGCGCTGACGACCGCCAAGACCGCCCGGTTCACGCCTGCTCGCGACGGTGGCGGCAACCCAATTCCGCTGAAGTTCGTTACCGGCTACGAATTCTACCAGTCAAAGTCGAACATGTCGGGAGGTGGGCTGGTGCACTATACGTGCGATGCATTCACACGCGAAATGGACTGGTGGGACACGCAGCACCCTGATCGAACACAGAAGGACGGCAGGGATCAACTTGAAACCATGCTGCTTGGTTTCAGGCTCATGTTTCAATCGGGTGGAGCATTTGCAGGCGGCGTGGATGGTGTTCGCAAAAAGAGCACCGAGCACGATGCTGCCTGGTCAGTGGTTCGCAAGGATTGCCGTGCCAACCCTGCGGACCTGTTTGTTGACCACTTCGACATGAAGGACATGTTGATCCGGCTATCCAAGGTAGCATCGGGTCAAAGGAACTGAGTTCCTCGGGAGTGACCTCGGGCAGTTGAGGGGCACCCCACAGGGCGCCCCTTTTTCCTGTCAGGCGGTCGGCACCACCAGATACTTCTCGCCGGTGCGCCGTGCATTGTATTCCGCGACGGCACCGGGTTCGAGCATGCCATCGAGGCTGACTTCGGCCTTGTAGTGGCTGGCGAAGGTGGTGGTGAGATCGCGCGCGACACGGGCGCGCATGCGGCCCACCGTTTCCATCCCGGCCTTCGCCATGAACGGCGTGAGCAGCCAGCCGCCAAGGTCCCAGGTGAGGCCGAAAGCGCGGTTGAGGATCGTCGGCCCGAGATCGAGCGCGCCGTAGATGTAGACCTTCTTGGGCGTCGAGGAGCCATAGCGGCTGAACGCGGCACCCCGGCTGGCGGAGGATTCCATCGCCGCGAGGATCTGGCCCGCCAGCGTGCCGCCGCCAATGGGATCGAAGCCCATCATCGCGCCTGTTTCATGGATGCCATCGGTGAGCGCGGCCTGGAAGCCCGGCTCGGTCATGTTGAGCACATGGGTGGCGCCAAGGCCCTTGAGCAGTGCAACCTGCTCTTCGCTGCGCACGATATTGACGAGCGGGACTTTGTCTTCCTGGCAGATGCGCACGAGCATCTGGCCGAGGTTCGAGGCGGCGGCGGCGTGGACGAGGCCAGTGAAGCCTTCCATCCGCATCGTCTCGACAAAGCCCAGCGCGGTCATCGGGTTGACGAAGCTGGAAGCAGCCTGCGCCGCGCTGACGCCATCGTCCACCGGCAGGCACATGCTGCTTTCCGCATAGGCGTAGCTCGCATAGGCGGTGCCCGGCACGCAGGCGACGCGCTTGCCCATCAGCGCTTGCGCGGCGGGGCTGTCACCGGCGGCGACGACGATCCCGGCAGCCTCGTTGCCCGCCGGCATATCGAGCCCGTGCCGCGCCTTCATCGCGCGTGTGGCATTGTCCGGCATCTTCGCAACGACCTTGCCGGGGCTGTAGGTTGCATTGGCCGTATCGGCCGAGGCGAACAGCAGGCCAAGGTCCGAAGGATTGATCGGGGTCGCCTCGATCTGGACGAGGACCTGGCTGCCGGTGGGCGCATCCCACGTCTTGGGCACGATCTGGACGGTCAAGGTGCCGTCCGCATCGAGCCTGGTGGTGAGCTGCTTGCCTTCGAATGCCATGGTTCTCTCCCGATTGCTGCCGCGCCAGGGAAGTTCCCGCGCGGGTTTCGATCCGCAACCTAACCAATCATGCGCCGGGGTAAAGCGCGCCCATGAAATAGAGGCCATCGGGCGGCGCGTTGTGGCCAAGCCGCTGCCGGTCGGCGGCTTCGAGCGCAGCACGCATATCGCCCGCCGTCCAGCGCCCCTCCCCCACCAGCGCAAGGCAGCCGACCATCGAGCGCACCTGATGATGCAGGAAACTGCGCGCTTCAGCGGCCACGATGACATGGTCACGCTCTCGCCGGACGGAGAGGTGGCGCAGCGTTTTCACCGGGCTGGCGGACTGACACTGCGCCGAGCGGAACGTGGTGAAATCGTGCCGACCGATCAGCACTTGCGCCGCCTCGTGCATGGCATCGGCGTCCAAGGGGTGCGCAATCCGCCAGGCCCGTCCTGCCTCCAGCACCAGCGGTGCGCGGCGGTTGGCAATCACATATTCATAGCTGCGCCCGATGCAGGTGAAGCGCGCATGCCAATCCTCGTTGACTTCCACGCAGTCCAGCACCGCGACCGCCTGCTCCGCCAGCCGGAGCCGCGCATTCAAGGCCTCGCCCATGCGAAAGGGCGGCAGGGCCTTCTCGCTGTCGAAATGCGCGCGCATCGCCCGGGCATGGACGCCGGTATCGGTACGCCCGGCGGAATGGAGCGTGACGGGGTGGCCGACCACGCTCTCCGCCGCTTCCTCGAACGCCTGCTGCACGGAAGGTCCATGCGCCTGCCGCTGGAAGCCCATGTAGGGCCTGCCGTCGTATTCGAGGGTGAGGGCGTAGCGGGTCATGGACATGTGCTCCACCACCCCCCAGCCCCCTCCTTTGAAGAGGAGGGGGCTTCGCGGCTCC
>Ga0247718_1000457_pt1 | contig 11500 bp, 6 predicted proteins | sample 21E_DmetaG_FD_189045 | JGI IMG/M metagenome (GOLD analysis project Ga0247718, IMG submission 189045) | Soil microbial communities from hillslope of Landscape Evolution Observatory, University of Arizona, Oracle, AZ, United States - 2-1-E_D | ecosystem: Engineered > Artificial ecosystem > Mesocosm...
GCCAATTCAAGATTGAAATTTGATGTGGCAATTACAGATTATGCTTCTTCCAGTGCTGATGCGGCAGGTATGCAGGGAACAGATGATTCGGTGATCGTAAAAATATCTACTGATTGTGGTGCAACCTTCCAGAACCTGTATGTATTTGATGCGGCAAGCACAACGGGTATTTCCAATACACTCACTTCTCAGAATATTGATCTTTCGGTGTATGCCGGACAGCAATGCATCATTGCTTTCTTTGCAAGCGATGGCCCGGTTGATAATACACCTGACTACGATTTCCATATTGATAATATTCTGATAGAAAATGCAGTGGCAAACGATGCCGGTGCAGTAGCGATTTTAAATCCTACTACAGCCGATCAGTGTTATACATCAACAGAAACTGTTACCGTTCGAATCAAGAATTTCGGAACTGCGGGGCTTGACTTCTCTGTAACACCGGTAACAGTTACTACACAGGTAACAGGTGCTACTACTGTAACATTAACTGCTTTGTTGAATTCTGGTGTATTGAACCCGGATGAAACAATGGATGTTGATATGGCAACAACGCTTAACATGACTCTTCCCGGTACATTTAGCCTTAAAGCATTTACTACTTTAACAGGTGATGCCACTGGCGGGAATGATACAGTTACTGCTACCCGTGTATCTTACCTGAACTTACCTGTATCAGCAAACTTTACAGGATTTACAGGAGCGAACCTTTCAGTAGTAATGCCTAACTGGAGAGAAGGTGCCGGAGCAACAACGCCAACTGGAACAACTTCTGCATGGATCAATCAATCAGGATGGGCCGGTGGTAATGTAAGCGCAAAAGTGAACCTGTATACTGATAACAGAAATGAATGGATAGTTGGACCAAAATTCATGGCAACATCTGCTTCACAAATAAAATTTGATGTAGCGATCACTGATTATAATAGTGTTGATGCCGATCCTGCCGGTATGCAGGGTACAGATGATAAGGTGACTGTAAAAGTATCTACTGATTGCGGGGCAACTTACCAGGATCTGTATGTATTTAACGCATCAAATACTACTTCAATAAGCAATACATTAACACCACAACTGATAAGCCTTGGTGCTTATGCAGGCCAGATGATTATGATTGCTTTCCATGCACAGGATGGACCAGTTAACGATGCGCCGGATTATGATTTTCATATTGACAACATTGTTATTGAAGAAGGAACGTTACCGGTAACACTGGTAAACTTTACCGGTGAAACTGCAGGTGCAGCCAATGTACTCCATTGGTCAACTAAAACAGAGTTTAATAATAAAGGTTTTGAACTACAGCGTAGTGCAGATGGTAAAAACTTCAGCACTGTGGCAACTGTTGCAACAAAAGCGGATAACGGTAACAGCACTTCAGCATTAACCTATAGTTATACAGATGAAAAACCTGTAGCAGGTAATAATTATTACAGGTTAAAGCAGGTAGATAAAGATGGTAAGTTCACTTATAGTAATGTAGTATTGCTTGGAAGAAAAGTGGCTGGCATTACGCTTAGCAGTGTATATCCTAACCCAACAAGCGATGAACTGAATGTGAAGATCACATCACCAGTATCAGAAAAAATAATATTGGTACTTACAGATCTGAGTGGTAAAGTGGTAATGCAAAAAGTAATGCAGGTTGCAATAGGTGATAATCAACAGCAAATGAATGTTGGTTCGTTATCATCGGGCACCTACATTATAAAAGCGGTGTGTGCAAATGGTTGCGAAACTGCGGTACATAGATTTATAAAAAAATAAATACAATTAAAGTATCAGCTTTTTAATGCTGGTTCATAAAACCTTATGGTATTTACCATAAGGTTTTTTTTTGGAAGAATAAAAATTAAAATTTGAGCATTTCTTTTACAAAATTTTGACACTTGTTAAAAAAAGGTCAAATTACAGAAACACACTTTTATCAAAACTCATCATTTATGAGAAAACTGTACTTGTATTTGACATTGCTTTTTGCATGCTTAACCTATCTGGCACAATCTCAAACGGTAACTATTGGCACTGGCACCAGTGCAACTTTGGGCACCGGCCAGGGTGCCACATCACTTCAATCGCCGTATAATCCTTATTACAATTATTCGTATGTGCAGACACTATACCTGCAGAGTGAAATAAGCGCTAGTGGCAGTATAACTTCCATCAGTTATTATTTTAATGGAAGCAGTCTGGCTAACAGTGATGGTGTTAAGATATACATGGGAGTGGTTAGCCGCAGTGCATTCACTTCTACTACTGACTGGGAACCTCTTTCCAATCTTACACTTGTTTACGACGGAACAATATCTGGCACCGTTCCGGGATGGGTTACCATTACACTCTCTACTCCATTTACCTATAATAACACCGGAAACCTTTTAATTGCGGTAGATGAAAATGCATCTGGCAATAGTGGATCAACCGGGTACAGGGCCACAAACCTGGGATCGAACAGGGTTATCTTTTACAGAGATGATACCAACAATCCTGATCCGACGGCGCCACCAACAGCTGGTGGCCGCAGTAGCTTGGTTGGAAATATAAAAATTGATGGATTAACATTACAGGGATGCCAACCTGCTACTGGTATCAATATTTCTTCTGTAACGCCTACTTCTGCAACAGCAGGATGGACAGCACCGGCTGGTGGTTCAGCTGTTGTACAATATAACTGGGAGCTAAGAACAAGTGGTGCTGCGGGTAGCGGCGCAACAGGGTTAGTAGCTTCAGGAAATACCGCTTCAACAACAGTAAACTTGTCTTCTCTTGCATCAAATACTGCTCATAGTTTTTATTTGCGTACAGATTGTGGTGCCGGTTCATACAGCGCATGGAGCGCAGCAACTGCGTTTACAACACCATGCAACCCTGTTACTACACTTCCTTTCTTTGAGAATTTCAATAATGCGGGATTACCTTCCTGCTGGACGACAGCGGTGGTTTCGGGAACAACCAACTGGACAGCGGGAACTACTACGAGCCCGGGAGGATTTGGTGATATTCCTGCTGCATACTCTGGTACCCGTTTTACAGCAAAAGCGTATAATACATCTACAGCAAATCTCATAACACCACCAATGAGTCTTGCTTCACTCGGTACCAACCAGGCAAGGTTTAGTTTGTATATCTATCGTATTTCGGCAACTGTTCCGGACGATGAAATATCTGTTTATATAAATGCTACACCCAATACTTCGGGTGCAACCAAATTACTCACTATTAAAACACTCACCACAGAATCTCCATCGGTTCCTTCCAGTGGATGGTATAAATATGGTGCAGATATACCTGCATCATTCAACACAGGTACTGTTTACTTTATAATAGAAGGGGTAAGTGCAGCGGGAAGTGCAGGTTATGATCTTGGTGTGGAAGATTTCCTGGTAGAAGCAATACCTACCTGTGAAGCACCTACTGGTGTATCAATCTCAAATATTAACAGCTCTGAGGCAGATATTAGCTGGACACCACCAACAACAGGCGGTTCACCAATAGACTACCAGATATATTACAGCACAAATAATACAGCACCAACAAGCGGCACCGTACCTATTATAGCAAGTGCAACCGCACCTACTACTATTTCACCGCTTTCACCCAACACAACTTATTATGTATGGGTAAGAACGAATTGCGGACCAACAGATAAAAGCGGATGGTCTGCTGTGGCAAGCTTTATAACACCATGTACAGCTGTAACATCATTCACAGAAAATTTTGATGCACTTACTACTCCGGCCATTCCATCGTGCTGGAGAAAAGTAAGTACCACCGGGCTGTTAAATACCCAAACAACCAATCCTAACAGTTCTCCTAATACATTATATATCTATGGAAGTTCTCCTACAGATATGTCTGTGGTTTCACTTACGCCGGTAAGCAATCTTAGTGCGGGCACACACCGCTTGAAATTCAAGGCCAGGGCAAACTTTACAGTAGGTGGAATAATTGAAGTAGGTTACCTTACCAATCCTTCAGATGCGGCTTCGTTTACACTCATTCAAAGTATTACTGCCAGTTCATTAACTTACCAGGATTATGAAGTTATTCCCGCTGGCGTACCTGCAGGAGATTCAATAATGGCTTTCCGCCATACAGGTTCACCGGCTAACAGTGTATTGATTGATGATGTTAAATGGGAAGCAATCCCAACCTGCGATGTACCAACCGCATTAAGTGTATCGAACATAACAACGGCAGGTGCAGATATTTCATGGTCGGCTCCGGCAGTTGGTTCACCAATAGATTACCAGATATATTATAATACAACAGGTGTGGCACCAAATGCTGCAACTGTTCCTTTAATTAACAACGCATCATCACCTACTACTATCAGCAGTGGCCTTGGTGCCAATACGCCTTCTTATGTATGGGTGAGAAGTAATTGCGGGCCTGGAGATGTAAGCCTATGGGCCGCAGTGCCGGTATTTACTACATTATGTAATGCAACGAATGTTCCTTACACACAGAATTTTGAATCAGCAACAGTGCCAGCATTACCTTCATGTACTTCATTGGAAAATGCCGGAACCGGTAATAACTGGGTAACTATATCAAACCCCGGAAGTGGATTCGCCACTAAAACACTCCGTTATGCATATAATTCAACCAATGCAGCCAATGTATGGTTCTTTACACAAGGGTTGAATCTTACAAGCGGAACATCATACAGGATAAGTTACCGTTACGGAAATAACAGCACTACCTATGTTGAAAAACTGGAAGTAAAATATGGTACGGCTGCAAACAGTACATCAATGACGGATGTTATATCTAACCATCCTTCTGTTACCGGTGGTGCACCTGCAAGCGTATATTATGACTTCACTCCATCAGCAACAGGTGTTTATTATATTGGCTTCCACGCTTATTCTGCTTTGGACCAGGATAACCTGTATGTAGATGATATAAGTGTGATAGTAACACCAACCTGCGAAGTACCAACAACAATATCAGCTTCAAATATTACTACATCAGGAGCAGATATCAGCTGGTCAGATCCAACAACCGGTAATCCTCCGGTGAACTACCAGTTGTATTATAGCGATAACAGTACTGCGCCAACCGGTGCAACAACACCAACCGTTTCCGGTGTGGTAGGTACCACAACAACTATCGGTGGATTAAATGCTTCAACCTTGTATTATTTATGGATAAGAACCAATTGCGGAAGTGGAAGTGTTAGTGACTGGACACCGGTGCCGTACACCTTTGCTACGCTTTGTACATCTGCAAGCATACCAACCGCATCTCAAAGTTTTGATGCCGCATCAATGCCTGTATGCTGGACAACCGCAACAGTAACCGGAACCATTAACTGGGCACCGGATACTGATAACGATGGTGTGCCTTCAGCGCATAGTGGTGCAAGATTTATGGGTAAAGATTATACTGCATCTGATGCGTTGACATTCTCACAGCCAATAAATATGACCACTGCAGGTTCAGCGGGTGCCAGAATAAATGTATGGATCTACAGGAACACAGTGAACAAAGCAAACGATCGTATTCGTTTCCATATCAACCAAACTCAGTCGCTGAGTGGTGCAACTCAATTGCTGGAAATATTCCCGCTTACAACAGTGGCACCAACTGTAGCTTCTGCAGGCTGGTATAATTATACCGCTAATATTCCTGCATCGTATAATACTGAAACAACAGTATACATTATTGCACAGGGAACTACGGATGGTACATTTGCTTCTTATGGCATAGGCTTCGATGATTTTTATGTTGAGCCAATACCATCATGTAACGAACCTACAGGTGTAGTAATTTCTAATGTAACCACATCGGGAGCAAAAGTTGACTGGTCTGTTCCCGCAGCGGGCACACCTGTTAATTACCAGATATATTACAGTGATAATAGTGCAGCGCCAACGGGTGCCACCACACCAACGGTTACAGGGTTAACAGGAACTACAGCAAACCTTACACTGTTAAATTCAGCCACTACGTATTACTTGTGGATGAGAACATTCTGTGGCGGCTCTAATTACAGCCCATGGACAGCTGGTGCAAAAGTGTTTACTACAGCATGTACACCGGCAACACTTCCTTACTCTGAAAACTTTGAAACAGCAACGGTTCCAAATATGCCAAGCTGTACTTCTAAGGAAAATGCAGGTACAGGAGATGAGTGGGAAGTTGTATCTAACCCTGGTAATGGCTTTACAAGTAAAAACCTGCAGTATAACTACAACTCATCCAGCGATGCCAATGCATGGTTCTATACACGCCCTGTGAGCCTTACAGGTGGAACAACTTACACCCTTACTTTCCGTTATGGTAATAACAGCGTTACTTATATTGAAAGCCTGAAAGTGATGTATGGTACAGCTGCGGCAAATGCTTCTATGACCAATGCTATTGTAGATTATCCGGCTATAACAGGAGGTACACCTTCAACATCAAGTACCAACTTTACACCTTCTGTTACGGGTGTGTACTACATTGGGTTTAATGCTTATTCAATTGCCGATCAGTGGAACCTGTATGTGGATGACATAGCTCTTTCAGCTACCACATTACCTGTGTCGTTAACAGATTTCAAAGGAGAAACCATTGGATCTTTCAACAGGTTGTCATGGACCACTGCAACAGAAACAAACAATAAAGGTTTTGAATTGCAGAGAAGTGCAGATGGTAAAGAATTCAGTGCGCTTACATTTGTTGCAACAAAAGCAAACAATGGCAACAGCACTTCAGCATTGAACTACAGCTTTAATGATGAAAAGCCGATCGGCGGAACAAACTACTATCGCCTGAAACAGCTTGATAAAGATGGTAAGTTCACTTATTCTAATATAGTGATACTGAAATCTAAGATCACCGACATCAGGTTCACAAGTGTATATCCAAATCCTGCTACAAAAGAATTGAAGATGATCATCAGTTCTCCATCAGCAGAAAAAGTAACATTGATTGTTACAGATATAACAGGTAAAGTATTAATGCAGCAGAATACACAGCTTGTTATGGGCGATAACCAGAGCAGGTTGAATGTACAATCACTTGCAGCAGGTACATACTTTATTAAAGCAGTTTGTGCCAATGGTTGTGAAACTGCAGTACACAGGTTTGTAAAACAGTAATAGTTTATTAGTAACTAATAAAAATCCCGGCCAATATTGACCGGGATTTTTATTTTACCAACTCCAGTAATTAACTAAGCTGTTGTTGCGTCGCACACTGCATCGTTCAGAAAAATATCAGCTTAGTTTTTCCAGGCTCTTACCAATAATGCCGGCACATTCTTTTACCTGTGCTTCAGATATTATTAATGGCGGCGCAAACCTGATCTTATCGCCATGTGTAGGCTTTGCCAGCAATCCATTCTCTTTTAAGGCAAGGCAAATGCTCCAGGCTGCATCTTCATTTGCATGATCTATTACTATTGCATTCAATAAACCCTTACCACGAATTGTTTTTATAAAAGGTGAGTGCAGTGCTTCCAGTTCAGATCTTAATAATTTGCCCATGGCCTCTGCATTCTCCGCCATCTTTTCTTCCTGTAATACTTTCAACGCTTCAATAGCAACGGCACACGCCAGTGGATTGCCGCCATAGGTGCTGCCATGTTCACCGGGCTTTATATTCATCATAATATAATCATCACAAAGCACTGCCGACACAGGCATTGTCCCACCACTTAATGCTTTACCCAGGATTAAAATATCGGGTCTTACATTTTCATGATCGCAGGCCAGCATCTTTCCCGTTCTGCAAAGACCGGTTTGTATCTCATCGGCTATGAACAATACATTGTACTCATTGCACAGGTCTCTCACCCCCTGCAAATAACCAAAGTCTGGAACTACTACACCTGCTTCGCCCTGTATTGGTTCAACCATAAATGCCGCTACATTGTTATCCTGGAATGCTTTTTCAAGTGATGTAAGGTCATTATAAGGTACCAGCTCAAAACCGGGCATATACGGCCCGAAAGATTTATAACTCGTAGGGTCGGTAGAAGACGAAATAGCTGCTAAGGTCCTTCCCCAGAAGTTACCTTCTGCGAAAATGATCTTTGCTCCGTTCTCCGGTATGCCCTTCTTTGCGTAACCCCACCGCCTTGCCAGTTTAATGGCAGTTTCACCACCTTCAACACCGGTATTCATGGGCAATACCTTATCATAACCAAAATAACGGGTGATAAACTGCTCGTACTCACCCAACAGGTTACTATGAAATGCTCTTGAAGTAAGGGTGAGTTTTTTAGATTGCTCGATCAATGCATTAATGATCCTTGGGTGGCAATGACCCTGGTTTACAGCGGAGTAGCCACTTAAAAAATCAAAATATCGGCTGCCATCCACATCCCATAGAAAAATACCTTCGCCTCTTTCTAATACAACAGGAACGGGATGATAATTATGAGCGCCGAATTTTTCCTCCAGTTGCAGGTAATATTGCGTCTTTTCAGACAATTGATCCATAACCATAAATAATTAAGAATTGATAATTAATAACGAATAATTGCGGTCCGTTTGTGGAAGGGAGGATCACTTAATGATTCAGAAGGTCAAGATTTTGAGCGAGGAAATACATTTAATTAATTATCGGGTGCAATATAGCTTAATTATGCTGCCAATGGCTTGCCGGGAAGGAATAAAAAAGTAATGGGCCAGGCCTATATTTGCTCCCGGCTTTAACCCGTACTTACCTCAAACGGGAGAGAAGTGTTGAAAAAAACAGGATATTTTAAGATTTTTGTTTTGGTTTTTCGGTGCATTTCCCGACCTTTGCCGTCCCGAAAAATCGGGTAAAACTATTTCAATCATGGCTAGAGTATGTCAGGTAACAGGTAGAAAACCAATCGGTGGCCACACTGTTTCACATTCAAACATCAAGACCAAGCGTCGTTTTTTACCAAATTTACAGACCAAAAGGTTCTATTTCGCTGAAGAAGATCGTTGGGTTACTATTAAACTCACCGCTGATGCTATCAGAACCATCAATAAAAAAGGTCTGGCTACAGTGATCAAAGAAATGAGAGCTGAAGGAGTTAAAATCTAATTATCAACTAATTTATAAATCGTTTATACGATGGCAAAGAAAGGAAACAGGGTACAGGTAATACTTGAATGTACCGAGCAAAAAACAACAGATGTTCCGGGTACAAGCCGTTACATTACTGTAAAGAATAAGAAAAATACTCCTGAGCGTATTGAGCTTAAGAAGTATAATCCCAATCTGAAAAAAGTTACTGTTCATAAAGAAATCAAATAATCATGGCAAAAGCAGCTTCTAAAAACGCGAAAGTAAAAGATCTGAAGGCTTCTGCAGAAGCAAAGAACTGGAGTAAAGTTATTAAGGCTGTACGCAGCCCTAAAACAGGTGCTTATACCTTCAAAGAACAGATCGTTCACAAGGATAAAGTAAAAGATTTCTTAGCTGCCAAGTAATTGGCACTATCAATCATATTGAAAGCTGTCCCTTTTGGAGACGGCTTTTTGTATTTTGGTACCGGGCTGTGACATTACAAGTCAGCACCGGTTCCCGTATGTACGGGACACTTGTACAGTTATATCTTTATGCAACAAGCGGGTTTAATAATTTAAAATCAGAATGAAACAATGGGATTTTTCAATAAACTATTCGGTAAGAAAGAAAAAGAAAGTTTAGACCAGGGGCTGGAAAAAACCAAGGAAAATTTCTTCTCAAAGATCACTAAAGCCATCGCCGGCAAAAGTACCGTAGATGAAGAAGTGCTTGATGACCTTGAAGAAGCCCTGGTAAGTGCCGATGTAGGCATTGATACCACCGTTGAGATCATTAAACGAATTGAGGACCGTGTTGCAAAAGATAAATATGTAAGCACCAGTGATCTGAACAGGATACTTCAACAGGAAATAGAGAATATACTGGTAGATGCACCCGACCAGGAGTACCGCAACTTTGAAACACCTGCCGGCAAAAAGCCTTACATCATTCTTGTAGTTGGTGTAAATGGTGTTGGCAAAACAACCACTATTGGCAAACTTGCGTATAATTATAAACGTGCGGGAAAGAATGTAATATTAGGTGCGGCCGATACTTTTCGTGCAGCTGCGGTTGATCAACTCACCATCTGGAGCGAAAGGGTGCAGGTGCCTATTGTAAAACAGGCCATGGGCTCTGACCCCGGTGCGGTTGCATTCGATACTGCCCAGAGTGCGGTTGCAAAAAATGTGGATGTGGCTATTATTGATACAGCAGGACGTTTGCACAATAAGGCACATCTGATGGATGAATTGAGTAAAATTAAACGGGTGATTCAAAAAGTAATTCCCGATGCGCCACACGAAGTTGTATTGGTGCTCGATGGATCAACCGGGCAGAATGCATTGGAGCAGGCTAAACATTTTACTGCGGCAACAGATGTGAATACACTCGCCATCACTAAGTTAGACGGAACAGCAAAAGGTGGTGTTGTACTTGCCATTGCTTCTCAGTTTAAGATACCTGTAAAGTATATTGGTGTAGGAGAGAAAATGGAAGACCTTCTCATTTTCGATAAGCATGAATTTGTTGACAGTCTTTTTAACCTGGAGAAAAGAGATTAATAAAAAATATCCCGCTCATTGAGCGGGATATTTGCTTTCATACTATTGAATTTTATCAGAACGTATATCGTATTGCAAAACCACCCCAGCCCCCTTCAAAATAAGTATAACCAACAAAGTTGAAAGAAGGTTGCCAGTCTAAACTAAAGTTGAGCGGTGCGCCTTTTATTTTATAATCAAGCCCGAGAACACCATCAACACCAATACCAATGCCGCCATCTCTTGCAGGATAAGCCTTCTTCCATTTGTCGTTCCAGAACTGGATGTGAGCGCCGGGGCCAACATACCATTTAAGACCTTCCGCTCCGTTTATGTCTCCATGGATCTCGTATAAACCTGTAAAGCGAAAACCATTATCCCATAAATATGCTATGCCTTCCAAAGCACGATTGTTTCCTGTAAAATGTTTAAGCGTAATACCTGCAGGATAAAATTTCACACCCACCGCAGTTGTATAACTGCTACTGTTATTCTGTGCAATAGATGCAAAGCCAAACACAGCAACGAACAGCATTAGAAATAAGATCTTTTTCATAAGTCAATAATTAAGTTTTGATAACACTCGGAAAATCATGCCAATCTGTTCATTTATAATGTGTAGCGAATGGCTACACCCCCATAAGAATTATTGGCGCCGGAATTTCCGCTAAAGCTTACCGAGGGTTGCCAGTCAAGGCTAACATTTACGGGGAGGCCATTGAATTTATAATCGAGGCCAATTACTCCATCAATGCCCAAGTCCATTTTACTGCTATATGTCTTTTGAAACTGGTTCTTATAAAATCCTGCGTGTACACCGGGACCAACATACCAGTTCAGCCCTTGTGCCTTTGAGAAGGGGAAATGAAATTCATAGAAACCAGCTAAGCGAAAACTTTCTTTCGCATACAGGGCCTGGAACTCCATCGCCGCTTTTTGAGTTATAAATTTTTTGTAGGTAAGCCCTGTAC
>Ga0247718_1000458_pt1 | contig 11494 bp, 13 predicted proteins | sample 21E_DmetaG_FD_189045 | JGI IMG/M metagenome (GOLD analysis project Ga0247718, IMG submission 189045) | Soil microbial communities from hillslope of Landscape Evolution Observatory, University of Arizona, Oracle, AZ, United States - 2-1-E_D | ecosystem: Engineered > Artificial ecosystem >...
ACATCGAGCGACTCTCGGCCCGCAAGAAGTGGAACTTCCGAGACGCGCCCACGCCGTAATTCAAGTACAGCCGCAGGTGCGGCACCGAAATATGCCGGAGTCCCTAGGGGCTCCGGTTTTCGTTTAGGTCTCCTTTCTGTTTTGAAACGCTGCTGAAAGCGTTTCTTTGTCTGCGTACTCAAGCTCAGAGCCGGTGGCAAGGCCGCGCCCTAGGACAGAGAACTTCATATGGTCGCGAAGGGGGCGGAGCAGTTCTCGCACGCGGTCTGCAGTATGTTCGCCTTCACTCGTTGCTGAAAGGGCAAGGATTATCTCGCTCAGTCCCTTTGCTGAGTTGCGCTCCACAAGCGCTGTGAGTGCTTCCTCGCGGATAGCTCCTTTCCCAGAGAGGCTGATCACACCACCAAGTACGAAGTAGCGTCCACGGTACGTGCCTGCGCGCTCGACGGCAAGCAGATCCTGATCCTTCTCAACAAGCATGAGTAAGCTGTCGTCACGTGAGGAGTCTGCACAGTAGATACAGAGCGTGCCCGTGCCGCTCCAAAAACGTTTGCAGTCTGCGCATTGGCGCACATCGCGTGCAAGTTCCTCGATAAGCCGCGCAAGCTTGGTGCGATCGTGTGAAGACACTGCAAGCAGGTGATACACAAAGCGGCGTGCCTGGCGTGGTCCTATGCCAGGAAAGCGCGTAAACAGGGAAGTAAGCTCTTCAACGCGATCAGTCATGGCTAGAATTCGTTAGCCAGATCGCCATACCCGCTCTTATCAAGCGGCTGGAAGGTTGCGCGCTTCTCATCAAAGTAGAGCTCAACATGGCCAGTTGGACCGTTGCGATGCTTCTCCACCAAAATCTCAGCAACATTAGGGCGGTCACTGTCAGGGTTACGCTTATCATCGCGATGGATGAACATAACCACGTCTGCATCCTGCTCAATAGAACCTGAGTCGCGAAGATCCGAGAGGCGGGGCTTGCCACCACGCTGCTCCACGGCGCGAGAGAGCTGTGAGAGGGCAAGCACGGGTACCTGAAGCTCGCGGGCGAGCTGCTTGAGGGAGCGGGAGATTTCTGTAACCTGCTGCACAACGTTATCAGTCTTGGTGTTGGTTGGCGCCATGAGCTGGAGGTAATCAACAACGATAAGACCGATGCCTTGTTCGCGCTTCAGGCGACGTGCAACGGCGCGCATGGCAAGAATGTTGTTCGCAGGCTTGTCATCGATAAAGATAGGTGCCTTGGAAAGGTTTTCAAGAGCATCGCGGATGCGGTCGAAGTCTGCCTCGTCGCGCACCCCGCCTGTACGCAGCTTCCAGGAGTTAACGTACGATTCCGCGGCAAGCATGCGGTCAATAAGCTGCTCCGAGCTCATTTCAAGAGAGAAGATACCAACGGGCGTGCCATGGCGTACGGCAGTGTTGCGCGCAATATCAAGCGCAAGCGATGTCTTACCCATAGAGGGGCGCGCAGCAAGAATGATGAGATCTGACGGGTGAAGGCCTGAAAGAAGGTTATCAAGATCAGGGAATCCTGTAGGCGTGCCGCGAATTGCGCCGTCTGACTTCGAAAGCGCTTCAATACGATCCCAGGCATCTGCGACTTTATCGCGGATGGCAACGAACTTGTGCGATGCAGAGGAGTCGCCGATCGCATAAATCATCTTCTCCGCCTTATCGAGCACCATGGCAGTTTCCTGCGACTCGTCATAACAGGTCTCGGTAATCTCGTGTGCTGCTTCAATAAGCGCGCGCATGACGTGCTTGCGCGCTACGAGGTCTGCGTAGTGCGGATAGTTACCAGGAGAGGGGGCTGCTGAAGCAAGCTCTGCAATGTACGCACGGCCGCCAACGCGCTCGAGAAGCCCCTTTGCGGTAAGGCGTTCAGCAATAGTAAGGATATCGATCGGCTCACCGCGTTCAGAAAGTTCGCGCATCGCTTCAAAGATTGACCGATGCTTTTCTGCGTAGAAGGAATCAGCACGAACCGTATCGCCCACGTCGTGAATAACGTCAGGCTTCAATAGAAGCGCGCCAAGGAGCGCTCGTTCTGACTCGAGACTCTGCGGCGGTATGCGTAGGGTGGAGCTGGTGGCCATTACAGCCAATTGTATCAGCGGGAGAGAGGAGTAAGAAGGGGGCCGGAAGGGCTGTCATCCACACGATATCCCCGCTCCTCGAGGTGGATACGGACACGGTCCGCCTCGTGGTAGTTCTTTGCCTTGCGTGCTGTCTCGCGAGCTAGTACCAGGGTTTGGATGTCCTCAGGGAGTTCTGCAACGGTATAAGGGCGTGTACGAACCGGAGGATTGGTAAGCATGAGGCCAAGAATAGGATCTGCCGCCACGACGACGCCCCAGACCTCCTTTGCAGTGAGCGCATCATCTTTAAGGTACTCCCAGAGGTAGGCGAGCGCTTGCGGGGTAGAGAGATCTTCGCGCAGGATGGTCACGATCTTGCTTGAAGCAGTAGAAGCAACTGGCGTGTTTTTAGCATCTAGGCGTATCTCATCACAAAGTTTCCATAAGCGCATAAGTGCTTCTTGTGAAGCAGCCAATGCCTCCCATGAGAAGGAGAGGGGAGTGCGGTAGTGCGCTTGAAGGAAGAAGTAGCGCAAAGCAAGCGGGTGGAAGCCGCGCTCTACAATATCTGTCACGTAGATGTCGTTCTTGAGAGACTTAGAGATCTTATCTCCCGCAATGGTAAGGAACGCATTATGGAGCCAGTAGCGGGCAAGCGGTCGTCCGTGCGTCGCCTCAGACTGCGCGATCTCGTTGTTGTGATGAATGGCGATGTGATCCATACCGCCGGTATGAATATCAATAGTCTCGCCAAGCAACGCCTTAATCATGGCAGAACATTCAATATGCCAGCCAGGATTGCCCGGTCCCCAGGGGCTCGGCCACTTCTGTAAATCAAGGAGCTTTGCGCTGCGCCAGAGCGCAAAGTCCGCAGGATTGCGCTTCTCTGTGTTTTCCTTAATGCGGCCGTGTCCTGAAAGTGATACGCGGTCGACGAGCGTATCTGCCGTGCCGTGCTTAATAATCTCCTCAGGCACGCCGCCAAGCTTTCCGTAGTCAGGGTAGCTTGCCGTATCAAAGTACAGGCCATCAGCAGTACGGTAGGTATGGCCCTTAGCTTCAAGGACCTTGATCATCGCAATCTGTTCCTGGATATATTCTGTTGCGCGCGGGAAGAGTATGCTCTTCGGATCGATGTTGAGTGACTTGATGTCTTCAATAAAGAGCTGGGTGTAGCGGGATGCGATTTTCTCAGGACTCTGCTTCTCTCGTTCGGCGGCAACGGTAAATTTGTCCACCCCTTGTTCCGCATCGCCAACCAGGTGGCCGACATCGGTTATGTTGATGACGCGACGCACGTGGTTGCCGGCCTCAGCGAGCGTGCGCGCGAGCACATCTGCAAATACAAAGGCACGCATATTGCCTATATGCGCGCGATCATAGACGGTTGGACCGCAGGTATAGAGCGTCACAACGCCCGGCTTTTGCGGCACGAATGCTGCACGGTCCCCGGTCAGGGTATTAGTAAGAAAAATGGGTGAGGGAGGGAGCGGATCCCGTTTCTTGAAAAGCGACCACATGCTAGAACGATACCACTTTTCTAATGCCAATTCTTGTCCTGTATGAGCACGTATCCACACCAAACACGTGCGTGATACACTTGTCGACATGGAAGAGAGCGATGGCGCGCAGAACGCATCATTCATGCGTAAGACGAAGCTTGCGGCTGCGTTTGCGATCGTACTGGTAATCGGATTTGTTGGCGGTATGGCCGCAGGCACGTCTGGCTCGTACCGCGTATTCTCGAACATCTCACTTTTTGACGGCCTGTCGGCGACACCTGACGAATCGGTCGACCTCTCTGATTTCTGGAGGGCTTGGAACGCGCTCAATACGAAATTTGTTGAGACGAACGCTTCGAGCACCATGCCGACAGCGCAGGAGCGCGTCTGGGGCGCGATAGAGGGTCTTGCAGAGGCCTACGGAGATCCGTATACGGTCTATTTACCGCCAGAGGAGGCAAAGATGTTCCAGGACGATATCTCTGGCAACTTCGAGGGTGTGGGCATGGAGGTTGGCATTGGACAGAACGATACGCTCACCGTAATAGCGCCACTTAAGAACACCCCAGCAGAACGGGCCGGCATGCGCGCCGGTGACGAGATTCTCATGATCAACGGCACGCCAACTGATGGTATGTCGACTGATGCTGCGGTGAAGCTTATTCGCGGACCAAAGGGAACGGAAGTTGCCTTCAAGGTCATGCGTGCAGGCGAGCTTATCGATATCCGCGTCGTGCGTGACGTCATTAATGTGCCGACTATCGAGAGCGCGTATGACGCTGCTACCGGCATCTATACCATTTCGTTCTATTCATTCACTGCAACGGCAACAACCCAGTTCGAGCAAGCAATACGCGACATGCGCACGCAAGGTGCACAGAAGCTCATTATCGATCTGCGCGGCAACCCGGGCGGGTACCTCGATTCAGCAGTAGCGATCGCAAGTAAATTCTTGCCTAAGGGCGCCGCAGTCGTAACTGAAGACTACAAGGGCAACCGCGAAAATATCGTGCACAGGAGCAGCGGGGCAGGAGGTGTGGGCGAAGGTGTACAGGTAGTTATTCTCATCGATAACGGCTCAGCGTCAGCATCTGAAATTCTTGCAGGTGCGCTGCAGGATGCAGACCGCGCAACCCTTATTGGTACCCGTTCCTTCGGAAAGGGATCTGTACAGGAGCTCCTCGATCTTGGCGGCGGCTCACTCAAGGTGACGGTGGCGCGCTGGCTCACGCCTAATGGCACCTCAATTTCAGACGGCGGCCTCACGCCAGATATTGAAGTAGAGCGCACGATTGAGGACTTTGATGCAGGAAGGGATCCGCAAATGGCACGCGCAATTGAGTTCCTTCGCCTAGGACGCTAGGTTGCGTAGAGTGATTTTAAAGGCTAGGATAGCCGTACTATGAAAGTCGTATTACTGAAAGATGTCCGTGACATGGGCCGTGCGCACACCACTATTGAGGTGTCTGATGGCCACGCCCTTAATTACCTTATTCCTCGTAAGCTTGCTGTACCCGCTACCTCGTCAGCGCTAAAGCAGGCAGAGGTGCGTGTGAAGCAGGTGGTAGACCGCAAGGAGCTTGATGTAAAGCTTGTTGAGGAGCGCCTCGCTGCACTTGCTGAGGAAAAGATTGTTATCCGCAAGAAGGCAAACGAGCAGGGCCACCTCTATGATGGTGTTGATGCTCGTGAGATCGCTGCGGCTGCAAATCTCCCTGAGGAGGTGATCCGTATCGAGAAGCCATTCAAGGAACTCGGCACGTTTGAGGTTCCTGTTTCATTCGGCGAGAACTTCGGCAAAATTGCTATTACGGTTGAAGCGGAGTAGGAAGAGGAAATGTCGAAACGGCGCGGAACAGGGTTCCGCGCCGTTTTGCTTTTGGTGACCAGCGGCTCAGCTCACGATCGGACCGTATGGCTTCCTTTTCTCCACGAGGTTGGTATATCCTCGATTGTACTTGCGCCAGAATCTCCGGCACACGCTCAGGAGGAAGTAGGACAGAATCAGTCCGATGATGATGCGCGGATCGAGATCGACCGCGCCGTATTTCGGAATGGGAAGGGTGATGATGCGAGACTGGAGTCCTGCGATCTCACCATCTTTCTGGTCGATGATCTCATCGCGCAATCCAACCTGTGTCTCAAGATCAGTGATGCGCGATTCAAGCGCAGTGGCCCGTGCGAACACCTCGTCGTAGAGGAGCTCCTTGCAGGCGAACCCCACGCTTCCGCCTTTCCGGATCTCCACAGTCCTGCCGCGGTACGAGATGGTCTGCCCGATGGGCAGACTCTGCATGTCGTTATCGCTCCAGCCGTTTTCGGCCATTACGCTCGTGACGCATTCGTCCACGTTCTGTGCGGCAGCAGGAGCAGCCGCAAGAAGTGCGCAAAGCGCGGTCGTAAGGTACAGATACTTCATGGGTGCCCCCTAAAGTGTGAAAGACGCCCAGTGCGTCTTCCTCCCGGGCACGAGTCTAGCATAGAAAAACCCCCGTTGCGACGGGGGCTTTTCATGAGGAGATGGATACGTTAGGCAGGAACGACGTGGACGATCTTCTTGCGGCGGGTATTGCCGTCAAAGTTGGTTTTGCGCATTTCGCCGAACTTAACAACACCCGTTGCCATTGAGAAAAGGGTGTGGTCCTTGCCGATACGTACGTTATTGCCGGCCTCAATCTTGGTGCCGCGCTGACGAACGATAATCATGCCTGGACGCGTTGCTGCGCCGTCTGCGAGCTTGACGCCGAGGTATTTCGGCTTCGAGTCGCGTAAGTTTTTTGTTGATCCTCCCGCTTTTGTACTTGCCATAGTGGTATCCTTTTAGTGAGTATGACTATAGCAGGACTAGGAGGAAGAATCAAGCGGTTCCTGGGCCGTATTCCTCAGGATGCCCTTATTTTGCTGGCTATTCTCCTTACGGCAACGGGAAGTTTCGGCCTCGGCGTTCTTACAGGCAGGGATTTGGCAGAAGGGGAGGGGAAGGGGCTCTGGATCGAGGAACGGCCACTTACGGGCGAAAGCGCCGCCCTGAAGGCACAGGCAGCCGCAGAGAAGGGAATTACGGAGCCTGTGGGCGAACCGCTCCCTGCTGGCGGGCAGTACGTGGCCTCCCGCAACGGAACCGCCTATTACTTACCCTGGTGTGGGGGAGTGTCTCGTATTAATGAAGAGAATAAGGTTTGGTTTGCAACCAAGGAAGAGGCTGAAGCGAAAGGGTATAGGCCGGCTAAGAACTGCAAAGGACTCTGATAGTATGGATTTATGATCGCGCTTGATGTTGAAACGACAGGACTCGATCCTGAGCGCTGCTCCATAGTCTCTCTTGGTGCAGTCGATACCGATGAGCCAGAGAATCAGTTCTATGACGAGTGTGGTGTCTGGGAAGGCGCACACATGACTGACGAAGCACTCGCCATAAATGGGTTTACCAAAGAGGAGCTTACGCGCGGAGAAAAGAAGAGCGAGGCAGAGCTCATTCGTGCATTTGTCGCATGGGCAACCGATCGGCCGCAGAATATGACCTTGATCGCCCAGAACGTATCATTTGACCATGACTTTGTCCGTGCCGCCTGCAAGCGCGCCGGTGTCGAGTTTCCGTTTGCTAAACGCACTATCGATATCCATACGCTCGTGTGGCTGCACATGACTAAGCAGGGAGTACCGACACCTGTAGGGAAGGGGCACTCACTTATCAATCTTGATTTCGCACTTCGCTACTGCGGCATTCCTGAAGAGCCCCGACCGCATAATGCGCTCACAGGAGCGCTATCCCACGCAGAGGTGTTTATGCGCATAGCGTATACTAAAAAGACATTGCCCGAATTTAGTACTTTTGACATACCATGGCAGACGAATTAAAAACGCGACAGGATCCGATACCTGCAGACGCTTCAACGGTTCCAGACATTGATCCTTTGAGCGGCATGCCGGAAACGAACGAGAAGCACCATGCCATGGGTGCAGTGCTTACGCGTGCGATCCAGGAAGGGAAGCATGAAGTACCCGAGGTGCCTGCGCCGCTCGTCTGCAAACCTCGACAGCTTGAGAGCTGGCGGGTGTTTAAGATCATGTCTGAGTTTGTGGAGGGATTTGATGTCATTCAGAAGTACGGTCTTGCTGCGTCATTCTTTGGTACCGCGCGCCAGAGCTTTGATCAATCTGTTTACGACGCGGCAACTGAGCTTGCAGGCCGTCTCGCAAAGTCCGGCTTCGCCATAATTACCGGCGGGAGCGATGGCATCATGGAGGCAGCAAACAAGGGTGCTTATGAGGCTGGCGGCGACTCCATTGGTCTCAACATCGAGCTTGATATGGAGCAGGCGCCAAACACCTACCTCACGGAGATGGTGACATTCCATCACTTCTTCGTCCGCAAAGTGATGCTCACTTTTGCGTCCGAGGTATACGTGTATTTCCCGGGAGGTTTCGGCACGCTCGATGAGTTTAGTGAGATTGTCACACTGGTGCAGACAAAGAAGATCCGCAAGGTGCCCATCGTCCTCTATGGCAAAGAGTACTGGGATCCATTCATTAAGATATTTGAGGAGCGCCTCTACAAGGAGTACAAGGCGGTTGATGAGGCGGATCTCGATCTCTACAAAGTTGTCGATACCGTAGACGAAGCCTATGAGTACATCATGGCAAACGTGAAGTGCTAGGACTCAGTAGAGAGTAAAGAAAAGGCCCTGAACTTGTCAGGGCCTTTTCTTTACTCTGCAGGAGCTTCAGTAGCTGGCTGCGCTTCTTCTTCAGTAGTTTCTTCTGGAGCTTCTGGCGCCGCAGTCACTTCTGTGTCTGTGGTCTCAGGAACTACTACGTCGTCGTTCTGTGGTTCGTTAGTCATACTCATCAGTATAGTTCATAAATGGGAAAATCGATAGCCGCGCTTTTTAGGCATCCTGACAGGGAAGTAGGGGAGTGAAGGCTATAGAGCCCTTAGCTGCTAAAGCAGCAATTCAATATTTCAACCTCCTCCCTGCCGCTTCCCTAGTTCTGGCCGGGGAAGTGGATGGAAACGGGACTTTTATACCTCGCATAGTGCAAGACTACACAGTTTGTATCTTGGACTGAACAAAGTGTAGGGAAGGTGAAATAGGGAATACGGATACAGAGAGATCAGAGCTTTTAGAGCCTCTGGGCTTTGATCTATAAGCGTCGCACAATATATCTTTTGCGACTATATAGTACAGAAAGCCAGTAAGTGGGCTGCTTTGAACCCTGCATCGCATGCACCCCTTCTCTCTTCAAAACAGCAAGAAAGTGGGCCGTATCTTTTCTTGCCGAGATCGCAGAATGGCAATCAGAATGGTCTTCTTGCGCGTCCTTCTATCTCTTTAATTTGCCAAGGATGATGGCAGTAGGGGCTTCAGTTCTTGGTACCAGAGCCCATAGCCATCTCCGCTGGGGTGGAACAAGTCAGAGGCGTAATAGCGAGGAATATCCCTATTGAAGGGTTCGTCTTCCCTATTCTTGTACAAATCTACATACGCGACTTGCTGTCGCTTTGCGATTTCTTCTTGGAATATGGATCGCACTGCGCGTGTCCGCTCTGAGAGGAGGGCTGAGATCGGTGCCTTGAAGACTGGCGAAAGGCCTATGTTGCCTGAGGTGATGACCACCACAGCCGAGCCGAGCTCCTCAGCATGATCGAGAGCGCGCACGAGCTCGCTGCGAACCTTCTGTAGAGCAGTGAAGCCAACAATATCGTTGGCACCGATTTGAAGGATCACAAGATCGTACGCACCAGACTCAAGCGTGCTGAGCTTCTCATTCAATCCTTCAAGCCTCAGTCCATTCTGAGATACATTCTCAATATCTGCCTGCGGAAAGTCTGCACCAAGCCTGCCTGCTAGTGACTCTTCAGGCCGAGCGGCACCCGTACCGTACGCAGTGCTGTCACCTGCGATAAGTATGCGCATCGTCGCAGATGCTGGATGTTGTTCATAGGGTGTCGCACGCTCCATGAGGTCCTTGGATGCGTGTACAGCTCTCAGGATTGGATAACCGAGATACACAAAGCCACCAACTGCAAGCGCTACGAGTACGAGAGCAATGGTGGCTGTGGGATGCATGTGTGGTCTAAGTAGTGCCTAGCGGATAGTATACGTCGTTCCGCGTAGAGGGAACTGCCCTGTTGCCTTTGAATTGGTCGAGATGGATTGTACGTCGAGCATGAGCTGGGTGCCAGCAAATGCTGCAGGACTTACTGTTGTGCGCACTGTAAAGAGTCGGACTTGCCCCGGCTCAATAACGGCATCCGCAGATGCAAAGAGTGTACCGTTTGCTGCAGGCTTTGCAGCGGTGATACCGCGTGAAATGCCCTTATCATCACGCACCTCAAGAGACGTAATAGCAGAGAGTGGTGCCGAACCGTTCTGCTTCAGCGTGACGCCGGTTAGAGAAGTTGCAACTTTACCCGTGTTCTTGATCTGCAAGTACGCAACGGGAACCGAGGTGCCGCGCGTAGCGGTTCCACCAAAGAGGAGGGGCACGGTTGATACGGTAAGTGTCGATGCGCCGGTAGTGCTTGCTGAAGAAGGGGTAGAGGACTCCCCTACAGCAAGCGTTGCTTTGTCGAGCGTGTTAAGTTCCCACTTTTTCTCGGCAAGCAGCTCGACGGTATACGTACCATCAGGCAGCGTCTTGGTAGTCTTTACCTCCCACTCACCACGCTTCACTTTCACGTGCTTGCTCGTGAAAACAGGCTTCGTGGATCCTTCCTTACGAATGACGACCTGGACTGTCTTAGTACCAGATGCGTCGCCGGAAAGTGTCGGCTTTGAATTAGTAGTTGTCAGAGAAGAAGTGCTGATGGTGCCTTCCGCAACTTGTACTCTGACTTCGCACTTTGCTTTACGAGAAGAGCCCGTCCCTGTGAACGAGTACGAATATTTGGTATCGCGTGATGGAGACTCGGTTACAGAGCCTGAAAGGGGGATCGAGTCCCCTCCTTTGTCAGTACCTTTCTTTGCATTGTCGCTTTCCCACGCAATGGTTATGTCTTCCCCCTCGCGTACAAGAACTTCCGCCTTGTTTCTAATGGTCTCCTTCCCTACTGAGGTGGTGACGGTAAGTTCGCAGCTTGGACGCTTGGTTGCTGCAGATGCATGTGATGGAGTAACCACAAGCGCAAAAATAAATAGAGCGCTGAGCACAAATGTGTGTTTATAGATCATGGATATAGTTCGTTAGGCTGCGCTACCACCTATCGTTAGTATATAGAAATGAGAAGCGTTGGCCAGCTCAGCAGTTCATGAACGCTACAGAAACGTATGCGAAAGGGCCCGGTAATTTGTACCGGGCCCTTTCGCATTTCATTTCAAGATTTTACTGAACCGGGACGTCATCGCCGACAACATCAGAGTCGTCGGTGCTATCAATGAGCATAACGCCGCTGTTCTGGTGGATGCTTGGAGCAGTCACAAGAGCTGAGTTTGCGGTATCTGCCTCAACAGTGCGAACATCGCCTGCCTGATCAACATACGCGAATGTCTGCGCATAGCCGATAGCAGGACCTGCAAGCACGCCTGCAACTGCCAATGCACCTAGGATTTTCTTCTTCATAGTCATATCTGGAATTACGTTAATGCATTATCTGGCATTGCTGCCACTATCCACTAATAGCTTCACCTATGCGGTATGAATGGAAGATGAAGACTTCATCTTAACCCTCCCGCTGTTCTAGATGACGTGTGAAGTGCTGTTTTATGGTTGAGTCCAGAGCTCGGTTGAAATCAATCGCATGCTTAGGCGAGAGGACGATTTCTGCAATAAGTTGCCCATTCGGACTATTAGGACGCAGGTACGCGAATTGAAGAACAACAGAATCATCCGATACATTCACCTGCGTTGCGTTTGAGAAAGAAGGCGTCGCATTTTGCGGCATGGTGATCGCTATGTGTTTTTGCTCGGCCATACAAG
>Ga0247718_1000459_pt1 | contig 11489 bp, 12 predicted proteins | sample 21E_DmetaG_FD_189045 | JGI IMG/M metagenome (GOLD analysis project Ga0247718, IMG submission 189045) | Soil microbial communities from hillslope of Landscape Evolution Observatory, University of Arizona, Oracle, AZ, United States - 2-1-E_D | ecosystem: Engineered > Artificial ecosystem >...
CCGCCAGCGTGTCGCCCATCCCCCCGGTCGCCACGCCCGAGTGCCCGGCCACGTTCACCAGGGTGGCCTCGCCGGGGGCCGCCACCAGCGAGGGACTCCCCTTGAGCAGGACCGCGCAGCCGAACCGCTCCGCCGCCTCTTCGGCGGCGCCGAACGGATCGGCGGTGACCTCCTTCACCGGGCGCTCCAGGAGGCGCGACATCTCCCCGGGATGGGGAGTGAGGAGGAGGGGGCGGCGGATCTCGCCGCGCAGCTCGGGATTCCGCGCGAGGAGGGTGATGGCGTCCGCGTCCAGCAGCAGGGGCGAGTCCCCTCCGCGGGCGACGCGCAGGAGGAGGTCGAGGTCCGCGTCGTCGGTCCCCATCCCCGGCCCGGCAACCACCGCGTCCGCTCCCGCCAGCGCGGGGTACAGCTCGTCCGCGTCCCGGTCGGTGAAGAGCGCCTCGGAGAGGGCGGACTGGAGGACCACGCGGTTGGCCTCGTGCGACACCAGGCGCACCAGCCCCGCTCCGGCGCGTGCCGCCGCCGTCCCCACCAGCACCGCCGCCCCGGCCATCCCGGGGCGCCCCGCCACCACGCAGACGCTCCCCATCGTCCCCTTGTGCGCGTTCGCGGGGACGCGGGGGACACGGGCGCGGGCCCACCCTGGGGTGACCACGCGCGCCCGTGCCGCGGCGAGCGGCGGGAATCCCACCTCCACCACCACGATGCGCCCGGCGAGCTCCCGCCCGGGGAAGAGGAGGAGCCCGCGCTTGGGAGCCCCGAAGGCGACCGTCACGTCGGCGCGCACCGCCGCTCCCTCGGCGCGTCCGGTGGTGAGGTCCACGCCGGAAGGTCCGTCCAGCGCCATCACCGGACGCCCGCAGGCGCTCATGGCGTCGATGGCGGCCGCGAACGGCGGCCGCGGCGCGCCACGCGCACCGGTCCCCAGGAGCCCGTCCACCACCACCCCGGCCCCGCGGAAAGCGACGTCTGCCTCGCCGGGCGCGACGGTCTCCAGCTCCCAGCCGTGCAGGAGCGCGGCATCGGGTGGGGCACTGCCAGCGAAGACCGCCGCCACGCGCCTCCCCCACGCGGCCAGCGTGCGGAGGCAGACCAGCGCGTCGCCCCCGTTGTTCCCGGCGCCGACGGCCGCGACCACGCACCCCTCGGGGAAGAGCGTCTGGACCACCGCCGCGGCGGCGCGCCCGGCCGCCTCCATCAGCACCGCCTCGGGGATGCCGCGCTCCCGGACGGTGTGGTGGTCCCAGGCGCGCATCTCTTCGGCGGTGAGGAGAGGGATTCCGTCGGGCGCGGTTCCGGGCATGGGCGGGGTGGGGGTCCGGAGAGGGTGCGGAAACGCGTCAAGCCCACGCCCCGGGAGGAGGCGTGGGCCTGCGGAAGCGCTCACGCGCGAAGCTTACTTGTAGCTCTGTCCGATGGTGCGTCCGAAGCTGATCTCACCGTTGTCGATGCGGATGTTGAACCCGCACTCCGGGTTGGTGCAGACCCACGCCTTGTAGGTGATCGGCGCTCCGTCCCTCCCGTAGTCCGACATAGGAACGAGCTTCCCCTTGTCGCACTTCTGGCACTCCGGAAACTCGAGCTCGTTCGGCATCGATCATCCCCTCCCCTCAACAGGTACGAACGAGGGGGCGCCCCGCCCCCACCGGGCTCCTGCGGCCCGCAAGGGTCGTTCCACTCCCGCCCCATCGTGGCGCGGGAGGCGCGGGGCTTCAGTCGCTCACGCCCAGCGTGCGGGGCGCGGACCAGGGATAGTTGCGCTCGAAGGCATCCTGGAAGTCGTAGACCCCGTCGAAGTCGTCCAGGTCGTCGGTCTCCTGCTTCACCAGGATCCCGCACTCCACCAGGGCGAAGACGATCTCCCCCAGGTCGCGGGTGGTGCGGATTCCCCAGAAATCGAGGACGGAGCGCGCCATGGGGCCATAGCGCTCGATGGCGAGGTCGCGGCACCCCTCGGTGAGCTCGCGTCCGGTGATGTGCCGGGACTCGCCCAGACGCTCGATGGTGTAGTGGAGCCCCGAGAGGATGAAGAGGTAGGCCGTCTCGTGGTAGCGGGGATACCGCTCCCGCAGGTGGTCGAGGACCACGTCGGCGAGCACGATGCCGCTCACCCCGCCACCTCCGGCGAGGTGGGGCGCGGCCGGCCCGGTTGGAGTGGGGTGGAGGAACGCATGCGGGTACGTCGCGTTGCCCGGATCTCCGGGGGACGGGTCTCCGCCCCGGGAGCCTCCGGAAGGATGGCTCGCCCTTCTGTACCGTGCTCAGGGAAACTCGTTCCGATAGAGAACGGTTTCCCCGGTCCGCTCCGGCGAGAGCACTCCCGAAGTATCGTCACGAAGGAGGTCGCGCACCAGCGTCTCGGCGGCGAGCGGCACCGCGAAATCCACCTCGCCCAGGCTCCCCCCGCCCGAGTACCCGTGCTCCACCTCCTCCGCGCCGGCCCGCTCCAGCATCCGCATGACCGCCGCCGTGTGCTCGTAGGGGTAGCGCACCCGGAGCCTCACCGCCGGCACCCCCACCCGCCGCGGAGCCGCCGCCAGCGCGAGCGCCGCCACCTCCCCGTACGCGCGCACCAGCCCGCCCACACCCAGCTTGGTCCCCCCGAACCAGCGCGTGACCACCACGCAGCAGTCGGTGACCCCCGCCCCGTCGATGGCCGCCAGGATGGGCGCCCCCGCGCTCCCGGAGGGCTCCCCCGCGTCGTTGGCACGCGACACCCCGGAGCGCAGCCGCCAGGCGGAGCAGTGGTGCGCCGCGTCGAAGAACTCGCGCCCCCGCGCCGCCACGAACGCCCGCGCCTCCTCCTCGCTCTCCGCCGGCAGCGCGGTGGCCCGGAAGCGCGACGCCTTGATGCGCGTCTCGGCCTCGCCGGGGCCGGCGAGGGTAAGGAAGGGCTCGGCGGTCATGCGCCCCCACCCCCGGCCCCTCCCCCAATTCTGGGGGAGGGGTGCACTACATCGTTTTCCCTCGCCCCCAGAATTGGGGGAGAGGTGGCGAGCCCCAGCGAGCCGGAGAGGGGGCGTGCGACTCCCGCCCTACGCTCTACCGCCATCCCACACCCCCAAGCAGAAGCGGAGGGAGACTCGCGGCAGTTTGCGAGTCTCCCTCCGCGGGCGGGGAGACCCCGCAGCACGGCTGTATCGTGCGAGGAGGCTCCACGCCCCCGCGCAGGAGACCGGACGGCAGTATCGTCCGGGCTCCGGAGCGGCCCCGACACAAGAAAGGACCGCTCCATCACAAAAAGATCGAGGAATCAGACCCCCGCCAGCTCCTGCACCTCGTCCAGGTAGTACTCGAGGCCCAGGTGCGTGATCTGCTCCTCGCCCATCATCCACCGGAGCGTGTTCTTCAGCTTCATCTGCTGGATGAACAGGTCGTGCTCCGGGTAGACCTCCTCCGCGTGCATGGGGCTCTTGAGGTAGAACGAGAGCCACTCCTGGATGCCGTGCATCCCCGCCCGCGAGGCCAGGTCGAGGAAGAGCGCCAGGTCGAGCACGATGGGCGCCGCCAGGATGGAGTCCCGGCAGAGGAAGTCCACCTTGATCTGCATGGGGTAGTCGAGCCACCCGCGGATGTCGATGTTGTCCCACCCCTCCTTGGCGTCCCCACGCGGCGGGTAGTAGTTGATCCGCACCTTGTGGTAGATGTTCCCGTACAGCTCCGGGTACACCGCCGGCTGGAGGATGTACTCCAGCACGCCGAGCTTCGACTCCTCCTTGGTCTTGAACGACTCGGGGTCGTCCAGCACCTCGCCGTCGCGGTTGCCGAGGATGTTCGTGGAGTACCACCCGTCCACCCCCAGGAGGCGGGCCTTGAAGGCGGGCGCCAGCACCGTCTTCATGAGCGTCTGGCCGGTCTTGAAGTCCTTCCCGGCCACGGGGACCTGGTTCTCCGCCGCCAGCTCCAGCATGGCGGGGAAGTCCACCGAGAGGTTGGGCGCCCCGTTGGCGTAGGGCACCCCCTCCTTGAGCGCCGCGTAGGCGTACAGCATGCTCGGCGCGATGGCGTCGTCGTTCTCGTCGAGCGCCTTCTCGAACGCCTCCAGCGACTGGTGGACGGGGCCCGGCTTGATGTACACCTCGGTGGAGCCGCACCACACCATCACCAGCCGGTCGCACCCCTTCTCCTCGCGGAAGCGGCGGATGTCCTCGCGCAGCGCCTCGGCCCACTCGCGCTTGCTCGTCCCCGGCTTCACGTTGGTGCCGTGGAGCTTCTTGACGTAGCGCTGGTCGAAGGCGGCCGGCATCGGCTGGATGGACTTCAGGAAGTCCGCGATGGGCTCCACGTGCTCGTACTTGTTCAGCACCCCCGCCTTGAGGGCCGAGGTGTACGCGTCGTCGGCGATGGGGTCCCACGCGCCGAAGACGATGTCGTCCAGCGACGACAGCGGCACGAAGTCGCTGATCTTCGGCGTGCGGCGCTCGCTCCGCTTCCCCAGGCGGATGGTCCCCATCTGGGTGACGCTCCCGATGGGGCGCGCGAGCCCGCGGCGGGCCAGCTCCACCCCGGCGATCAGGGTGGTGGAGACGGCTCCGAGGCCGGGGAGGAGGATGCCGAGGCGCCCCTCCGCGGGGCGCGGGGTGGTGCGGTCGCTCATGTATGACCTCTTACTTGTCGGAGGGTTCGTGCCGGTACGGAGCGGGGGGCGTGGGGGCCGCGTTCGCGGGAACGCGCGTGAAGCGGTACACCCAGACGATGCGCTGGAAGGCGGTGAAGTTGGTCAGCACCGCCATGACGATGGTCACCCAGGTCAGCGCGGCGCCCCCCCACGTGCTCCCGAAGAGCAGGGTCGCCGCCCCCAGGAGGACGACCCGCTCGGTGCGCTGCATCATCCCCACCTTGCAGTCGATCCCGAGCCCCTCCGCGCGGGCCCGGGTGTATGACACCATCAGCGAGCCCGTCATGGCGAGCGCCACGACGTACACCATCCAGGGGAGGCCGAAGTCCGGGTGCCCGCCCCCGTACAGGGAGAGGATCCCCAGGAAGACCACCACCTCCGAGATGCGGTCGAGCGTGGAGTCGTAGAACGACCCGAACGCCGAGGCCAGCCCCGTCGCGCGGGCGACGTAGCCGTCGAAGATGTCGAAGACGCCGCCGAGGAGGATCAGCGCCCCGCCGATGCGGATGTGTCCCAGGAAAAAGGACACGCCCGCCCCCACCGTGATGAGGAACCCCACCGTGGTGATGAGGTTGGGGTGCACGCGCAGGCGGACGAGCGCGTCCATCATCGGACGGAGCCCGGCCAGCGCGCGCTCGCGCACCCAGGGGGCGATCCCCGGCTTCATCGGGCGAGGCTCACCCCGGGAGGATGATGCGGCTCTGCTCGGCGGCCTCGATCCCGCGCGCGATCTCCTCGTTCACGCGGGCCATCAGCCGCTCGAAGTTCGCCTGGGCGGAGGCCATGGCCTGGTAGCCCGGGTGCCCCTGGATCTCGCTCGCCAGGCGCTCGTACTCCTCCTGGTCGGCCTCCGGGGGCTCCTCGCCCCGGCGGAGCGATTCGGTGAAGGAGTCCTGCAGGTCGGCCAGCCGGTTGAGACGGGTCACCGCCTCGCGGTCGTCCGAGAGCCGGTCGTTGGCGCGCTTGAGGGCGCGGTACTCCTCGCTCTGTCCCACCAGGCGGCCCACCTCGCGCGCCTTCTCCCAGATTGCGTCCATCCGTCACTCCCTTCCGTGGAACTCTGCGATGACGATGCGGTCGCGCCCGGCCAGGTCCCGGCGCACCTCGGGCTCCCCGAACCCCTCCACGGCGCGGACCAGGTCGGACACGGCGCCCGCCTGCGTCCACCCGATCTCCAGCGCCAGGAGCCCGCCGGGGCGCAGCACCTCCGGCGCCTCCGCCACGAGGGCGCGGACCACCTCCAGCCCGCTCTCTCCGCCGAAGAGCGCGGTGCCGGGCTCCCATTCGCGGACCTCGGGGTCGAGCGACTCCCTCTCGCCCTCGGCGATGTACGGCGGATTGGAGACGACCACGTCGAAGCGCTCCCCGCGGACGGGGGCGTACACCGGCCCGGCGCGGAACTCCACCGGCGCCTGCGGCGCGGCGGCGGCGTGGTTGGCGCGCGCCACCTCCAGCGCGTCGGGCGAGAGGTCGGTGGCGACCACCCGCTCGAAGGGCCCCTCCGTGGCCAGGCTGAGCGCGATGGCGCCCGAGCCGGTCCCCACGTCCAGCGCGTGAAGCGCCTCCCTCCCCAGCACCCTGCGGAGCACCTCGTCCACCAGGAGCTCCGTCTCGGGGCGGGGGATCAGGACGCGGGGGTCCACGCGGAGCTGGAGGCTCCGGAACGGCGCGGTCCCCTCAATGTACTGCAACGGCTCGCGCCGCGCACGCCTGAGGAGCCGCGCCCGGAACTCGGCGAGCTCCTCGGCCCGGAGGGGACGGTCGAACTGGAGGTAGAGGTCGAGCCGCTTGAGGCCGAGCGTCCCCGCCAGGAGGAGCTCGGAGTTCAGCCGCGCGTTGTGGAAGCCCTTTCCCTGGAGGTACTCCGTGGTCCAGCGGACCATCTCCATGACGGTCCACGTCTTCTGACCTCGTTCGGACACCTTAGGCGGCGCGCTCCGACTGCGAGGCGAGCTTCAGGGCCTCCAGGATCTCGTCCAGGCCGCCGCCGAGCACCTGCTGCAGGGCGTGCGTGGTGAACCCGATCCGGTGGTCGGTGACGCGGCTCTGGGGGAAGTTGTAGGTGCGGATCTTGGCCGAGCGGTCGCCGGTGCCCACCATGAGCTTCCGGTCGCGGGCGCGCTCCGCCTCCTGCTCGGCGATCTTCATGTCGAGCAGCCGCGAGCGGAGGACGCCGAGGGCTTTGTCTTTGTTCTTGTGCTGGGACTTCTCGTCCTGGCAGGTCACCACCAGCCCCGTGGGGAGGTGGGTGATGCGGACGGCGGAGTCGGTGGTGTTCACCGACTGCCCGCCGGGCCCCGACGAGCGGTAGACGTCGACCTTGAGTTCGTTGGGGTTGATCTGCACGTCCACCTCCTCCGCCTCGGGGAGGACGGCGACGGTGGCGGCGGAGGTGTGGATCCGCCCCTGCGTCTCGGTGGCGGGGACGCGCTGCACGCGGTGCACGCCGGACTCGTAGCGCAGGTCGCCGTAGGCGTTCGAGCCGCGGGCGACGAAGACCGCTTCCTTCACGCCGCCCATCGTCCCCTCGGAGAGGGAGATGACCTCCACCTTCCACCCCCGCGACTCGGCGAAGCGGGTATACATGCGCAGCAGGTCGCCCGCGAAGAGGGCGGCCTCGTCGCCGCCCGTCCCCGCGCGGATCTCGACCACCGCGTCACGGTCGTCCAGCGGGTCGCGCGGGATGAGGAGGAGCTTGAGCTTCTCGCGGAGGGTCTCCACCTCGGCCGAGAGCGAGCCGGCCTCGGCTTCGGCCATGGCGCGCATCTCCGCGTCGCTCTCCTCCGCCAGGAGGGTGCGCGCTTCGTCCAGCTCGCGCTCGGCGCGGCGGAGCCGCGCGGCGGTCTCCACGATCTCGGTGAGGCTGGAGTGCTCGCGGGAGAGGTCCCGGAGACGCTTGGGGTCCGAGATGACGGCGGGGTCGGCCAGGCGCTCGGAGAGCTCCTGGTGCCGCCGCTCGATCTCGCTGATCCGGTCGTCCATCAGGTCACAAGCGAGAGAGCCGGGGGAGTGCCCCGGCTCCGTGCCTTACTTGCGCGCCTCGGTGCCGGCGTAGCGCTGCCGGAAGCGCTCGACGCGCCCGGCCGTGTCCATCAGCTTCTGCTTCCCCGTGAAGAACGGGTGGCAGCTCGCGCAGACCTCGACGTGGATGTCTTCCTTGGTCGAGCGCGTCTCAAAGGTGTTTCCGCAGGCGCAGCGCACCGTCGCGGTCTTGTAGTTCGGATGGATGTCCGCCTTCATGGCCGCCCCACGTGGTAACGGGTCACAATACAGAAGCCACCGGAGGCCGTCCGGTGGCCCGATTCCAGCCGTTAAATATAGCGGCGGGGCGGCCCGCGAGCAACCCGAGGGCTACCGCCAGTCCATCAGCATGCGGCGGATGGTGTCGCGGTGGTCGCTCTCGTCCACGATCAGGTCTTCGAGCTGGATCTTGATGGAGAGCTCCCCCACCGCCTCCGCCTGCTGGATGCGCCGCGTGTAGCGCTCGATGGTGTCCATCTCGGCCTGGAGGGCGTTCTCCAGCATCTCGCGGTTGTCCTTGGCGATGGGGACCGGCGGCACGCTCACCGCGGGTACCCCGCCCAGCGCGACGACCTTGTCCGCGAGGAGGGCGGCGTGCCCCAGCTCGTCGGGGATCTCCTGCTCGAAGAATCCCCTCAGCTCCTGCCGGTACGGACCCGTCACCAGGCTGGCGTACGTCCGGTACATGACGACCGCCTGGTACTCGGCGGCCAGGTCCTCGTTGAGTCCGTCGATCAGCTCCTGCACGTCCGACATGGTTCCGCTCCGCTCCGGGGTGGCATCTGACGAGTCCGCGCGGAGCGGGCGGAGCAAGTCCGGTGCCCGTGCCGGGGGCTAGAGCGTGATCTCGCGATGCTCCTCGGCCGAGCGGTAGGCGGCGGCGAGGAGGCGCATCAGGGTGACGTGCTCCCGCGGGGCCTCGGCTTCGCGCTCGCCGCGGACCACCTCCACGAAGTGCTGCAGCTCGTTGCGGTACGAGGCGGTGAAGAGGTTCTCCCGCCCGGGGGCGAGCGCCGGGGTGACTTCCACCAGCCCGCTCTCCATCTCCTTGTAGACGGTGAGCGGCGAGAGGGAGGCGGAGCCGGAGCCGCCCAGGAGGTTGAGGAACTGCTGGTCGCGCCCGGCCAGGAGGTTGGAGGTGACCTCCAGGTTCACCAGCCGGTCGCCTTTGAGGCGGAGCATGAGCGCGGCGGAGTCTTCCACCTCGGCGCCGGCTTCGCGGTAGGTGTGGGCGGTGATCCGCTCGGGCTCGGGGTAGTCGAGGATCCAGAGGGCCAGGTCGAGCATCTGCACCCCCAGGTCCATGAGGGCCCCGCCGCCCGAGGCGCGCCGCTGGCGCCAGCTCCGCCCGCGGGAGCCCAGCCGGCGGTTGAGCCACCCGGTCTTGAGGTAGAAGACGTGCCCCAGGTCGCCTCCCGCGACGAAGCTCTTCAGCGCGGCGGCGTCGGGGCGGAAGCGCTGGTTCATGGCCACCAGGAGCCGCCGGTCGGCACCCTCCTCGGCCAGGATGCGCTCGACGCCGTCGGCGGTGAGCGCCAGCGGCTTCTCGCACAGAACGTACTTCCCCGCCCGCAGGGCCCCGCGGACGTGCGCCTCGTGCAGGTGGCTGGGGGTGCAGACGACGACCGCGCGGATGCTCTCGTCGGCCCACACCTCCTCTTCGGAGCGCGGGGCGGCGGGGACGCCGAAGCGGGTGGCGATGGTCCGCGCGATGGAGTGGTTGGCGTCCACGACCGCGGCGATCTCCACCCCGCGCATGCGGCTCAGGATGGGGAGGTGGACGACCTGCGCGATGGCGCCGGTCCCCAGGACGGCTACGCGCACCGGGGTGCGGTGGGGGCTCATCGGATGCCTCGGGGAAGGTGGGGAGCGAAGGTGAGGGTCCCGCCGAGGTGGATTCCCGCGGTCCTCACCTCGCTGGAGAGGGTGCCGCGCGCCTCGGCGAAGAGGCGGAGCGCCGATCCCAGGGGAAGCTCGACCCCCGCGACCAGGGCAATGCCCGGAGCGACGGCGTCCAGGCCGTCCTCCACGAAGGTGCCATTGATGAGCTCGCCGCCGCCGTTCAGGAAGTGCACTCCGACACCCGCGCCCAGGTACGGATCTCCCACGTAGTCCGGGAAGGTGTAGTGCGCGTCCACTCCGAGCACGAGCTCGCTGAGCGCGACCTCGCCGAACTCGCGCAGGCAGTCCGCCTGCGGATCGCGGCAGAGGCGGAGGATCTGCTCGCGGAGCGCGGCCACCTCCGCCCTGCGCAGCGACGACGACCAGTAGCTCGCCCTCGGGACGATGCGGAGGTTGGGGCCCAGCTCTCCGAGGTCGGCGCGGACGCCCAGGGAGAGCGTGCGGTCGATGCCGTGCGGCATGACACTCCCCAGCTCCACGCCTATACCGCGCAGGGAAAGGTTCTCGTAGTCGTAGTCTTCCAGCGTCTGGGCCGCGGCTCCCACCGGGAGGGCTACGGCGAACAGCAGGCTCAGCGCGAAAACGGCGGATTTCGGCATGGATTCAGAGCTCGAGGAACTGCTTGCGGTGTCTTGGTCCTGTGGGTCGGCGGTCGGGGGAGGAAGTGCCTCCCCCGGCCTGGCCGGCGCCCCGACGGGGGCTGCCGGATGCCTGCCTCAGTACACGTCCCGGATCTCCGTGTCCTTGTAGTACGCCTTCAGGATCGTCCGGTAGTCCTGCCCGGCGCGCGCCCTCCCCATGGCTCCCACCTGGCACATCCCGATCCCGTGCCCCCAGCCGCCGCCGGTGGCGACGACCTCGGTGACCTTCTTCGTGCCGGGGTCGCGGACCAGTTCCACGTCGAACTTGGAGCTGTTGAGCGCCACCCCCGCGGGGGTCAGGAAGATCCAGCGAATCCGGTCCCGGCCCACGTGCAGCGTGGCGTTGCTCCCCTCGATCCGCATCCTGGCGATGCGCCCCGAGGGGGTCCGCTCCAGCACCCGCATGTCGCGGATCTCCCCGATGCTCCTCACCCCCGCGGGGAGGGAGTCGGCCAGCGTGCGGTTCAGGATGTCCGTGATCTGCTGCGCCGTCCAGCGCTGCGTCCAGCGGAAGCGGCTGGACGACCTGTCGTACGCCTCTCCCGTCGTGGGGTCCACGTCCACCACCGCCTTGAGGTACGGCGCCGGAGCCTGCGGCCACACCTCCTCTATGGCGGCGGTGTGTCCGGCGCAGGTGGAGTGGTAGTACGCCTCGATGGGCTGGCCGTTGTAGGTCAGGATCTCGCCCGGAGTCTCCAGCACCGCCCGCGAGACCGGCTCGTGCTCGGCCTCCGCGCCGCCGTACACCTGGTCCTGCACCGTGGCGAACACGTCGAACCCCAGCGCCTCGCGCCGTCCCAGGTACTTCACCGCGTAGGTGCGCGCGGCGACCGCCTGCGCCTTGGAGGCTTCCAGCAGCTCCGGTCCCACGCGGCCGATCTCGCGGGGGACCACCCCCAGGAGGTAGCGCTCCATGTCCAGCACGTTCACCGCGGTGACCCTGCCGCCCGGCCGCGCCTGCACCAGCGCGTGGCCGCGGTACGGCTTCCCGCCGATGTAGACCAGGTCGTCTCCCCGGGCCGCGCTCCCGGCGCGGAAGAGGAGCCGGCCCGCGGGCGCCTGCGCCACCTGCGCGCCGGTGGCTCCGGTGACGGTCAGCGCACCCGCCGCGTCGGCGGTCACCGTGAGGCGGTCCCCGTCCGCGACCCTCGCCAGCACCCTGCGGCTCTCCGGCTCCACCACCTCCAGGCGGGCAGGGGCGTGGATCTGGACGCTGGGGGTGTCCACCAGGAGCCCCACGCGCACGCTGTGGGCGCCGGGCGCCGGAGGGCGCACGGGGGCGGGAGCCGCGGGGACCGCCGGTC
>Ga0247718_1000461_pt1 | contig 11457 bp, 13 predicted proteins | sample 21E_DmetaG_FD_189045 | JGI IMG/M metagenome (GOLD analysis project Ga0247718, IMG submission 189045) | Soil microbial communities from hillslope of Landscape Evolution Observatory, University of Arizona, Oracle, AZ, United States - 2-1-E_D | ecosystem: Engineered > Artificial ecosystem >...
CCGAGATCCTTACGTTGGCTCCGTGCCGATCGCGACGGGCGAGATCGCGGAGGATTTTGCCTATTATCTGGCCAAGAGCGAGCAGATCCCTTCGGCCGTGCTGCTCGGCGTGCTGCTTCAGAACTCTGAGCCGTACGTGACTGCTTCGGGCGGCCTACTGGTGCAGATGATGCCCGGAGCCAATCAGCATCACATCACCATGATCGAAGACACGATCTCGCGTGCCCCGCACGTGACGAATCTGATTCGCGAAGGAGCAGGTCCCGAGGACCTCGTCAAAATGGCGCTCGGCGAGATCGACTATGAAGTACTCGAAAATCGACCCGTGAAATTCAGCTGCAACTGCTCAATGGAGCGGGCCAAAACGATGGTCGCCGCGCTCGGGCGGACCGAGGTCGAATCGATGTTGGCCGAAGATAACGGTGCGGTGATGTCATGCGGTTTCTGCAGCGAGATCTATCAGCTGAATGACGATGATCTGCGGCAGATACTTGATGATGAGGATCGTGCTTGATTTGATTTTTGCGTCATGGAGGCAGATTTGTGCCCTGGTTTTTACTGATCGGGCGTCGTCTGCCACTTCGAGCAGCGGCATAACGATCGTTGATTCGAGTTCATTCATGCTGTGGGGCTCTGGATGAGTCTCCGATCCTTTCTTGCACTACATCGTGAATGGGCCCTATTTGCCGAACATTTTTTTCGAGAGCCGTGTTCTTTGTAAATGCGGGCGCCGTATTTGATAATTTTTAGCCTGTGGAGAATGTTCTCAACTTCCTTCGCGAGGCTCGCTCGCTCATCGATGCCGAATTGGAATCGCTTGTTCCGCCAGTAACGGTCGGCCCAGTTGGACTCCGCGACGCTATGCGGTGGAGCTTGCTCGGAGGTGGTAAACGATTCCGGCCCGCCCTTCTTATTGCGGTCGGTCGCGCTTTCGGAGCAGACGACCGCAAACTGATCCGTACCGGCGTCTCTGTAGAAATCCTCCATACGTATTCATTGATACACGACGATCTCCCGGCTATGGACGATGACGACCTGCGACGCGGCCGCGCGACCTGCCATAAACAGTTTGACGAGGCAACGGCGATCCTCGCGGGCGATGCGCTTCAGGCAATGGCGTTTCGGGTGGTCTCGGAAGATAAACAGTTACCGCCAGAGATGCGACTTAGGCTCATTAATGAACTTTCGCATGCCGCTGCGGAGATGGTGACTGGCCAGCATCTGGATCTTGATGCCGAGGGTCAGCGGCTCGATCTCACCGAGATCGAACGCATTCACCGCGGCAAGACGGGAGCACTGGTGAGATTCTCGGCACGAGCGGGAGCGATCATCGCCGGCGCGTCCGAACCCGATATCGAAAGCGTCTCGAAGTACGGCGAATCACTCGGCCTGCTCTTTCAGGTGACGGACGACATCCTCGATATCACACAGACGAGTGTTGAGCTCGGCAAAACTGCCGGCAAGGATGCCGCAGCCAAAAAGGCGACGTATCCGAACATTTTGGGAGTGGACGCTTCACGGCGTTTGGCCGAGACGTTGTGTGCGGAGGCTTCGAAGCAGATCGCGGCAATCAATGGCGATTCTCAGCTATTGATAGATATCTGTCGATTGATCCTGGAGCGCAGAAGTTAATTCGTAACCGGCGTAGTCAACTTGACAGCCTCATCGTGCGTTTTTTACTATGGCAATTCGCGCTTCAAGGCGGCGAAATTGGTTTTTGAACGTTTGGTGCGGGCGGTAACGTGCCGTGGTTTTACTCAAAAAGATTTGGGCATGTACGTCAATTGGTAGACAGCCTCCCTTACAAGGAGGAAGTTAGGGGTTCGAGTCCCTTCGTGCCCACCAATTTTGAAAATTTCAGATTTCAAATTCCTTATTCCAGATTTCAAAACTGGAATTTCCAACCTGGAATTTGGAATCAAGTGCGGGGTCGTAGTTCAGTTGGTTAGAACGCCAGCCTGTCACGTTGGAGGTCGCGGGTTCGAGCCCCGTCGGCCCCGCCACCAAGTTAAAAGCCGTCGTATTTACGACGGCTTTTTCTATTTCGTAGGCGTTAAGGATTTATTGAGTGAATTCACCAACTTCCTGGATGCATCGCAGGTACGAATCTTTGGTGGTGTGGATGATCTCGTGCTTACCAAGAGGTGAGTAGTCCCAGTCGATCGCAATGACGTACCCATTGTAAAATTCGCTCTTTTCGACGTGCATCGTCCGGCCGGTAGTCTGTGTCGGATCTATCCCTTGGGCCGCACAACGGCTTACGACTTTTTTGCCAATTCTTAGTAAGGCTTCTTCGCGCGTGAATACATCAGGGGAAACCGATAGGGAAGTCTGTGACAAGTTTGCTGCGACGACTCCGAACCCCAAACATAGCAGAAAAATTGCGACCAGTTTTGATATGTTTCGCATCTATTTTTCACCTCCAATTCTCGGGTTTCGTTCACCATCTACGCCTTTCTGAGTTCCGTAAGGACCTGTTTCGCGACCGCTTTTAATGTGTCGAAAACACCCTCGCCCGTCGCAGCTACGGCCTCGAAGACCGGCTCGCCTTTGACCTGCAGTTCGGCAGACAACTCGTCGACCGGGATGACGTTGGGCAGATCGCGCTTGTTTAGCTGCAGTACGTAGGGAATCGTCGCGAGATCGTAACCCTGTGCGGCGAGGTTCTCCTGCAGGTTTTCGAGCGATTCGATGTTGGCGTCTATTCGCTCTTCCTGGCTGTCGGCGACGAAGACGACGCCGTCGACACCCTTTAGGATCAGCTTTCGAGAGGCGTCATAGTAAACCTGACCGGGAACCGTGTATAGATGAAAGCGGGTCTTAAAGCCCCGAACCGTTCCGAGTTCGAGCGGCATAAAGTCGAAAAAAAGTGTGCGGTCCGTCTCGGTGGCAAGGCTGATGAGTTTGCCCTTTGCCTGAGGTGAGGTCGAGTCGTAGATATGCTGTAGATTGGTAGTCTTTCCGCACAGACCGGGGCCGTAATAGACGATCTTGCAGTTGATCTCCCGGGATGCGTAATTGATGAAGGTCATAAGCGGTTCACGGCTGTGAGCCGGATATTGTCAATTGAAAAGGCTGTCGATATCGTCATCTGTGATCTCGGCGAAAAAGCCATCGCTGCTCGCCTTCAGGCTCGCCGACTCCGCAACGGCCTCGTCGAGGATACTAGCGAGCTCGTAGCTCGCCCGCTTCGATCGGATCTTGACGAGTCCAAGGGTTGAGCGTTCGTCAAAGACCACCACCAACAGGCTGCGCCCGATGACGCTGATATATATGCTCTCGCGCTCGCCCTCGTGAACGACCCCGGGAAACACCTCTTCACCGATCATCTTGGCCATGCTCGAGGTTGCCGCAACGTTGCCGGCCGCGAGGGAGCCGAAGCTCGTCGTATCCATCTCGCCGATGTCACCGTGAAATGCGATCGGCTGCCCGTCGCGGTCAACCAGAAAAACGGCCCGGGCCGCGCACTCGACGCACAGGCGGACCAGGACGTTTTTCACCCTTTGAAACTGTCGTTCCTGAAGAATAAAAGGCGTTTCTGCCATTTGAAGTTATGTCGAACGGAAGGCCCGTCGCGGAAGATATCTGCAATGAAAGATGTGAAAGTAGCGCGGTCAGGCGGGTAAAACAACGTTCAACCGCATAAAAGAAGCTATCACAGACGCATTCCCGATATCAAGACTTAATTTGTGCTGGATCTTGTGCGTTAGGCATCAGAAAGGTGAGGCTTGCCATCTACCCACGACTTCTATAAATTTTACTAATACATGCAATCGACAAAACAGTCCCACAGGCCACATGGCCTGAAAGTAGTCGCGATTGGCGGTGGGACCGGACTCTCGACGCTGCTTTCAGGCCTCAAGGAGTTTGTGGGCGACTCCAATAACGGGGCCGTTTATGTTGATGATCTGTCGGCGATAGTGGCGGTCACTGATGACGGTGGCAGTTCGGGCAGGTTGAGAACCGAGAGGCAGATTCTGCCGCCCGGTGATATTCGCAACTGCATGGTCGCACTGAGTGAAGACTCGCTTCTTCTATCGAAGCTGTTCCGCCACAGGTTCTCTGGCGACGTGGGTTTAGGTGGACATAACTTCGGCAACCTTTTCCTGGCCGCACTTACGGAAATCACGGGCGACTTCGCCGAGGCGGTCCGGTTGTCATCTGAGATCTTGGCCAGTAAAGGTCGCATTTTCCCCGCTACCACGGCGGACGTGCACATCGTTGCAGAATTGGAGGACGGTACCGATGCTCACGGTGAAACACGCATTTCTAAAGCCGGTCCGAAAATAAAACGCGTTCGCCTCGAGCCTAGCGATTGCGATCCAATACCCGAAGCGATCGACGCGATCCGCTCCGCCGGCGTGATAACGGTCGGCCCCGGTTCACTTTTTACCAGCATCCTGCCGCCGCTGCTGGTCAAGGGTGTTCCCGAAGCGATCGCTGAGTCGCGAGCCGTCAAGATATTTGTCAACAATCTCATGACCCAGCCCGGCGAGACGGACGGGTTTAGTTTGGCCCGGCATCTCGATGTGATTCGCGAATATGCTCCGGCGATCAACTTCGATTTTTTGCTCGTCAACAATCGACCGATCTCGGATCGCCAGCGAGAGCTTTATGAATTCGAGGGGGCTGAGCAGATCGGTGTACATGGCGCGATCCAGGACGTAGTCCGGATTGAAGGCACCGCGGTCATATACGATAATTTCCTGGACGGCGGCGATAAGGTAAGGCATCACCCCTGGCGCCTGGCGAGGGCGATTCTGGCCTGTGCTGCGTCCCCGCGGAACGTGCATCCCGGCGACGCTCACGCGGTCGCACGACGGGCCGAAATTCAATGAATATGAATCCAAATCAAGGGTCGAACGATAGTGCGCTGGACGTTCTGATCCTCGCCGCTGGCCTGGGCACGCGGATGCGTTCGAAAAAAGCCAAGGTCCTGCACGAGCTCGCCGGGCGCCCGCTCATCAATCACGTTTGCCGGACCGCCTTCGAGCTCGGGCCGCGCAAGGTCTATGTTGTGGTCGGGCATCAGGCTGACGAGGTCCGGGCAGCAGTGCTGAACGAGCTCGGCGGCGATCGGGTCGAGTTCGTTTCTCAGACGCAGCAGCTCGGAACGGGCGACGCCGTAAATTCCGCCCGCAGCCTGCTCGAGAACGAGGACTCGACCTTGCTCGTTCTTTCGGGGGATGTCCCGATGATACGCTCCGCTACGCTTGCCAGGCTCATCGACATTCACCGCACGCATCGCTCGCACGGGGCGGCCTGCACGATACTCACGGTGGAATTTAACGACCCGACCGGATATGGCCGTATTGTTCGGGATGTGGGCGGGCAGTTCGACCACATCATCGAGCAAAAGGACGCGAGCGACGAGCAGAGAGCGATCACAGAGATCAATGCGGGGATCTACTGCTTTCAAACGCGAAAACTTTTCGAAGCCCTATCGCAGGTCAGAAACGAGAATGCCCAAGGCGAGTATTACCTGACCGACGTGCCCGCAATACTTAGCGAAGCCGGCGAGGACGTCGCGATCTATCTGCACAATGAGGCTCGCGAGATCGAGGGCGTCAACAACCGCAAGCAGCTAGCCGAACTTGAACATGTACTTCGCGAACGCGCGGTCTCGCGATTGATGCTCGATCACGGGGTCACGTTCATTGATCCGAAAAGTTCGTATGTCAGCGAGAGTGCAGTGGCCGGAAGCGACACGATCATTCATCCGAACGTCACGATCGAGGGTGCAACCGCGATCGGAGAAGGCTGTGTTATTCGTTCGGGCTCGCGGCTGACCAACGCGAAGATCGGCGATCGGGTCGAGATACTCGATAACACGGTGATAGTCGATTCGACGGTCGGCGATGATTGCATCGTCGGGCCGTTTGCCCATCTGCGCGGCAAGGCCGTGATGCTCGACAATGCAAAGGTCGGCAATTTCGTCGAACTCAAAAAGACAACGCTCGGCCGCGGCTCAAAGGCTAACCACCTGACATATCTAGGGGACGCGACGATCGGGGAAGACACGAACATCGGCGCCGGCACGATCACCTGCAACTACGACGGCAGGAACAAGAATCCCACAACCATCGGCAGCGGCGTAAAGATCGGCTCGGACACGATGCTGGTCGCGCCCATCGAAGTAGGCGACGGAGCCGTCACCGCGGCCGGAGCGGTCGTGATCGAAGACGTTCCCGCTGATTCGCTTGTCGCAGGCGTCCCGGCGAAAGTCAAAAAGTCCCTCGGCGAAGCAAAAGCGAAAGGAGACCTGTAATACGGACCGATCACATGGCAGACGAGGAAACGGAAAAGAGTGATGAGCGCCGCGGCAATCCGGCGGAGGAGATAGTCATTCAGCGGCCGAAGCGTGGAAAGCTGACCGCCGAGGAATCGCTTCAGCGAATGAAAGATTTCGAGAAAAGGAAGGACCAATTCATTGCCTCTATCCGCAAAAGCAAGGGTTGAAATCTATCTCCCCGACCTGCCGAACGCGATTTATACGGACGTGCTGACCACCTTTTCCCGGGAGTTCACCTCGGCGTTCGGCGGCTGCACGATCATCGAGGGTTTAGAGGGCAGCTACCTCTCGCAGCGCGGCCAGGTCATCTCCGATCGCATCAATCTGATCTACACGGACACGCCCTTTGACTTTCAGGAGAATTTCCAAGCGGTTTCCGAATACGCCGACGCTTTGAGAAATGCGACCAATCAGGCACTAGAAGAGGAGACTATCCTCATAGCGGTTTCGCAAATCTACCATTCGGTCTGAATCAACCATGAGAAGTTTTTCACTGACTCTCCTCCTTTGGATCATGATGCTCGGCGCAGCGTCGGTTAACGCCGGTGGGTGTGACGATCTCAAGGCGCTGATCGACCGGACTTACAACTTCAAGCCCTCCAAGCTAACGGCCGCGCAGATCGACGCGAAGTCGATGCAACTGGATGTTGTGTGGAATAAGGTCGGAAGCAACCCGAAGGAATTACTGCCGTGTCTGCGGTCGGAAATTGACCTTCGAAAGTCCGACACCTTCTTTCGGTTTAACGCGAGCAATCTTTTATTCAAATACGATCAATCCCTCGATACCAAAAAGCTGATGATCGAGACTTATTCGGGCGCCGACCTCGCGGATATTAATTTGAGGTTTTGGTTGCCTTACATGGCTCAATTCGGACTCGAAGGGCTCGATGTCAGTAAGGCGGGCGAGTCGTGGCTTCGATTTCCCAAACCCATGTACTACCTGCCTGAGCATGGCCTCCGACCGGTCGACAAAAGTGTGGGCGCGCTCGCGATTTTTGGAAGCATGGATGAGTCGATCGCGACACCTGCGCTGGCACGGCTAGCCGCCGAGGACGGCACTGATTTCAGGAGCATTGTGATTTGGCTATTAGTTAACCAGGCGACAACCGAGTCGCAATCCGAAGCCAAGAAGCTTGCCGCCACACTCCCTCAGCCGCTTGCTGATCGGCTGATTCAGGATGCGACGGCGCCGAAGCTGATCGAGCCGAGAGCGGATCGACCAAAGACCTCGCGAGATCAGTTCATCAAAGCTCTTACGAGCTTGATCGCTGGCAAACCCGAGCAGTGGGTAAAATTAACTGTCGAAGTGCCGGACGGGGAAAAGGATTTGGTCGCTGTTTTTACCGATGCGGATCTTCCACTCGTTCGCAAGGCCCGGCGGCGGTACGCGGCGAACGCAACGCCTCATTCGCCCGAATGGTACTCGTCATTTACCCAGGTGATCAATACTATCGTCGCGAAATCGAAGGCGATGGATCCGCAGAAGAACGGATCTCCCAACTAAATTATGTGCGGAATTGTTGGATACGTAGGAAACAAGCAGGTCGTGCCGTTGATCATCGACGGGCTCAGGAAGCTCGAGTATCGCGGCTACGACTCGGCCGGGATCGCGGTCGCGGACGAACAGCATCATCTGGAACTGCGGCGCGCCGAAGGCAAATTGCGCAATCTCGAAGAGTGCATCCGCCTGCATCCGCTCGACGGGACGTATGGGATCGGGCACACCCGCTGGGCGACACACGGGCGGCCGACTGAAGAGAACGCACACCCGCATCGAGATCAGTCGGGTAACGTCGTTGTCGTTCACAACGGCATCGTCGAGAACTATCTGTCGTTGAAGGAACGACTCGCCTCGAACGGCAGTGTTTTCAAGACCGAAACTGACACCGAGGTGGTCGCGCATCTCATCGGGCATTACAAAGACAAGGAGAATCTGTCGCTGGAAAGCGCCGTGCAAAAGGCAGTTAAAGAGCTGCGCGGTATCTTCGCTCTCGCGATTATCTCCGTCGACGAACCGGACACGGTGATCGCCGTTCGCGAGGGCCCGCCGGTTGTGATCGGTTTGGGGGACGGCGAATTTTTTGTCGCGTCCGACATCCCGCCGATTTTGCAGCACACGCGCGACGTGTTCTTCCTGGGCGATCGCGAGATCGCGATCCTGACGAAAGACTCCGTGCGTGTGACCGATTTTGATGGTAACGTCGTCGAACCCAAGCGGCAGCGTATCACCTGGGACCCGATAATGGCGGAGAAGGGCGGATTCAAGCACTTCATGCTCAAGGAGATCTACGAGCAACCGCGTGCGGTCCGCGACACGGTGCAGGGAAGGGTTTCACTCGACACAGGGAAGGTGTATCTCGACGCGATGGATATTTCCGAGGACGAATTCGCATCTTTCACCTCGGTCAAGATCGCCGCGTGCGGCACGTCGTGGCACGCGGCCCTCGCGGGCAAGTATATGATCGAGCAACTCGCACGAGTGCCGGTCGAGGTCGATTACGCGTCCGAATTCCGCTATCGCGATCCCGTGCTGTCCGAAAGCGATCTGCTGATCGTCATTTCGCAATCGGGTGAGACGGCCGATACGATCGCCGCGATGCGGGAGGCGAAGAACGCGGGCTGCAAGGTGCTCGCGATCTGCAACGTGCAGGGCTCGATGATCCACCGCGAAGCCGACGGCACGATACTGACGCACGCCGGGCCGGAGATCGGTGTAGCTTCGACCAAGGCGTTCACGGCTCAGATGGTCGCGTTGTATCTATTTGCACTTTATCTGGGTCAGGTCCGCGGCAAGATCGACGGCGACAGAGCTAAATCACTTGCACAGGATCTTGCGCAGCTTCCGCTCAAGATCGAGACGCTGCTCAATGACGCCGACTCGATCGAGGAATTGTCGAAAGAATTTTTCCGTGTGCAGGACTTTTTGTATCTTGGCCGTGGTATCAATTTTCCCGTCGCCCTCGAGGGCGCATTGAAGCTCAAAGAGATCAGTTACATCCACGCTGAAGGCTACCCGGCGGGCGAGATGAAGCACGGCCCGAACGCGTTGATCGACGAGAAGCTCCCGGTCGTCGTGATCAACACGCGCGAGCACGGCGATGCGGGCAGCGAGCTGCGTTACGAGAAAACGCACTCGAACATCGTCGAGGTCAAGGCCCGCGACGGCAACGTCATCGCGGTGCTTACGGAGGGCGACGAAATGAGCTCAAAGGTCGCGAATCATGTCATAGAAATTCCCGAGACGACCGATCTGCTCAGCCCGATCCTTTCGGTTGTTCCGTTGCAGCTCTTGTCGTATCACATTGCCGTTCGCCGAGGCTGCGACGTCGATCAGCCGAGAAACTTGGCAAAGTCAGTAACTGTAGAGTAGTTTTGAGTCCCGCCTTTAGGCGGCCTCGATATTCAATGGATCCCGCGATCCAGCGGAAAGGCCGCCTAAAGGCGGGACTCAAAGCGCGCTTGTTATGAAAGCAATCGTCGTCCGAGAATTTGGCGAGCCTGAGGTGATGAAGCTTGAAGAAGTGCCGATGCCCGAGCCACAGGGCTCGCAGGTGCTCGTGCGGATTCACGCCGCGGGTGTCAATCCGGTCGACACGTATCTTCGCAGCGGCATTCACGCTCACGCCCCAAAGCTGCCTTATACGCCGGGGAAGGACGGGGCCGGTGTCGTCGAGTCCGTCGGTCCTGACGCGACGAGATTCACGGGCGGAGATCGAGTGTACACGGCGGGCGCGATCACGGGCACTTACGCGGAGTATGCGTTGTGCGAAGAGTCGCATCTCGGCCATTTGCCCGACAACGTTTCGTTCGAGCAAGGAGCGGGTATCTGGACACCATACGCGACGGCGTACCGGGCATTGTTTCAGAAGGCCGCACTCGTGGTCGGGGAAGCCGTACTCATCCACGGGGCGTCCGGGGGTGTCGGGATCGCGGCGACACAGTGGGCGAAGAACGCCGGTGCGACCGTGATAGGTACGGCCGGCTCGGCGGAAGGGCTTGAGCTTATTAAACAAAACGGCGTCGATGCGGCGTTCGATCACGGCGACATCGATCATTACGGTGACGTGCACGATTGGGCCGGCGATCGCGGGGTCGATGTGATCGTCGAAATGCTGGCGAATGTAAACCTGGAGCGCGATTTCGAGGCGCTCGCGATGTTCGGCCGTATAGTCATCGTGGGGAATCGAGGGAGCATCGAGTTTACGCCGCGTCAGGCGATGACCAAAGACGCGACGATTTACGGAATGTCACTCTTTAACGCCCCGCGTCAGGCGCTCGATGAGATCCACGCGGCGATCTATGCCGGGTTGAGCGGCGGATATCTGAAGCCCGTTGTACGCAAATCGATCCCGCTCTCCGACGCGCCGACGGCACATCACGAAGTGATCGACGCAAAAGCGCTTGGCAAAATAGTCCTGACTACGCATTGATCTTGCAGTTCATTCGATCCTCCGCCTGCTTAGCCCCGTTAGCGGTACTTACTGTCCTGATTGGCTACATTCCGAATCAGTTCCCGCACGAGCGTTCCTGTAATTACTTGATTTCCGCGCTTGGCATATCGGTTGCAAAAACCATTGTCGGGCAGATTCGATGTAATCATTCGAATCAGGGGGTACAATGAACGCAATCCAATTATTAAAAGAAGACCATAACCGCGTAGATCTGTTGTTTCAAAAGGCCGAGGTGGCCGACAGTACCGAAGAGAAGTTGAAGCTTTTCGAGCAGATCAAAACCGAGCTCGAGATCCACACCCATATCGAGGAGACGCTCTTTTACCCATTCCTGCAGAAGGAAGGAGACGAAGAGTTAAAAGATCTTGTCGCCGAGGGGATCGAGGAGCACCGGCAGGCGAAGATGTTTCTTCGTGAACTGTCGTCGCTCTCCGGCGACAGCCAGAAGATCGAGCCGAAAATGAAGGTCCTCCGCGAGGACATCATGCACCATGTTCAGGAAGAAAACGGCAAGATGTTCATTATGGTCGAAGAGCAGTTCGAAGCCGCCGCGCTAGACGAACTCGGCAGGCAAATGGAAGCGGAAAAGAAAAGTTTTGCGAAATCACAAGGAGCAAGCTCGGGTCGGTGAGATTCGGGTGAGCTGAAGAACGAGCCGGGGAGGGAATGAGGCTGTCCGAAATGAGTTTCGGGCGGCCTCTGATCTTGAGGCGA
>Ga0247718_1000462_pt1 | contig 11450 bp, 13 predicted proteins | sample 21E_DmetaG_FD_189045 | JGI IMG/M metagenome (GOLD analysis project Ga0247718, IMG submission 189045) | Soil microbial communities from hillslope of Landscape Evolution Observatory, University of Arizona, Oracle, AZ, United States - 2-1-E_D | ecosystem: Engineered > Artificial ecosystem >...
CCGTGGTCTCGGGCACGACTGTCCTCGTGGGCGGCTTCATCCCCCGCCTTGAGGGGCGGGCGCCCCAGTCGTGGGAGTTGGGGCTCCCACTGCTCGGCCTCCCCGTCACGGCCGTCCTGCTCGCGGCTGCGTGGGGTGCCGCGCCGGTCCGCGGATAAGGGGATCAGTAGTCAACCGTGATGGTGAAGGTGACTTCCTCGTTTACCGCGGCCCCAGGGGTGTCGGCGGGGATCCCGAAGCGGTAGGCCCACTTTCCGGCTTTGTCGGGGAGGTGGGGTGTGGCGTCGAGGTTGAGCGTGAGGGGCGCCGGGCCTTCCACGCGCGCCACTTCGTTCCCTTCGGGGTCGAGGAGCCACAGGGCGTAGGGGCCTGTGGAGAGGCTTGTGGGGGCAAGTTCAAGGAGCACGCTCAGGTTCTTTGCGCCCGGTTCGACAGGGAACTCGAGGTCAAGGAACCGTACAACGACGAACCCTTGGTTCACGGGGGCGCCCATCACCAGGAGCGTGGTCGAGGTTTCCTGTCTAACGTAGTCTTCTCGGGGGGCGGTTCCGGAAGCGGCGTCGACCAGGCCTGGGCCCTCCTCCGCGGTGGGGACCGCAGCCTCTTCCGGGCCACCCATGCACCCTGCCAGGAGGACCATCATTCCAAGGCCGATCAACAGGGCAGCGGCACGACGGACCAGGGTATCACCTTCAGAACGCTCGGGGATGAAGAAATTGCCGTTATCAGGTTTGTGGTGAAGAGGTTGCCCATCCTCGAAGCCTATCTGAGGATGGGCGGCCAGGGCTTACGGAAGGAGTTGCGGCGCGCACTCGCTCCGGGCGCGGGGCCGCGTTGTTCCTCAATCCCGTGCTCTTCGCGGTGGGGGAGAGCCCCCTGATGGCCGAATGTACCCCTGCCATGAGGAGCCGGTGCCTACCACAACCGCGCCGTGCTCTGAACGCAGGGCGCGCCCCGCCCGCTGAGGATGTCGTTGAAGCCCGTGGGGCCCTTCCCCACGGCGTAGGGGCGGAGGACGCCCTCGGCGGGGGTGCAGGGGTTTCCGTCGCTCTGGTAGTGGTAGCAGGCCTTCGCGCTCTGGGGCGCGTGCCACGTTCCCTGCCCGTCACGGTAGAGGGCGGCGGGGAAGAAGCGCGCGGCCCGCAGCTCGTTGTAGATGGTGCCTTGGGAGACCTCAGAGCCAACGAACACGGTGGCCTTGCTTCCCAGGGGCGTGGTGGTCACGTTGAAGAAGGGCGTGCCGTCCACCCTGAAGGTCCATACCCCGGGCGTGTCCATGGTCATGTTGAACCAGTGGAAGGTGCCCGTGGCGAAGACGGGGCCCACGAGATCAAGGTTGGGGTCGCTCGTGGTGTCCAGGGAGGATCCCGGCGGGAAGTAGGTGGCGAAGGGGCTCACGTCCTCGCCCACGGCGCTCGTGGGCCGGATCCGGTACCCCACCTGGATGAACGATCCGTCACGCAGGTGAGTGCCGATCCAGTAGGACATTCCGGAGGCGAGGGTGCCGCGCTGGTTCCGCTGGATCTCGATGCGCGTCGCGAAGCCCGTGCTCCCGAAGAGGCCGGGATCCTGGGAGCAGGCGCCCTGCATGTACCAGACCGGGATAAGCTGGGCGCCCTCCGCCTCCTGGATGTGGGGGCCCGCCCCGAGACCGAGAAGGATCAGGGCCACGATCGGGACTGTCCGGGTAGCGGTCGCGCTCCGAAGCACGTACTTGTAGAGTCGGGGGCCCCCTTAGGGCTTTCTCGGGAGATCCTCTGCGCCGCGAGCCTACCCCGTGCTCGTGGGCAGCGGGTTCCCCGGGGCAAGGCACCCGTCACCCACCACCGCGGGCGCCGTGGACCCCGGCACCACCCTCATGGGCCTCGCCGTCTACGGCTCCCTCGGCCTCATCACCCTCTATCTCCTCTGGCGCTCGAGGGAGCGCGACCGCGAGCACGCCGAAGAACGCCGCCAAGCCTGGCAGGGCGTGGAGATGCTGCGAGAGGAGCAGCAACGCGGGAACGAGACCCTCATCCGCATCGAGACACTGCTGAAGCCGCGATGATCCATGAGGGCTGAGGTTTGGGTTAGACAACCTCCCGACACTTGGCCTCAGGGCCAAAGGAAGGGTTAAGGAGGCGATACGGTTCGGGCGTTGAACCGAAGGGTCCAGTCCTCCTGAGGTGCGGCCTGGGCCCTTGTGAACCAGGTGATCGTTGCACCTCGCGGGGCCCCGATTGGGCTGTCTACCGTAGTCAGAAACTCGCATCCTGTGCTGCGCGTTTCGATTCGGATTGACCCATAGCTCTGGTTGAGGATGCGGGTTTCAGGTCGCTGCGTGTCGCATTCGTGGTAGTTGTCAGGGCCGATCCGGATCTCAAGCTTCATCTGGACATTTGTCTGGAATGCGAGGAGGACCCTGGCACCGGCCGGGACGCCTCCGGTGAAGAGGCCGCTGAGAACTTTTCCACCCCCGGGCGACCGGGTCCATGTGGCGTTCGCATCGAGACCCTCGGTTTCTCCAACTTTGATCGCACCTTCTCCGTCGCCTTCAAAGAACTCCCAGTCGTCGGAGGGAACGATCGCCGTGTACACGACGTAGCCCACAAGGCCGACGGTCAAGGTGGCCAACGCGACTTTCAGGAGGAATGTGAGGGAAGCCATTGGGTTTGCAACCGGGTTATGAATGAAATGGGCGCCGGTTGGCGCCCACGGAACCTTAGCATCCGAAGTTCACGCAGTCAGACCAGCGGGTCCGTTCGCTCCACATTCGGTTTCCGGTCGTGGCGGAGAGCACGAACCGGTATTCCCCCATGGTATTGTCCAAGCACCCCGAGGGCGTGTTGCTGTCGGAGGTGTAGGCTTCGACGCTCTTCTTAAGCCCGCCCCACTCTAACCAGCAGTCCGCGTCCTCATGGCGCATCGTGAACTGGTGGGCAATCTCGTGAGTGGCGAGCATTTGCATGTAGTGGTGGACGTAGTAGGGGTTGTGCTTGATATACACGCTCGGGAGGTGCATAGTCGTCTCCCCCCAGTTTTGGCCGTAGTTGGTCCACCACTTGGTAGAGCCGCTCTTCCACTCGCCGGCGATTTGGGCACTGACCGGTCGGTTGATGGCCCATCCCCAGTGGCCCTCCACATCTCCGTCGCTCCAGATCGTGACGATGTGCCCCCTAACAGTGAACCGCTTCTCATAGTCTGCAGTCTGCATCATCTCACACCGGTTGGAGATGTCGTTCACGGGCATGCCGCTAGTCATCACGTAGAGACGGTAGATGAGGATACCGGTCTCACTGTGGATCGTGCTCGCGGCCTGGTCGAACGCAGAAACCAGGTCAGTGCTCCAGCCGCTGTAGGCGCGGAAGGAGGCGTCGGCATAAGCGACTACGGGGAGTGAGTCAGAGTAGGCGAGTGTGGCCGCTTGCGTAAAGGGCTCGAAGATCCTGGAGGCGAGGCGGTCCACGAAACGGTTTGCGTCCTCGGCGGAGATGGCCTTCTGCGCGAATTCCTCATCGCTTAGGTTGCCAATCTCAGAGACCTCCACGAGGGGGATGCCGTGGGCCTCAAGGTCTGCAAGGTGGATCTTCGAGAGCTCGAGGTCAACCACGAGGTAGGCCGGCACAGGGTTGCCGCCCCCAAGGACCTCACGCCACACGGGGATGACCGCGACGTCCACGACGTTCGCCGTCGGAACTACTGTAATATTGGCTGGCCCAATCACACCGCCCTCCGCATCGAACAGCTGGGGGCCAGGCGCGCCGGCGGGGCGATTGCTGCCGAGGAGGTAAGCGTAAATGTGATTGGGGCCAGAAGTGGTAAGCCAGCAAACAATACCACTAAGGGGCTTGTCCTAAGGTTCATTCTTTCACGTCCAGTGATGGGTAGATAGGGAGCCCCTGGGCGTAATGGATTCCCTAGCCTCCCCACGAGGACGCGGAAGTGATATTATTTGCTTTGTGCATCAGTTTTTTTTTACTGCCATGGTCGGTTTCAGATCCTACCTACAATGATAATCGGGCAGTTTTGACCAGACCTACCCCGCTTCATGTCGAGGCCTCACTGAAGGGGCACCGCAGTCAGTAGCCCCCCGAGTCCTTGAGGCAGCGGCACAGCGTCCACCGGGACAGACACCGGGTCGTCATGCCGCATCCCACGGCCGGCGGCGAGGAGCCAACTTTCCCAGGCCCCCTACGCCGCCATTAGGACAACAGAAGCCCCGAGAAGGCCACGCTCGGCATCGTGGGCGGCGCCTTCAGCCACCTCGAGCTTGGTCGGCGGGGGCGTCTCTCGGGATGCAGCGCCCTGGTAGGCGGAGGACATCAGGGTGCTCATGAACGCGAGGCTGAGGAGACCAAGGCCACGATGGTGACGGCGCGGGCGCCAAGTCCTGTCGGGAGCACACGCTGGGAAGGCCGGGACGCCTTTAGGGTTTTCTCGGGAGATCCTCTGCGCCGTGAGCCTATCCCGTGCTCGTGTGCAGCGGGTTCCCCGTGGCAAGGCACCCGTCGCCCACGACGTGGAGGCCGTCGTCGATGAGGGAGACGTACATGGTTCCGCGGTGGAGCACCACGTCCCAGACGCCTCCGACGCCCCCGCCCGCGAGGTACCCGACGGCGGTCTGGCCGAGGTTGTTGCTGATGCCGTAGTGGCCCACGGGGTCGATCTGGAGCGTCCCCAGCAGGGGGAGGGCGGCGGGCATCTTGGTGAGGTTGAAGACGAAGACGCCGCGCTCGTAGTGGGCGACGTAGAGGCGGTCGCCCACGATCTGCAGGTTGTGCTGCATGGCGAGGGGGTTGGTGAGGTCGTCCACCCAGGTGCCCACGAGGACGGGGGCGAGGAGGTTGGTGGCGTCGTAGATCTTGAGCGCGTCCTGGCCCACCTCGGCGATGGTGGCCACGAGGCGGCGGCCGTCGATGACGGTGGACTGGATGGTGTGGGTGTAGCTCTGGTGGGGGTCCGCGTTCACCATGCCGCCCAGATGCTTCGGGTTGGCGGGATCGCTCACGTCCGCGGCGAGCCACCCGGCGAAGCCGTTCGCGATCCAGAGGACGGGCTTCTGGAGGATCGGGTCCTTGCCGACCCAGATGTCGTGGGGGCCGAGGGGCCCGTTCGCGAGGGGCATGTAGGTCGTGACGTGCTCGAGGGCGCGGGCATCGGGAGCACCCACGAGGTTGAAGATCCAGACCCCGTAGTTCTGCTGGCTCGCCACGAAGACGCGGTCGATGCCCCCGATGGGGTAGAAGTAGAGCATGTGGGCCTGGATGCCGTTGTACATCGCGGGGAACCGGTACTCGCCGATGGTCTTGGGGGCGCTGAGGTTCCGCACGTCCACGATGGTGATCATGCCGAGGTGCCCCAGGAGGGCCGTGGCGCCGTCCGTGCTCACCTTCACGTCAAGCACCTTGGGGGTGGGGTCGCTGAGGTTGCCCACCCAGACGGGGGCGGCGGGGTTGTCGAGGTTGAGGACGTCGAAGCCGCCCTCCTGCCACCGGGCCTGGAGCGCGTGGACGCCGCGGATGTCCTCCACGATGTCCATCTCGCCGTGGGTGGTGCCGCCGTAGTCCTCCTTCAGGAGGTGTTTCGCGAGGAGGAAGTTCTCCGTCGTGCCCGCCGTGTCGGGGCTCTCCACGCAGGGGAGGCCCTCGAGGAGGAGGGCGAGGCTCGGCACCTCGGGGGCGAGGCTCGCGGGGTCCACGGGGGTCTCCGTCTCGGAGACGGCACCGAAGCAGCCCGCAAGGGCGAGGGAGAGGGCCAGGAGAAACGCCAGGCTGGCGCGCATACTCACGGCACGGCCCTGGGGTTTAAAAAGCATTCTTGTGCCCGGGTTGACCGGCGCCTCAGGATTCCTCGCTCTCGCGGAGGGCTTCCTCGAGGTCGCCGCGGGTTTCCCGCACCGCGCTTGAAGCGGCGTGGGCGGCCCTTGTGACTTCGCGCGGCGGGACGCGGTCGGGGGCCACCTCGTGGCGTTCCGCGACGTCCTCCGTGCGGTGAACCTGGGCCTCCATCCAGCGGAAGCGTTCCGTGAGCGCTCTCGGATCCTTGGGGCGCGGCGTGTCCCGGGCGGGGTCGCCACGCAGGGCCTTCATCCGGTCGAGGAGGATGCGGGCGACGAGCTCCCGCTCCTCGGGGGCGCGGGCGGCGCCCGTGGCGAGCATGCCCGTGAGCGCTTCGTCGCTCAGGGCCTCGAGGAAGGCCTCGGGCGGGCGGCCCTCGCGCCGGGCGCGGTCCCAATCCGTCCAGTGGTCGGGCATGGGGGCGAGTGTGTCCCGAGGATGAGAATACCTTACGGCGCAAACGCGTTCACGCCAGGGTGGATCCTCCCCCCTTGGGGCGGCGTGGCTCAGGTGGTGCTCGTCCCCTGGGGGTCGCCAGGGAGGAGGCACCCGAAAGCGGTCACGCGGAGGCCCTTGTCGATGTCGCTCGTGTACACGAGGCCCTTGCTCACGACCACGTCCCAGGTGCCGCTGAAGGCGCTCCCGGGACCCGACCCCTGGGAGCCGTCGTCGGCGGCGGGGAGGTGACCCATGGGACCGTGACGCATCGGCACCGGTCCCTGCGGCAGGTCGGAGAGGTTGAACACGTAGAGGCCCTGCTGGTAGTGGGCCACGTAGGCGTAATCGCCCACGAGCTGGAGGTTGTGCTGCGGGAGCGCCGCCACAGGGTGGCTCCAGAAGGCGAGGAGGCGCGGGTTCGCGAGGTCCGTCGTGTCGTAGAACTTCATGCCGTTCACGCCCACCTCCGCCACGCTCACCGTGAGGCGCTGGTCGCCGCGAATCACCGTCTGCACCGTGTGGGTGTAGCCCTGGTAGGGGTCGAGGCTCGGGATGCGGGAGATCTCCACGGGGTTCGCGGGGTCGCTCACGTCGAGGGCCACGATGCCGTCCCAGACGTTCGCGAGCCACAGCGTGGGCTTCCCGAGGAGCGAGTCGTTGAGGAAGCTCATATCATGGGTCTGCAGGAGCCCCTCCCCCGTGGGGTTCCCGAGAAGCGTGAGCTTGGGGGAGGACACGGCCTCCAGGGTGCGGTTGCCGGGCGTGCCGTCGATGCGGTAGATCACCAGATCCGACCCCTCGGCCTTGGCGGCGGCGACGTACTCGAGGCCGTTCACGGGGAACACGGTCACCATGTGGGCCTGGGCCTTCCCGAAGACGTGCTCGAATTCCAGCACGGGCTCCAGGGGGTTCTGGACGTTCACGAGCTTGATGCTGCGGTCCCCGCCCACGATGGCGGTGAGCCCGTCCGCCGTGGTCTTCACGTCGAGGCCGCGGTCCGTCTGCTCGGGGTCCCAGAAGGAGAGGTGCCGCGGGGCGCGGGGGTCGCTCACGTCCACGATGTCCACGCCGCCGGTGCTGTAGCGTGCAACAAAGGCCAGGTCGCCGTGGATCCACAGCTCGCCGTGGTTTGCCTCGGTCCCAAGGGAGGCGAGCTCGTCGGCGGCGACGCCGCGGAGGTTCTCCGTCATGCCCGCCGTCACCTCCCCGGCCGCGCTCAGGGGCACGTCGCAGGGGAGGCCGTCGATAAGGGCACGCAGCTCCGTCACGAGGCCCTCCGCGTCCCCGTCCCCGGTCCCGGTGGGGGCCGCCTCCTCGGTCGCGGGGGCGAGGCACCCGGCAAGAGCGACGAGGGCGGCAAGGAGAAGGGCGGAACGGGCGCGCATGGCCTGGGGACGCCCGGGCGGGCTCAAAGCCTTTGCCGCACGCCCGGCCCCCGGGCGAGGGCCGCCTGCCCGTCCTCGAAACCCTGACGGATGGCACGGTCCAGCAATCGCGGGTCGCGGGTGAGGCGCGAGAGCCCCGTGGGCCGCGTGGGACGCACCAGGGTGATGCGGACGCCTGGGGGCGGGTTCTCCGCGAGCGCCACGGCCGCGTTGTGCAGGTCATGGTGTCGCGCGGAGAGGTGCGCGATGGCGGGGTACTCGCGGGCGGCGAGGCGGCTCACCCACCATGGCTCGGGCTTCCGCGGCGGTCCCTTGGGCCGGTTGAGGACGACCACCAGGTCCGTGTACCCGTCGGCGATGGCGCGCGCCACCGGGATGGGGTCGGCGACCCCGCCGTCGAGGAGGCGGCGGCCGAGGGCCTCCACGGGCTTCGCGACGGCGAGGGGGAGCGCGGAGGTGGCCATGAGGAGGTCGTGAACGGGTCCCTGGCGCAGGTCCGGGTACAGGGCCTCCCCCGTGTCCGCGTCGGTGACGGAGACCCGGACCGGGAAGCGGGCGGAGGCCAGGGCCTCCACCTTGAGGCGGATGCGCTCCAGGTAGAAGGTCTGGTAGAGGCGCTGCAGGTCCCACAAGGGACCGCGGCCCGTAAGCCACCGCCGGTAGCTCATGAGGGTACGGTCCGCGGCCCAGGCCCAGGTGCGGGGGCTCTCGTGGGCCTGGCCTGCGCCGAACCAGGCGGCGATGGCGCCGCCCGCGCTCGTGCCGTACACGGCATCCACCTGGAGGTCGGCCTCCGCGAGGCCGTGGACGGCTCCGGAGGCGTAGGCGGCGCGCATGCCGCCGCCCTCGATGACGAGCGCGCGCATGGAGCCGCAAGCGGGGGCCCGCGTCTTGAGGCTTTGGTGAGCCGCGGCTCACCGCGGGGGTTTGCGCCCCTTCGGGGGCGGCAGGTCCGTGCTCTCGAGGTGCTCCATGCGGGCGTCGTACTTCCCGCGAAGCTCGTCCGTGACGGTGCGGCCCCACAGCGTCACGCCCGCCACGTACCCCGCGCGCCCAATCATGTGGGCGGCCACGGGCGCCGTGAGGAGGAGGAAGAAGATGCCTGCGAGCGCCCGGGTCTTCACCCCGAGGTCGGGGAAGGCCACGGCCACCGCGAGGAACATGAGGCCCGCGCCAAGGGTGCCGGCCTTGCTCGTGGTGGACATGCGGGTGAAGAGGTCGGGCATGCGGAGGATGCCCACCGAGGCGAGGAGCATGAAGAGCGCGCCGAGGATGGCGAGCGCGGCCGCGACGAGGTCCATCATCCTTCCTTCTTCCCTCCCTTGAGATTGCGCTTTTCGAGGTAGCGCGCGAAGGCCACCGTGGCCATAAAGGAGATGAGGGCGAGCACGAGGGCGGCGTCCATGAACACGGCCTGGTGGGTGGCGAGGGCGTAGAGGGCAGAGAAGCCGGCCGCGATGGCGCTCATGAGCTCGAGCGCCACGACCCGGTCCGCGATGGAGGGGCCGCGGAGGAGGCGCACGAAGGTGAGGAGGAAGGCGAGGCTCAGGACGGCGAGCACCACCTGATACACCAAGGGGAGCTCCACAGGGCTCACGGTCATCGCATCACCTCCAGGATGCGGCGCTCGAAGCCTTCCCGGATCTCCTCCCGGAGGGCCTCGGGGTCGGTCACGTAGACGCTGTGGATGTACAGGGTCTTCCGGTCCGTGGAGACGTCGAGGCTCAGGGTACCGGGGGTGAGGGTGATGAGGTTCGCAAGGAGCGTGATCTCCGCGTCCGTCTCCACGGTGAGCGGGATGGCCACGATGCCCGGCTGCATGCGGATGTGCGGGCGCACCACGTCGGCCGCGATCCGCAGGTTGGACTTCACGAACTCCACGAGGAAGAAGCCCGCGAAGGCGAGCACCTTCCAGACGCGGCGCACGTAGCTCGTGGGGCCGAGGGATTGGCCCGCGAAGAGAAGGACGATGTAGCCGAGGATGAAGCCCACCACGAGGCTCGCGGCGCTGTAATCGCCCGTGACAGCGGTCCAGGCGAGGGCGAGCAGGATGTTCCAGAGGAACTGGTTCAGGGGCTCACCCCCAGGACGGCCTCAACGTAGGCGGTGGGGTCCATGAGCTGGGCCGCGGAGGCGGTGGCGATGTCGAGGAAGGGCCCCGCGAGGAGACCGATGACGACAGTCATGGCCGCGAGGCCCACCACGGGGATGAGCATGAGGGCGTAGCGGCGCGCGCGGGGCGCGGGCTTCGTGCCGTCGAGCGGTGTTCCCGCGGGGGCGGGCTTCCAGAAGGCCTCGGACCAGATCTTCGTCATGCTGAACACCGTGAGGAGGCTCACGACGAGGGCCACGGCCACGATGACCCACTGGCCCGTCTCGAGGCCCGCCTGCAGCAGGATGAGCTTCGCCCAGAAGCCGCTGAGGGGCGGGATGCCCGCGAGGGAGAGGGCCGGGATGAGGAACAGGATCGCAAGCCACGGGTAGGCCCGGTAGAGGCCGCCGAGGCGCCGCAGCTCGAAGGACCCGCCGAGGCGGTCCGCCACACCGGCCACGAAGAACAGGTTCGTCTTCACGATGATGTGGTGGAGCAGGTAGAACACGCTGCCCGCAAGCGCGAGCGGCGTGTAGAGGCCGAGGCCCATGATCATGTACCCGATCTGGCTCACGATGTGGAAGCTGAGGATGCGGCGGAAGTCGTACTGCGCCGCCGCGCCCAGAACGCCCGTGATCATGGTGAGGCCCGCCATCACGAGGATGATCGTGTGGGTGAAGGCCACGTCCTGGGTGAAGATGAGGGTGAAGGCCCGCAGGAGCGCGTACACGCCCACCTTCGTGAGGAGGCCCGCGAAGACGGCGGAGACCGCAATGGGGGGCGTGTGGTAGCTCGCGGGCAGCCAGAAGAACAGGGGGAAGGTGGCCGCCTTGATGCCGAAGGCCACGAGGAACAGGACGGCCACGGTGGTGATGAGGCCGGTCTCGGGAAGGTTCGTGAGCTTCACGGAGAGGTCGGCCATGTTGAGGGTGCCCGTGGCGCCGTACAGGATGCCCACGCCCGCGAGGAAGAGCGCGCTCGACACCAGGTTCAGGGCGACGTACTTGATGGCGCCCTCCACCTGGGGCCGCTCGCCGCCAAGGGCGAGGAGGACGAAGCTCGCGATGAGCAGCACCTCGAACCACACGTACAGGTTGAACAGGTCTCCCGTGAGGAAGGCGCCGCACACGCCCATGAGGAGCACGTTCAGGAGGGGGTAGTACCCGAAGGAGACGCGGCCCGCGTCCACGCTCTTCATGGAGTAGATGGCGGTGCCGAAGCCCATGATGCCCGTGAGCACCACCATGATGGCGGAGAGGAGGTCCGCCACGAGGGTGATGCCGAAGGGCGCGGGCCAGTCGCCCATCTGGGTGGCGAGGATGCCGTCCGTCTGGACGGTGCGGAAGAGCACGAGGGAGGTGACGAGGAGCGCGCCCGTGCCGAGGAGGCCCAAGGCCTTCTGGACGGCGGGGCGGCGGAGGAACAGGAGGCTCACCGCGGCCGTGAGGAGCGGGATGAGGATGGGGAGGACGAGCAGCACCTTCATGGCCGCACCTCCGTGGGGGTGTCCGCCTCGATGTCCGTGGACTTCATGAGGTCGGAGTCATCGGTCCCCACCTCCTGGTAGGTGCGGTACACGAGGACGAGGGCGAAGGCCTGGACGCCGAAGCCGATGACGATGGCCGTGAGGATGAGCGCTTGCGGAAGGGGGTCGGCGAAGACGCCCGCGGGGACGTCGGCGCCCCGCCCCTCATCCCCGTGGGCGCCGCGGGTGAGGCC
>Ga0247718_1000463_pt1 | contig 11442 bp, 10 predicted proteins | sample 21E_DmetaG_FD_189045 | JGI IMG/M metagenome (GOLD analysis project Ga0247718, IMG submission 189045) | Soil microbial communities from hillslope of Landscape Evolution Observatory, University of Arizona, Oracle, AZ, United States - 2-1-E_D | ecosystem: Engineered > Artificial ecosystem >...
CTCAGCGGCAGCGTTGCCGCGATCTGGGGCTGGCATGCAGGCTTCGCCGTCGCGGGTTTCGGCATGCTGATTGGCCTCGCGCTATACCTCGCCGGCCAGCGCTGGCTCCCCGCCGAACGGCAGCGCGCCCGCCAGCCATCCGGCAAGCGCCCGCCGCTCACCCCCGGCGAGCGCCGCCGCGTGCTTGGCCTCCTGCTCATCTGGCCAATGGTCGTCGGCTACTGGACCGCGCAGGCGCAGATCTGGAATGTCTACAACATCTGGCTGCGCGACACGGTGAACCTGAACGTCGGCGGCTTCGAGGTCCCCGTCCCGTGGTTCCAGTCGCTCGACGGCCTCGCGCCCGGCCTGTTCATCCCGCTCGTGCTGTGGATCTGGAGCATCCAAGCCAAACGCGGACGCGAACCCGATGTGCTCACCAAGCTCGCCATCGGCAGCGTGATCTTCGGCCTCAGCGTCGGCCTGCTCGCCGCCGGACCGCTGCTCGCCAATGCGCAGGGCCGCGCCCCGATCGCGCTGCCGCTGCTCTTCCACGTCACCTCGAACTTCGGCGCGATGTACTATGCCCCGGTCGTCCTCGGCCTCTACGGCACCCGCGCCCCGCAGAGCCTGCGCGGCACGCTCGTCGGCGTGAACTACATGGCCGTTGCTGCCGGCAGCGTGCTCAGCGGGTGGATGGGCGGCCTCTACGAATCGATGGGCCCCGCCCCCTTCTGGCTCCTCAACGCCGCGATCTGCACCGGCGCCGGCCTCGGCATCGCGCTCGGCGCCCCGCTGCTGAACCGGCTGCTGGCGCAGGATGAAGACAAGGCCGCAAGCCTCCCCCAAACCCGCTCATGCTGAGCTTGTCGAAGCATCATGCACAACCGCCGCGCCAACACCCTTCGACAGGCTCAGGGTGAGCGGGTTTGAGCTGGGTTTGGTGTTTAGCCTAAAGAATATACTTCGAAAGGTCCGCGTTCCCCGCCAGCCCCGCCAGCCGCTCGCCCACATAGGCCGCATCAACCGTCACAGTGGTCCCGCGCCGGTCCTCGGCCTCGAAGCTCACTTCCTCGAGCAGCTTCTCCATCACCGTCTGCAGCCGCCGCGCGCCGATGTTCTCGACCGTCTCGTTCACTTGCGCCGCCGTCTTCGCCACCGCGCGGATCGCATCCTCGGTGAACTCCACCACCACCTGCTCGGTCGCCAGCAGCGCGCGGTACTGCTCGACGAGGTTCGCGCGCGTCGAGGACAGGATATGCACGAAGTCATCCTCGGAGAGCGCCGCCAGCTCCACCCGGATCGGCAGGCGGCCCTGCAGTTCGGGAAGCATATCGCTGGGCTTGGCCACGTGGAACGCGCCCGAGGCGATGAACAGCACGTGGTCGGTCTTCATCGGCCCGTACTTCGTCGCCACCGTCGTGCCCTCGATCAGTGGTAGCAGGTCGCGCTGCACGCCCTCGCGGCTCACCGAACCGCCGCGCACGTCGCTCACCGCGATCTTGTCGATCTCGTCGATGAACACGATGCCGTTGGTCTCCGCATTCACCAGCGCCGCGCGTGCGACGTCGTCCTGGTCCATCCGCTTCTCGGCCTCTTCGTCGACCAGCTTGTCCCACGCGTCCGCCACGCGCAGCTTGCGGCGCTTGAGCGGCTTCTGGCCGAACGCCTTGCCCATCATCTCGGACAAGTTGATCATGCCGATCCCGCCCTGCATCCCGGGAATCTCCATGGACCGCGCGGGCGTATCCTCCACCTCGACCTCGACTTCGACGTCGTTCATCGAGCCTTCGGTGATGCGCTGGCGGAAGCTCTCCCGCGTCGCCTCGCTCGCGCCATCACCGACCAGCGCCTTGAGCAGCCGGTCCATCGCCGCCTTGCTCGCCGCCTCGCGCACCGCCTCGCGCCGCCGGTCCTTCTCCAGCCGCACCGCTTCCTCGACGAGATCGCGCGCGATCTGCTCCACATCGCGGCCGACATAGCCGACCTCGGTGAACTTGGTCGCCTCCACCTTCACGAACGGTGCGTCCGCCAGCTTGGCCAGCCGCCGGCTGATCTCGGTCTTGCCGCAGCCCGTCGGCCCGATCATCAGGATGTTCTTGGGGCTCACCTCGTCGCGCAGTTCGGCGGGCAGGCGCTGCCGCCGCCAGCGATTGCGCAGGGCAACAGCGACCGCCTTCTTCGCATCATGCTGGCCGACAATATGCGCATCGAGCGCGGCAACAATGGCTTTGGGAGTCAGGGTTTCGTTCATTTCAATTTCCAATGGGCCGTTCGTGTCGAGCGAAGTCGAGACACCTGACGCAGCGCATGGTGTCTCGACTTCGCTCGACACGAACGGAGAAGGTTCAAATCTCTTCCAGCGTCACGCGATCATTGGTGAAGACGCACACCTCGGCCGCCACCTGCATGGCCCGCCGCGCGATCTTCTCCGCATCGTCCTCGTAAGGATCGAGCGCTCGCGCCGCCGCCAGCGCAAAGTTGCCGCCCGAACCGATCGCCGCGATCCCGCCTTCGGGTTCCAGCACGTCGCCATTGCCGGTCAGGATCAGCATCGTCTCCGCATCCGCGACGATCATCAGTGCTTCGAGGTTGCGCAAGTACTTGTCGGTCCGCCAGTCCTTGGCGAGTTCGACCGCCGCGCGCATCAGTTGCCCGCGATGCTGCTCCAGCTTGCGCTCCAGCCGCTCGAACAGCGTGAAGGCATCCGCCGTCGCGCCCGCAAAGCCGGCAATAACCTTGCCTTCCCCGATGCGCCGCACCTTGCGCGCATTGGGCTTCATCACGGTGTTGCCCATGGAAACCTGCCCGTCACCGGCAATGACGGTGCGGCCGTTCTTCTTGACGCCGATGATCGTGGTGCCGTGCCACTGCACGAGCCCGTGGGCTGAATGTTGGTCGTTCATGCCACCGATATGGGTGGCACAAACCGCGGTTCAAGCCGAGGCGATCAGCTGCCGTTCGGACCCGAACCCGTCGGCCCGGTCCGGCCCGTCGCGCCCGGCGTCGCACCGACCGAACCGATATTGCCGAACAGATCCTCGAAGAAGCTGCGGTTGCGGCCCAGCGTCGGCGTCTTGTGCCCGTCGGGGTTGAGCGAGACGACCTTCTCCATCCCGCGCCGCTCGACGCTGGCGACATTGCCCTTCTCGTCGAAGCTCACCATCAGCACGTTTTCGGCCTTCGCCTGCGGACGCTTGAACGGACGCTGGCGGGTGTCGATCGAGACGTAATACCAGATCTGCTTGCCGAACTCGCTCTTGAAGGTCGGCTGGCCCAGCGCACGCTCGACCGAGGTGCGGTTATCGATGCCCGGCTGCACCGAACCCGTCAGCGCGGGGTCGATCAGATAGCCGCGGTGGTCCTTGATGCTGGCGCAGCCGCCGGACATCAGCGCCAGCACGCCCAGCGCCGTCACCGCCCGCAGCCTCTTCATCCGACCATACTCACGCATCTGTCACTCCGCAGTCATCGCCATGCTGGCACCGTGCCCATCGGGACGTTTGCCAATCGGCCCGCGCACCCTATATCGCCGCTTATCGCCACGTGCCTTACGGTGCACGGCGCGTTACTGCAATGGCGCTCAGCCAGTTCCCGGCCCTGAACCGCGCCGCCAGCCAAGAAGGACGCCATCCCATGTCATTCCTCGCCCGGTTATTCGGAGCCCGTCAGGATGATCGCGATACCGTGCGCGAACTCTGGCACCGCACCGTCGCCATCGCGCGCGAGAAGGAATGGTACCGCGATTGCGGCGTCGCCGATACGCTTGCCGGACGGTTCGACATGATCACGCTCGTCCTCAGCCTCGTCATGCTGCGCATGGAGCACGAAGAGGCGCTGATCGCTCCCAGTGCTCGCCTGACCGAACTGTTCGTCGAGGATATGGACGGCCAGCTGCGCGAACAGGGCGTCGGCGATGTCGTCGTCGGCAAGCATATCGGCAAGCTCATGGGCACGCTCGGCGGCCGTCTTGGCGCCTACCGCGAAGGCCTGGCTGGCGGTGAAGTCGCCATGGCCGACGCCGTCCGCCGCAATGTCACGCTCACCTCGGGCACCGATCCGCTGCTGGTTGCCCAGCGCGCCCGCGCCTTTGCCGCCGGCCTCGCGCTCGTGCCCGGCTTCCGCGTGCTGGCGGGAGAAATCGGGCGATGAGCGGGCCCGCGCCCGAATACAGCTACCCGGTCGATTTGCGCCAGATCACCGATGTGCCGCTCAAGCTCGTGCCGGATGAAGCCGCCCGCCGCCGCCTCGCCGGCCGCTTCGGGATCACCGCCATTCCCGCGATGGAGGCCACGGTACAGCTCGTACGCGAGGGCGAGCGGGTGACCGCCACCGGCCGCCTCGTTGCCGATGTCATCCAGGCCTGCCGCGTCTCGGCTGAGGACTTCCCCGTTCATATCGACGAACCCGTCCACCTGCGCTTCGTGCCGCCGATGGGCGAGATCACGCCGGACGAGGAAATCGAGCTCACCGCCGATGATTGCGATGAGATCGAATACGAAGGCACCGCCTTCGATCTCGGCGAAGCGCTGGCGCAGACCCTCGCGCTCGCTATCGATCCCTTCGCCGAAGGCCCGAACGCCGATGCCTTCCGTGCCGAACACGGACTAACCGGTGAAACCCCCAGCGGCCCCTTCGCCGCCCTCGCCGCGCTCAAGAAGCAGGACTGACTCGATGAGCGAAGACGGACCCCAACGCGGCCCCGGCCAAGGTCACCGCGACCTCACCAAGGGTCCGATTCTCTCGACTCTGCTCGTCTTCTCTGCGCCCACACTTGCCTCGAACATCCTTCAGGCGCTCAACGGTTCGGTCAATTCGGTCTGGGTCGGCCGCCTGCTCGGCGATTCCGCGCTCGCCGCCACGACCAACGCCAATGTCGTTATGTTCCTCGTTTTTGCTGCGGTGTTCGGCTTCGGCATGGCCGCCACGGTCAAGGTCGGACAGGCCTTCGGTGCCGGGCAGGTCGATGCCGCGCGCCGCACGTTCGGCACTGCGATCGGCCTTTGCCTTGGCCTGAGCCTCGTTCTCGCCCCGCTGGGCTGGGTGCTGACCCCGGCGCTGCTCCACGCGATGCGCACGCCGCCCGAAATCTTCGACTACGCGCTCACCTACTTGCGGCTGATCTTCGTCGCGATGCCTGCTTCCACCATCACCGTGATCGTCGGCATGGGTCTGCGCGGTGCGGGCGATGCGCAGACCTCGCTACGTTTCATGATCGTCTCGGTCGTGCTCGGTATCGCGCTCAACCCGCTGCTGATCGCGGGGTTTGGCCCCGTCCCCCCACTCGGCATCGCTGGCTCCGCGCTCGCCACGGCCATCGCGTCCTACGCCGCCGCGCTCGGCCTCATCGTCTTCGTCTATGCGCGCAATCTGCCGCTGCGCCTGCGGGGACGGGAACTCGCCTACCTCATCCCTCACCCGGCGGAGCTGCGCTACATCCTCGTCAAGGGCCTGCCGATGGGCGCACAGATGCTCATGATCTCGGCTGCAGGAATCATCATGATCGGCCTCGTCAACCACGAAGGCGCGGTGATCAGCGCAGCCTACGGCGCCTCGCTCCAGGTCTGGACCTATCTCCAGATGCCCGCGATGGCGATTTCCGCCGCGCTCAGCGCCATGGCCGCACAGACCATCGGCGCCGGGCTCGGCAGCAGCCTTGGCAAGATCACCCGCGCCGGCCTCATCCTCAACATCTCGATCACCGGCACGCTCACCCTGCTCCTGCTCGGCTTCGATCGCCCGGTGCTGTCGCTGTTCCTCGGCCCCGCCAGCCCTGCGGTTGACGCTGCCCGCCACATCCAGTTCCTCGCAAGCTGGAGCTACGTGCTGTTCGGCATGACGATCGTCCTGTTCGGCACGATGCGCGCCGGCGGCGTGGTGATCGCTCCGATCATCGTGCTCGCGATCGCGATGTACCCGGTGCGCATCGGCTTTTACTTCGCTGCCTATCCGGCACTGGGCCCCGATGCGCTCTGGCTCTCCTTCCCGGTCGGCTCGGCCGCAGCGACAATCATGGCCACCATCGCCTACCGCCGCCCCGGCTGGCGCCAGAAGGCCCGCGCGGTCGATCAGGACGAATGCGCCGAGGAATCACAGGCGGACGGCGATTGCTCGGCCCGGATGGTACCGGCGCTCTAGTCGCTTCCATTACGCCAGCGCCAGCCGCCCTTCGTCCGCGTTGCGCAGACCCAAAGCAGGGCCGCGGTGGCCACCATGATCAGGCAGAAGCCGATGAACGGTGCCAGCAGCGGCGGCAGCACGATCACGCCGACCAGATAGGAGATGAAAACCGTCCAGCCTTCCCACGAAATCGGCAATCCCGATCCATAGCCATAGCGCTTGGGCGCGAACCACGGTTTGCGGGCCTGTGCCATTTGTGTCGATCTCCTTACGCTGCGGCTCCATTTACCAGCATTCAGGTGCTGCGACGAGAGACTGCTGCTCCACAAATGGGGAACTGGCGGCAGCGCAGCCGATGGCGGAGGGGTATCGGCTGCCGCAAAACAACTTTCCTACACACCGCCAATGCGCGCATGATCGCCGCGCTCTTTGAACCGTGGTTCCATCAAAGGTCGCATCCGGCCTGCCCCTCCCAAGCCCGGGAGGCAGGCGCGGTGTGTCCGTCCAGTCCATAACAGACAAGAACGTCAGTTATTCCGGCGGCGTGTTCGACGCGATTCTGGCAAATATGTCGTGAAATCAGTGCGGTGCGGACTGAACTTCCCGGCCCGGCCCATTTACTCTGGACAGTGTCAACCGTGTCAACCTCGGCGGATCAAAGCTGCCGTCCCGCCCCCACTCCTCGTCATTGCGAGAAGCGCAGCGACGAAGCAATCCAGAGCGGCTGCGCACACCCGCTCCGGATTGCTTCATTACGTTCACAATGACGAAGGGTAAGAGAAAGTCGACTTACCGCGATTGCGCGCGCCAGCGCTGCACGGTCCGTTCGACCGCCATTTCCTCGCCGCCCGTCTTGCCCCACAGCTCGGAGAACGAGGGGTCGGCCGAGGCCGGGCGCAGGTCATTGTGCAGCTCGTCGAACGACACACGGATCGGGATCGAAACGCCTTCGCCGCAGATGATGCATTCGCGGTTGCGCAGCGCCGGGATCGAATCGAGGAAGCCGCGCGCGCCTTCGGGCATCGCCGCCTTCACGAACGCCTGGTCGCGCTCGTTGTTGAGGCGCATCGCGATGATCGTGCCGCACTGGCTCAGCACGCCTTCGGCAAGGTCGGAAGGACGCTGCGTGATGAGGCCCAGCGAAACGCCGTACTTGCGCCCTTCCTTGGCGATGCGGGAAAGGATGCGGCCGACCGAGGAACCGTTGGAGTTCTTCTCCGCCGGCACGTAGCGGTGCGCTTCCTCGCAGACCAGCAGGATGGGGCGGGTTTCCTCGTCGCGCGACCAGATCGCGTAGTCGAACACGAGGCGCGAGAGCACCGCGACCACGGTGGAGGTGATCTCCGACGGCACGCCCGAGACGTCGATGATCGAGATGGGCTTGCCGTGCGAAGGCAGGCGGAATACGCGGCCGATGAATTCAGCCATCGTGTCGCCGACCAGCATGCCGGAGAACATGAACTGATAGCGCGGATCGCCGCGCAGTTCCTCGATCTTGGTCTTGATCCGCTGATAGGGAACCGAGGTGTGGCCCTTGTCGAGCTTGCCCATCTCGTTGTTGAGAATGTTGAGCAGGTCCGAAAGCAGGTACGGGATCGGCGAATCGACGGTGATCTTGCCGATCTGCTCGGCGAGCCGGTTGCGGTGCCGCGCCTGCAGCAGGCACTTGGCGAGGATGTCCGAATCGATCTGCCGGTCGGTACCCATCGAGGTGAGGAACACTTCGCAGTGCTCCTCGAAGTTCATCAGCCAGTACGGCATGTTGAGATTGGTGACGTCGAGCAGCTGGCCGTGATTGCGGAAGGCCTGCATGTATTCGCCATGCGGGTCGATCATCACGATATGACCCTCGGGCGCCAGCTCGCAGATGCGGTGGAGGATGAGCGCGGCGCTGGTCGATTTGCCGGTACCGGTCGAACCCAGCAGCGCGAAGTGCTTGCCCAGCAGCGCGTCGACATAGAGCCCGGCGCGGATATCACGGGTCGGAAACACGGTGCCGATGGTCACGTTGGTGCGCCCGTCGCTGGCGTAGATCTGGCGAAGGTCGGTGCTGGTGGCGGGATAGATCGGCGAGCCGGGGACCGGATAGCGCGTCACACCGCGGCGGAAACCGTAGATCTTGCCGGTCAGGCGTTCCTCGTCGCCTTCGCCGAGGAAGTCGACAGCTGCGATGATCACGCCGTCATGCCCGGCGGTCATGTCCTGCCGCTGCGTGCGCACGCTGGCGAGCAGCCAGCCGGTACCGACGCGGATCTTGAGCTGGCTGCCGACTTGGCCGGCCAGCGAGATCGACGGATCGCCGTCCGCCATGCATTCCTCGAGGCGTGTGAGATCGAGCGCGATCGAGCTGCCTGCACCCGACACATCGAGCACATAGCCGATGGGGCGGCGGGCATTGTCCGCTGCGGTGCGCGGCGCACCGCGCGCGTCATTGCTGACTGCCGGACGCGCACCATTGGCCGCAAGGTCGGCGGGACTGGCCCTGCCGGCGCTTTCCAGGCCGTTGATGCTCATATCGCTCATTGCCACCTGTTCCCCGCCTTGAACGGCATCGTGGGGAACAGACCTAACCTTTGACAGTTAAAAACTGGCTAAACATCCAGAGCAGCCCAAGTTCTGCCCCTCAGCCGTGCGGACCGGCTAGACGAGCGCGAAAAGTCGGCCCGCAATCCAGCCCATCGAGATCGAGACGATCACCGCAAACAGGCCATAGAAGAACCCGTTGACTTGCGCATTGTAAGCCACCAGCCGTTCAAAACCTTCCTTGCGAACGGTGACGCGCGAGATCGCCGAGGCGACAACCCGCCCCTCGCGCACCGCAAAGGTTTCGGCGGTATAGTTCCCGGTCTGCACGTTCGAGGGAAGCGAAATGCGCGCTTGATAGAGAACTTGCCCACTGATCTTCACCGCCTTCTCGTCTTCCTGATAGAGCTTCTGCCGCCGCATCAGATCGACCAGACCGTCCGAAAAGCGCTTCTGCTCCACCGGATCGATCACCCCGACCGGCGAGAGCTGCAGCCACTTGAGCCCCATCTCGTAGATCGCCGCCGTCTTGCCATCGACCAGCGAGGCGACCGGACGCGAGGACGCCAGCGCGTAGAAGCTGGGGGCGGAGCGGAACTCGGTGCTGTCCGCATTGACCCAGATGCCGGCGACCTTGCGCTTCTCGCGCACCACGATCGAGCGTGCCGGCCCCTCCAGCAGTACGACGATATCATAGTCGCCCGCCGCGCGCGTGCCTTCCGGCGTCAGGATCGCGCCGAACAGCAGCAGGTCCGCGCCGGTGAAACCCTGCCGCACCTGGATCTCGTGCTGCGAAATCTCGGGCACGAGGATCGGATTGCGAGCGCCGACACACAGGAACAGCGCGAGCAGCAACCCGGCGAGCCGCGCTTTCATTGCGTCACCACGGTATAGATCTCGTCCGGCCGGTAGCCCAGCCCGAGCGCCATGCGGATCGCGACGCCGAGCACGATGATGGCAAGGATCAGCCGCAGTTGCTCGGGCTTTGCCTTCTGCGCGAACTGCGCGCCCAGCTGCGCGCCCGTCACCGATCCGATCAACAGCAGCACCGCCAACACGATATCGACAGCGCGCGTGGTCAGTGCGTGCATCATCGTCGTCGCCATCGTCACGAACAGGATCTGGAACAGCGAGGTGCCCACCACCACCGTCACCCCCATGCCGAGGATGTAGAGCATCGCGGGGACAAGGATGAACCCGCCGCCGATCCCCATCAGCATGGTCAGGATGCCGGTAAAGATGCCCAGCAGCAGCGGCGCCAGCGGCGAGATGTAGAGCCCCGAACGGTAGAACCGCCAGCGCAGCGGCAAGCTGGCGACGAGCGGATGGTGGCGGCGTTTGCGCGGCGGCTGGGGCTTGCCGCTGCGTTCTGCCCTGAGCGCGCCGAGGCTTTCGTGCGCCATCAGTCCGCCGATCCCGCCCAGCATCAGCACGTAGAGGATGTTGATCACGGTATCGATCTGGCCAAGCGCCTGGAGCAGCCGAAAGAGCAGCGCGCCGAGTCCGGTGCCGATCACCCCGCCTGCCACCAGCACCCCGCCCATCTGATAGTCGATCCCGCCGCGCCGGGCATGCGCGAAGGCGCCCGAAACGCTGGCACCGGTCACCTGGCTGGCCGCAGAAGCTGCCGCAACCGTGGGGGGAACGCCGTAGAAGATAAGCAGCGGAGTCGTCAGAAACCCGCCGCCCACGCCGAACATGCCCGAAAGCAGCCCCGTCAGTGCTCCCAGCATGACGATGACAAGGCCATTGACCGAAAGATTCGCGATGGGGAGGTAGACATCCATCCTGCAGCGCAGGCTAGCCGCTCCGCCGCCGCTTGGGAACGCTTGGACGCCGGTTTTTGCCCATCAGAATCCCGCCGCCACGGTCAATGCCGGCCCGGATCCAGGCTCGGCCCGCCCGGCGACACGGAAGCGCCAGTCGACACCGACACGCACCCCGATCCGCCGCGAGGGCGGGCCGAGCATGGTTCGCAGCTCCACCCGCGGACCTACATCGAGCCGCGTTGCCCCGCGCTGACCGCCACTCCATACGCCGCCGCCCGCACTGAGCTGCAGGCCCGGCAGCGGATGCACCACCCGGTGCTGCAAGGTCGCGGCCAGATCATAGAATGCCGTCGCATCGCGCCCGCCCGCCCAGCCACCCTGGGCATAGGCCTCGGCCTCGGTTCCCAGCGGCAGGCGCAGCGGCGGCAATTCGGTGATCGCCAAGACCACCGGACGGGTGCGAAGCTGGCCGGGCTGATCCAGCAGCCGCGCTTCGCCGAGCACCGCGAGCGGCAGACGCTTCACCGGCCGCACCATCAGGCCCAGCGCGGCTTCGCTTTGCCGCACCCTGCCCCCCAGCGCGCCCGAGACCCGCACATAGGCCTGCGGTCGCAGCGCGCTGGCTGGCGCGAACGCATAGCGCAGCACCGCACCTGCCTGACTGCCGCCATAAGCTGCAGTCCCCGCTGCAAGTGCGGGCAGTTCACTGCCGCCGCGCAGCAGCAGCCAGCCGTCTGCCGACCAGTGCGACCGGTGTGGGGGCGCCAGACGGTGCGGTTCCGGCTCGGCTGCAGGTCCGCCGCCTGCGCGGAACGCGGGCGCGAGATAGGCCAAGCGTGACCTGCCGGTCGATGGACTGCCGAACGATGGATCGGCAGGCTGTGGCAGTGTGTAGGCCGCAGCCAGTTCTTCCGGCGGCATCATCGCCGCATCGGGACCACTGCTCGAAACGAGGAGGGCTCCCCCGCTCCCGGTCGCTGCGAACCCATGTGCAAGTCGGGTCGCTACAGGTCGGCGGGCAGCGGAGCCGCCATTTCTGCCCCGCACATAG
>Ga0247718_1000464_pt1 | contig 11440 bp, 6 predicted proteins | sample 21E_DmetaG_FD_189045 | JGI IMG/M metagenome (GOLD analysis project Ga0247718, IMG submission 189045) | Soil microbial communities from hillslope of Landscape Evolution Observatory, University of Arizona, Oracle, AZ, United States - 2-1-E_D | ecosystem: Engineered > Artificial ecosystem > Mesocosm...
AACCAAGGGCGCTTGCCGGGGCGCTTGAGCCCATTGGTACGTCCCCCGAAGGCCTGTCCGGACACGTGACGGTCCCGGGGGGGCCGAGCCTTGTGCCAGAGGGGCTTTTTAGGGTAGGGAGACAACATCAGGGGGATCGCTATGGCGCAGCGTGTGGAGTTTCGCGATGCAATCGAGAAGGGCGTGCGGGAGTTCCGGGACGCCCTGACGGACGTGCTGGGGGAGGCCGAGGCCCTCAGCCGGATGGGCGTCCTCAAGATGGAGGCCCTGAACTTGGAACTGGAGCTAGACCGGGTCCTCCGGGACGTGGGCCGGGAGGCCCTCGACCAGGCCCGGGCGGGGGGCACGGGCGCCGCCATCCCCCTCTCCCCCCGCCTGGAGGAGCGCCTGCGGCAGGCGGAGCGCCTCACGGCCGAGAAGGAGGCCAAGGAGCGCGAGCTGCAGGACCTCCGCGAGGCACGCCCCTGGGAGCGCCGCGAGGGGGACGGCGGGGGCTCCCCCTCGCCCGGCACGCCGGGGCCTTGAGGCCGTTGAAAATCAGCAAACCTTAATGGCCGCCGCCCCTACCACGGGCTTGTGCCGGTGAGCTACCGCGTTTACGAGTTCCGCGCCACGGACAGGGCGCGCCTCCGCGACGAGCTTACCGTGGAGCCCATCTGGCGCCTCGGCTACAACGAGCGCGACGCCTCCCACTTCGACGTGAACCGCGCCACCTTCTTCGTGATGCTCGAAGGGGACGAGCGCGACCTTCAGCTGGCCGACGTGGTGCTCCTGCAGTTTGGGCGCCGGCCCCCCAACTGGGAGCAGCTTGCACGCTACCTCCGCGCCGAAGACACCGCCTCCGCCATCGCGCTCGGCGCCCTCTTTGGTCCCGTGGAGCCCCAGGTGAAGCCCGCGCCCGTGAAGGCCCCGCCCAAGGAGGGAAGCCTCGCGTGGCGCATTGCGCGGGTGCGCGAACAAGCGCAGGACTACCTGCCGCGCCGCAACCGCGAGGCCGCGGCCTGGAAGCTGTGGCGGTGGCACCTGCCCCTCGCGTGGCAGCGGCGCCGCGCGCAGCGGAAGAGCGGTAGGACGACGTGAGGACGGCTTGCGCTGCGTATAATTCTTGAGTTATACCTATTTTTCTGGGTGAGATACACCTTGACTGGCCCCGGACCTCCACGCCGGGCGCGGGTGGATCGAGTCCCGGAGGCCACGGAGGACTCCCTGCCGGGCGCAAACACAGAGCACCGGAGGCGCAGAGCACACGGAGGGAGGACGCTGAGGAGCGCGCCGAGAAGGCGTGGATCCTCGGAGGGACGGAGGGGAGGAGTGGCCGCGCTCAATCCGGTGTGCTCCGCTGCTCTGTGGAGCGATCCTTGCTCAGCGGCCTCTCTTCGCGCGCTCCCTCTGGGTGCTCTGCGGCCCTGTCCCCTCTGTGTAGGCGCGCGGCAGCGAGGCTCTGAGCGCTCTGGAGCTCTCCGGCAGCCTGGCGGTGAGAAAACAGAATCCGAGAGGAAAAAGGAAAAGAGGCGGGGCCCACAGGCCCCGGGCGGCGTTACTTCGAGCGGAACTTGGTGGCGGAGGCCTTGAGCGCGCTCACGGCGGGAAGCTCCTCGCCGGTGAGGTAGCTCATGAGGGCGCCGCCGGCGAGGCTCACGTAGCCGTAGTCCTCGAAGGTGAGGCCGAACTGGTGGATGGCGGTGATGGTGTGGCCGCCGCCCATCAGGCTGAAGGCGTTCTTGTTGGCCGCGATGGCGTGGAGAATCTCCTTCGTGCCGAGGCTGTAGTTCGCGTCCTCGTAGAGGCCCATGGGGCCGTTCATCATGAGGCTCCCGGCGTTCGCGATGATCTCCTTGTAGGTGGCGATGGCCTCGGGACCGATGTCGAGGACGGGCGCGTCCATGGGGAGGTCCTCCACCCACAGGTTCTCGCGCTGGCCCTTCGTGGTCCTCACGGCGACGTCCTCGGGGGTGACGATGTCGGCGTCGTACTCCTCGAGGAGGGCTTCCGCCTGGGGCAGGAGGTCGAGGATGCCCTTCTTCTGCATGTACTCGATCGTCTGGGGACCGAGGTCGTGGCCCCGGGCGTGGAGGAACAGGTTGCCCACGATGCCACCAAGGAGCGCCTTGTCGAGGGTGCCCTTGCCGAAGTTCGCCTTCATGACGGCGATGCTGTCCTCGGGCTTCGCGCCGCCGAGGATGTACACGGCGGGGCGCCGGGGGTTGTCCACGGCTTGCGCGAGGGCGGTGAGCTCGCGGTCCATGGTGAGGCCCGCGACGTTGGGGATGAGCTCCGTGAAGCCCACCATGCTCGTCTGGCTGCGGTGGGCGGCGCTGAAGGCGTCGTTCACGAAGAAGTCCGCGTTCTTCGCGAGCACCTGGCAGAGCTGCGTCTGCGCGAGCTCCTGGGGCTTGCCCTTCTTGTTCTCGTCGTCGGTGCCGCGCACGTTCTCGAGCACGAGCACCTCGCCGTTCTTGAGGGCCTTGATGGCGGCGACGGCCTTGTCGCCGTACACGTCGGGGACGAAGCGGACGGTGGCCTTCGTGAACTTCTGGAGCACTTGCGCGTGCTCCTCGAGGCTCGTGTAGTCGTCGCTCCCCTTGCGTCCCTGGTGGGCGATGAGCACGGTGCGGGCGCCCTTGCCCGAGAGGTAGTTCACCGTCTCGGCGGCGGCCTCGATCCGGTCTGTCCCCTGGATCTTGCCGTTCACGATGGGGCTGTTGATGTCCACGCGAAGCAGGACCGTCTTGCCCGCGAGGCCGACGTCGTTGAGGGTGAGATAGGGCTTCTGGGTAGCCATGCGCTGAACCCAGGCCGCCAATTGGCGGGGGCTATAAAAGAGTTGTTTCCTACCCGGCCCCGGTTGTCATCAGGCGCGCTCAGGGGACTACGCCCTGGACGGGCTGGGTGCGGGCCACGGGAACCGACCGGGCCTCGCCGATGGCTCGCACCGTGACGAGGCAGCGGTCGGGCGTCTCGGGCGAGAGGACACGGACCACCACCTCGACCTCCTGCTCCGTCCCGTCCTTCCGGACAAGGGTGGTCACGTAGCGCGGATCAAGGACCTCGCCGGCAAGACGGCGGCGGCGCCGTTCCTCGGCCTGGGCGCGGGCCTGGGGGGCCACGACGGCGAACGCATCGGTGAACGCGCGCAGCTCCTCCAGGGTGTACCCCGTGAGGTCGCAGTAGGTTGCGTTGGCCTCCGTGATGCGCTTCCCGTCGATGATGACGATGCCCTCACCCTGGTCGGAGCGGGCAGCGAGGAGCTGCTCCACGTTCTCGCGGCTCCTCCGCTCGGCCTCGTAGAGGCGGGCGCGGTCGAGGGCTTGCGCGCACTGACGGGCGATGGCGAGGAGGAACTGCTCGTCCTCGCTCGTGAACTGGAGGGGCTCGTTGAAGCTGAGCCCGAGGGCGCCGAAGGTGACGCCCTTTGCCGAGAGGGGAACGGCGAAGGAGGTGAGGCTTCCCGTGCGGTCGAGCACGTCTTTGAGGTGCGCGTACCGCGGCCCGAGGTTCTCGCCCGGCCCGAAGCGGACGGGGGAACCCGTGCGGATGGCATCGGTGAGCGGGAGAGGGGCTTCGAGAGGGATCTGGGAGAAGCGGTCCACGACGTCCTGGGGGTACCCGCGGGACCCGAGAATCGTCACGTGCTTCCCGTCGGAGGAGAGGAGGCCCAGGCTTGCCGCCGAGGCCCGGAGGCCGGAGGTGACGTGCTCGAGGACGGCGTGACCCACCTGCTGGAGGGTGACCGCGCCCGCGAGCGCTTCGGTGACGCCCTGGAGGCGCGCGAGACGGTCCGCGGTGCGCTCGGCGAGGGCCCGGGCCTCGTTGGCGGCGGCGAGGAGGCGCGCGTTCTCGAGGCTGAGGCCGATGCGGTGGGCCACCTCGCCCACGAGGGCGATCTCCTGCGGACCAAAGGTGGCGGTGGTCGTGGTGCGGAAGACGCCGAGGGCGCCCACGACGCGGCCGCTCGCCATGAGCGGCACCATGAGGAGGGCGGTGGCGCCCTGGCGGCGCAGGAGGTCGAGCTCTTCGGGGCTTCCCGCGTGCTTCTGGTACCACTCGTCGTTGATGTCCGTGAGAAGGTAGGGGTTGCTCCGTTCGATGACGCCGAGGATCGAGTAGGGCTGCTCCACGGACCAGCGGTGGCTTGTCCAGATGTCGCGCGTGGCCTGGACGCGGCCGGCGTCGGTGCCGTTGACGGCCACCTGCCGAACATCCCCGTTCTCGTCGCGGAGGAACAGGGCGCAAATCTCCCCGAGGGCGGGCACGCCGAGCCGCGCCACCGACCGGAGGGTCTCCTCGGGGTCGAGGGAGGCGGTGACGGCGCCGCTCACTTCAGCGAGGAAAGCGGCGCGGCGGGCCGCTGCAGCGGCTTCGGCGCGGGAAGCCTGCTCGACGCTGAGGCGCCGGGCCTGCTCCTCGGCGCGGTTGCGCTCCGTCACGTCGCGCAGCAGCGCGAGAACCAGGGGCCCGCCCGTGGGGCTTGGCTCCTTGAGGAGGCTGAGGCTGATCTCCACCTCGCGCAGCGTGGCGTCCGCGCGCCGGAGCTGCACCTCCAGGGTGCCGGCGGCGGTGGCGGGGGCGCCTTCGAGGGCCTCGGCGCAGGTGCGGCGGAGGACGCGCTCGAAGAGGTCGCGGGAGGGGCCGTCCAGGTGGTCCATGAGCTTGCGGGAGAGGAGCGCCGTCGTCTCGCGTCCCGTGAGGGTTGCCATGGCAGGGTTCGTGAGGGTGATCGTGCCGTCGGCTTCGAGCACGAGGACGCCTTCGCTCACGCGGTCGAAGAGGCGGCCGAGGCCGAGCTCGCGGGGGTGCATGTGGGGGAAGAGCGTGAGCTCGTTGCGGCGCGTCTCCAGGGGAACGGCGCGCTCCCACAGGGCCTTGAACTGGGTACGGAGGGAGGCCACGGTGGTGAGGTTGTTCGTGTGGACGACGAGGTCGCGCACGGAGTCGGGGTGCAGCTCCTCCTGCCAGGCCGAGAAGCCTTCGGGGGCAGCGGTGGAGAAGCAGGCCTCGCGCTCGTCGAACACCCAGAAGCGCGTGAAGGTGACGGCGTCGAGGTGCCGCACGTCGAGCTTGGGGTAGGCCCGCATGACCTTCATGTAGGCCTCGGCGGCGGCGGAGTCGGCGACGTTCAAGATGATGCGCGCGCTCGTGCCGTGCTCGCGGATGACCTCGAGCAGTTCTTTGCCGGCCGCAACGGGGGCGCCCACGGGGAGCGCGTTGACGTACAGGAACTCACGGCAGCCTTCGCGGACGGCGGTGGTGATGGTGCGGTAGGCTTCCGTCTGGTTGGTGTGGAAGCGCGTGAACTCGGGGGCGCGGCCGTGGAGGATTTCGGCGCGGCGGTTCTCGTAGGCGGGGGCTTCGGCCCACTGGGTGCTGAGGAGCCCCTCCATGGCGCGAACGATGCCTTCCTGGTCGGAGCTGATGCCGACGTCCTTGCCCACGTAGAGGCTCGCGTCGTCGGGGTTGAAGGTGATGACGAGGGCGCGGCAGGCGTCGCTCACGAGGATGGCGACATTGCTGCCGGCAGCGCCGGGGTCCACGGGCCGGTCGCGGATCTCCGCCACCTCCGAGAGCCCTTCGAGGAGGGTAACGCTCTCCTTCGTGAGAGGCGTGAGGAAGCGGAGGGTGACACCGCGGGCGCGCGCCTTCTGGAACTCCGGGAGGAGGCCATGGCAGCGCTCGGCGAAGCCGGGGGGTTCGAAGGCGAGCCAGTCGGATTCGGTGCGGGCGAGAAGCTCCTGCACCTTCTCGATGGCGTTGCGGCGGCCGCGGAAGACCGTGAAGCCGCCCGTGCCCTCCATCTCGACGGTGCCGATGACGCTGAAGATGCGGGAGAGCTCGTCCCGGTTGGCCTCGATGGATTTCGCGGCCTCCAGGTGGCTGTGGTGAACGCGGTCGAGGTAGTCCTCGAAGGGGACGGGGGCGTACCGCTTGGGGGTCTCGGGGATGATGGTGACGAGGCCCCGGTCGTGAAGCTGCTCCAGGGTCTGGTAGATCTTGGAGGTGGGGACCTTGCTGAGGGTGCTGATGGCGCGCGCGTCGGTCTCGCCGAGGTCGAGAAGGGCGAGGTAGACGCGGGCAGCGTACTCCGAGAGCCCGAACTCGCGCAGCTTAGCGATACGGTCCGGTGTGATAGGCATCGGCTGAACCCCCCGGCCCCGACAGGAGGAAGATAGCTTCCTGCCTGAGCTTGCTCCCTGGACCTTTATCCGCGGGCCATATACCTTTCGCCCTCCCGGGCGGGAGGGAAAGCCTCAACCTGGGACGATGTCGCTCGTGCCGTCGGGCCGCTCCACGACGCGGAGGACGTGGTCCACGGATTCGCGGACGTCCTCCACGTGGGTGACCACGAGGATTTGGCGGAACTGGCTCGCGAGGCCCGAGAGGGCGCGGAGGATGTTCCCCTTCCGGACCTCGTCCTGGCTGCCGAACACCTCGTCGAGGGCGAGGAAGTGGAACTCGGTGCCGCCCGCGCGCTCCGCGAGCACCTGCCCGATGGCAAGGCGCAGGCACAGGTTCGCGAGGTCCCCCTCGCCGCCGCTGAAACGGGTGAGGTGGAAGGCCTCCCCCTCGTCGTGGATGAGGAGATCGTAGTCGTCGCTCAGCTCCATCCGGGCGTACCGGCCGTCCGTGAGCTCCCGGAAGAGGGCTCCTGCGCGCTCGGAGAGCACGGGCCGGACGCGCCCGATGAGGGCGTGCTTGAAGGCCACGAGAAGGCCCCCATCGCGGTCTCCCGCCAGGTGGTCCAGAAGGTGGGCTTCGGCGCGGAGGGTGGCGACCTTTCCCGCCACCTCGGCCTGGCGCGCGCGGTCGGCGGCAAGGCGCGCGGCCTCGTCGTCGAGGCGCTTCACCTCGCCACGGGCGCGCTCGAGGCCGACGCGGGCCTGCGCGAGGGCTGCCTGGGCCTCGTCGAAGGCGCGGAGCGCCAGGTCGTGGGTTTTGCGGTCGAAGGCGATGGCGGCCGCCTCCTGCTCGCCTTTCGTGAGGTCCTCCCGTGCGCGGGCGACCTCCGCAGTTAGCAGCTGGAGGGTCTCCTCCACGTCCTTGCGCCGCGCGAGGTGGCCTTCGAGGGCGAGGTAGCGGTCGCGGGCGCGCTGGGCCGCAGCCGTCTGGTCCCGCAGGGCTTGGTACTCGGCCTCCTCCACGGTGGGGCCTTCAAGGTCGAACAGGGCGTCCTGGAGGCGGGTGAGGCGGTCGCGCTCGCTCTGGAGGCGGTTCACGAGGTCCGCCTTCTCGGTCTCGGCGCGGACAAGCTCCTCCACCTTCTGGGAGAGCTCCCGGTGGCGGTCCGTGAGGGCTTGCAACTCGCCCTTCGCCTTCCCGATCTCTGCCTTGAGGCGCGTGTCGGCAAGCGCGAGGTCGCCGTCGCGGGCCGCGCACCCGTCCCGCTCGCGCCGGAGGTGCCCGATGACGGTCTCAAGGTTGCCGCCGAGGGGCCGCGTGCAGGTGGGGCAGGGGGTGTCGATGCCGAGGCGCTCCACCTCGCGCATGCGGGTGGCGAGGCGCTCCATCTCGCGGGCCTGCTCGCGCCGCCCCGCCGCCACTTCGGCGGCCTGCCGTTCGAGGTCCAGGAGCTGGGCCTGGAGACGGTCGCGCCACTCGTCCACGCGCTTGAGCGCGGTGCGGGAGGGGGCACGGGCCTCGCGGCGGGCCTCCGCCTCCTGTAGCTTCTTCTCGAGGGCGGCCACGCCGTCCTCGGCGCGCTTCACCTCGGCCCGCTGGCGGGCGAGGGCGGTTGCGCGTTCGCGGACGGCGGTGAGGAGCTCAAGCCGCTCCTTGAGGGCGGGGAAACTCAGGGCCTGGGGTTCGAGCTTGGTACGTTCCTCGACGCGGGCATCGATCTCCTTCAGCTCGTTGCGTTTGCGGTCGAGGTTCGCGCGCACCTGCACGTCGCGCTCGCGGAGGCGCGCGAGGCGCTCCTGCACCTCGCGGTAGCGCTCGGCCTTCGCCACCTGCTCGGCGCGGAGGGTGCGGGCCTCCTCCACCCGCGCGGTGGAGCGGGCGACCGCTTCCTCCTCCTGCTCGGCCTTCTTCTGGAGCCGCTCGCGCTCGGCGCGGAGGCGCTCCTCCCGGGCGGCAAGCTCCGTTTCAGGAATGAGGGTGGCGGAGAGCGTCTCCGCTTCGCGCCGCAGGTCCCGCTTCGTTTCGCGGGCGCGCTGGATGGCGGCGTCCACGGCGTCGATGCGGAGCATCCGCAGGATCACGGCCTTCCGCTCCCCGGGCCGCATGTCGCTGAGGGCGTTCAGCTCCTTCTGGCGGGCCACGAGGCTCGTGAAGAAGGCGTCGCGGTCCATGTGGAAGACGCGGGAGAGGTACTCGGTGACGGCGCCCTCGCTTTTCGCGCCCGGGGCCACGAGGGGCTTCCCGTCCACCACGAGGCTTGCGACGTGGCTCAGGTTCTTGCCCTTGAGCTCCCGCGTGACTTCATAGGCGTGGCCGCCGAAGCGGAAGGTGAGGCGCACCCGCACGTCCTCACCAGGCGGAGCGCCGCGGCGCTTGAGGAGGTCGCGGCCCGTGCGCGCGGCCTCGTGGCCGAAGAGGGCCCACCCGATGGCCTCGATGAAGGTGGATTTGCCGGCGCCGTTCCTGCCGACGAGGCCGATGATGCCGTCGGGGAACTCGACGCGCACGGTGCGGAAGCGGCGGTAGTTGTCGATCTCGAGGGTTTCGAGCCTCACTCCTCGCCACCCCCGGTGCTTGCCGTGGCTTCCGCGAGGAACTGGAGGCCGCGCTCCTTGAGGCGGGCCTTGTCGACGCCCGCGACGGGCGTGACGTCCACGAAGGTCTCGAACTCTTCCGCCATGCCCCCAATCGCGTGGCTGCTGCCGGGGGCAGCGTCGTTCTCCTCCGCAATCTCGTACTGGATGTGGAAGTGGACGGCGCCCTCGGTGGCCTTCCGGAGGGCCGCGAAATCGAGGTTGCCGTACACGCTGCGGGGAATGTCGCGCACCACGAGGCGCACGATGGCGCCCTTCGCCTCGGCCTCGCTCACGCGCTTGTGGAGCGCGGAAGGAATCTCGAGGGGCGCGAGCTCGCTGCACTGGAGGGGCTTCAGGTTCACCATGGGCCTTGCCGCGAGGGGAATGAAGCGGGGGGTGGCGTCGGGCTTCGCGAGGTCCACGAGGAGGACGCCCTTGGGCTCCTCCCACTCCTTGAAGCTCGACCGCTCCGTGCTTCCCGCGTACCAGGCGCGGGGGCCCACCGTCACGCATTTGTGGTAGTGGCCGAGCGCCACGTAGTCCCAGGGACCCTCGGTGGCGGAGGCGGGGATCGTGAGTTCATTGAACTCGCCGGTGCGGAAGTCGGCGACGCCCACGACGCCGCCGTGGAGGACGAGGACGTTTCGCTTCGCAGAGGGGTCTGGGGCGGCCTTCTGCAGCTCCAGGAGGAACTCGTCCTGGTTCATCACGTGGGGCACGCAGTGGAAGGCCACGTCGCCGAAGCGGACGACCTCGTAGCGGCCCTTGTACACTGCCTGGCAGCCGGGGATGAATTCGAAGAAGCGCAGCACCGACCCCGTCTCGCGCAGCTTGGGCGCCTCGTGGTTGCCCGCGATGGTGAGGAAAGGGATGTTGGCGCGGCTGAGGCGCGTGAGCTCCTCCATGGCGAAGCTCACGGCGCGGTTGCTCGGCCGGACGCTGTCGAACACGTCCCCCGAGTGGAGCACGAGGTCCACCTTCTCGCGGATCGCGACGTCGATGGCCTCGCGGAAGGTGTTGAAAAAGTCCTGCTCGCGCTGGTTGAGCCCTTGCTCGGTGAGGCGCGAGTACGCGGAGTACCCGATGTGGGTGTCGGAGACGTGGAGGACTCTCAAGCCGCTCAGGCTCCTGAGCACGCGCTCCCCTAAAAAGGGTAGCCCAGGTTGAGTGAAACGGGGTCAGCGCCCAGCCGAAACCGCAGGGTGTCAGAGAGGCGGAGGTTCGCAGAGAACGGAAAAATTCCCCCGCCTCTGCGAACCTCTGACCCACTGACCCTCTGCGGTTTCGGCCGGGTGCCGGGCCGCTCAAGCGCCCAAGGGCGTGGCAAGGTCAGTAGAAGTCATCCTTCACGACAACGCGCGAGGACGCCTTCACCGCCACCGTCCGCGACACGCGCTCGATGTACTCCTCGTACAGGTGGATCGCGGCCGGGATCGCGAAGGGCGCGTAGGGCGAGGTGATGAGGGCCTCGCCCGGCATGAGCATCTGGATTTCATTCTCCAGCTGGGACACGTCCTGCTTCGCCGAGTCCTGGAGGATGTCGCGGTCGCGCTTGTCCGCGAGGCCCAGGATGAAGAGGGTGTTGAACTGCGAAATGACCTCAGTGTCGAGGAGCTTCGGCTGCTGCGTGATGGCGCAGAGGCCGGTCTTGAATTTGCGGCCTTCGCGCGCAATCTGGGCGAAGATGTTGGCCTTGCCGCCACCCTTCCCGAGGACGCGCTGAGCCTCCTCCTGCACGATGAGGATGGGCGGGAGGCGGTCGAAGCCCTCCTCGCCGAAGGCGGCCTTGTTGGCCTCAAGGACGGCGCGGGCGAGCACGGTGGAGACGAGCAACTCTTCGCGGTCTTCGAGGCCGCCGGTGCTGATGAGCACGACCTTCCCCTGGCGGAGGGCGTCGATGATGCTCGTGGAGGCCGACACCTTGGGGTCGCGGTGGAGGAGCCCCGTGTGGAAGAGGCGGGTGATGCGGCGCTTCACGACCCCGACGGTGCCCTCCTGGAAGCCGTGGACCTCGCTCAGGATTTGCCCGACTTCCTTGTCGTTCACCTCGGCAAGCCAGGCCTTGTCGTACCGGCGGCGCGCCGCATCCAGGAACTCGGCTTGGGCTCCCGTGAACTCGTAGAGCTGCTTGAGGTCCGCCGTGTCCACCTCGTGGGCGCTGAGGGTGAGCTTGTGGTAGAGCCCCGCGTTCAGCTTCCGGTGGCTGTACACCACGAGGTTGCGCGTGGCAAGGGGGTGGTGCATGAGGCCCTTCTTGCCGCTGCCGCCCGTGTAGTACTCGTCGTGGGGGTCGATGAGGAGGAGGCCGTACCGGCCTGTGGCGAGGCAGCTACCCGCGAGGGTCTTCATGAGGTTGGACTTGCCCATGCCGGTGGTGGCGAAGATCCCCACGTGGTAGGGGAAGCTCTTCGTGCCGTCGATGCCCACGGGGAAAGGAACAACTTCCTCGCCGCTCCGGAGGTAGCCGACCTCGATGTCGCCCATGAACTGGCGCAGGAACTCGTAATCCTCCGGCCCTGCGCGGCGGACGGGCGCGAAGTGCGGGGGCAGCGTCTTGGCCTTGCGGAAGCCGCCGTCCTTCACGTACCCGAGGGCGGTGCACAGTCCCGTCTTGAAGAGGCGCTGCTCCTTGTCGTGGATCTCGTGCTCGAGCTCGTGGTCGTCGAGCGCCATCATGGCGCCCGCGGTGCGCTTCGTCCAGTCGGGGGAGCTCGCTTCGGCGCCGTAGAGGACGTTGGTGACGCGGAGGA
>Ga0247718_1000467_pt1 | contig 11403 bp, 8 predicted proteins | sample 21E_DmetaG_FD_189045 | JGI IMG/M metagenome (GOLD analysis project Ga0247718, IMG submission 189045) | Soil microbial communities from hillslope of Landscape Evolution Observatory, University of Arizona, Oracle, AZ, United States - 2-1-E_D | ecosystem: Engineered > Artificial ecosystem > Mesocosm...
GAGCGACGCCGTGCGCCGCGCGCCCACCCCAGCAGCCCCAGCACCGCGCGGCGCACGGCGTCGCTCCCCCCGGCCACGCGCGGGAGGAGCTTCATCGCCAGCACCAGGTCCAGCGGGTCCACCGCCTCCCCCGCGCGGGTGCGGAAGGCGGGGGCCACCTCCGCCGCGTGCAGGACGAAGAGCGCCGCCTCGTCGCGGGTGCGGTACCCCACCTGGAGCCCCGCGGGAGCCAGGAAGGCGTTGGCTTCCGCGAGCGCCGCCACCGTCCGGCCGACGCGGGCCCGCTCCTCGTCGACCAGCGCGCCGAGCCCGGCGAGCGCCACCGCGCGGGGTCGCCAGGCGGAGACGGGCCACCAGGCGGGCTCCGGCGCCTCGCCCGGGGCGGGCTCCCAGGCGGAGAGGTCCACCTCCGAGAGCTCCAGGGTGAAGGCGCGGTCCAGTACCTTGCGGCTGAAGCCGTGGGCGCTCTCGTCCACGTTTACGGTCCCGACGAGCGCCAGGTTGGGGGGGAGAACCACCGGACTCCACTCCTCCCCCGCCTGGAGGGAGGGGTGCAGCAGCGGGGTGCTGGCCCACCCGCCGCGGGGGTAGGGGCGCCGGTCCTCGATGCGGCTCAGCACCTCGGCGAAGTACTGCTCCACCCGGGCGAGGTTCATCTCGTCCAGGATGCAGGTCCAGTGGCGGCGGGGGTGCCCCATGGCCTCGCGCGCCGCGTCCAGCACCACGCCGGGGCGGAAACGCCCCTGGAGGTCGGTGTACCCCAGCACGTCGGCGCTGTCCGTCCAGTCGGGGCGCACGGGGACCAGGCGTGCCACTCCGCCCGTCCCCTCCGCCACCAGCGCGGGGAGGCGCGACTTCCCCGTCCCCGTCACCCCGGCGAGGATGGCGAAGGGCTTGGTGCGGAGCGCCGCCACGTACGCGGCCACCTGCCACGGCTCGAAGACGAACCCCCGGCGGGAGACGAAGGAGACCAGCTCCTCCAGCGCCGCGGCGGGGTCCCAGGGGCGGTCCCACGCCTCCTCGGCAGCGGTCCCGGGCGCCTCCACCGGGGCCAGCCGCTCCCGCTCCGCCAGGGCGCGGCGGTAGGCGGCGAGCACCGCCTCCACGTCGCGCGCCAGGATGGCGTCCGGCGGGAGGGAGTCCGCCTCGTAGAGCTTGTGCGCCACCACCGAGTCCGCCACGTCCGAGAGGGGGCCGCCGTCCGCGCGCAGGTCGATGCGGTCGTCCAGGGCGAAGCCGCGCGGCGGCAGGACGTCGCAGAGGGTGCGCAGCTCTGCGGCGCGGGCGCGGAGCACGTTGCGGGCGATCTCGCGCCCCACTGTCCGCCGGGGCTCGGCCACCCCCTGGTTGAGCACCAGGTAGACGCCGGACGTGTCCTGCCGGAAGAGGAAGGCGCAGTAGAGCCCCTCGCGCACGTTGGTGGTCTCGCGGGTGTCGAGCAGGGCCACCCACGGGACCTTGGCCCAGCTCCCGAACCCCGCCGACCACGAGACGCGGAGCGACGGGTGCTCGCGCACGGCCGGAAGCTCGGAGAGCGCTTGCCGGAGCGACTTGAAGACGCCCCACAGGGGGTGCTCCTCCCCGAAGGGCTCCCCCGCCCGCGCCTCGGCGTAGCCGGCCAGGATGCGCTCCAGTTGCTCCCGCACGCTCACCGCCGCTCCGTCCATCGTCCTCCGCAAGGGGTCGTGAGTGCAGAACCGTTGTTGCGGAATCTGTTCGGGGAGAAGAAGAATGGGAAGGGAAGCGCAGGCCAGGCACCTCACCGAGGCTGGTGGGTTGACACCATTTGTGAAACACATTATGCTTGCTAGCAAGCATAATGTGTTTCACAAATGCCTGCGCCTCATTGCCGAAGCCACGCAGTGCCACCACAAGCGACCGCGCGTTCTTCGAGCGCTTCCTGGCGCAGCTCTCGGAGCGGTTGTCGGCTCCTTCCCCCGATCTCCCCAGTATCCGCTGCATAGGGCGGACGACGCTGAAGCGCATCCTGGTCCAGATCCGGGACCAGCTCGCGATCCCCGGCTACAGGCAGCTCCCGGCCCGGGAGCTCATCGAGCATCTCAAGGGTAGTGGTCTGCTGGAGCCGATCCGGGTGATGGAGGCGGGCACGCAGGAGGTCTCGGAGCGCTTCTACGCCGTGGGGCTGGGCGTGAGCGCCGCTTCGGTGGATCCCCTGGAGCTGCTGATGGCGCTGGAGCCCCGTGGCGTGGTGTGCTACTTCTCGGCGCTGCGCTTTCACGGGCTCACCACACAGGTCCCGAGTCATCATCACATCGCGGTGCTCACCGATTGGGGCTCCCGCTCCACGTCGGCTGCTACCGGTGTTCTCTCCGCCTCCTCCGCACGCCCCTTCAACCCGCTGGGGACCGAGCGGTTCACCTATCAGGAAACCCCGTACTACACCACCGCCCGGGACCGGGTTCTGGTCCCGGGCGTGCAGACCCGTTACCTGGGCGAGAGGAGTCTCGTCCGGGTGACCACCCTTGAGCAAACGCTCCTGGACACGCTGCACCGGCCGCTGAGCTCCGGGGGGCCCGCCGTGGTCAACGAGGCCTGGGACACGGCGCTCGACTCCCTCGACGAGTCCCGCCTGGTGAAGTACCTGGAACAGGTCGATGATCCTGCGCTGGAGCGGCGAATCGGGTTCCTGCTGGAGGCGCGCGGCTACGGTCCGGCTGGCCGCCTGGCCGCACGTCTCACGGAGATCGCGGGCAGGGTCGCCGACGGGAGCCTCCGGGATGCGATCCCGCTGTTCCAGGGCTACCCGGGCACCTGTACCGACCCTGCCTGGAGAGTCGAGTTCCCGTAGATGAACCCGGAAGAGCAGAACCGCTGGAAGAGCGGGGTGCTCGATACAATCTTCGAGGCCATGGCTTCGAGCGAGGCGCTCACCGATCTCCTGGTCTACAAGGGCGCGCGGGTCCTGAACCGGCGTCTGAAACACCTGGGCCGACAGTCCCTGGACATCGACAGCAATCTCGCCATGGAGGCTGCCACGGAGCTGGAGCGTGAAGCGATTGCTCCACTCCTGGAGCGGGAGGTCACCCGTGCGCTCAATGGGTATTTCGAAGCCCAGGACCCGGTGCGATACCGGCTCGGCAGCGCTCGGGTACGTACCAGGCCCAGCCCCCGGAAGCCCCACCCCCTCGGGTGGGACGCGTTCGAGGTCGTGCTCCACCTGAGAGACCTGCGCCGGTCCGACGTCCTCGGGCTGCCGGGCATCCGGATCGACGTGGCGGCCCCGGAAGCCCTGCTGGAGGATTCCGCGGAGCCGCTCGCGGTCGGCGAATACCAGGTGATGGCGTACTCGCTCCCCCGCCTCGCCGGGGAGAAGCTGCGGGCCTTTCTCAGCAGCCTCCCGGAGTACCGGCTCAAGATGAGGAAGCCGGGAGAGGGGGTGCGCGCGAAGGACGTGTACGACGTCGCGCGGATCGCCGGGGAGCATCCGCTCTCCGACACCGCGTTCTGGCGGAAGGTCGGGGTGGAGTTCCGGACCGCGTGCGAGTCTCGTTTCATCGACTGCGACGGCCTGACCACGTTCGAGCAGGACCTCCCGGTGACCCGGCACACGTACGAGAACGATCCAACCATCCCCGCCGGGGAGATTCCGTTCAAGGACGCGTGGGCATCCGTCCGGGGAGCGGTACGGCTCTTCGAGGAGTGGGAGGTCGTTCCATTCCGGTTCCCCATTCCCGGTACTGCGGCCGCGGGGGAATGACCCCGTCCGCTCATTTCTCCCTCATCCCCTCATCCGGAGCGCAGCCATGCCCGAAGCCGGCGAGAACGACACCCGAGCCTGGACCCCCCTCCACCCCGGCGGCAACGTCCCGCGGGGCAACTACTCCCCCGCCGTCCGGGCCGGGGACTTCCTCTTCGTCTCGGGACAGGTGCCGCGCGACGCCGACAACCGGATCCAGGGCGACGACGTGGCGTCCCAGACCCGCTACACCCTGCAAAAGCTGGAGAGCCTCCTGCGCGAGGCCGGAGGCTCCCTGGACAGCGTCGTCTCCATCACCGCTTACCTGCAGGACATCGGCGAGTGGGACGCCTTCAACCGCGTCTACGGAGAGGTCTTCCGCGCCCCCTACCCCTCCCGCACCACCGTGGGCGCCGACCTGGGCGACGTGCTGGTGGAGATCACCGCGGTGGCGTACCTCCCGCGCTGATCCAGCGCGGGAGCCAGTCCGCTCCCTTGGCACGGGTGAGGCGGGTGGCCCCCGTCCCGTCCGCGCGCACCAGGTACAGGTCCACCTCCCCGTCGCGATCGGAGGCGTAGACCAGGTACCGCCCGTCCGGGGACCACGCGGGCATCGAGTCCTTGCCGCGACCGTCGGAGAGGTCGCGCGTCTCACCGGTGCGCACGTCGGTCACCCGGACGCGCGAGGTCCCCTCGCGGGTGCGCAGCGTGTAGGCGATCCGCGTCCCGTCCGGCGACCAGACCGGGTCCGCCTCCGCCCGGTCCTTGCGCGCGGAGCCGGTGTCGGACGCCTCGTGCAGCTTGCGCTGCCCGGTGCCGTCCGGCTTCACCAGGAAGATGCGGTCGGCCCCCTCGCGGTTGCTGAGGAAGGCCAGGGTCCCGCCGTCAGGCGACCACTGTGCTCCCCAGTCGTCCAGGTGGAAGGCGGTGAGGCGCCGCTGCTCGCTCCCGTCGGCGCGCATCACGTACACCTCGGCGTTCCCGTCGCGGCTGGAGGCGAATGCGATCCACCCTCCATCGGGCGACACCACCGGGTCGAAGTTCCCCTCCGGGTTGCTGGTGAGGCGGCGGGGGTTCTTCCCGTCCGCGCCGATGCGGTAGATATCGCGGAAGCTGGCCTCGTCCGACTCCAGCACCAGCCAGCTCCCGTCCGGCGACCAGCTCGGACTGCGAGAGCGTCCGGTGCGCGGCCCGATGGGGCGCGGCGCCCCTCCGTCCACCGGATAGAGGAGGAGCTGCTCCAGGTGGACGCCGGTGGAGTCCTCCTCCACCGCCACCACCGGGACCACAGAACCATCCGGTGCCGGGGCGGCCACGAAGTCCCGGGCGGGGTTCCGCGTCAGGCGCCGCTCCTCTCCCCAGGGGCGGACGAGGTAGACCTCCTCGTTCCCGTCACGCTCCGAGATGAAGGCGATCCACCACCCCAGCCGGCGCCGCTCCTCCAGTGGGATGGTGTCGACCGCTGCGGCGGTCGCGCCGCGCGACCCGGCGGCATCGGGTTTCGCACCGCGGTCGCACCCGGCCAGGAGCGAGAGGGCTGCCACGGCACAGCAGAGATCACGGACTCGGGTCAGCCTGCTTCTTTCGGTCGTTCGCATGGGGCGGGGTGGAGGGAGCGGGGTGCAGCCCCGGCCACGCGCCGGGGCTGCGCAATGTAGTGGCGCCGTCAACGTACGCGGACGGCGTCGGCGATGACCACGTAGCCCGCGGTGGTCCAGCGCGAGAGCTGGATCTTGTTCCACCCCTTGGTGAAGCTCCAGCTCCCGATCTGGTTCCACTTCCCGCCGTTGAGCTGCTGGTTCACCTGAACGGTCCCCAGCTTGGTCCCCTCGGCGTTGTAGGCAATGAAGGGCGCCGTGCTGGAGCGGTTGCTCCCCGCCGTCCACCACGCGTCCACCGTCTTGCTGGCCGCCGCCGGGAGGTAGAACCAGAAGGTGGCCGGGTCCGAGACCGCCTGCGTGCCGGCGTAGCGGTAGTTGGTCCCGTAGTACCCCGACGTGGTGGTGGTGGTGGCCCAGTTGGACGACGCCTCGAAGTACGCCACCGCGGTGTTGTTGTTGGCGTTGTCGTTGTCCACCACCGTGGTGGAGGAGAGCGGCGTCTTCCAGTGCAGTGGCGGCACCGAGGCTTTCTGCGCGAAGACCCCGCCCTTCAGCACCGTCCAGAGCGCGTTGCTCTCCACGGTGTTGTAGGAGTAGAGGGAGACCCCCATGGCCCCCTGCTGCCGCGCCAGCCGGATCTGCTTCTCCACCTCGGTCGCCCCGTTCTTGGCCCCGATCCCGATGTAGACGTGCCGCGCGCCCGAGCCCTGGATGCGCTGCACGTGGTCGTCCAGGAGGCAGGCCCAGTCCGCGTGGTCGCAGTAGGTGGCGTCGATGGTGTAGTACGTCATGGGCGCCGCCACGTCGAAGTAAGCGTTCTTCGCCCAGGCGTAGGGGTCCTGGAAGTACTGCGAGTACCCCTGCGAGGAGTTCCACCCCCACTTGTCGGTGTAGATGGGCCAGACGGCCGCGGAGATGGGAATCTTGGGCTTCACCGCCGCCACGCTGTCGTAGACCAGCTTTACCGTCCGGTTCACCTGGGCGCGGCGGAAGTCGCTCCACTCCGCGGGGTAGGCCGCCGGGTCCTTGCCGAAGGCGGCCAGGCTCTCGCTGTCGTGCGACCACTTCGTCCCGGGGTAGCGGATGCGGTCCAGGTGGATGCCGTCCACCGCGTAGCGCCGCGCGATGTCCGCCGCCACGCGGGCGGTGTGGGTCCGCACCCCCGCGATTCCCGGCGAGACGTAGACGTACTCCTCGGCGTTGGGGCAGGGGTGGGGGGTCCCCGCGTTGTCCACCACCTTCCATCCGGGGTTCGCCAGCAGCATGTGGCGCGGGTTCCCGGGGTCGGACTCGGTCAGCGCGCTGCAGGTGGAGGAGCTCCCGGAGCCCCACCCGGTGAGGACGTTGATCCAGGCGTGGAGCTGGAGCCCGCGCGCGTGCGCCTCGCTCACCGCCACCGCCAGCGGGTCCCAGCTCGGGGTGCCGCCCAGCTTCCCGCAGAGCCCCACCGCGCAGGGCTCCAGCGACGACTTGTAGTAGGCGTCTCCCGAGCCGCGCACCTGGAAGTACACCACGTTGAAGTTGGCGTCCGCCGCCTTCTGCATGATGGTGGCGATCTTGGTGGGCGAGTCGTACTCGTAGCGGTTCACCCACAGGGCGCGGGCCTCGGCCCAGGCGGGGGTGGCCGCCAGCCGGGCGTCCGCCGGGGGCTCGGCGGGAGCCGCCTCGGGCGAGACGCCGTCCTGCCGGCATGCGGCCAGCGCCAGGGCGAGCGCCACCAGGGCTGCGCGGCGCGAGAGAAGGTCCATCAGCCTCATGTCACCGTATCCTTCCGTTCACGGCGGGAAAAAGGGTCCCGGCGCACCGCGCGCCGGGACCCGTAGGTCGTCCGTCCCCGTCAGCGGATGCGCACCGCGTCGGCGATGACCACGTAGCCGGAGGTGGTCCAGCGCGAGAGCTGGATCTTGTTCCACCCGGCCGAGAAGCTCCAGGTGCCGAGCTGGTTCCACTTCCCGCCATTGGTCTGCTGGTTCGCGTAGACGGTGCCCAGCTTGTTGCCATTGGCGTCGAAGGCGATGAACGGCGCGGTGGTGGAGCGGTTGCTCCCCGAGGTCCACCAGGCGTCCACCGTCCGGCTGGCCGCCGCCGGGAGGTAGAACCAGAAGGTGGCCGGGTCCGAGACGGCCTGGGTGCTGGCGTAGTAGTACCCGGTGCCCCAGTACCCCGCCGTGGCGGTGGAGCCGGTCCAGTTGGCCGAGACCTCGATGTAGCCCCGGGAGCTGTTGTTGTTGGCGTTGTTGCTGTCGATGATGAGCGGGTACACCCTCTTCCAGGCCGCGGCGTCGCCCGCGGAGAGGTCGGAGCGGCACCAGTAGCCGCACACCTCGTTGCCGTTCCAATCGGTGAAGTGGAGCCGGCCGAACTCGCGGGAGTTGTAGTGCATGATGGACGCCAGGTCGTATCCCCCCATCTCCACCCAGCCGCACTCCACCGCGAACTGGGACGGGTAGGGGTTGGCGTCGATCATCTTGATGTAGCTGTCGCGGTCGCACCGCTTCTGCTCGTGCTGGTAGCCCAGCGCGTGCCCGAACTCGTGCATGATGAGCTGCTTGGAGGCGCTGCTGCTCCCGATGTAGATCTCGCACGCGCCGTTGTAGCAGCCGTTGTAGTAGTTGGAGCCGTTCCCGTTGTAGACCACGATGTAGTGACCCTGGCCGTTGTACGGCACGAAGTCGATCCCGGGCACCTGCCTCTCGATCTGACTCAGGGCCGACCAGAGGTTGGTGGGGGAGAACGACTCCTTCACCGCGATCACCCCCCTGGTGTCGCTCCACCACGACTTCCCGTCGTAGTGCAGGGAGAACGAGGGGAGGCGCACCCCCATCGCCTTCCGCCGCAGCGCCTCCTCGGGGGTGGCGGCGATTTGGTCCGCAGGGCCCAAGCCGACGTCGCCGTCCCAGACCGCGTGGCCGTTCACCACCTGGTAGCCGATCTGGACCGGCGTCTTGCCGTCCTCTCCGATCACATAGCCGGTGTGCACCGGGCCCTTGGCCGGGTCGGTGATCCCCGCGTTGAGCGCCTGCGGGGCGTCCTCTGCGGTCCGCGAGGCTACGATACCGTCGTCCCGGCAGGCGGCGAGCACCGCCAGGGCGGCCAACAGGGTGGGGGTACGAAGGTGACGCATGGAGCAGTCTCCTTGGGAAGGACCGGAGCGGCGCACGAAGGGGCCCCGGAGGGAAATCCCCGGGGCCCCCGAACGCCGTCAGGCTGCAATCAGCGGATGCGCACCGCGTCGGCGATGACCACGTACCCCGCCGTGGTCCAGCGGGAGAGCTGGATCTTGTTCCACCCGGCCGAGAAGGCCCAGGAGCCGAGCTGGTTCCACTTGCTGCCGTTGATGGTCTGATCGGCGTACACCGTCCCCAGCTTGTTGCCGTTCGCGTCCCAGGCAATGAACGGCGCGGTGCTGGAGCGGTTGCTGCCCGCTACCCACCAGGCGTCCACCGTCCTGGTGGCCGCCGCCGGGAGGTAGAACCAGAACGTCGCCGGGTCCGAGATGGCCTCGGTGCTGGCGTAGTAGTACCCGGTCCCGTAGTAGCCCGAGCTGCTGCCACTGATCCAGTTGCCCGAGGCCTCGAACTTGGCCTGGGTGCCGTCGTTGTTGTTGTTGTTGCTGTCGATGATGATCGACGTGCTTCCGCAGGCTGCGTTGATCCGGTTGTAGTAGTCCGTCCACGGCCAGTTCTTGCCGGGATCGGTGCGGTTGGCCGGCTGGAGCTGCGCGTGGCCCAGGATGTGGTACTTGTCACGCGGGATGGCGTGGCCCTTGGTGATGTCGCACGAGAGCTTGGCCGAGGCGTCGATCTGGGAGACCGGCCAGGAGCTCTGCGAAGCGTACCCGCCGTGCTCGATCCCGACGGTGAAATGGTTGTTGGAGTAGCCGTTCCGCCAGCATTCGTGGCTGCTGTTCAGCGAGCAGTCGTAGGTGGAGCCGATGTGCCACGCGCGCTTGGACTCGTAGACGAGCTGCGAGATCTCGGCGCCGTCCTCCCGCACCACGTAGTGCGCGCTCACCCCGGAGCTGGAATTGGTCAGCCAGCTCCAGCACGAGGTGTACGACCCCTCGCAGGTGTGGATGATGACCATGTGCACCTTGCCGATGTCCCCCGCCGGACGGTCGTTGTAGTTGGGGGACGGGCGCCAGACGGTGCCCGAGACGCAGTAGTCCGGGGCGCACGCCGCCGCGGACGCGGAGGTGGACGGCCGGGGGAAGTCGGGCGTGGCCCGGGTGGGCATCAGCGACGCCACCAGGTTCCCCGAGGCGCCCTTGCCGACCACGCCCTGCTGCATGGTGGCGTAGACGTCGTAGTGCACGTAGATGGCCTGCCCCTCCTGGCTCTGGATCCCGCTGTAGCGCGCCACCGCCGGAGCCCACGCCCCCAGGTCCGAGCGGTTCAGCTTCAGCTCGTCCGCGAAGGAGCTGAGCAGCGCCGCGGCGGCCCGGATGTTGGCCTCGGGCTGCGTCTTCGCCGCCTCCACCGACACCCCCGCCAGCGAGGCGCCCCGCTGGAGCTGCTCCCCCTTGAGCGCCATCAGGCCGTGCGCCGTCGGCTGCCCCGGGAACTCCTCCTCGCCCTGCACCATCTGCCAGCGCGTCTCCACGTACCCCACCGCCTTCAGGACGGGCGCGGGGACGTTGTAGCTGCGACCGGCGCTTTCGAACATGGCGTCGAGCTGCGCCTGCGGAACCTCGGGCGGCTCGACCGTACCGGTCGTGACGGGCTCGTCGCTACAGGCGGCGAGCAGGGCGACGGCAGCGAGTGCCGAGGCCAGGGAGCGAAGGTGACGCATGGACTACCCCTCCTAGGGATGGGTGGTGGAAGGAGGTCCGCAGGACCCCCGGAACCGGCGCTCAGCCGGGTGCAGCGGACGCGGGTGGCGCGAGCCGGCGCATTACGGTGAGGCGAAATGGTTTCGTGAGCACTTCGAGTGCCGCATAAGGCAGCGCGATGGGAGCCGCGGTACGTGTGCGCTATTTGTTAGGGCACAGGTACTTAGCGGAGTTTCGAGGTGGGGAGTGGAGGAGGAGGTCCGGCGGAGGGATGACCCGAAATGGTGCAACAGACCTAAATTGGTGCGGTTTGCCGGCAGGTAGAATACGGCAGAAAAAGCCGCGGCGGGCCGGTGCTCGGCCCGCCGCGGTCCCTGCTTCCCGGCACTGCGGTCAGATGCGGATGCGCAGCCCCAGGTCGGCGTTCACGTAGCTCACGCTGCGGGTCCCCTGGTCTTGGAAGAGGACGTGGTTGTACCGCCGGAACCCGACCCCCGGCGTCACCGTCACCTGCGGTCCGAGCGGGAAGGAGAGCCCCGCCCCCATCTCGAAGCCGGGCTCACTGTCGCCGGTGGTGCTCCCCAGGTACGACGTCTCGATCTCCAGCTCGTGGAAGATGACGCCGCCCTTCACCCAGGGCGAGATCCCGGTCCCCAGTCCGGGGATCCCCACCCGCGCGCCCACCTGGAACCCGGCGTCGGTGGCGTCCGAGGCGGTGTCCGTCAGCCCGAACTCCGCGCGGCTGTACCCGCCGTACAGGCTGACCATGGGCGCCACCCGCAGCCCCACCGTGGCGCCGTAGCCCACGTTGGTCTTCGCGTTGTCCGCGAACTCCCCGGTGGGGATGGCGGCGCCTCCGCGCACCTCCACCGAGAGGGGCGACTGGGCGGACGCGGTCCCCGAGACGGCGAGCGCGGCGAAGGCTGCAACGATCACGGACGTAGCTCTCTTCATGTACCCTCCACTGTGTGCGAATTGCGTATCTCAAGTTCGCGCAACAGGTTACGTGCGCGTACACGGCGCGGGTCAATGCAAGGCACGGGCCAGGGCGCAGAAAAACCGAAGGCGGCGGCCCGGAAGCTCCGGACCGCCGCCCTCTCCCTGCCCTACGCCGCCGGTTAGAACCGGAAGCGCATCCCCACGTCCGCCTTCACGTGCGAGACGTCGGTCTCGTTGCTGGGAATGGAGGTGTAGCTGACCGCCGGGGTGAAGGAGATGGTGCGCCCCAGCGGGATCTCCACCCCGCCCCCCACTTCGAACCCCAGGTTCCGCTCCAGCTCGTGGCCGTGCTGGTCGTCGACCGTCTGGTAGACCACGCCCCCCTTCACGAAGGG
>Ga0247718_1000468_pt1 | contig 11394 bp, 2 predicted proteins | sample 21E_DmetaG_FD_189045 | JGI IMG/M metagenome (GOLD analysis project Ga0247718, IMG submission 189045) | Soil microbial communities from hillslope of Landscape Evolution Observatory, University of Arizona, Oracle, AZ, United States - 2-1-E_D | ecosystem: Engineered > Artificial ecosystem > Mesocosm...
GCGGCGGGGACGGCGATGGGGAGCATGATGGCGAAGGTCCCCCAGCTCGTCCCCGTGGCGAAGGCGACGAACGCCCCCACCAGGAACACCAGCGGCAGGAAGGCGGCGGGGGGGATGTTCCCCGCCACCAGCCCCGCGACGTACGCCCCCGTCCCCAGCGCCTTGGCCACGTCCGCCAGCGCAAGCGCCAGGAGGAGGACCAGCGCCAGCCCGATGAGCCCGCCGGCCCCGCGGAGCCCCACGCGGGTCAGCTCGTCCACGCTCGCGGCCCGCTGCGCCATGAGGAGCACCCACGCCACCGCGAGACCCGACAGCACCGCCCAGAGTACGCTGGTGGAGCCCGACCCCGCCCGCACGTCGCCGTTTCCGGTGACGTAGAGGAAGAGCGGCATGGTCACGATCATGGTGAGGACCGGGAGAATCATGTTGAAGGCGCGCGGCGGGACGCGGAAGGTCCCCCGCTCCGCCGCCACCAGGTCGGTGTCCATGAGCGGGATGGCCCCCTCCCGGAGGAGCTGCCCGGCCCGCGTCCGCTCCTCCGCCCGCTTCATGGGGCCCAGGTCGATCCCGAAGGCCACCACCGCCCCCGCCAGGAGCACCGCGGCAATGGCGTAGAAGTTCAGCGCGATGGACGACACGAAGACGCCCAGCGGGTTCTCCACTCCCAGCTTCCCCAGGATCCCCAGCACGTAGGCGCCCCAGGCGTTCAGCGGGATCAGGATGCAGATGGGAGCGGAGGTGGAATCCACCAGGTACGCCAGCTTCTCGCGCGAGACGCGGAACCGGTCGAAGAGCGGGCGCCCGATGGAGCCGGCCACCAGCACGGTGATGTTGGACTCGATGAAGACCAGGCACCCCACCATGTACGCCAGGAGCTGCGCCCGCTTGGGGGTGGTGACCCACTTCCGCTCCTCCAGCCACCGGACGAACCCCGCCACGCCCCCCGCGGCCTCCAGCGTGGCGATCAGCGCCCCGATCACCAGGGTGAAGAGGAGGACCTCCGTCCGGTCCACCGCGGTGAACACCGCCACCGTCTCGCGCAGCGAGCGCCCGAGCCCCGCCAGCGGGTTCCACCCCTCCACCACCGTCCAGCCGAGGAGCACGCCGGCCGCCAGCGAGAGGTAGACCTGCCGCGTCCAGATGGCCAGCGCGATGGCGAGGAGCGGGGGGAGGAGGGAGATCCAGGTAGGCTCGGGCATGCGCGGACGGGGTGACGGGGGTGACGGGGCGAAGAGGTGAACGGGAGCCGCTAAGATAACGTCCCGGGGTGCAACGGAAAGCCCCGGGGAGGGATCCCGGGGTAGCGCGGCGCGGTATGAGCCCCCATTGTGCAGGGACACCAGAAACCGCAGCCTCCCGCGCCCGCGGGACGCGCTCACCCGAACCCAACGGGAGATGAAGATCCGGTTCCCCCTCGCCGGTGCACCCGGCGCGCTCGCGCTCCTCGTGCTCTCCGCCCCGCTCGCGGCGCAGGAGATCACCCTGGAGCGCATCTTCACCTCGCGGGACTTCGCCGCGGGGTCCTTCTATCCCTCCTGGTCGCGAGACGGCCAGAGCTTCACCCTCATCGAGTCCACCGCAGGGACGGAGGGAACCGACGTCTGGACGGAGGGAACGGTGACCGGGAAGCGGGACCGCCTCATTCAGGGGTCGAGCCTCGTCCCGCCCGGCGCCACCCGCCCGGTGGCGGTGGAGGACATCGTCTGGTCGGCCGACGGTCGGCGGGCGCTCCTCTACACCAACTCGCAGCAGGTGTGGCGGCATCGCACCAAGGGCACCTACTACGTCTACGACGTGCAGGGGGCCCGGCTCACCCCCGTGAGCACCGGAGAGGGATGGCAGCAGTTCGCCAAGCTCTCGCCGGATGGGAGCAGGGTGGGCTTCGTCCGCAACAACGACCTCTTCGTGGTGGACCTCGCCACCGGGCGGGAGACGCGCCTGACGCACGACGGGAGCGACGTCGTCATCAACGGCACCTTCGACTGGGTCTACGAAGAGGAGCTGGACCTGCGCGACGGGTGGCGCTGGAGCCCCGACGGCCAAAAGATCGCCTTCTGGCGCCTGGACCAGAGCCCGGTGAAGGTTTTCACCTGGACGGACGACCTGGCCGGGCAGTACTCCCGCCCCGTGGGGCTCCGCTACCCCAAGCCGGGCGAGCCCAACTCCGTCCCGAAGATCGGGGTGATCGAGCTGGCGAGCGGACGGACCACCTGGATGGAGGCCGGGGGCGACTCCGACACCTACCTGGCGCGCATGGAGTGGGCGGAGAGCCCGGGCGAGCTGGTGATCCAGCGCCTCAACCGCCACCAGAACCGGATCGACGTTCTCCTGGCAGACGCGGCGACCGGGCGGACGCGCACCCTCTTCTCGGACACCGACCCCGCCTGGGTGGACGTGGACGACGACCTCACCTTCGTCCGCGGGGGGCGGCAGCTCCTCTGGACCAGCGAGCGCGAGGGATACAACCAGATCTACCTGTACGACCGGAGTGGGAAGGTGGTCCGGAAGCTCACCCGCGACGCGTGGGACGTCACCGCGGTGAACGCGGTGGACGAGTCCGGCGGATGGGTCTACTTCACCGGAACGGGCGGACGCCCCGGGGAGCGGCACCTCTTCCGCGTCCGGCTGGACGGGGGCGCGGTGCAGCGCCTGACCCGCGAGCCCGGAACCCACAATGTGAGCGTGAGCCCCGACGGGCGCCTCTTCGTGGACGTGTACTCGCGGGCGGGAGTCCCCCCGGTGAGCCGTCTGCACCGCACGGACGGGACGCTGGTGCGCGTGCTACGCGAGAACCGCGAGGTGCAGGCGAGGCTGGCCGCGGCCGGGGCCCGGCTCCCGGAGTTCTTCACGCTCCGCGCCTCGGACGGCACGGTGCTGGACGCGTGGATGATCAAGCCGCCCTCGTTCGACCCCGCGAAGAGGTACCCGGTGCTGATGTACCAGTACGGCACGCCGGGGGCGCAGACGGTCACGGACGCCTGGGGCGGGAACCGCTACGTGTGGCACCAGCACCTGGCCTCGAAGGGGTACATCGTGGCGAGCGTGGAGGCGCGCGGCGCCTCGGGTCGCGGGCGCGACTTCGAGAAGGCGGGATACCTGCGCCACGGCGAGGTGGTGACGAACGACCTCATGGAGGGGGCGCGGCACCTGGCCTCCCTCCCCTACGTGGACGCCGGGCGGATCGGGATGTGGGGGTGGAGCGGCGGGGGGTACACCACCGGGCTCTCGCTGGCGCGGGGCGGGAAGCTCTTCAAGGCGGGAATCTCGGTGGCGCCGGTGACCGACTGGCGTCTCTACGACAACCTCTACACCGAGCGCTTCATGCGCACCCCGCAGGAGAACCCGGAGGGGTACGACCGGACCTCGGTGGTGAAGCTGGCGCAGGGGATGACGGCCAACTACCTCCTGGTGCACGGCACCGCGGACGACAACGTGCACTTCCAGAACGCGGTGCAGCTCTCGGCGGCGCTGCAGGAGGCGGGGAAGCAGTTCGAGTTCATGCTCTACCCGAACAAGAACCACGGCATCCCCGGCGCCCGCACGCAGCTCCACCTCTTCACCCTGATGACCAACTGGCTGACGGAGAACCTGTAGGCGACGGGCACCGGACGGAAGAGAGCGGGGGCCGCGGCGTCATGCCGCGGCCCCCGCCCTTTTCGATCGCCCGCTTGCTGGCCGATCAGGGCTTCGTGTGACCGTCGGGCTTGCCGTGCGCCTCGGGGTGGTGGTGCGCGTCCAGCGACTCGCCGGAGTACCCGGCGGCGCCGGGCCCGACGCCCGCGCGGCCGACGCCGGTCGGGATCACGATCTGGATCTCACCGACGTTGTTGTCGTAGTTGGACTCGGCGAACATGTGGCAGAGGCCCTTGCTGTCCTTCGCGGGGCAGACCTCGCCGTTCTTGGGGGTGAAGGGCGGGTTCGCGGTCACGCGGATGATGTACTTGCCCGGGGCGACGGGCTCGTTGGGATCGGTGAGGAGGAAGAGCTGGCCGGGAAGCGTCTTGAAGTACTCGTCGCCCCACCCGGTGGAGATCCCCTGGTTGCCGCTCTTGGTCAGGTTCCCGCAGTTGCGGTAGTAGGCCGCCTTCGGCCGGGCGTTCGCGTTGTTCGCGGGGGTGGTGTCGAGCATGCAGAAGCCGCGCTTGCGCGACTGCACCGGCGTGCCGAGCGTGCCGTCGGCCCTGACGGGGAGCAGCTCGTACGTGGCATAGTTGCGGAAGTGGAAGTGCTTGTGGCACGAGGCGAACTCGAACAGCCCGTTCTGGTCCTCGAAGTTGCCGTCGCCGTTGGGGTCCATGTGCTTGAGCGGATCGCCCACGTACAGGTCCGCGTCGCCGTGGTTGTTGATCAGCACGGAGAAGCGCAGGGACTTGTGCGTGCCGGTGGGGATGTTCCCCTCCTCGACGCTGCACATCCCGTCGACGAAGTCCTCCTCCACCACCAGCCAGGAGGTCTCCATCACGTGGGTGTCGACCACCAGGTCCGGCATCCCCTCCAGGTCCTGCTGAGCGGCCTGCACCGCCGCCTGCGGGGGCGAGACCCGCGTCACCGGGTCGGTGTCGCAGGCAGTAAACGTGACCGCGGCGAGCGTACTGGCCGCGCCTAACAGCAACAGGGTCTTGTTGCGCATGGTGCCTCCGTAGAGGGGGTGGAGTGGGGACTCTGCTCCCCGGGGGTGCCCGCAGCGGCGGGCGCGACGATGGTGGAGCCGGATGATGCGTACTGCGCGGCTCCGGTGCAGTGCACCGGGGCCGGTCGGCTGCGGGAGACGGGGACACGCCCTCCCGCAGGTAGTGCATTTTCAGGGAGCTGCGGAGTGGCAGTGAAGCGGTGCCACCCGCGGGGAACCCGGGACGAGCCCCCCACGTGAGCCGGAGCCGCCGCGCGAGATCCGCTCGCGCTCCGCACCGTCCTCGGTTGAAGTCTGAAAATATACGCTCCGGTAAGGCAAAGCGCCAGAGGTCCCCGGAGGGACCTCCTGCCGCGCCTTACGCCCCGCTCCCGGAGCTACTCGCGCGATCCGCGCTGGCGGGTCATCAGGCGCCTGCGGACCGCGGCGCGCCCTTCCCCCGGGGGGCGGTCCGCCGCCTCGCCGTCTCCCGCGTCGAGGCGCTGCGCCAGCGCGTGGACCGTCGGGAACCGGAACAGGTCCACGATGTCGATCTCCCTGCCCAGCGATTCACGTAGCGCGCGGTGCGCCTGCACCAGGAGGAGGGAGTGTCCCCCCAGCTCGAAGAAGTTGTCGTGCACCCCCACCTCGCCGAGTCCCAGCACGTCGCACCACATGGCCGCGATCGCCTGCTCCGTGCGGCTGCGGGGAGCGGCGCTCGCCCCGCGCGGCTCGACGGAGGGTGCGGGGAGCGCGCGGCGGTCGAGCTTCCCGTGCCGGGTGAGCGGGAGCGCATCCAGCACGACGATGGCAGAGGGGACCATGTGGTCCGGGAGCGTCCGTGCGAGCGCCTGGCGAAGCTCCCGCGGGTCGGGGGCGTCTTCCCCGGAGGCGGCCACGTAGCCGACCAGCCGGCGGTCGCCGGGGCGGTCCTCCCGCACGACCACGGCCGCCTCGCGCACCGCCGGGTGCGCGCGCAGAGCGGCCTCGATCTCCCCCGGCTCGATGCGGAAGCCGCGCACCTTCACCTGCTCGTCGGCGCGCCCCAGGTACTCCAGCTCGCCGTCCGGGCGGCGGCGCGCCCGGTCCCCGCTGGCGTAGAGCCGGGCGCCCGGGGCGGCGCGGAGCGCGTCCGGGACGAAGCGTGCCGCCGTGAGGTCGGGGCGCCCCAGGTAGCCCCGCGCAACGCCGGCACCGCCGACGTACATCTCGCCCGGGACGCCGATGGGGACAGGCCGGAGGTCGCGGTCGAGCAGCTGCACCGTGAGGTCCGGGATCGGCGTCCCGATGGGGCTGCCGAAGCCCGCCTCGACGTCCGCGCGCGTGATCGGCCGGTAGGTGACGTGCACGGTCGTCTCCGTGATCCCGTACATGTTCACCAGCCGCGGGCGCTCGTCCCCGTGCTTCCGCACCCACTCCCGCAGGCTCCCCGGCTCCAGCGCCTCTCCTCCGAACACCACGCAGCGGAGCGCGAGCGCGTCGGCCGGGAGGCCCGAAGCGAGGTCCGCCTGCGCCAGCTGCCGGAACGCGCTGGGGGTCTGGTTCAGCACCGTCACCCGCTCCGCCGCCAGCAGGCGGTGGAACGCCTCGGGGTGGCGGCTGGTGGCATAGGGCACCACCACCAGCCGGCCGCCGTACAGGAGGGCGCCCCAGAGCTCCCACACCGAGAAGTCGAAGGCGTACGAATGAAACATCGTCCACACGTCGCCGGAGCTGAAGCCGAACCGCTCCTCGCTCGCGGTGAAGAGGCGGACGACGCTGGCGTGCGTGACCTCCACTCCCTTCGGCCGCCCCGTGGAGCCGGAGGTGTAGATGACGTAGGCCAGGTTCTCCGGCGTGGCCGCGCTCTCCGGCGCGTGCGACGGCTGCGCGGCGATCCGCGCCGCGTCGCGGTCCGGGAGGAGCATCCGCGCACCATGGCGGGGAAGCCGGCCGGCGACCTCCTCCTGCGCCAGGAGCACGGGGACGCCGGAGTCCTCCAGCAGGTACGCCAGGCGCTCGGCGGGGTACTCCGGGTCGAGCGGAACGTAGGCGCCCCCCGCCTTCAGCACCGCGAGGATGGCGACCACCATCTCCGGGCCGCGTTCCAGACACAGCCCCACCCGCACCTCCGGGCCCACGCCCATCTCGCGGAGGAGGTGCGCGAGCCGGTTCGAGCGCACCTCCAGCTCCGCGTAGGTCAGCGACTCGGCCCCGCACGTGACCGCCGCGGAGTGGCCGTGCTCCGCCGCCCGCGCCCGGAAGAGCGTGTGCAGACACCCGGCGGCGGTCGAAGGCTCCGGGTCGGCCTTCGCGAGCGACAGCAGGTGCGCCCGCTCTCCGGCGCCGAGGAGCGAGTACGAGGAAAGCGGGGCCTCCGGCGCGGAGCCGACCGCGTCCAGCAGGGTGGCGAAGTGCCCCGCCATCCGGCCGATCGTCTCCGCGTCGAACAGGTCCGCCGCGTACTCCACCACGGCGGCCAGCCCGCCGTCCCGCTCCGCCAGCGCGAGTGTGAGGTCGAACTTCGACGCGACGCTCTCCACCTCCCGCAGCTCCAGAACGAGCCCGCCCGCGGCCGCCGCCTCCATCGGGGTGTTCTGGAGGACGAACATCACCTGGAAGAGCGGGTTGCGGCTCAGCTCCCTGGTGGGCTGCAGCTCCTCCACCAGCCGCTCGAAGGGGAGGTCCTGGTGTGCGTACGCTTCGAGCGCCGCCTCGCGGACGCGCCGCACCAGCGCCTCGAACGACGGGTTGCCCGCCAGGTCGGCCCGGAGGACGAGCGTGTTGACGAAGAACCCGATCAGCCCCTCCACCTCGCGGCGCGTCCGGTTGGCGACGGGGGTCCCCACGACCAGCTCGTCCTGTCCCGAGTAGCACGAGAGGAGGAGGTCGAAGCCGGCCAGTAGCGTCATGAAGAGCGTGGCGCCCTGCTCCCGCGAGACCGCCCGGAGCCTGGCGACCACCGGCGCAGGGACCGCGAACGAGTGGGTCCCCGCGCGGAAGCTCTGCACCACCGGACGCGGCCGGTCCGTGGGCAGCTCCAGCACCGGCGGCGCGCCCTTCATCTGCTCGCGCCAGTACGCGAGCTGGCGAGGGAAGACGGCCGCGGCCTGGTGGCTGCGCTGCCACAGGGCGTAGTCGGCGTACTGCACCGGGAGCGGGTCCAGCCGCGAGGGCTCCCCCGCCGCGAAAGCGGCGTACAGCTCCCCCAGCTCCCGCAGCAGCACGCCGACGGACCACCCGTCGCTCGCGACGTGGTGCATGCAGAGCAGGAGGAAGTGCTCGTCCTCCGCCAGCGGCAGGAGCGAGGCGCGAACCGGGAGCTCGCGCTCCAGGTCGAAGGGGCGGAGCATCTCCCCGCGCACCCATGCGGCGGCGTCGGAGGCAGAGTGGGCGGGCGCGGGCTCGAAGTCCAGCGGGAGGTCGCCGGGGGCGTGGACCACCTGCACCGGGCGGCCGTCCACCAGCGAGAACGTGGTCCGCAGCGCCTCGTGCCGGCGTACGATCTCCTCCAGCGCGCGCCGGAGCACGGCCGCGTCCAGCACGCCCGCCAGGCGAAGGAGCACGGGGACGGCGTACGCCCCGTCTCCCCCGCGCATCTGCTCCAGGAACCAGAGCCGCTCCTGCGCGAAGGAGAGCGGGAGCGGGGCATCTCTCGGCGCGGGCTCGATGGGCGGGACGGCGTCCGCGGCGGCCGTCCGCGACGCCGCGTCCACCCGCCCGGCGAGCCGCCCGACGGTGGGCGCCTCGAAGAGGGCCCGCACCGGCAGCTCCACCCCCAGCGCCCACCGCACCCGCGAGACCACCTGCGTGGCCAGGAGGCTGTGCCCGCCGAGCGCGAAGAAGTCGTCGCTCGTCCCGATCTGCTCCACCCGCAGCACCCGCGAGAAGATCCCGGCCAGGATCTCCTCCGTCAGGGTGCGGGGTGCCTCCGGAGCCGAGCCGGTCTCCCGCACGGGCGCGGGGAGCGCCTTCCGGTCCACCTTGCCGTTCGGGGTGAGCGGAAGCGCCTCCAGCGGCACCAGCGCCGCGGGCACCATGTACTCGGGGAGCCGCTCGCGGAGGTGCGCCCGCAGCGCGCCGGGGGAGACGGCCCCGCCCCTCCCCGGGACGAAGTAGGCGACGAGCTGGCGCTCCCCGGGGCCGGTCTCGCGCGCCTCCACCACCGCCTCGGCCACCGACGGGTGCCGGAGCAGGACGGACTCGATCTCTCCCGGCTCGATGCGGAAGCCGCGGATCTTCACCTGGTGGTCGAGGCGCCCCAGGAACTCCATCTCGCCGTCGGGGAGGAGGCGTACCCGGTCTCCCGTGCGGTAGAGCCGCTCGCCCGGTCGCGCGGCGAACGGGTTCGGCACGAAGCTCCTCGCGGTCAGCTCCGGGCGGTTCAGGTAGCCCCGCGCCAGGCCGGCGCCGCCCAGGTACAGCTCCCCGGGCACACCCACGGGAACCGGGCTCATGCGCCGGTCGAGGACGTACGCCTCCACGTTGGCGACCGGGCGCCCGATGGTCGGCGCCCTTCCGCCCCCGTCCGGGCGCACGCGCGCGGCGAGCGCCACCACCGTCGTCTCCGTCGGACCGTAGTTGTCGATCAGCTCGAAGGAGAGCTCCGGCCGCGGACGGGCACGGAGCGCATCTCCGCCGGTGAGAAGGGCGCGGAGGGGCGCGTCCGCCGGCCAGTCGAGCGAGAGGAAGCTCTCCGCGAGCGGCGTCGGCACGTAGGCGAAGTGGATCCCCTCGGCCACGAGGCGGTCCCGCACCGCGGCGGGGGAGACGCGCAGCTCGTCCTCGATGACGTACACGCTCCCGCCCGCGCAGAGGTACGGCCAGATCTCGATCACCGAGGCGTCGAACCCGTGCCCCGCGAACTGGCTGGCGCGGTCGCGGTGCGTGACGCCGGCATGCTCCAGGTGCCACTCCACCAGGTTGAGGAGCGCACCGTGCGTCACCTCCACCCCCTTCGGCCGCCCCGTGGAGCCCGACGTGAAGATCACGTACGCCGTGTTCTCGGGGTGCAGCTCCACCCCGAGGGGCGCGTCGCTCTCCCCCGCGATGCTCCGCCGGTCCGCGTCCAGGAGGACCGTCGCCGGGCGGTGCTCCGGGAGCCGGCCCAGGAGGCGGCTGTCCGTCAGGAGCACGGGCGCCCCCGAATCGGTGAGGATGGCGGCGATGCGCTCCGCGGGATAGGCGGGGTCGATGGGAACGTAGGCTGCCCCCGCGGTGAGGACGGCGAGCTGCGCCAGGATGGCTTCCGGCGAGCGCTCCAGGAAGATCCCCACGCGGCTCTCCGGGCCCACGCCGCGCGCCCCCAGGTACCGCGCGAGACGGTTCGCCCCGCTCACGAGCTCGCGGTACGTGAAGCCGCCGTCGCGCGAGGAGACGGCCACGTCCCCGCCCCGGACCCCGGCGTGGGCCCGGACCCGCTGCGGCACCAGCGGCCCGCCGGGGCGCGGAGTGTGTGAAGCGGTCCACCCGGCGCGGAGCTGCTCGCGCTCTTCGCCGCCGAGCAGCGGGAGCTCCGCGACGGACCGGCCGGGGTCGGAGACGATTCCGGCCAGCAGGACACGGAAGTGGCCGGCCAGCCTCTCCATGGTGGCTGCGTCGAAGAGGTCCGTGGCGTACTCCAACGCCCCCGCGAGGCCGTCCTCGCGCTCTTCCACGAAGAGCGTGAGGTCGAACTTGGAGGTGCCGGTGGCGACCTCTTCCGCGTGCACCTCCACGCCCGCCATCTCCGGGGGGGCGGCACGCGCGTTTTGGAGCGCGAACACCACCTGGAAGAGCGGATGCCGCCCCGGGTCGCGCGGGACCTGGAGCGACTCGACCAGCCGGTCGAGCGGGAGCTCCTGGTGCGCGTGCGCCCCGAGCGAGACCTCGCGCACGGCCGCGAGGAGGTCCCTGAACGCGGGCTCCCCCGCGAGGCGCGCCCGGACGGGGAGCACGTTCACGAAGAAGCCGACCACGCCCTCCAGCTCGGCGCGGGTGCGGCCGGCCAGCGGCGTTCCGACCACCACGTCCTCCTCGCCGGAGTAGCGCGAGAGGAGGACCTGGAACGCGGCGAGGAGCACCATGTAGAGGGTGGCCCCCTCGCGCCGCGCGAGCCCCGCCAGCGACTCGCCCAGCTCGCCGGGGAGGGCGAAGCGATGGACGCCCCCCCGGAAGCTCTGCGCGGCGGGGCGGGGCCGGTCGGTCGGCAGCTCCAGCACGCCCGGGGCGCCCGCCAGGTGCTCGCGCCAGTAGCGGAGCGGCGCTTCCAGGGCCTCGGCGCCGAAGTGCTCCCTCTGCCACACGACGTAGTCCCCGTACTGCACCGGGAGCGGCCTCAGCGGCGACGGCTCCCCGCGGACGAGCGCGGAGTAGAGCGCGCCCAGCTCGCCGAGCAGGATGCCGGTGCTCCACCCGTCGGAGACGGCGTGGTGCATCACCAGGACCAGGACGTGCTCCTCCGCCGTGACGGAGAGCAGCCGCGTCCTGAACAGCGGCCCCGCCTCCAGGTCGAACGGGCGCGTCGCCTCGTCGAAGATCGCCGCCTGCAGCCCGTCCGGATCTCCTCCCCCGACGGGCTCGACCGGGAGCGTGAAGCCCGCGGGCGGGTGGACGACCTGCACCGGGGCGCCGTCCCGCGCCTGGAGGGTGGTGCGCAGCGACTCGTGCCGCGCGACGAGCGCGCCCAGGCTCCGCTCCAGCGCCTCCACCGAGAGCGGCCCGCGGAGCCGCAGCACCAGCGGGACGTTGTAGGTGGGGCTCCCGGGCTGCACCTGCTCCAGGAACCAGACCCCCTCCTGCGCGAAGGAGAGCGGCAGGGGACCCGT
>Ga0247718_1000469_pt1 | contig 11390 bp, 7 predicted proteins | sample 21E_DmetaG_FD_189045 | JGI IMG/M metagenome (GOLD analysis project Ga0247718, IMG submission 189045) | Soil microbial communities from hillslope of Landscape Evolution Observatory, University of Arizona, Oracle, AZ, United States - 2-1-E_D | ecosystem: Engineered > Artificial ecosystem > Mesocosm...
TCATTTGATAAACGCCTCAAGCGAGCTTTGGATGATTTGATACACGATTGACCAAATAGCGAGAATCGCTTGGCCTCAGCACTTTCCAATTGCGTTTCGAGACTGGTGTCATCAGTCTGTTCGGCGAACAAAAATAAATGTCTTGGGTAGGATGTACGGCGATATGCGAGGACAACTCGAGATAGAACCTACTGAAATTGCTAGCTTTGATGTGATAGGCCTATCGGCTCGGATTAGTTTTAATCCTGATGAAGGACGCATCTGGTTGCAAAATGAGCGGATGTTGCTTCTGCATTTGGGGGCAGTCGGAGCCCTACGGTCTGAAATCATCGAAAAATTGGGTATACCATCGGCCCGCGAAATGCTGTTTCGCCTTGGCCATGCATCGGGAAGTGCCGATGCTGCGCTTGCTCGTGAAGGCAAGCCGCATATGGAAGTGACTGAAGCTTTCATGGCCGGCCCACGTCTTCATGCAATCGAAGGCATGGCAGCAGTCGAAACTTTGAAAGTCGACGTTGACCCGGAATCAGGAACCCTTTCCGGCGAATGGATCTGGAGAAATTCGGCTGAAGTGGAGGCCCATTTGGACCATTTTGGTCTGAGTGCTGAGCCGGTATGCTGGATTTTGGTTGGCTATGCCTCGGCTTTTACGAGCGCATTCATGGGTCGCCCGATCATTTTCCGTGAGGTCGAATGTAAGGCGACTGGAGCGCCCCATTGCCGGGTCATAGCAATGCCTGCAGATTCCTGGGATGATTATGGCGGAGACCAGTCGCACTTCGACATTGAACTCAGTGAAGCCTCAAAGCCTATGGAAGGTGACTGGGCTCTCTCCGAACCTGAAACAGACAAAGGCGTTGAAGGACCAGACAGACTGGTGGGAATTTCACCCGCATTCGTAACCTTGATGCACCAGGTCAAGCAGGTCGCGCCTACTGATGCGGCGGTTCTTCTGATTGGCGAGACGGGAGTTGGCAAAAAGAGTAGCGCCCGTTTGATCCACCAGCAGAGCAAGCGGGCACAACGCCCATTCCAGACATGCAATTGCTCAACTCTGTCTGGCGAATACCTGCAAGTGGAACTCTTTGGCATCGAAAAATCAGGACCGAATCCAGGGCGACAGGGTCAGGTTGAAAAGGCCGCTGGAGGCACGCTCTTCCTCGAAGACGTGCATTGTTTGGATGCTCTTTCACAGGCGCGTCTCCTGTCCCTGTTGCAGAATCAGTCCGTTGACCGCCTTGGTGGAGGGCAATCACGCCGCGTAGATGTTCGGATCATCGCATCTACCGATGAGCAGCTGCTCAAAGCACTTCGCGACGGATCGTTCCGGAGGGATCTCTATTACCGGCTCGCTGTCATGCCGATCAATGTTCCGCCACTGCGCGAGCGGCGCAATGACTTGCCATTTCTGATCCGACATTATCTTCAGAAACACGCTCGCAGGCTTGGTGGAAATCCAAAACGCTTGACGCACGACGCGGTTCGTTTCCTGCTGACCCATGATTTCGGCGGCAATATCACAGAGCTGGAATCGATGTTCGAACGAGCAATGATTCTGACTGACAAGCGTGAATTGATCGGAGTTAGCGACCTTGCATTGCCGACCGATTTCGAGAGTCCCAATTTCTTAAGTGTCTCTCCGGTCGGAAAACTCATTCAAAGATCCAGCGTAGATTCCAACAAGGAATCCTTGGAGACCGTCGACGGTCTCTTGGACGACGATTTCGATCTTGAGGTTTTTGAAACTCAATTGATTGATCGTGCAGTGGAAAAGGCCAACGGCAACCTCAGCAAAGCCGCTAAGCTCCTCGGCTTGACGCGGCCCCAGTTAGCCTATCGTTACCGAAAGCTCCATGTGCCGTGACTCACGGAAACGTCGCATGTGACGCAATTGCTCATACGAAGTGATGACAAACTTGCCCAGGAGTACGGAACGCCGATGCGTCAGGGGGCCATATGCTCTCGCCAAAACATCGGGCCTCCGGTCCAGCGCGGCCAACCGTAGCCGTTTGTCCAGACAACGTCGATATCAGCTGGCGATCGAGCAATCCCCTCATCGAGGATCCGTTTGGCCTCGCTTATCATCGGCAAGAGAAGGGCATCGACGATTTCCTGTTGATTCAGATCGCGACGCGGTATGCTCTGGTCGTCGGCGAAGGCGGCGATGATTGCTCCGGCTTCGGCCGAGGGGACCGGATTCCCGTCGGCACCATAGTCGTAATACCCGGCGCCGGTCTTGCGACCTTTGCGCCCGGCAAGACAAAGACGGTCTCGCAGCTGGCCACGATCGGCGCTGGCTTCGTTCCAGCCTAGATCGAGGCCGGCCAGATCAGAGACTTTGAACGCGCCCATTGGAAACCCGAAGGCCTCCAGCGCAGCGTCGATCCGCTCCGGCGACCGACATAGCAGGAGTAGTTTTTCAGCCTCGCGTTTGCGCACCGCCAGCATGCGGTTGCCAATGAACCCACAGCCGTTTCGCGCAACCACTGGCACTTTCCCGATCCGCTTTGCGAAGGCAAGCGCAGTGGCTAGGCAGTCCGGATCGGTTGACTCGCCCCTGACGATTTCCAAGAGTTTCATCACTTCGGCGGGTGAAAAGAAGTGCAGTCCCACGACATTGTGCGGACGCCCGCTGGCAGTGGCAATGGCATCGACATCCAGATAGGAGGTGTTAGTGGCCAGGATCGCATCGGGACGAGCAATTTGGCCCAGCCGACGGAAGATATCCTGCTTGACCGCCATGTCTTCGAAGGCGGCCTCGATGATCAGATCGCTGACTGCCAGCTGATCCCAGTCAAGCGAGGTGGCAAAAGCCTCGAACCGACCTTCCAGACCGCGTTTGGCGAGCGCGGCCATCACTCTTTGTCGGCCCGCTTCCAGGGCAGCTTCGTCACGTTCGACCATGGTCACGGGGTAGCCGGCCATGAGGGCGGCGATAGCAATGCCGCTGCCCATCGTGCCTCCGCCAATCACCGCAACCGTTTCGACAACACGCGGCGCTACGCCATCGAGGTCCGTCAGTCGTGCGCAGGCCCGCTCGGCAGCAAATAGATGGCGTAGCGCCTTGCTCTGCGCGCCATCACGCAAGCGTTCGAAAGCCGTCCGTTCGAGGGCCATGCCTTCGTCAAACGACAGAGACGCGCTAGCGCTGAGCAGGTCAAGAATGGTCTGAGGCGCAAGTTGCATCCGGAAGCGCCGTGCATGCTTCCTTGCGAAAGCTTGCACGGCTTCTTTCATCCCGATTGGGAAAGGGCGGCTGGCGACCCGATCGCGCTGCTCTCCCGCCAGCGCTCTCGCCAGGGCGATCGCGGCAGTAAGAATCTGGCTCTCTTCGCAGCATCTATCAGCGAGTCCAATTTCAACTGCACGCACCGCGTCGATCGGTTCTCCCAGCCCGATCATTTCCAGTGCCAACACCGGATCGATCAATCGGGGGAGGAATTGGGTCCCCCCCGCCCCCGGCAGGAGACCAAGTTTGACTTCGGGCAAACCGAGCTTTGCAGTCCGGGTGACAACCCGTCCCTGGCAGGCCATCGCCAATTCCAAGCCGCCACCGAGGGCCTGACCGTGGATTGCGGCTACAACAGGCTTACTGGCGGCGATCAGCGACGTGACGATCTGTGGTAAGGTCGGCAGCTGAGATGGCTTCCCAAATTCGCGAATATCGGCACCAGAAAAGAAAGTCTTTCCAGCGCACGAAAGTACCAGCGCGCTAACAGCCGGATCATTGCTTGCTTGCGTAAGAACGGCGGCAAGTGCCTCGCGTACGGCAGCCGAAATCGCATTTACTGGGGGATTTGAAAAGGTGGCGACCTGCACATCACCGTAACGTGAGATTTTGACGGGTTCAATCATGCTTCGGCCTTCAGAGTGCTTCGATCGCCACTGCTATTCCCTGCCCGACCCCGATGCACATGGCTGCGAGCGCTCTGTTGCCCCCGCTTACGCGCAACTGCAGCGCTGCCGTGCCGACAAGCCTAGCCCCGGACATGCCAAGTGGATGTCCGAGCGCGATTGCTCCGCCATTAGGATTGATCCGTGGATCGTCGTCGGCAAGGCCGAGCTGGCGGGCGACGGCCAGGACCTGGGCAGCGAAGGCCTCGTTGAACTCGATCCAATCGAACGCGTCAAGCGTAAGGCCGAGTCGTTCACACAGGCGCTGGGTTGCCGGAACCGGGCCGATGCCCATGATCCGCGGTTCTACCCCAGCAGTCGCGGCGCCGCTGATCCGGGCGATTGGCCGCAGTCCTTGTTCTTGTGCAAACTCGGCCGAAGCAAGCAGCAGCGCTGCTGCCCCGTCGTTGACGCCCGACGCATTCCCGGCAGTTACCGTCCCGCCCTTGCGGAAAGGAGCCGGAAGGCGCGACAGCATGTCCAGCGTCGTGTCGCTGCGAACATGCTCGTCGAGTGTCACCTGGGATACCGCACCCTTGCGCCCGGCGAACTCGACCGTCACGATTTCACTGGCGTGGCGGCCATTGGCCTGGGCGGTCGCCGCCTTGTGCTGGCTTGCCAGGGCCAGCACGTCCTGATCCTCGCGTGAAATGGCAAATTGCTCGGCAAGGTTCTCGGCAGTTTCGGGCATTGAATCGGTGCCATAGGCTGCGGCCATGGCCGGATTGACGAAGCGCCAGCCGATGGTGGTGTCGAAGAGTTCGGCGCGGCGCGAATAGGGGCCCTCGGCCTTGGGAATGACGAACGGGGCGCGGCTCATAGATTCAACCCCGCCGGCGATAACGCAATGCGCTTCTCCGGAGCGGATCGTGCGAGCGGCCAGGCCGACCGCATCCATTCCCGATCCGCACAGCCGGTTGACCGTACCGCCTGGCACTTCTTGCGGCAAACCAGCCAGCAACAGCGCCATGCGCGCGACGTTACGGTTGTCTTCTCCGGCCTGGTTCGCGCAACCCAGGAGCACCTCGTCGATCCGCATCGGATCCAGGCCCGGATTGCGCATCAGCAGGGTTTTGATTGGAATTGCTGCCAGATCGTCGCAACGAACCGAGGCGAGAGCGCCGCCGTAGCGACCAATCGGGGTACGGACATAATCGCAGATCAGGACATCGTGCATGCTTGAAGCGCCCCAAAGCAAGTTTGTGTCCGGCCCAAGATCGGGGCGTGGACATCGTGCGTACTTCCAAAGGGATTGACCGTTTCCAGGATCGCGGATTGCCGCATCATCTGGCACCCGATCTGGATGCCGATAAAGTGGTGCATATCGCGGGCCATTTTCGTGCACTCGACCGGCACCGTTTTGCGACGCATACAGGGCCTGACCGAGGAGTTGCTTCGACCCCCAAGTGAGCTTCTGAAGTTGTCAATCCCGCAAGACGGGGATCAACGATCTCAATTTCTGAGCATACACCGACAGTCGTCACAACTACCCCGACAAGTGTGGAAGTCGAATTCGGTAAGGGCGCCCGGGGCAAACTTGATTTCGCTGCCCCGGACTGCACCTTAGAATTTGTAGGACACGTCGATCCCAAACCGACGAAGTGCGCCGCCAGCGATGAAGTCGCCGCCGAATTCCGGAGCGATCACCACATCTTCGACAAACTGTTTGTTAAACAAGTTGGTCGCGAACGCAGAGATCGAAAAACTACCGATGTCCACTCCGAGTCTAGCATTCACCGTCGCGAATGTATCCCGGGTCGAGTTATCATATGTTGCAGGAAGTCCGAAGATCGTAGGCGTAGTGTTTCGCTGTACCGTGTGAAATGGCGTTGGACCAACAACTCGAAAATCAACCCGACCGATTAAGCTTACCCTGTCTGAAACCGGGGCATTCATTTGTACGCCGCCGTTGATCGTAAAATCAGGTGTCGCAGGAGACTTGTTACCTACGGTATATGGACGACCTGTGTTTCTCTTTATTTCGCTTTGAGTGTAATTTCCGTTCACAAACACCTTAAAGATGGGCGAAATTCTGTAATCAAGTGAAGCTTCGACTCCGTAGATCTGCACCTTGTCGATATTCGAGGTGCTCCGGAGCAGGCCGAAGTCGCCGACAAAGAATTCGAAGAACTGCATATTGCTCACGTTGGTCAGAAAACCGGCCACCTCGAAGTTCATCGAGTTGAAGACGCGTCCCTTCACCCCAAGCTCAAAAGCGCTATTGGTTTCCTTCTTGATGAGGTCGGGAACGGAGATTCCGGCGCTAATACCCACTGGCGGAGGCGGGTTGAAATAGCCGTTGATGATCGCTTCGGTGCCGGCGGGGTTGAAGCCACCAGCCTTGAATCCAATGCCCCAATTTCCAAAAATAGTAAGATCGCTGTTTGGCTTGTAGGTGATCGTGATTTTCGGCTGCAGTTGCTTGAACGTTTCCGAAATTGGAGGAATCACCCCTGATGGATTATATGCGGGGTCGAGCCCCGGATTAAGGAAATAGTTTGACGGTGTCGTCGCAGTTCCGATCGGATATCCCGTACGCGGATTGCCAACCCAGCGCGTCCGAGCATTGATCGGCACATTGTTGATACGGTCGCGCGCCTCGATATCGTAGCGCAGTGCTACGCCCAAGCGGAGCTTGTCCGTAGCATCCCAGTCTGCTGCAGCGAATACTGCATAGACATTGGTCCGGTAGTTGTCGTCCGTAAGATTCTCGGTCGGGAACCGCGGATCGGTTGTGAAGCACTCACGGGTACCGCCGAAACCAGTGTCGAGAGTAAGGTTCACACATACTCGACGGTCGATGAAGATGTAGCTGCCGCCCAATTGCCAATTCAACGGAGTCCCCTCGCCCCCAGTCAAGCGAATCTCAGAGACTACGTCGGTCTGCGTGCGGCGATTGCCCTGGATGCCGTCGCAGGTGGACGGCGAATAGGGCATCGCGAAACCAAAGGCTGCATTGTATTGCGTGAAAGGCGCCTGGTTGACTACTCCTGCAGTGGCTGGACGTGTCCGGAGGCAAGTCGGTTCATTGTTGAAGAATCCGAAGGCACCGCTTGTCCCGCCAGCGATATATTCATTCTTGTTGTTGTTGTACGCTACAACTCCAATCAGAGTCCCGAAATCGAATTTTTGGCGAAGCCGCATTGAGGCACCGTATGTCCTTTGCCAATGCTTTGCTTCAGTGTCGTCTGTGAATATGAATTTATGGTCGCTGACTGGCGCATTGAAGATCGGATCGTTGAATGCCTGAGCGAGCGTCGGGATCTGGAAGACCGCGTTGAAGCTCAAGGCGCCACGCCCAAAGAGATTCAATTTGTTGTAGCTGTCGACCGAAGCCGGATTGCCGCGATATCCATAGACGGTCTGATGCAAATCTGACCCGACAAAGGTATTTCGATAATATCCGTCCGACTTGGTCCACTCGCCGTTCAGCACGAAACCGATTCCGTCCGTGATTGGTCCGCTCAGGAGTCCGGAAATCAGATATGTGTTGTCGTTGGCGGCACGGCCTTTGATTTGGCCAGACAATTCCGGTGTCGGCTTTTTCGTCGTAATAACAATCGCACCAGCTGAAGCGTTTCGACCGTAGATTGCACCCTGTGGTCCCTTGAGAATTTCGACCTGCGCAAGCGCACCCTGAGGCTCGTTCGTCGAAGCGATACTCGTCTTGAGAACTCCATCAACTACGAGAGCTATGTTGTTTTCCGCGTCCCGGGGGCTGTTTAGACCTCTGATGTTGATGGAAACGTCTGATGGATCCGTGGTGGCGGTCTGAATGGTGACACCCGAAGTCAAGCTGACGAAATCGACAGCTACACGGGCCTTGGTGTTTTCGATTGTGTCGGCAGACAACACTGACACCGAAGCCGGCACATCCTTCAAGGATTCGTTTTGTTGCCGTGCTGTAACGATGATCTCGTCAGTTACGTTTTCATCTTCTGCTTGGGCGTTCGTGGAACTGTTATCAGCCGTTACTGCCTGGGCGTTCACTTGTCCCGGCAACAACGAAATGGCCCAAGCGCACCCACACAGAAGCCGCGAAATAGCCTTCAGATTCATTTGCCCTCTCCCTCCATTGCCAAGTTCGGCTCTTCGCGCACTTCCAACTGACGGAATTGCGGGCACCGACTTGCCTTCCCCCTGTGACCTAGGGTCCGCGAGGCAAAAGAGTCTTGGAGATCCTTGCTCGCCTGGATTGGACAATCCTGCGAGGTAGCGAGTCTGGATGCTTGATCACCGCAGTGCTAGAGATCTCTCGAGCAGCTCCTAATTTCGGCGAGTGGAAATAAAAATAGCATCGTGAAATTTAACAACGGCTCTGGATAAATCGGCGGCCAGTCCGATTTCGATGCTGTTATCGCGACTAACAAGATTGAATTCAGATCATTTGCGGCGACAATACACGCTCCTCGACAACAAGCAGGAAAGGCAAATTATCTGCAGCCTCTGCGGCAGCCAAGGCACGTGTAAAATGCCTTTTTGCCACCGACGAACCTCTTGGCGCGCTGTAAGAAGTTCTGCTCGCCAGAGCGCATTCGCTCTGGATCTTGCACTCCGAATCCAAATTTGGCGACTTGTGATTAGCTGTCTGCTTCTGCCTAATTGCGACCTGATTCGACCACTAACCAACCTGTCCACCACCCCGAGACGCATCAAACAACTAATGATCGGCCAGTTCGTGGTCACCTTGTCAAGCAAGGCACTGAGTGGCGCATCTTCGACGTCTGGCGGCTTCAGCGGAGTGGGAAATCTCGCGCTTGGCTATTTTGCGCGGAACACCCCGGGAATGGTCAGGTCGGTGATCCTAGGTTAAGGCGACGTGGCGATCGAAGATCATCGATTTATAGCCCGACTCTCGCTCCGCTTGGAGAGCTGCTCGGTAGTTTCCAATACCTCCAAGGTAAAACATGACCGCATTCTTCTTGCCAGGAATATTGGCGCCAAAGATCCACGACTCTGCGCGCGGGAAGAGTGTCATGTTGGCAATGTTCCGACACATCTCCACCCATTCATCTTCGGCGGCCTGTGTAGGCTCGATAGTGGATAGGCCTTCGGATTCCATGGTTTGAATCGTATCAGAGATCCATTCAACCTGACTTTCAATACTCGGCGGAAGATTTGTAAACGGACCGTTTGGACCGAGGATCATGAACATGTTCGGAAAATCGGATTCCATCATTCCAAGATACCCCAGCGGACCATCGGCCCACTTGTCTCGAATGGTGACCCCGCCGCGCCCCCGAATATCGATTTTTGTATAATTCCCGTCGACGGCATCAAACCCTGTTGCGAAAATCACAGCGTCGAGTTCGTGCTCGACTCCACTCGCCAGGCGAATCCCCTTCGCCGTAAATTCTGCGATTGGATCCTCCTTGACGTCCTGCAGCAAGACGTTCTTCCGATTGTAAACACCGTAGTAGTCCGTGGCGCACAGAGGGCGTTTCGCGTAGATATCGGTAGGTGTCAGTTTCCGGGCAATATCCGGATCCTTCACAATCTTGGCAATCTTCCGCTTGATAAAGCTTGCCGCGGAAGCGTTGACTTCCTCGCTGGTCGCGACGTCGCTGAAGGTTTCGAACATGAAGCGGAAACCACCCCCGCGCTGCCACGCTTCATCGAAGACGCGTTCGCGCTCGGCTTCGGACAAACCCTGTCCGGGAACCGTGCTTTCAGCGAAGCCGAAGGCGACCTGCGAACCCTTGATCTGCTTCCAGATCGCGTCGTAATTTGCCTTGTAGGCATCGATCGTTTCTGTGTCTTCCGGCCAGTTTCCGATCGGAACCACGTATTGAGCCGACCTTTGGAACACGGTGAGATGCTCGACGACTGGCGCCAGTGCGATGATCACCTGAATCCCGGTGGACCCGGTGCCAACGATGCCGACACGCTTCCCGGAGAAATCAATTCCTTCCGGCCACGCGCCAGTGTGGTAAACCTCGCCCCGGTAGTCGTCGAAGCCCTGAAACTGGGGCTTGTTGATGGCGGAAAGAAGCCCCAGTCCGGTGATCAGATACTTGGCCGATGCGGTCTCGCCCTTGTCCGTCACGACGTGCCACAACCCGGTGTTCTCGTCGAAGCTGGTGGACACGATCTTCGTGTTGAATTGATAGCTTTTGCGCAGGTCAAATCGATCGGCTACGCTCTTGAGGTAGTCGAGGATTTCCGGCTGGGTGAGATACCGTGACTGCCAGGTGCCCTGTTGAAGCAGTTCCGTGTCGAACGAAAAGCGGTAGCAAAAGCTCTCCGTATCGGACAGTGCTCCAGGATAACGATTCCAGTACCAGGTTCCGCCGACATCGCTCGCGTTGTCATAGGCCTGCACGTGAAGCCCCTGTTCATTGCGTAGCTTGTGGACCGAATAAAGACCGCCGAAGCCCCCCCCGATCACGATTGCGTCGAAATCCGCACCCGGGGTTTTCGTTTCGGTTACATTCCTGATCATCTTTTTCCTCCAGAGCGGGAGTCCCGCGCAAACGTCATTTCAGAAGATTGACTCCGGCACCTGTCAGAGCGAGCGATACCAATCGGCAATCTTGAGCAGTTCGCCGTCGGCTTCGGCGGCACGACCAGCGAGTGCTGGAAAAACGTGCTGCATAGCGGGAACAACCGACAGCGTGACCGCGACACCTTCATTTCTTGCTTTGTCGCACAACGATTTGGCGTCGCTAAGCAATGTTTCGGCCCCTCCGGCGTTGACGTACAGCGGCGGGAAACCCTGAAAGTTGTTCTCCAGAGGATTAGCCAGCGGATCCAGCGGACTGGTTCCACCGCCAAGAAACATCGAGATCATGCCTTCGAGTATCGGCCTGCCAACGAGAGCGTCCGTTGCGGCGTTGGCTTCCAATGTCTCTCCGCGCAGCGCCATGTCCAGCCACGGTGAAAATGCTATCACGCTGCCCGGAAGTTGCTCGCCGAGGTCTCGAAGTTTCAGAACAGTAGAAATGGCCAGGTTTCCACCTGCACTGTCGCCCGCGTTCGTTATGTGTTCGGCTATTACACCCTTGCCAAGCAATCCTCGGTATGCGGCAACTGCATCTTCGAGCTGGGCAGGAAATGGGAATTCCGGCGATCGCCGATAGTCGAGAATGAAGGCCGATACCCCCAGAGCCTTCGCAAGGTGTCCGGCAAGCTTGCGATGGCTGTCTGCCGATCCGACTGCGAAACCTCCGCCATGGGTGTAAAGAATCACGCGCGAGAGATTTGCATCTCGGGGGAACGCCCAGATCCCCGGAACACCGCCCATGTCGTCAGACTTATAGCTTACGCCCTCTGGTTCGAGCGCGGGTTTCCCCCACTCGTCGAACATACTGCGCAAACCTTCGATCGACATTCCGGGATCGGCCACCATGCGGCTGCTCCAATCCTGGTACAGCTCGCGCAGGAAATCTGCCTCCCGACTTTCTGCCATTTGCCTCTCCATCCGATTTCTTATGAACGCCACAATACGGCACTCTCCGACGCGAAAGCCGGGAAGTGTGCGACGAAATCAGGAACAG
>Ga0247718_1000470_pt1 | contig 11383 bp, 17 predicted proteins | sample 21E_DmetaG_FD_189045 | JGI IMG/M metagenome (GOLD analysis project Ga0247718, IMG submission 189045) | Soil microbial communities from hillslope of Landscape Evolution Observatory, University of Arizona, Oracle, AZ, United States - 2-1-E_D | ecosystem: Engineered > Artificial ecosystem >...
ACTCGAAGAGGCGGTGGAAAACCGCCGGCTCCGAGAATATTGCGGCGATGTGCGCGAGTCGGTCTAGTCCTGCCATGTCGGCCTCCGGTTGAAACATTGGTGCTGTAGCGCACGTGCTCAGCATTTTACCGCGAAATCGCACAAAGTCAATGTGCCCCCACCAGGAATCGAACCTAGATCAAGAGCTTAGAAGTCTCCTGCTTTATCCATTAAGCTATAGGGGCATTGCTAGCTTAGCCCGTGTTAGAGCCCTGGGTCAACGAACCGGTACTCGCTTCTGTAGCGTTCCTCTTCCCGTTCGCGATTCTCAAAAAGGACCGTTGTGTCTTCAAGCATGTAGGGTGAGATCTCAGGAGTTGTCGTTGCGGTCTCCCCCACTACGCGCTTGGTTGAGCCGTGCATGAAGATCCAAACATTCCAGATGCCGCTCATGAGGAGGAGCACGAGCGCTACCGTTAGAAGCGTTGCCCAGTCCTGCTGCGGATGGATGCGCTTGCCGTAACGGAAGCGTTCGAGAATGCGGAGCTGCTTTTTGAAGTCAGGAGTTTGCATAGAGTTAATTCGGATTCTGCACGCCGATCGCAAATGTTGCCGATGCGGTCCATATATCCGAGTCTGGACGCGCATCAAGCGATATGTCGGTAAGTGCGCTATCAAACGGACCGAACTCAATCGCGCCAACCGTGCGCATGACAGAATCAAATGATCCGGAGATGCGCAGCGCAAGTGTCATGTTTCCGCGCGATTCGGTTGCGGTCTCTGCCTGCACATGCACCACCTCAACGTCAGCGCCCAGTGCGCGACCCGTAGCGCCAATGCGCTCGAGGAAGAGCACTACTTCATTAGTATTGATGAAGTAGTTGCGCAATCGTGCTTCATTGGTTGCAAGTGACGCAAGCGCCGTGCGCGCTTCTGCTACGCGCCCTGATTCATTTGCGCGCGCCTGTATCTCGCTCTCGAGTCCGGAGACCTCCTTGCCAAGACCGTCGACCGTAAGAAACCACAGCGTGTATGCAACAAGCGCTACCACGAGTATGCCCGCCGCTATAGAAAGATGGATGAGAGATTTCTTTTTCATGGCGTTAGTGATCCGGTGATCGTGATCGTGAACGGCAGTTCAGTCTCTTTCGCGTACGTGCTGATCGGCAAATCAACTTTAGATACGAACGGTAGCGAACTGAGCGCAAGATTGTACTCGCGTAGCGCCGTGCGAGTTTCTGCAACACCGGAAAGCATCACGCGAGCCTCTGCATCTCCCTGCCCCGGCGCAAACGAGAAGTTAGTTAGTACTATGCCGGAGCGCGGCACCTCAAGGAGCGCACGCATGAGCGTGCTGAATGCAGGATAGCTTGCCAGCCGGTTCAGATGATTCCGATCATCCTCAAGACTCTTCAGCCGCGCGCCCACCTCTTGCTCCTCTGCGCTGGTGAGCGATCCCTCAAGGAGCGCAAGCTGTGTGCGCTTGGCTGCAACCTGTTCCTTAAAATAGATATAGGACGGCGCAAGCAGGACGGCATGTATACCGATCAGCACAGTGAGCATGACGAGCGCGACGGTCGCAAGACGCCTGAAATACTCCTGCCTAAAAGCGCGGCTCCGTTCGGTAGGGACGAGATTGGTTAGTTCACGGTACATATTCTCGTAGAGCAAGGCCGATCGCAGTGCCGTATGCAAGCGATTCCTGATAATCAACCGGCGGGAGCCACTCGGTCTTTGGCGCAAGGTTGGTGAACACATCACCCAGCTCAACCGGGAGCTTCAATGCTGCCTCAAGATATTCTGGAAGGCCGCGTACGGTTGCATTACCTCCCACCAGAATAATGCGGGTTACCGGCGCATGCATGCTCACCTGAGACTCGCGGTTCTGCCAGTACTCAAGCCGGCGCGCGATCTCTTCGCGCACCGCAGACACGGTCGAGAGCATGGCCTCGACATACTCATTATTCCCTTCTCCTGCGATAATGCCGCGCTCTGCTTTCACACGCTTTGCTTCTTCTTCTGTGACGCCAAAATGTTTCTGGACCGCAAGCGTGAGTGCATGGCCGCCGATATCAAGCGTTGTCGTGAAGCGCGGCATGCGGCTTCCCACAACCATGAGCTTCGTGGACGAACGGCCGATGTCGATAATGAGCACGGTCTCAGAATCACCGTGCGGCAGAAGCGCGCGAGCAAGTGCGAACGTTTCTGCTTCCATGCCGCGTGTGGTAATACCGGCCGTGTCCATGAGCGCAAGGTGTTCCTCCACCACGCGTCGTGCGTACCCAGCACCTACGACATGGGTCAGATCTCCGTTTTCAACAAGCGGGGCAATATCAAATACCACCTCCTGCGGCGGCAGCGGCACGTACTCATCTATCTTCTGCTCGGTCGCAACGCGCAATTCTTGAATCGTCTTACCTGGCACGTCTGCCTCAAAGAGGTAGCCGCGAGATTCGGAGAGGGCGATATTGGCGTACTGGAAGTGATATTTCTTTGCGAGCTTTTCGAGTGTCTCAATAACTAGTTTTGTGTCTGTTATCTCGCCATTCACGATAATTCCCTGCTCGAGGCGTTCTTCGGCAAACTCAGAAAGCTCAAGGCCATGTACGCGCTCAGTGAGGAGCGCGATCTTAATACCGCTCGTTGAAATGTCGATACCCGCAGTTGGCATAGCCATGTAGCGCGGCGGCGGCATCTCAACACGTAAGAGGTGCAAAAGATCAATACGCGACATTATGTAAGAGTATACCCTCTCTTTGGAGGATGAAGTGCACTAATTCGCTTTTGTACCTGGCGGTACTGGTCGATCCGGCGTAAGAAATGCGAATGACTCTCCTTCGCCAACTGCAAACAGCATACCGTTTGACTCAAGGCCGCGCAGCGTACGGGGCTCGAGGTTGGTCGCAAATGCAAACTGGCGTCCCACAAGAGACTGCGCGTCTTCAACATACGCGCGGATGCCTGAAACAATCTGACGCGGATTTTCCTCGCCGAAATCCACCACGAGTCGGAGGAGCTTCTCAGTATCAGGCACCGGCTCTGCAGAGAGGACGGTTCCGATGCGCACTTCTATTTTCTTAAATTCATCAATGCTGACCATGGCGAGAGAGATAGCTAGTAAGAATGAGTGCAGCCGCTGACGAATCCACAACGCCGTGCGTGCGGATGCCTTCGAAATCGCGGCGCGCTTCCTGGGTAGTGAGCATCTCAGGCTCTAGAATAACTGCAATGCCCGTGCGCTCTGTGAGTGCTTCAGCAAACGTACGCGCTTCTTTCGCTACAGGATTCTCTTCCCCGCTAAAGTTCCGGGATTCGCCCATAACGATGCCTGCGACACGCTCGCGCTCGATGAGCGCCGCTACGTCTTCAAGCAGGCGTGCGTCGTTTGGAAGAACCGCATGCGGGAAGCCCATCACGCCAGCCTCGTCCGAGAGCGCTAGGCCTACCCGCTTAGTTCCATAATCTATGCCGAGATACCGCATATGCGCATACTACCAGAAATGCTCACTATTCCTTCAAAAACGCGCATGCTAGTATGCGGGAACTATGCCTCCACACACTATTCCCACAGATCCGTTCTTCGGCCCGCTTGGTATTAACGCAATGGCAGCCACGTTCGGCATTAGTCCGCTCGTATTTGGTCTCATTTTTGCTGTGGTCGCCCTCTGGTCAGTCGTACTTAAGGGTATTGGCCTTTGGTTTGCTGCGCGCAACGACCAGAAACCCTGGTTCATTGTTATCCTCCTGCTTAACACGTTCGGCATCCTTGAGATCGTATATCTCCTCTTCTTTCGCAAAGACAAACAGGTCTCAGTAGCCAAGGAGGAAAAGGTGGCAGAAACAGAAAAAGTCGTGTAACTTCTTGAGGTACACCCTTGGAGGGGTGGCAGAGTGGTCGATTGCACCTGTCTTGAAAACAGGAGTCTCGGAAACGGGACCGTGGGTTCGAATCCCACCCCCTCCGCTACGTAGTGCTATCGAGGCGAAGCCTCGTATAGCTGGCCAGAGTAACTACCACACCAAGGCTGATTATTGAAATAGAATCGCCACAGCTTTACCGCACACCGCTGCGGGTTGCTCGTGCTCTCAAGCTGCGCCGTGAGATCGTACTGTGCAGGATAAGTCGTGCGTCCTACGTTTCCATAGGCATACGAAAAGCAATTGTTATTCCACGGCGCGCAAGCCGTGTTGATCGGATCAACAGGAAGTTGTGGAAGGTACGGCTGAAGCTCAGCAGCAAGCGCTGCCCAGGAAGAAGCACTATAACTGTTGCGGTACCCATTGCAGTCCCATCCTGATGGCGCACAGTCTGTGGGCGGATAGTACCCCTTGTCGTCGTAGTAGAGCTCAAGCGCAAGCCGGATCTGATTCAGATCAGCAATGCGTCTTGTGTCGCGCGCCTTCATGCGCGCGCTGTTAAGGCTCACCAGCACAACGCTTGAGAGAATGCCGATGATCGCAATAACGACCAGGAGCTCAATGAGTGTGAAGCCGCGTGTGCTGGTTGGAAACATACCTAACGAGTCATGGCGCCTGGACTAGCAACATCAATAATCTGACTTGGTGGAGGCGGCTGCGGCGTGCGCAGCGCGCTCACCACTAAAATGAGCGAGACGAGAATGCCGATTCCGGCAATGACTAGAAGCGTTAGCTGCGCTTGCTTCTCTGTTTTTATAGATCCGCCAGACGCTGCAATGACCCATTTAGTAATAGATGATTGCTGCCCGGCAACGGCAGGCGCAGCAGCCAGATGTTCCTCCTCAAAGCTGACGCCTCCTGTTGGTATGGTGTCATTCATATAACTGAGTATACCAATGCCCTTCTGGCGCTTAAGGATACCTGGGTATTGCCCTGCTGGTATGATTGCCGTATGAGAAAGGGCTTTGACTACACGGGCGTAACTATCGTGTATTTCTGCCACGATGGAAACGGCAACTTTGTTATGGCAAAGCGAAGTGCAAACTGCCGCGATGAGCACGGCACCTGGGACCCGGGCGGTGGCGGCCTTGAATTTGGAGACACTGTTGAAAGGACGCTGCGCAAAGAGATCAGGGAAGAGTACTCCACAGATGTTCTTGACTATGAGTTCCTCGGCTTCAGGGATGCACACCGCGAGCACAACGGCGAGAAGACGCACTGGATCGCGCTCGATTTCAAGGTGCTTGTTGATCGAGACAAAGTCAGAAATGGCGAGCCGCACAAGTTTGATGAGGTTGCATGGTTCACGCTCGACGCTCTCCCCTCCCCACTTCACTCTCTAATGCCCTATTTCATAGAAAAGTACCGAGATTCGCTTAGCTAGTGGTGCTATCATTCCTGTATGGCCCGTCCGATCTTTGAGTGGCAAGGAAAAGAATACGCGTTTGAGGAGAAGAGCGCTGACTGGTATTGGGCGCTTGGCATCATTGCCATTGCCGGCATCATTGCGTGCGTACTCTTCAACAACATCATTCTCGCGCTGGTGATCGCTGCAGGCGCCGTCTCGATAGCGCTTCACGCCGCTAAACATCCGCGCATTCACCGCTTTGCGATTACGGATGAGGGTATCGCTATCGATACCAACTTCTATCCGTATGAGAACATGCTCCATTTCTCAGTGCTTGAGTACGCTGACCCTTCCCTTCCTCCGTCGCTCTCTATTAAAACCAAGAGCCTGCTTGTACCGCACTTGCTCATCCCTATTGTTGGACACGACCCCCTTCAGGTGTATGAATACGTGCTCAATCACCTCGATGAAGGCCGGCACGACCAGTCAGTCATAGACCACCTCGTCGATATGATGCGCATCTAGCGCTTGCGAAGAGCGGCTAAGAACGGTACAGTCACTCTCGTTACGCTCTCGTCGTTCAATGGATAGGACGCTAGCTTGCGGAGCTGGTAATGTAGGTTCGATTCCTACCGAGAGCACCAAAAGAGGAAAGAGGCAGGTTTCCCTGCCTCCCTCGAAGGAACGTATAGTTGTGAGTTACCCCTCGAACGCGCGCAGTCTGCGGAAGACTTCAAGCTCGAGACGTGCGCCATTAAGCGCGCGATGCGGGACAGGTTCAGGTTCGAGACCGAAGAATTCCGCAACCGTATCGAGTTTGAACTTCTTCTGGAACGCAACGTTGCGCAGAATCTCGAGCGCAAGCGACGCGATATCCGTCTCGTGATAGTCAAGCGGAAGCGGAATCCCCATGTCCCGTTCAAGGGCGCGCAGAAAGCGCCGATCGAAGGGAGAGTTCCAGCCGCCGAACCGGGCTTTGCTGATGAACTCATCGTAGCGGATCAAGGCGGCCCGTTTGGAGAGCGCGTCCTTCCACTCCTCCTCGTTGTACCCGTTGATCCGAAGCGCTTCAGGCGACGCCAGCTCGATGCGCTCGGGTTTCACCTTGAAGGTGTCCTCCCGGATCACGCCGAGCGTGTGGTAGTCGACGACTATCACACCAACTTCGATGATCTCGTGAGTACGCTCATCGAGACCCGTTGTCTCGACATCGGTGATGGCGAGCTCTTCTACTCCAAGCATGGTCATTGAACTTCTCCTCAGGTTCAGGCCAGTCCTTGTAGTACCAGAAAACGAGACGCATGGCCAGGCTAGGTGCCTCATGCTTGAATACATCCACCCTCTCGTCGTTCAATGGATAGGACATCTCCCTCCGAAGGAGGAAATGCAGGTTCGATTCCTGCCGAGAGGACTACAAAGAAGAAAGGCCTGGGAATTCCCAGGCCTTTCTTCTTTGTGAAACCTTACGCTTTCGCTTCTGCGCGGCGTATTGAAGCCACGAGGCGCGCCTTCTTGCGGGACGCGGTGTTCTTCTTGATGATGCCGCGCTTTGCCGCCTTATCGATAGCCTGGTAGGCCTCGGAGAGGGACTTGCCCGATGCCTCCTTGGTCTCGCCTAGAGTTACGAGCTTCTTCACGGCCTTGGTGGTCGTGGTAAGCACGCGCTTGCGGCGCACGTTGAAGACGCGCTTCTTGAGAGATGCGCGGAGGGCCTTCTTCGCTGATTTAGTGATAGCCATGCGACGAATCCTACGCTACTAGGCCGTCTCGCGCAAGCGCAGGGCTTAGATGGTACGATGATTCCAATGATTAGGCAGATTGAGGGCACCGTGCTCGCCGTAGAAGGAGGGACCGTCATTGTGAACGTCTCCGGCTGGGGCATTGCCGTACGCGTCGCCTCAACCGATGGGTTTGTACCCGGACAGACGGTGACCATGAAAACCCATATGGCGGTCAAGCAGGACGGGATCGAGCTCTATGGCTTCACTGACCCCCAGGACCTCGCCTTTTTCGAGCTTACCCTGCTTGTTCCGGGCGTTGGACCAAAGACTGCGCTCTCCCTGCTTACCCGCGCGCCACGAGAATCGCTTGAGGTCGCGATCGGCAAGCGCGACATTTCATACCTCACGCGCGTTGTGGGTCTTGGCAAGAAAGCAGCAGAGAAACTTATGGTTGAACTGTCTGAGAAGATTGGCGTGAGCGATGCTGATCATCAGGGAGAAGATGCCGAAGTATTTGAGACCTTGGTTGCGCTCGGCTATACCGATCGTGAAGCGCGCAAAGCGCTTGCTGCCGTTCCGATGCATGTAACCGGCCGCGAAGCACGCCTCAAGGCAGCGCTCTCGCAGACGCCTTAGCTATGAATTTCCTCAAGCGCATTCTGGAAAAGGTGCTCCCCCGGTCTCTCTACCGAGCACTCGTGCGCCCCTACCACCTCCTTATCTCGTTAGGTGCCGCACTACGGTACGGTTTCCCTGCGCGTCATATGACTGTTATTGCAGTGACAGGCACTAAGGGAAAGTCGTCTGTTACCGAAATGCTATACGCGGTCCTTACCCATGCCGGCTACCCCACTGCAGTCGCGGGCACTATTAACTTCGCTATTAAAGACGAGGTGCGCCCTAATCTTTATAAGATGACCATGCCGGGGCGCGGGTTCATCCAGCGCTTTCTTGGTGAGGCGCGTGGTCTGGGTGTTACCCATGCGGTTATCGAAGTAACTTCGGAAGCAACGCTCCAGTACCGGCACCTGTTCCTTTTCCTAAATGCCCTTGTGTTCACCAATCTGCAAAAGGAGCACATCGAGTCGCACGGCTCATTCGCAAAGTACAAGGCGGCAAAGCTTGCGATTGGCGCTGCGCTTGTGCGCTCCCCGAAGCGTCCGCGTGCAATCATTGCCAACAAGGATAACGAACACAGTGATGCGTTCCTTGCACTCTCTGTTGAGGAGCGCCTCCCCTTTTCATATGAAGAAGTGACCGACGTCGTGCTCGGACCGGGCACTGCAGCATTCACTTATAGCGGCGTTCCCTTCACGCTCACGCTTCCAGGAAGTTTCAGCATCATGAACGCACTTGCAGTCATCAAAGCAGCGCATTTTGTGGGCGTACCGCTTCCGGTAATCAGCGAAGCCCTCGCAAAGCTCGAGCGTATTCCAGGACGTACCGAGCGCATTGACGAAGGTCAGGACTTCCAGGCGGTGGTTGATTATGCGCACACGCCTGATTCACTCGAAGCGCTGTACGGTGCGTACCCTGGCCGCAAGATCTGCGTACTTGGAAACACCGGAGGCGGGCGCGATACGTGGAAGCGGCCGGAGATGGGGCGCATTGCAGATCAGATGTGCGATGAAGTGATACTCACGGACGAAGATCCGTACGACGAAGACCCTGAACAGATCGTCCTTCAAATGAAGGGGGGTATGGCGCGCGAGCCAAAGATCATCATGGATCGTCGATGTGCAATCCGCACGGCGCTTTCACTTGCCCGTACTGGAGACTCAGTACTCATTACCGGCAAAGGCACGGATCCCTATATCATGCGCGCAAACGGCGTGCGCGAGCCGTGGAGCGATGCTAGGGTTGTGCGCGAAGAATTGAGAAACCTCGGCAAGTAGTTGCTATCATAGGGGCATGCGCGCAGACATCCTCTTCTTTGTCGGCATATTCGCTTTTCTATTTGTCGCCTGGGTCTCCACGGGCGGACCACAGCGCCCTATTTCATTCTCCGGCCCGTTCATTACGCCTATTACCAATGTGAACCAGGAGCAGCGCGGATACGGCAACTTCTGGGATGTGGGGCGTGGCGAAACTAACTGGTGGACTGGCGATTTCAGCGGCAGTGGCACCTCAAACACACAGTCTGAACTATGGAAGGCGCAGGAGGATCTTGAAGACCTGCAGCGTGATTGGCAGGAATCTCGTCTCTTTGGCACCCCGTCTTCGTACCGCGGCACAGTTTCGCTCGCTAAAAGCGTCGGACCCCTTAAGAGCGTTGATGGCGACGAGGAGTACGTCACGATAAATGTCTCTGGGAGTGCTGACGCACCAGTCTCAATTACAGGATGGAAACTTGTGTCCGTACGCACCAACGCCTACGGCTATATTCCACAGGGTGTCTCTCTCTTTCGCTCAGGGAGCGTCAATACGCCTCAGCCGATCAGCCTTGCTCCGGGCGAACGGGCGATTGTCGTGACCGGCCGCTCCCCTATCGGCGTCTCGTTCAAAGAGAACATGTGCTCGGGATACCTCGAATCTCGCCAGGACTTCCATCCATCGCTTAGTAGCAGCTGCCCGTCGCCGCGAAACGACTTCGATCGCTTTTATGACGGAGCCGCATCTGACTATCAGAAGTGCCGTGATGCCATACATGCTATTCCGCGGTGTGAGACTGCTGACCTGCCGCGCGGCACTTCAAACAGCTGCTGGGCATTTGCGCGCGAGTTCTTTACCTATAACGGCTGCCTTACCTACCACGCAAACGACCGCGGGTTCTGGGGCAAGACCTGGCGCGTCTATCTTGGACACCGCAATGATGACCTGTGGCCTACCGCAAACGACACGCTCAAGCTTCTTGATGCTGAGGGCAAGACGGTAGATATCTTCACGTACTAGAAAAGACGGGTGTGGAATGATACGGTAAGGCGAACCGCCTATAGCTCAGTCGGTAGAGCAGCTCCCTTTTAAGGAGACGGTCCCTGGTTCGAGCCCAGGTAGGCGGACACGATATGGAATCACCTCGCATTGATTGTGCGCTCACACGTGCAGAGGCTTTGAAAGGCAAAGAGGTGCCTGATGACGTGCGCGACTCAATTGAACTAATCGACGTTACTTATATTTCGTTTGATGGAGCGCTCCATCAAGGCCAGATTATTGTTCACAAGGATCTAGTTACTGAGGTTATAGAAATATTTGAGGGGTTACGCGCGCTTCGCTTCCCTATCGAAAAGGTAGTCCCTGTTGTCGCATATGACTGGGACGACAATGCATCCATGGCTGCAAATAACAGCTCAGCATTTAACTACCGCACCGTTGCAGGCACAGACCGACTCTCAAATCACTCCTTCGGTCGTGCGATTGATATCAACCCTGCGTTGAATCCGTATACGCAGATTGATGGTTTAGTTATGCCGCCTGGTGCGGTGTATGACCCTTCACGTCCCGGCACGTTTGTTACTGATAGCGAGGCAGTGCGACTCTTTACTGATCGCGGATGGACTTGGGGCGGTACGTGGATAAACACGAAAGACTGGCAGCACTTTGAGAAGCCCTAGCGTTTCAAGGAGAGTGCAAAGCGCTCGAGCTGCATCTGAAGCGGTAGTTCGCCACGCTTCTCGTCTGAGAGCAGTTCGATAAGCGTGCGCGAGAGTGCTCTCGCTTCCCTATCGCTCCATACACGCGATCCTTTCTGCATAAGATCACGTGCCTTCCAGTGCAGGAGGCCATGAATCATTTCAGGTGCATCTCCTTCTCGGAGAGCTTTTGTTATTTCCTTCCAGAGTTCAGGACCATCCTTTGCTCCGAGTGCATTCACAAGCGCGCTATTGAATCCACGCGCCGCCTTCTTTTCTTTTGCATCTACAACAAATACTTTCTCTGCTACGGCTTCGATCTTCTTTGCGCGTGCAGCAAGCAGCTTCGGCGCAAGAATTGCAACTACATTCTCTGACTCTTTGAGCTTCTTCAGGGATTCAAGTACGATCTCGCTGCTCTCGGCAAGCGCAAAAGGATCATCAAGCAGTACGAGCGACTTCGAGAAGAAGAGTCCCTGTGAGCCGAGCGCGTCATTCAGACGCTCCTTAGAAATATCTTCTGCAGCTAAGCGTATGTATGCAGCATCCGGTGCTTTCTCGCGCGCAGCAGCTACCCACTGAAACGCCTTTTTGCGTGCACCGTTTACATCCGAACCATGGAAGAAGTAGATCATAGCGGCGAGAGTGTCCCCCAGTTAGGTCCTGCTTTTGCCTCAGCGATAATTGGGACGCCATGGGTCTCAGACTGCGGCAACACTGACTCCATGATTCCCTTCACGGTCTTTACGGTTTTGTCTATGCACTCGTCGCGCACTTCGTAGACGAGTTCATCATGCACCTGCAGCAAGAGGCGCGCTTCCTGCTCATCTATCTCTGCATCAATGAGC
>Ga0247718_1000471_pt1 | contig 11359 bp, 8 predicted proteins | sample 21E_DmetaG_FD_189045 | JGI IMG/M metagenome (GOLD analysis project Ga0247718, IMG submission 189045) | Soil microbial communities from hillslope of Landscape Evolution Observatory, University of Arizona, Oracle, AZ, United States - 2-1-E_D | ecosystem: Engineered > Artificial ecosystem > Mesocosm...
ATCCATGACCTGCAGCAGGATCGCAAACAGGTCCGGATGCGCCTTTTCGATCTCGTCGAGCAGCAGCACGGCGTGCGGCGACTTGCGGATCGCGTCGATCAGCAGCCCGCCTTCTTCGTAGCCCACGTAGCCCGGAGGCGCGCCGATCAAACGCGAGACGGCGTGCTTCTCCATGTACTCCGACATGTCAAAGCGCAGGAACTCGACCTTCAACACCTTGGCCAGTTGCTTTGCCAGTTCCGTCTTGCCCACGCCGGTCGGACCCGCAAACAGGAAGTTGCCCATCGGCTTGTCCGGCGCACGCAGTCCCGAGCGCGACAACTTGATCGCCGAGGACACCTCGTCGATCGCGTCATCCTGCCCGAAGATTGCCGACTTCAGTTCGGTCTCGAGATTCTGCAGCGCGACCTTGTCGTCGCTCGACACCGCCTGCACCGGCACGCGCGCGATCTTCGCAACGATGCGCTCAACATCAGAAACCGTGACCGCGAGGTTCCCGGCTCCCGGTTCCCGGTTCCCGGCGGGTTCCAGTTTCTTCGCCGCCCCCGCCTCGTCGATCACGTCGATCGCCTTGTCGGGCTGATGCAGATCTTTCAGGTGCTTCGACGACAGCGTCACCGCCGCTTCGAGCGTCTCGTCCGGATACGTCACGCCGTGATGCGATTCGTACGATTTCTTCAGCCCCTTGAGGATCTCGATCGTCTCGGCATCGGTCGGCTCGAGCACTTCGATCTTCTGGAACCGGCGTGACAGCGCGCGGTCCTTGTCGAACGACTGCTTTACATCCGAGAACGTCGTGGAGCCAATGCAGCGCAGCGCGCCCGACGCCAGCGCCGGTTTGAGCAGGTTGCCGGCGTCCATGGTGCCGCCGGAGGCCGAACCGGCGCCGATCAGCGTGTGGATCTCGTCGATGAAGAGGATCGCCTGCTCGTGCTTGGCCAGCGCGTCCAGCACCTGTTTGACGCGCTCCTCGAAGTCCCCGCGATAGCGCGTGCCCGCGACGAGCGCTCCCATGTCGAGCGAGAACACGCGGACGTTCTTCAGCGCGTCCGGCACGGCGCCGCTATGAATGCGCAGCGCGAGCCCCTCGGCCAGCGCGGTCTTGCCGACGCCGGGCTCTCCCACCAGCAGCGGGTTGTTCTTGCGGCGCCGGCACAGCACGTGCACCATGCGCTCGATCTCGAGCTCGCGCCCGATCAGCGGATCGACGTTGCCGGCCGCCGCCTTGGCAATCAGGTCCGTCGCGTAGGCCTGCAGCGGGTCGGTCGCGGCCACGCCACCTTCGCCGCCGTCGGGGGCAGCGCCCGCGGCAGTCGACTCGGGCGCGCCGTGCGAGATGGCGCGCAGCAACGTCAGGCGATCGACGCCCTGCTTGCGCAGGAAGTACGCGGCGTGACTGTCCTCTTCCTGCAGCAGGAATACCAGCAACGCGCCGCTTTCCACCTGCTGCGCGCTCGAATTCGCGGCATGCACCACCGCGCGCTCGACGACGCGATCGAAGCCGAGCGTGGATTCGGGCTTGACGGCCTTGCGGCCGGGCACCGGCGTGAAGGCGCGATCGAGCACTTCATCGAGATCGGTCTTGAGCGTCGCCAGGTTGACGCGGCACCGGGTCAGGATGTCTTTCGCCTGCGGATCCTCGATCAGCGCGTGGAGCATGTGCTCGAGGCTGACGAGATCGTGGCGGCGATCCGACGCGACGCGGAAGGCGCGGCGAATGCTCTCGAGCGTGTCGGGGGCGAACGGAACCGGCGTGCGGCTCATGCCTGTGATTCCTGGGAGTCGGGTTCGATGGTCACGAGCAGCGGGTACTCATGCTGCTCGGCGAGCTGCTGGGTGGCCTTGACCTTGGTTTCCGCGACGTCGCGCGTAAACAGGCCGGCCACGCCAACGCCCTGCTGGTGAACGTGCATCATGATGGCGAACGCCTCGGCGTGCGGCAGGTGAAAGATCGACTCCAGCACCCAGACCACGAACTCCTGGGTGGTGAAGTCGTCGTTGTGCAGCAGCACCTTCCAGAGACGGGGATGCTCGACCCGCTCAGTGACCTGGGAATCGGGCTCGATCCGATCGCGAACTTTGGGATCCGCCACCTTCTGATCATAAGCCGGGTTCCGGCAGCCGGGAACCGGGAGCCGCGCGCAGGGTCCGCGGCGCATGCGCAGGATTGCCCTCCAGGTCCGCGTCGAACACCCAAACGGGCGGCGGCTCCTTGACCAGGCGATCCACCTCCGCCACAAACTGGCGGCGCGGCATCGGCTCCGCGCCGAGTGACACCAAGTGATCGGTTTCCAGCTGGCAGTCAATCATCGGGAACTGCCAGCGCTCGAGTTGCGCGGCCAGCCGCGCCATCGCGATCTTGGACGCGTCGGTGCGGCGCGTGAACATCGATTCGCCGAAGAACATCCGGCCGATCGCCACGCCGTAGATGCCGCCCGCCAGCTCTCCATCCATCCAGACCTCGATCGAATGCGCCAGTCCGGCGTCATGGAGGGCCTCGTATGCCCGGCGCATTGGCTGGCTCAGCCACGTGCCCGGGTCCCCGTCACGAGGCGCCGCGCAGCCAGCCAGCACCCGGGCGAAGGCTTTGTCGATGGTGACGCTGAAGATGTCTTTCTTGAGCTTCTTGCGGAGCGAATGGGAGAGGTGTATGGCCGCGGGGCGCAACACCGTGCGAGGATCTGGCGACCACCACAGGATCGGATCGCCTTCGTTGAACCAGGGGAAGATACCGCGCTGGTAGGCCTCGGTCAGGCGCCTGATGGACAACGACCCGCCGGCCGCGAGGAGACCGTCAGGGTTGTCGAGCGCCTGCTCTACGGGCGGGAACGGATCCGCCGGGCCAAGAAAAGGGATCATGCTAAGCTGGGCGTTCCCTCAGAGAGACGTGAGAACATGGTCTGGTTTTACGAACGGCAAGGCACGTTCATCCGGTGCGAAACCCGGGATGCGGCAAGCGGCATCGGGTTCGAATTGGTCGTGATCCAGCCTGACGGTTCGGAGCGGGTCGAGCATTTCGACGATTCGTCGACGCTGGCTCGCCGGCAGTCCGAGCTGGAAAATACCTTGACCCACGATGGCTGGACCGGACCTTTCGGACGAACGATCTGAACTGCTATAATCCCTAATTCAGCCCCTGTGGTGAGTGTAGCTCAGTGGTAGAGCTCCGGATTGTGGATCCGGCTGTCGCGGGTTCGATCCCCGTCACTCACCCCAAACCTCTAACTTCAAGATAGTTACCAGTTACCAGTTGCCAGTTACCAGCCTCGACGCGTACGTGGCAGCGCTCGAACAGCGGCACCTGGCGGATCTCACCTTCAGGGAAGTGACGCGCGCACTGCGCGCGCTTTCATCGGCGTACGTCGAACGCCGCGAATCGGCGCTGGCCGATCACAAGGCGCTCGACGGCGCCGGCAAGCGCGCCGCGTTCGCGCTCTATTACGGCCCGCTCCACTTCCTGCTCGTTCAGCACATCATCCGCGAGATCGGCGCGCAGCTATCTCCTGGCATCGTCGTGGATCTGGGCTGCGGCACCGGGGTCGCCGGAGCCGCGGTTGCCACGTCCGTGACGCCGCACCTCGAAGTGACGGGCTTCGACACGCATCCGTGGACCCTTGAAGAGGCGCGCTTCACGTACAAATCATTCGGCTTGCGTCACGACGTGCGGCGCGCCCACGCCGGCACGGTGCGCTTCCCCAAGGGCACATCCCTCGTGGTGGCTGCGTTTGTCGTGAACGAACTGAAAGAGAAAGATCGCAGCGCCCTGCTCGGGCAACTCACGCAACTGCACAAGACCAGTAACCGGGAACCGGGGTCCGGGCACCCTCACTTCCTCATCATTGAGCCCATCTCTCAACGCATTTCCCCGTGGTGGAACGAGTGGGCGGAAGTGTTCACGAAACTTGGCGGACGCAACGACATGTGGAAGGCGCGCATCGACACGCCGATCCTCGTGAAGCGGCTGGCGGCATCCTCCGGCCTGCGGCCGGAGATGCTCACCGCCCGGAGCCTCTTTCTCTAGGAGTTCGTCGTCGCCGGAGGCGCCGCGACCGGCGTCGGCTCCGCCTGGACGCCTGGATTAGGCGTTGACGGCAGGGCGAGCTCGCCCTTCGCGTGCAGCTCGACGGCGGCTTTCACCACGACCGGATCAAAGGCCTGCCCTTCGAGATCGCGGACCATCTGCAGCGCTTCTTCGAGCGGCAGTCCCTTGCGGTACGAACGATCGGATGTGAGCGCGTCCAGGAAGTCGGCGACGCCGAGGACGCGGCCCAGCAACGGAATCTCCTCGCCGCGCAATCCTTCCGGATATCCCTTCCCGTCCCATCGCTCGTGGTGATACTTCACTCCAGGCAGCAGGCTGATGACCTTCTGGCTCTGGATGTTCGAGAGGATGCGCGCGCCGTGAATGGGGTGCAGCCGCATCTCCTTGAACTCCTCGTCGGTAAGCTTTCCAGGCTTGTTGAGGATCGCGTCCGGCACGCCGATCTTGCCGACGTCGTGCAGCAATCCTGACAACTCCACCACCGCGCGGCTGTCGGCGTCGAAGCCGAGGTGCTGCGCCAGGCGCACGCCAAACGCCGCGACCCGTTCCGAGTGCTTGTGGGTGTAGCCGTCCTTGGCGTCGATGATCGACGCGATCGCCTTCATGACGTCGAGGAACAGCCGCTCGACCTCCGCCATCAACCGCGCGCGATGCAGCGCGATGCCGGCTTGGTTCCCGACCGCGGCGAGCAGTTCCAGCTCGGCTTCGCTGAACTCGCGCGCCTGCTGGCTGTCCACGTACAGCACGCCGAGGATCTCGTCGGTGGTGCGCATCGGCGCGCACATCACCGAGCGAATCTTCTGCCGGACAATGCTTTCCCCGCCGACGTACCGATCGTCAGCCATCGCGTCGTCGGTGAACGCCGAAATGCCCTTCTCGAGGACGTCGTTCACCACCGAGCGGGAGACCGTGACCGCGCCGGCCGGCTTGCCGTCGCGGGTGCGCAACGCCACCAGGTCGACGCTGCCCGTCTCCTTGTTGCGCATCAGGATCGCCGCGCGGTCGCCGCTGGCGACCTCGAGGATCGCCGACAGGATCGAATCGAACAGCGCCTCGACGCTCGACGCGCGCGACAGGATGTCCGACACCTTGTGCAAAGTGGTCAGGTACTTCTGCGCCGACTCGAGGAGGTGCGCTTCGTCCTTGCGCTTGTAGACCTGCGAGAGGAATTCGAGCTTGGTGGGATCGACGGCCCGCTGCACCAGCGTGCCGCTGGCGGTTTCGACGATGCTGAGCGAGGTCGTGCTGGCGGCGGCGCGGTCTGCGCGCTCGCATCCAGCAGTTCGATCACCGTGGACCCGATGCGCAGCTTGTCGCCCCGCGCGAGATCAACGGTGGTGATGCGCTTCTCGTTGACGAAGGTGCCGTTGGCCGACTGCAGGTCGGTGACCACGCAGACGTCTTCGCGCGCGGTGATGGTGCAGTGGCGGCGCGACGCGGCTTCGTCATCCACCACCACGTCGCACCCCTTGAGCCGGCCGAGCGTAATGGCTTGACCGGATTTGAGCGCCACGTTCCGGCCCGCTTCCTTCCCGGACCGGATGACGAACTCGAATCGCATGGCCAGATAATACTAAAGTGCAAGGTGCTCGGGTGCTTAGGGGCTTGGGCGCGGAGGTGCGAGTGGCAGATAGCCTGGTTGAGAAACGCTTGCGTTACATAGAGCGTCAGCGACAGCTTCATAAGGATCAGGTCAACGTCGCATTCGAGGGCCGCGCCCCGGAGGGCACCGGCCCGACCAATCGCCACGGCATGCCCAAGCTGCCGGTCGGTCAGCGCGCGGTTCCTAACTGGCCCGTGCTTGATCTGGGCGACTCGCCCACGGTGTCGCTCGACGACTGGCGTCTCGAGGTGACCGGTCACTGCGAAAACCCGTTCTCCGTGTCCTGGCAGCAGTTCCTCGAACTGCCGCAGGCCGAGGACGTCAGCGACTTCCACTGCGTGACGACGTGGAGCCGCATGGACAACAACTGGAAGGGCGTCCGCTTTCGCACCATCGCCGAGCTGGCCGTACCGTCGCCTGACGTCACTCACGTGCTGTGCACCGGCTACGACCACATGCCCGGCACGCGCATTCCGTACACGACCAACCTGCCGCTCGCGCGCGCGGTTGAGGACGACGTGCTGCTCGTGCATACATGGGAAGGCGCGCCGCTGCCGCAGGAGCACGGCGGACCATGCCGGATGATCACGCCAAAGCTGTATGCGTGGAAGGGCACCAAGTGGATTCGGAAGATCGAATTCCTCGCCGGCAACAAGCCCGGGTTCTGGGAAGAGCGGGGATACTCGGACACCGCCGAGCCGTGGTTCGATGACAGGTACTCAGAATAGCCGTGTTTAGCGCAAAGGACCTGCGGCCCATGCTGGCGACGCTGCCTTCGTCTCCGCCAAGCCTGAAGGATCCGGCGTACGTTTACGAGCCAAAGGTCGACGGCATTCGCGCGATCGTGGAGGTCCTGCCTGGGGTTCCTCCGGCCGTGCGTTTCTGGTCGCGCAACGGCAACGAGAAGACCGCGCAGTTTCCAGACATTGTCGACGCCATCGCCTCGTGGCTGAAGAAGATCAACGCGCCGATCGTGCTCGACGGAGAGATCGTCGCCCTCGACGAGGAGATGCGGCCGGCGAGCTTTCAGCGGCTCCAGCATCGCATTCACGTCACGGTCCCCGGCTTCAATTCGAAGAAACCGATCCTGCCACCGCAGGAGCAGCCGGCGGCGTTCATCGCATTCGATCTGCTGCGCGACGGCGAGCAGGACCTGCGCAGCATGACGCTGGTTGAGCGGCGCCAACGTCTCGAAGCGTTGTTCAAGACGCATGCGGCGCCCGGCTCTGACCTGGTCCGGATGACCCCGCAATCTGTCGGCAACGGCGAAGCGCTGATGCAGCAGGCCCACGAAGAGCAATGGGAAGGCTTGATGGTCAAGCTCGCCCGCTCGCCGTATCGAACGGCGAAGCGCAGCCCCGAATGGGTCAAGTACAAGCTCAACAAGCAGGATGAGTTCGTGGTTGTGGGCTGGACATCGCCGGGCGGCACGCGCACGCACTTCGGATCGCTGATCCTCGGCGCAGCGCATGAGGGCGGCAGCGCGGGTGGACTTCGCTACGCCGGCGAAGTCGGCACGGGCTTCAACGCCGCCGAACTCGAGCGCGTCATGAAGCTGCTACGCAAGATCGAGACGCCCACCTGCCCTCTTGATCCCAAACCAAAGCTCTTGTCGGCCAAGGGCACGCCGCACTGGGTGCGGCCCCTGCTCGTCGCGCAGGTCCGCTATACCGAGATTACTGACGACGGCCGCCTGCGCCACCCCGCATATCTCGGTCTTCGGGACGACAAGCTCGCGAAGGAAGTGACGAGTCCCAGGCCCCAGGCCCCTAGCCCGACGCCCTCGTTCGACAATTCCATCCCGACGTCGAAAGAGATCGACGCGATCGTCGATCAGCTGAACGAGTTCGAGCGCGCGCGCAAGAACGGCAAGCTGAAGCTGCCCAACGGCGACACGCTCGACATTACCAATCCGCACAAGCTGTTCTGGCCGGCGATCAGGAAGACCAAGGGCGACCTGCTTCGCTATTACGCGAAGATCTCGCCGTTCATCCTGCCGGTCATCGACAACCGGCCGCTGGTGATGAAGCGTCTACCGAATGGCGTCGATGGGCCGTCGTTTTATCAGCACCGCGGACCCGAGCAGCCGCCGCCCGGCGTGCGCGTGGCGACGCTCGACAATGACGACGTGCCGAACCGGTTGATTGGCGGCTCGCTGAAGACGCTCCTCTATATGGCGCAGCTCGCCTCGATCTCGATGGACCCATGGTTTTCAATCATGGACGACCTCGACTCCGCCGACCAGGTCGCGATCGATCTCGACCCGCAGCCGGGCGCGACTTTCGATCGGATCCTCGACTGCGCCGAGTGGGTCGAGGAGGAGCTCGATCGCGTGAAGGTCCAGGGCTTCCCGAAAACATCCGGCTCCGAAGGTCTCCACGTCTACATCCCGCTGCCCAAGGGCACGCCGTACGAAGCCGGCATGTTGTTCTGCCAGATCATCGCGACGCTGATCGCGGCGAAGCATCCGAAGGTCGCGACCGTCGAGCGCATGGTGCGGCGGCGGAAGGACGGCACCATCTACGTTGACTACCTGCAGAACATCCAGGGCAAGACGCTGGCGTGCGCCTACAGCGCGCGCGGCAGCAGCTTCGCCGGCGTCTCGACGCCGCTGACGTGGAAGGAAGTGCGGCAGCGGCCGAAGCCGCAGGACTTCACGATCGACACTATCCATGCGCGGCTCAAGAAGACCGGCGACCTGTGGGCGAAGATGCGCAAACACAAGGGCACGGACCTCCTCGCCGCTATCGAGAAGCTGCAGAAGTGAGGGGGATCAGGGATCAGGGATCAGGGATCAGGGATCAGGGAGTGGACCGGTGTAGTTCCTGCGCCGTTGGCAATCGCTAGCCGCCGCAATTTCTGCTGACATCGCACGCTTGCCTGGCAAATTCGCTCGCAATTCCGCCCGGCGTGATTCCTGCTCCTCTGGCGGGGATGGCCGTCACCTCCTACAAAGTTCTAATCGTTTGGCAAAAGTCGATGGCGCTCAGCCGCGATGTCGAGGAACTTGCCTCACGGCTGCCGCCGCACCATAGGTTTGCGCTCGCATTGCAGCTTCGACGCTCCTCAAGTTCAATCTCGTTCAACATCGCGGAAGGTCAGCAACGAACAACGCGTGCCTACATTCAACACTTGATCGTCGCACTAGGGTCGGAGGCGGAGCTGCAATCGCAGCTCAGGCTCATCGCCAATTCACGACTGGCGTCGCCGTCAGAGGTGGATCCTCTGCTCGACCGCGCGAGCGAGATTGGCCGAATGCTACGCGGTCTCGTCCGCAGCCTGCGCGAGCACCTACGTCGCGACGCCGGTCCGTGACAGGGCTGCGCGGTACTCGTCTGGAGTATTGCAGTTCTTAAAGGTGTTCAGGCTTGGATCGACGTCGTGAAATACCGTTGCGTCAACACGTTGTGTGTCAACACGCTCGAAGAGCTGCATAACGCGTCGCTCCCCGGAGTCGAGCATCGACTTGGCAATTGGCGCCACGCGCGAACGGTAGACACCGCACAGCGCGCTCGCTCGCCCGTCAACCACGGCAACGCAACAGTCGGCGACGCCGATCATCGTCGCCAGCCTTTGCAAAACAGCGGGATTGATCAGCGGCATATCGCAGGCAACGACCAGATTGAGCTCGGTCTTGCTGGCACTCAATCCAGCCACTATCCCCGCAAGCGGCCCCTGATCCTCGACCGCGTCGAGGACCGTGACGGCCGCCTGGTCTCGACGGCCGACGACGATCGTGTGCTCTGTGATGGTGCTGAGAATTCGAATGATGCGGTCGAGCATGCTCTCGCCGCCGAAGGGCAGCGAACCTTTGTCAGTACCCATTCGCCTTGAGCGCCCGCCGCAGAGGACAATTCCGGTGAGCATCGGAGCGACTAAAGGGGGATCAGGGGTCCCCGACCCCCGATCCACGATCCCTGATCCCTGATCCCTAGAAGGTGATCCTCAGCTCCCCAATTACCTGGCGCTTGAGGATGTCACCGAAGATGTGCGACTGGATGTCGTCATCCAGCAGGTTGATGACCTTCACGGTCGCGGTCGCCTTCTGGTTGAACAGCTTCACGCCGAACGCGCCGTTGACCTGCGTGTAGGACTTGGTCGTGCCGGCGAAGCGGGCATCGAGCACGTCCTGGTAGAACGCATCGTCCACGTAGCTCAACGACAGGTTGCCGAGGAAGCGCTCCTGGTTGAAGTTGAAACCGGCGTTGACGCGGTGCGTCGGTGGCAGGTTGATCTCCGACAGGGCGAAGTCCGGCTCCGGCTCGGCCTGGAATGAGTAGTTGGCAAACACGTTCAGTGCCTGCGAGACGGCGCCGTCCACGCCCAGTTCGAACCCCTTGTTCTTGTTGGTGCCGAGGTTGCGATAGCTGAACTCCGACGGCAGGCCGCCGGTGGTGCACGGCGCGACCGGCGACGAGCACGCCGGCGGCAGCACCTCGAGGATGCCGAGCACCTGCTGCGCCGGCAGAATCGGCGTGCCGGTCGGCGAGAACGTGGCCAGCCAGTTCGACGGCGGCGACAAGGCGCGGTAGCGGCCGACCTGCGTGAAGAAGATCTCGTCCTTGTTGGTGGTGAAGTAGACGGCCGCCGACACCGTCGCGCGGTTCTTGATGACGCCGGTGTAGCCAACCTCGAACGATTCGATCGATTCCTCGGTCAACTCTTCGCTACCGACGGCGCGGACCGGGAAACCATAGTTGCGCCCGGGCAGCGCCGCGAACGCCGGATTGATCTGCGCCAGGTCGAGTTGGTTGATGATCGTGGTCTCGAGGTAGTTGTTGATCAGCGACGGCGAGCGGAACGCCTTGTTGTACGACAGCCGCACCGCGTGATCCGCCAGCGGCTTGATGATGACGGCGACGCGCGGCGAGAACATCGGGTCCTCGATGTTGTCGAACTTGTCGAGGCGGGCGCCGAGGTTGACGCGCAGGTACTGGTTCAGGAAGATCTCGTCCTGCACGTAGAAGCCGAGCTCGGTGCGGCTGTCGCCGCGCGGCGCAATCGACAGGTCGAACGTGTTGTAGCGGACGTTGCCGCCGTAGCTGAGCACGTTGCGCGTGCCGATCGCATTCACGTTGCCAAGTTCGACGTCGTAGGACTTGGTGTTGAACTTGAACAGGATCGGCTGCCCGTTGGTGCCAACGGCCAGCAGGCCGCTGGCATCGCCATTGAGCTGGTTGGTGAAGGCGTTGAACTTCAGCCCGCCGCGCGTGTAGCGCACGCTGCCGTAGCCGATCGCCACGCCGTCGGAGTCAAACGGGCCGATGCCGGTGTGGAAGATGCCGTCGGTGCCCGAGTAGCCGCCCGCGAACACCAGCTTGTACTTTTCAGCGTCGTAGTCCACGCGCGCGTCGAGCTTCGGCTGCGTCGTGCCGCTGTTGGCGAAGTTCGGATACGGGGTGGAGCCGCCGCTGGGAATCGTGGTGTTCGGAATGATGCCCGTGGGCCGCGCGAACGGATCCGACGTGTAGCCGCCGGCCGAGATCTTGTACGCCCACTTGTCGTTGACCGCGCGCGCGTGCGTGGCGTTGATGCCCCACAGCGTGCCGGTGCCGAGCTGCTGGCCGCCGTCGATGTCGCGGCCGAACTGGCCGAACGTCAGCGTCGCCGAGTTGCCGTCCAGTTCGCGCGGCGTCTTGGAGATGAAGTTCACCACGCCGTTCATCGCGTTGGCGCCCCACACCGCCGACGCGGGACCGCGGATCACTTCGATC
>Ga0247718_1000472_pt1 | contig 11353 bp, 7 predicted proteins | sample 21E_DmetaG_FD_189045 | JGI IMG/M metagenome (GOLD analysis project Ga0247718, IMG submission 189045) | Soil microbial communities from hillslope of Landscape Evolution Observatory, University of Arizona, Oracle, AZ, United States - 2-1-E_D | ecosystem: Engineered > Artificial ecosystem > Mesocosm...
TCTGTCGGTGGCCGCGCAGGCCAAGTTGCTGCGCGTGATCCAGGACCTGACTGTCGAGCGCGTTGGAGGAAGCGGCGCGAGGCAGATCAACACCCGCATTGTCGCGGCCACCAATCGGCCACTTGCGGGCCTTGTCGATCGCGGGTTGTTTCGCACCGACCTGTTCTATCGCTTGAGCGGCGTTGAGATTCGGGTGCCCCCGCTGCGACAACGCAAGGGCGATATCCTCGAGCTGACGCACTACTTCCTTGCGCGTCATGAGGGACGTGGACGTTTGTCGATGACGGCTGCTGCGGTGGATGCGCTGATCGCCTACGACTGGCCCGGCAACGTCCGCGAGCTGGAGCGCATGATCGAAGGCGCCATCGCGACCGCCGAATCCCGCCAGATACGCGTCGACGATCTCCCGGTCAGCTTGCGAGGCGGATACGGCGAGCACCTGGTGCCGTCCTATCAGCTCGGCGACTCGATGCGCGCGTGGGGCAGCCGCTATGCGCGGCTGGTTCTCGAGAAGAACGCCGGCAATAAGCGTCAAGCCTGCCGAGCGCTCGACATCAGCTATCACACGCTGAACTCGTATTTGCGATACCGGCCCGTGACGACCACCGCCGCCCTGGATTCCCAGGCGCGCGAACTCGTGTCGCAGGGCTGAAGTCTGGTGGCCGGAAGCCTCCGGCGAGCGAAGTCAACGAGGCGGGGCGGAGTCACGCCGCGCGGTCAGGACGTTGCCTTCAGGAATCGTCGGAGGGGTCATGGCTCGAGGGCTGTTCTATGCAGCGTTCTCGCTGTTGGTCGTGTCACTGGGATCAGTGCGCGCAGATTCGATGCGTGCTGCCCCCATCAACGTTCGCAATCACGTCGGTGCGGGGAGCCTGGCCGCCGGCCGGGCGCACACCGTCATCGCGAAGCCGGATGGCCGTGTCTACGCGTGGGGTGCGGGAGGGCGGGGACAGCTTGGGATCGGAGGATTCCGGGACCACTGGTCGCCTGCCGAGGTGCCTGACCTTGTGGGGATTGTTTCTGTGAGCGCCGGAGCCTCACACTCCGTGGCGCTATCGTCCAGCGGCGTTGTTTATGGCTGGGGTGCGAACACCTTTGGCCGGCTGGGCGATGGCTCCTCGAAGCGTCGCGATCGTCCAATCGAGGTGCCAGGTCTCATCCCCGTGAAGGCCATCGCCGCGGGTCGTGCGCACACGCTGGCGCTTGTCAATGACGGCCGGGTATTCGCCTGGGGTCTGAATGCGAATGGGCAGATCGGAAACGGGAAGAAGTCAGCCGCTCTCACACCGCAGCAGGTGCGAGGCTTATCGGACGTCGTGGCGATCGCTGCGGGAGACGCGCACTCCTTGGCTGTAACCCGAGACGGCAGTCTGTTCGCGTGGGGACGAAACGACTTTTCAGCGCTCGGCGATGGCACCACCAGAGATCGCACGACCCCTGTGCGTGTGGCCCTTCGAGATGTGGTTGCCGTTGCCGCCGGCGGCGCGCACAGCCTCGCGCTGGTGCGCTCGGGTTTCGTCTACTCCTGGGGACGTGGGGCGAGCGGGGAACTGGGAACCGGGTCAACGAAGGTTGCATCGACGCCGAAACTCATCAGCGGGCTGAATGCGTCCGCCGTCGCGGCCGGCCGGCATTTCTCCGGTGCGATCACCACGAGCGGCCAGGCCGTCACCTGGGGAGCGAACGGGTCAGGGCAGCTGGGCGACGGCACCACGACGCGGCGCCTGCGACCTGTGCCGGTGATTGGAGGAACCGCGGTTGCGTCGCTCGCCCTCGGCGGTGCGCATGGGATCGCGGTCTCGGACGGCGGCGATATACGCACCTGGGGCGACGGGGAACGTGGACGGCTTGGTTCGGGCGCCGAGCTCGATCAGGACGCTCCCATTGAGATCATCTCCGATGTGCCTGACTGGGGAGTGGAGCCTGGCGAAGATGCGGAGCCGGCAGACTCAACGCCGCCGGTGATTCAGGCGATCGCGTCGCCGCCAGTTCAAGAAGGATGGATGATCACGCCGGTCACCGTGTCGTTTGAGTGCAAGGACGATCGAGTGATCGCGTCGTGTTCGAGTCCCATTCAGGTCAGCCAGGACGGCGTGACGGAAGTCGTCGGAACCGCGATCGACTTGGCTGGAAATCGAGCGACGGCAAGTCTGGTTGTTCGCCTTGACCTCCGGCCGCCGGTGCTTACGGTCGCCAATTTCCCGGACACCACCGAAGCAGAAGAGATCGTCGTGTCAGGTACGGTGTCGGACCAGGCGTCAGGACTGAGCGACGCAAAGTGCAACGGAGGGCAGCTCGCGATTGACGCCGGCGCCTATCAATGTCCGGTGAGTCTGCGTCCTGGTCGAAATGATGTCGTGCTCGAGGCGACCGATGCCGTAGGGCATTGGGTTTCCACGGTGAAGACGATCACGCGGGTCGGCGCACCAACTGCGCTGTTTCTGACGCCGGCTTCGAGAACTGCGAGCATCAACGAGCCAATTCAACTAGCGTTGCGCGATGAGTTCGGCGCGCTGGTTGAGCACGCGTCGTGGACCTCCGCCGACGACACGGTGATCTCGCTCAGCGGCGATGAACCGCCGGTGATCACTGCGGTCGGCATTGGTGCCACGACGGTCGTGGCCGAGAAAGACGGGCTGCGCGCGGAGGCGATCATCAAGGTGGTGCCCGACGTGGCGTTGGGCGACGCACGATGGACGTTGCCTGCCATTCCTGGACTCACGGCCTTGCCACCGATGCTCGCCAATCGCGTCGATTCCATGGGGCCGTATCTCTTCAGCTTCGACTCTGAGGACTGGGACAAGGTGCTCGTGCGTGCTGTAACCGCAGAAGGCGAGGTTCTGTGGCAGCAGCACGTCAACGGCGTGCCCTTTCTGGCCGACGCGTTTGGTGGCCTGATTGCCGGCGTGCCCGATGCCATTGGCGACTACCGTGGGCTGGTCAGGATTGGCGATGGGGCGGCGCGTCCCTGGCGATACGCGTCCCCTGGAATCCTTGGAGCCCCGGCGCAAGCACACGACGGCACCATCTATCTGCTCGAGTCAGCGCCGAATGGCCGCGTCGCGAACGGCATTCCACTGATGGATAAGTCGTTAATCGTCCTTGACGGCGCCACTGGACGGCTCATCGGCCGCACCACCTTGGCGGCCGAAGTGAATGCGTTTGAGGCGGCGTGGGATGGTCGAGTCATCGAAGCATCGCCGCCGATCCATTGCCGGTCGTACCGCCACGAAGACGTCCCCGCCACTGTCGGCCCGTTCGCCGGGGCGGACGGCCGGGGCTATTTGCTGGTCCGGCGACACGAGATTCACAAACGCGATGTCTGTAGCGAGCCCAAATTCAGTCGCCCCGATCGAACGATCCGGATGGGTCTCGACTTGATCGTGGTCTCGCGCGAGTCGGTGTCCAGGACCATTCCGCTCTATTCGACAGCCTGCGACGCAGTGGTCGGGTCGACGCTGACGTGTGACTATCCGGTACGCGCGTTCCAACTGATGCCGGACGGGATCGGCGGCACGCTGGCAACGTGGCAGCGCGCGACGAGCACGGTCGGAAACGCCGTCGTCGTGCAGCGATCGATGACTCGAATCGAAGGCGACGCGCTCTCGGAGCGCGACGTGGCTCTCAACTTCACCATCGAGATGATCGGGCAGGACGGTCTGGCGATGACTTACGGCGCCAACTGGGACGCGATCGACGTCAGGACTGGTGAGCCAAAGTGGAGCGGCGTCCTGCCAGATCTCACCCCTCTCGCCGCGAGACCCGACGGCGGCGTCGCCGCGCTTGACTGGAGCACAATGGAACTCGCAAACGTCAACGCGACCGGTGCGATTGAGTCGACGCAGCCGTTCGGCCTCGATTGGCGCTCGTTCTACAGCGGCGGAACGTGGTTCGGGCTGAAAGGCGATCAGGTTGCTGCCGTCGCCGGTCAATTGGAGGATGCGACGCGGTATGCGTCGTTCGACACGAAGACCGGCCAATTGCGGGAGCGCCGGCCGGGTATTGGCATTTGGCTGAAGACGCACACCGTGGTCCCGGGATTCGAGCACACCTCGATTCGCGTGGCTCCTGCCGATCAGAACTGGTTGATCCAGAACAAGGCAAGGTTCGAGCAATGTGAAGGAGCGCAACAATGTGTGCCGCTGGGTGATGACATCTTCGGTAATCTCTTCTTCACAATTGGAGCTGGCGCAGGTTCAGAAGATACGAACATCCTATGCAACGGCACGCTCACGAAAGGATTCAATCGGCCACATGACGTGCGGGACCGGCCGACACAGCCGCTCGTAGAGATTCCGGCGGATTCCACGGTTCAATCAATCCTGATCAACTCGCTCATCACGCGGGTCGATGCGTTCAGCAATACCCTGGCCTACTATTGTTTTCCCGAAGAACGGCCGGGGATGTACAACTCCAACTCGTTCGCACACGGGTTGCTGCACGCGGCGAGCGTGGCGCACGACGAAACTCCGCCAACGCGCAAGCGGCTGCCGGGCTGGGCAACGCCCGTACCTCCAAGTGCGTTCTTCAAGGACTGATTCCCGCCTTATGACCACTACAAGAAAGCAGGAATGGACTGCGAAGTCGGTGGGCCTGGCGTTCGTGGTCTCGCTCTCGCTCATGCTGGTCTTCCTGCAATTGAGGGAGATTGGGATCGGCGTCGACCTTGTGTGGGAGCCGACCATTGTTCCGGCTTTGGCGGGCGCGGTCGTTCTCGCGGTTCGTCACCGTCGTACGTGGTTGCTGGCGCTGGTGTTGTATATGCCGAGTGCGGCGTTCGTACTTTATTGGCTCATGTTTTTGATGGCCATGAGAGCCGGTAACGTCCTATAGCCATCCCTTGACCCTTCACGGATTGGCAAAGTACCATTCGAGGGTTCGCCGCAGTCGCGGCGGGCCCTCCATTAATGGCTGATACAGCTTCCGGTCCGCTCAAGAAGACTCCACTCCACGCGCAACACGTTGCCCTCGGCGCCCGCATGGTCCCGTTCGGTGGCTGGGACATGCCCGTCGAGTACTCCGGCATCACCGCCGAACACATGGCCGTCCGCACCGCGGCGGGCCTGTTCGACGTCTCCCACATGGGCGAGATGGAAATTGCCGGCAAGGGCGCCCTGGAGGCGGTGCAACACATCACCTCAAACGACGCGTCCAAGCTCCAGGTCGGACAGATCCAATACTCGGGCCTGACCACGCCGGAAGGCACGTTCGTGGACGACCTGCTCGTCTACCGCTTCGGCCCGTCACACTACCTGCTCGTCATCAACGCCGGCAACATCGACAAGGACGTGCCGTGGATCACGGCGCGTGCGAAAGAGGTGTCGCCAGACGTCGCGATCGTCAACTCCAGCGACCGCTACGCGCTGATCGCCGTCCAGGGACCGAAGGCGCAGGAGATCCTGCAGACGCTCACCGCGATCGATCTGCCGGCCATCAAGTACTACTGGTTCGCACACGGCGAAATCGCCGGCGTCCGCGGCACGGTGTCGCGCACCGGCTACACCGGTGAAGACGGCTTCGAAGTGATGGTGCCGCCCGCCATGGCGGCCAAGGTGTGGGACGCGCTGCTGCAGGCAGGGAAGCCGCACGGCCTGATCCCCGCCGGCCTCGGCGCGCGCGATACGCTCCGCCTCGAAGCCGCGATGCGACTCCACGGCAACGACATCGACGAAAACACCACCGTCGTCGAAGCCGACCTCGGTTGGATCGTCGGCTGGAACAAGCCGGAGTTCCTCGGCCGCGACGTGCTGCACGAGCAGAAGGCCAACGGCACGAAGAAGACGACCATCGGCTTCGAGATGACCGAACGCGCCATCGCGCGACACGGCCACGAGGTCTACCACAACGGCGAAAAGGTCGGCGTCGTCACCAGCGGCACGCAGACGCCGTTCCTGAAGAAGGCAATCGGCATGGCCCACGTGCCGCCGGCGCTGAAAGCACCCGGAACCGAATTGGAAATTGACATTCGCGGCCGCAAGGCGAAGGCAGTCGTTGTCCCGATGCCGTTCTACAAGCGCCCGAAAAAGTAACCCAGAACCTAACCCAGAACCTAACCCGGAAGACGTAACCAGTAACCCGGAACCAACCCATGTCCTATCCAGCTGATCTCAAGTACACGAAAGAACACGAGTGGATTCGCGTCGAAGGTGACACCGGCGCCATCGGCATCACCGACTTCGCGCAGCAACAACTGGGCGACGTGGTTTACGTCGAACTGCCGGAAGTGGGCTCGACGATGACGGCGGGACAGGTGTTCGGCACCATCGAATCCGTGAAGGCGGTGTCGGAGCTGTTTGCGCCCGTCACGGGCGAAGTCATCGAGACCAACGCCTCGGTCAAGGACCGTCCCGATCACGTCAACAGCCAGCCACACGAGACGTGGATGGTGAAGGTCAAGCTGACCAACCCGGGTGAGACCGCCGCGCTGATGGACGCGGCCGCTTATCAGCAACTGATTCAAAAATGACCAAGGCTTTCTCGCCGCTCGATACGTTCGCTCCACGTCACATTGGTCCGCGCGGCGACGATGTCGCTGCCATGCTCAAGGAGGTCGGCGCATCCTCACTCGACGCGCTGATCGACGAGGCGATTCCGGCGAGCATCCGGCTCAAGGCGCCGCTCAAGCTGGACGAAGCGGAGAGCGAATCGACCTACCTCGCGCGCCTCAAAACGATCGCCAAGAAGAACAAGGTCTTCCGCAGCTTCATCGGCCTCGGTTACTACGACAACCTGACGCCGAGCGTGATCCGTCGTTGCGTGTTCGAGAATCCAGGCTGGTACACGCCCTACACGCCATACCAGGCGGAGATCGCCCAGGGCCGCCTCGAGTCGCTCCTCAATTTCCAGACGATGGTATGCGACCTGACGGGGATGGCGGTGGCCAACGCGTCGTTGCTCGACGAGGGCACCGCCGCCGGCGAGGCCATGACGCTGCTGCATCGCGTCTCCGGCAAGAAGCTGGGCGATGCGCACGGCACGTTCCTGGTGTCCGACCGCTGCTTCCCGCAGACCATTGAAGTGTTGCGCAGCCGCGCGGAACCCCTCGGCATCGAGCTGAAAATCGGCCCGGTCGCGGAGATGGCGCTCGATGCGCCCGGCGTCTTCGGCGCGCTCGTGCAGTATCCGGACGACCACGGCTCGCTCAGCGACCTCAAGCCGTTCATCGCCAAGGCACACGCCGCCAACGTGAAGGTTGCGGTCGCAACGGACCTGCTCGCGCTCGCGCTCGCCACGTCGCCGGGCGAAGCCGGGGCCGATTGCGTGTTCGGCAACTCGCAGCGCTTCGGCGTGCCGCTCGGTTTCGGCGGCCCGCACGCCGCGTTCTTCGCCACCAGCCAGGAATTCGTCCGCCACATGCCCGGCCGCGTGATCGGCGTGTCGATCGACGCGCAGGGACACCGCGCCTACCGCATGTCGCTGCAGACGCGCGAACAGCACATCCGCCGCGAGAAGGCGACCTCGAACATCTGCACCGCACAGGCGCTGCTCGCCAACATGGCGGCGATGTACGCCGTGTATCACGGCCCCGAAGGCATCAAGGCAATTGCCACCCGCGTGCACGCGATGACGCGCGCACTGAACAACGCGCTGAAGTCGCTGGGCTACGAGCAGCGAAACGCCAACTTCTTCGACACGCTCCGCGTTGTCACCACCACGGATAAGGTGAAGTCGATTCGCTCGGCAGCTGAAGCCGCGGGCATCAACTTCCGCTACGCCAGCGACACCGAGATCGGTATCTCGTTCGATGAAACGGTCACGCTTGGCGACCTCACCAGCGTTATCGAGGTCTTCGCGTCGACCTCTGGCAAGAGCGCCGTCAAGCTCGATACGAACGAAGGCGCGCCGGAGTGGCCGTCCGCGCTGGTTCGCAAGAGCCCGTACCTGACGCACCCGGTGTTCAATACGCATCGCTCCGAGAGCGAGATGATGCGCTACATCCGCAGCCTCGAGCGCAAGGACGTCGGTCTCGACACGTCGATGATCCCGCTCGGCTCCTGCACGATGAAGCTGAACGCGGCGAGCGAGATGTATCCCGTGAGCTGGGAAGAGTTCTCGCGCATTCATCCGTTCGTGCCCGCCAACCAGGCGGAAGGCTACAAGCAGATCACCGACGAGCTCGAAGCGGCGCTGTGCGAGATCACCGGCTTTGCCGCGGTCTCGCTGCAGCCGAACTCGGGCGCGCAGGGTGAGTTTGCCGGCCTCGAGGTGATGCGCGCGTACCACAAGTCGCGTGGCGAAGGCGCGCGCGACGTCGTCTTGATTCCCGCATCGGCGCACGGCACCAACCCGGCCAGCGCGATCATGGCCGGCTTCAAGGTAGTGGTCGTCGCGACGGCGCCGAATGGCAACGTGGACGTGGCTGACCTGAAGAAGAAGGCCGAGGAGCACGCGAAGGACCTCGCCGGCCTGATGATCACGTACCCCTCGACGCACGGCGTGTTCGAGGATTCGATCATCGACATCTGCGACACCATCCACAAGTTCGGCGGCCAGGTCTACATGGACGGCGCCAACATGAACGCACAGGTCGGCCTGACCAGCCCGGCGAACATCGGCGCCGACGTGTGCCACCTGAACCTGCACAAGACGTTCGCGATTCCGCACGGCGGCGGCGGTCCCGGCATGGGCCCGATCGGCGTGGCGAAGCACCTCGCGCCGTTCCTGCCGGGTCATCCGCTAGTCAACGTGCACGACAAACCTAAAGGATTGTCGCCACAGGACACTGGAACGAAGGCGATCGCGCCGGTGTCGGCGGCGCCGTGGGGCAGTGCCAGCATCCTGCTGATCTCCTACGGCTACATCCGCATGCTTGGCGGCAAGGGCGTCACCGAGTCGACGCGCTACGCGATCCTCAACGCCAACTACATCAAGTCACGCCTCGAAAAACACTACGACGTGCTCTACACGCGCGAGAACGGCCGCGTGGCGCACGAGATGATCTTCGACCTGCGCGCCTTCAAGTCCAAGGGCGTGGAAGAAGGCGACGTCGCCAAGCGCCTGATGGATTTCGGATTCCACGCGCCGACCGTGTCGTTCCCGGTGCCGGGCACGCTGATGATCGAGCCGACGGAAAGCGAGCCCAAGGCCGAACTCGATCGCTTCTGCGACGCGCTGATCGCGATCCGCAAGGAGATCGAAGACGTTGTCACCGGCAAGGCCGATCCGAAAGACAACGTCCTCAAGAACGCGCCGCACACCGCCGCCGCGGTGTCGATCAATGACTGGTCGCACCCGTACTCGCGCGAGCAGGCGGCGTATCCGCTGCCGTGGGTCCGCGCCGCCAAGTTCTGGCCGAGCGTCGGACGCATCGACAATCCATACGGCGACAGAAACCTGATCTGCATCTGCCCGCCGATGGAGGCTTACGCCTAGGAGCTGAGGTGCCGAGTGCCTGGGGTGCCTACGGTGCCTCAGGCGCGGGTGCCTTGGGTGCCTTGGTGCGAAGCGCAGTCGCCGAAATCAGCGTCACCAGTAGTCCAACCGGAATCGGTTCGGTAAACGACACCGCGGCGTTGATGAGCGGGTTGTCCAGCATCGCAATCGCATCACGTCCCTGTTGGAGCGCCACATCGATTTCGGCCTGGCTGGCGCCGCGCGCCTGCGCCGACTCCACGATGTAGGCGGCGTAGCGCTCGCCGAAGCCATCCATGAAGCCGTAATACATCACCAGCCACGACGCGACGTAGCACGCCGACGAGACCAGCGTGATCAACAGGCCGGCCGTGAATCCGGTCCCGAATGACATCTGGCCACCCAGCACGTTGTCCCGGTAGGAACGCACCCCGAAGTACACAAACAGCATCGAAATCAGGATTGTGGTGTAGCCGACATAAACGGCGCGATCAAAGCCGATGCGTTCGGCGAACGGCAGTGTCATGAACATCAAGCCCGTGACGACCGCCCCGGACAGGAGCCCGAAGGTGAGAACGACTTTCTTCATACGCGAGTTGAGACCTCCTGGGGCCGGACTCTAGCGGCGGCGCGACACGGCCGTCGTCATCCTTTCGAATGATTCTGGCGATTTCGGCGACAAATCACCCGTTCAGGCGACCAGCCCCTGGCTCTTGGCGAGCTGCACGGCCTGCGTGCGCCGGCTGGCGCCGAGTTTGTCGAACAGCCTGCTGGCGTGGGTCTTCACGGTGTTCTCGCTGACGAACAGGCGCTCGGCCATCTCCTTGTTGCTGAGCCCCTCGGCAATGAGCTGCAGCACCTCGAGCTCCCGCGGGGTGATACCGAGAGACGCAATCTTGGCGGCGTCCGGCACGAACGGGCCGGCCGGAGCGCGAACGGGCACTTCGACCGTGACCTGCTTGACGACCTCCTTGACCGTGACAGGACGGCCGGTGATGGTCAGGCCCAGCCAGATTCCCAGCGCCGCAAACCCCGCCGCCAGGATCGCCGCATAGATCTCCACCGAGTGCTCGAGGACGAGAAACCGGTACTCGATGAACTGCATGGCGACGATCAGCAGGCCGCCACAGGCGCCGTAAATCGCGAGGTGTTTGAAGCCGGACAACACCAAAGATGATGCTACAGTTTCCGGAGAATGCGCATCCTCAACGCCGACCAGATGCGCGAGGCCGACCGCCGCACCATCCAGGACATCGGCATCGCCTCGCTGGTCCTGATGGAGAACGCCGGGCGCCAGGTGGTGGCCGCCATTGAATCGCTGTACCCCGATCTCGCCGAGCGCCGCATCGCCATTGTCTGCGGCAAGGGCAATAACGGCGGCGACGGCTTCGTGGTGGCGCGCACGCTGCAACAGCGCGGCTTCGATGTGTCGGTGTTCGTGATCGGCCGGCTCACCGAAGTGAAGGGCGATGCCCGCATCAATCTGACCGTGCTCGGCAACATCGGCCAGCCGGTGGTCGAGGTCGCGGACGAAACGGCGTGGGAACTGCACGGCGCCGAGATTGCCGGTCACGACCTGATCATCGACGCGCTGTTTGGCACAGGGTTGTCGCAGCCGCTCACCGGTTTCCTCGAAACCGTCGTCGCCGATATCAACGAAGCCGGCGTACCGATCGTCTCGATCGACATCCCGTCAGGCATGTCCGCGGACACCGCGGACGAGATCGGCGCGTCCATCGAGGCGACCGTCACCGTCACGCTGGCCGCGCCCAAGCTGCCGCTGGTGCTGCCGCCGTCCGAGATGAAGGCCGGTGAGGTGGTGATCGCTGACATCGGCATTCCCTCCGGCGTGATCGAGGAGCTCGAAGGGCAGCGCATCGAGTTGATGACGCGCGAGCAGATTCGCGGCTTGATTCCGGCGCGCGCGGCCGACTCGCATAAAGGTGATTTCGGGCGCGTGCTCGTGGTGGCGGGCTCGATGGGGAAGGCGGGCGCCGCCGTG
>Ga0247718_1000474_pt1 | contig 11344 bp, 2 predicted proteins | sample 21E_DmetaG_FD_189045 | JGI IMG/M metagenome (GOLD analysis project Ga0247718, IMG submission 189045) | Soil microbial communities from hillslope of Landscape Evolution Observatory, University of Arizona, Oracle, AZ, United States - 2-1-E_D | ecosystem: Engineered > Artificial ecosystem > Mesocosm...
TGTAGATATGCTTTCTACTCAAACTTTGGAATTACCATCGTCTATGAGAACGTTGCCGGATTCTGACACAGAAACCGTTGACCTGGGGAATGGTGTCAAGCTCACTACACCTAAAAAGCAAACAAAGGTTCATCCTGAAGAAAGACAAGCTGTAGATGAGGAAACATTGAGCCAAGCTGTAACTGAAATGACTAATTCAGAAGCAGCTTTGAAACAATTCCTTATTGATAACAAGGATGAAGTTAAAAATATTCGAAAAAATGCAGATGGTTCATTCCGTTATGAAATAGCTGAAAGAAACCGTTTGTCATACGATAGCGGCAAGGTTAGAAAAGACAGAATTGCTAAGGACATTGACATGGCCCGTAATGCTACATTGAATGTATTCAATCGTATTTCAGATGCGAAGTACGGTGAGCGTTATTGGGATACTGTGTACGGTCAGAGAAAGCAAGATTTGCAGGATGAAGTGGAAAACGATGACAATGACCAAATCGAAGAAAATCTTCCTGACAATGACCCTAACACTCCGCAAAACCCACCTGATGAGGGTGAAGAAGCAATTAGCCCTGAGAAAAAGGCTAAAATGAATGCTGAAACAAAATCTGAAGATGACCTGCGTGAAGAAGAACAGCAGTTGAATGAGGAAAAGGATTATCTTAACTCTAAGGAAGAAGTATTGACCAAAGAGGAAGAAGACCGTCTGGAAGAAATTGATGACCGTTTGGATACAATCGAGAAGGTTCGTGAACAAAAGCGTGATGAGCGCAATAACGAACACAAGGTTGATGAATCAAAGAATATCAAACCGGAAGACAAAGAGAATTACAAAGATATACTGAACAAAATATCTGAGAACAAAAAGCGTGTGAAGAAATTCAATACGCACTATGAGATTGATGGACAGTATTTCCGCAAAGTATCTGAAATCATCGGTGATAATATTACTGTTGACCAATCGGCTGCAAACAAGGGTTATACTGTTGATTCTATCGTTAAAGCGTTTTTTGCAAATGAAATTACAGATGAATTCAAGGCTGACCTTGCATCGAAGATTTCAGAAGAAGCGTTGAACGATATGATGAAGCAATTGACTGCTATTAAAGCAAGTTTGCAGAGCCAGGGTATTGAAATAATTGACAACAACGTTACTGTATTCGATGAAGACTTAAAAGTAGCGGGTGAAATTGATTTGCTTGGTATAGACAAAGATGGTAATTTTAAAATTTACGAAATATCTGCACGCCGTCCAGAAGTTTACCGTGTATATGGTAAATCAGGAAAGGGTATAAGTATTCGTGAGCTTGATGGTAAACGTTTGTCTGCTTACCGCAACTTGTTCGCTAATCAATACGGTGCTGTGCCGGATGAAATAAGTGTAATGTTTCCATTTGCGGTCACTTATGATAAAGCCGACCCTAACGGATTTATTGAAGGTGCTAAGTTGAAACAGAAGATTCGTTTTGTACCTGAGCGCAGTATTGAAATCAAAATGAAGGTTTTCAAACCTGTTCGTTCTGGTAGCAAGTTCGATGCGTTTGATTTGTTTACTTATTTTGCGAACACATATCTTCCTTCTACGCTGAAGGATGCTCGTGATAAACTGAACTTCCTTTTCAGAAATGAAAGTTTTGATAATATCAAAAAGAATCTTACACTTCGTGTGTCAGACCTTGAAGGTGAATTCCTGACTGCTTACAATAACCAACAGGATATTTTAAGTGGTAAAAAGTCATCTGAAGTAAAGATTACTTTTGATTTGAATAAAATCAAGAAGCCAAGTGGAAGTATAGGTAATCAGGGAGCTACATTTGAACAGGCGAGAGATATTATGAATCACCTGGGTATAACTATAAATTATAACGGTGATTCGCTGAAGCAGATTGTAGAGCATTTGAAAAATAATCCTCAAGACAAGCAACGTTTCATGGATTTTCTTACCAATGAGCCGATTGTATTGAGAGAATTACCAGATGGTACATTCCAGTTGGAAGACGGACATCACCGTGCTACTATTGCTTATTATTCAGGTATAGAGAACGTACCGGCTATTCTTAAAAAGAATGGTACAAAAACTAATACACTGAATAAAGCAGCGTATCGTAACAGCTTCGGTAATCGTATTGAGTTTGACAATCTGTATGCGCTTCGTAGTCCAAAATCAATGGCTTTGTTTTATGATAAGGAATTGGTTGGATATTTAGCACCTATACCGGCTTTAGCTTACAGAGATGAGCAAGGTAAATATCATGTATTGAGTGCAACCACTGACCAGGCTACATACACTGAGTTGACAGGTAATTCGGCTCAAACTTATGCCGATTTCCAAAAGCTTGCGAAGGCTTATTCGACTGCTTATACTAATCTAATAAGCAAACTTGAACAAAGCGGTCAAAAGGAAATGACCCTGGAAAATAAAGAACTGCAGGACTTGTTTGATGTGAACCTAAGTTATGGTGAACTGGATACTGTAAAAGCTAATGAATCACGTCCTACACTGAATGACCTTGACTTCAAGGGTGTAACTGTCGGCAACAGAAAGAATGTTGTGACTGTTGCAAATCTGGATGAATACGATGGCGTTCGTGTAGTAATGGATAAAAATAAAGCGACCAAAACTGCTAAGCAAAAGCTGCAGGATTTGGACCGTTGGGCTAATAACAATGTAAGTCAGATTAAAAGTGCGGTTACTGATAAAAACGGTAAGCGTTCTACCAACTGGGTTGCCATTGTAGAAACACCGAATGGTGAATACAAAATCATTGCGCTTCGTGAGAAGGGTAATATCCCTGTTGATTTGAATGATGATTTTGTAGTAAACCTGGGTGATAAGTTTTCAGCATCGGTTAAGACATCGGTGTTTAAAAATTCAAACATGCAGGTAGTACCAAAGGTTGCGGAGGCTACTATCAACATTGATTTGAAAGATGCTGAAATTATGGGTAAAGTTTATGCTGCGGAGGATGTGGAAAGCATCGAGCAGTTTGGCCTTGACCCTACTGACCTTCACACTGAAACAAATGATGAGAAAGTTAATTCTTTCTTAAATTCACTTTCAGACGATGAAGTGTCAGAAATAAACTCTAAATTTGCAGCTTTCCCGCAAACAAGAGATGAACTGGCAAAGGACATCATTGATGAATACCATGCCGGTATGTGGAGCAATATAGAAGATTTTCTTAACGACTTAAAAAATTGTCCGTAATGGCCGCAAGATGCGTAAATATTCATCATCCTGAGTTCAAGGCTTTGGAAAAAGAATTGGGCTTCAATATGGCTCACAGCTTGACTATTGAAAATGATTACAATTATCCTACCCTGGACGAGGCGGTAGCGATGATTCGTGGTACTAAAGTAAGGCAGTTTAAATCGGCTATTGCGCACATGCGTAATTTAAAGGCATCTACTGTAGAAGAACTGTTGAAAGGTTTCAACGGTATCGTTCGCAAGTATGGTGACAATTACTATGTAGTGAACGGTAGTCGTATTTCTGAAGCACCTGCCCCTACTTCTGCGGCTGAGGTTGAGCAAGCTAATATTCGTTTCCTGGAAGCTGTTAACGATACCTTTGGTAACATTTTTAAACTGACTGGTACGCCGGGAACAGCACAGGGTATAAAACTTATTACAGGTAATGAGCAGTTGAAAGAAGGTACTATTCTTCTTACTACGTTTGATGAATCAAATTTGATTGGAGAAGTGACAGATGACGTTGCGTCATTTCGTTCATCCAACAATACGATGTCTTCGCCTTATTTGAAAAACGCTCAATGGTTTGCTGAAGGATTCATCCCTGGTCCAAAATCAATGAGAAATAACGTGAAGCTTCCGTATGCAAATAAAACTATTGCTGCAAAGCTTGTCAAGTTAAGAGATGAGTTCAATAATCTTGGTACATCAAAAACAGCAAAGGAAAAGAAAGAACAGATAAAGAATCGCATGTTTGAAATCGCTGACAAAGCAGTTCAGGGTTTCAAAGATGCAATTAAAGCTAATTTGAATGCTTTATTTACTGCATGGGATTCGAAATTAATTGACCGCTCACGTCACTGGTATGACGGGGCTAATCGTGTTGCACAGAACTTTTCGTCAACTTATGGTTTGTCAATTGAAGCTACAAGTGGTGTAATGGCTGTACTTTCTCCGCAAAATGAATGGTTCAATAATATCAGTGCTGCCGACCGTGTTATGAACGTGATGAAAAATCATCTCACAACTCCGGTTACAGCCGGTATGTATGATGTGGCTATAAGACTTTCAAAAGGCGAACCTTTTGAAGTTATTTCTCGTGCGATGAAGCAAGAACTCGAAGGTCGTTCATTGAGTGACATACTTGGTCTTGCTGATACAAATGCTGTGTATAAGGACATTGCTGCGAATCTTCTTCGTATCATTGACATGAATGTACATGGTCCTGAAGTGTATGTTGTATCACCAGAAGGTGTTGCATCCGGTATTAAAACCGATGTGGGTGGATTGGTGCGTTTTGCCTGGGGTAGCACTTCTGAAATATTCAAAGCTATCTCTATATTCCAAAACCCTTCTATTGAAAATATTTCAGAGAAGATTGGTAAAGGAAACAAGGTTCGTAATTTCTACAACAACATCGTAAGCCCTAATTCTGAAAAGGGCCAGGTTACTGTTGATACTCATGCAATGGCTGCTGCATTTTTGAATGTTATAAGTGCAGAAGAAGCCAGTGCGATGAATTTGTTCAGAACCGGAGGTTCGCCTATTTACGCTATTATAAAGGAAGCGTATCAGGAAATTGCAAAAGAAAAGGGATTACGTCCTCGTGAAGTACAAAGTATTACATGGGAAGCTATTCGTTTGCTGATTAAAGATTCAGATAAGACGGATACTAACCGTGAAGAAATAAACAATATTTGGAAACAAGTTCAAAATAAAAAACTATCACATGAGCAAGCAATCAGTGACATCATCGGACGATTTAGCTTCAGCCAACCTCAGTGGAATAGAGCAACCAACCAGGGAGGAAATAGAGGCGGTGTGCAATCAACTGAAGATTCCGTTCAACAAAGAGAACGCAGTAGCGATAATTTATGGGGACAACAGCCAGCAACCGGAGAGAGTGCTACCGGATTGGCTGAACGAACTGTAGAAGAAAACGAATCTTTGCTGGCAGAGGTCGAAGGTAAAACAACCAACGCTGGATATAAAGCTACTATTCAAGCTGCAAGAGACAGTAATGACCTGGATGCAGGTGTACAGTATTTCATTGATAAAGCGGTAGAGAACCCTGATAAGTTCGACCGTGACTTCGGTGAAGAAATGACTGATAAGTTCCTGAACTTTGCAAGCAATGACAAGATTGAAGCATCTATTGCAGATATTACTCGATTGAACACTGAAGATGACCCTGCTGTTACTCTTTTGAGAGACATTTTAAAGAAGCGTTCTGAAAAGAAAGTAGCACCGGGTAAAGCATTATTCTCTGAGCCTAATGAAGAATCGGCTCAGTTGGAAGAAACTTATCAGCGCAATAATGGTTTATCAACTGATAAAGGTTCTTTCATATATTCACTCGATGTAGAGTTCAGCAAAAAGGTTGCTGATGCTTTTGAGGCGATGGAACATAATCCAAACGACCCTAACGTAAAAGCTGCATACGAAGCGATGGCTGAAGAAACAATTCAGCAGTTTCGTGATATTCAAAACGCAGGTTATACTGTTGAAATATACGAAGGTAAGGGTGAGCCTTATAAGAATTCACAGGAAATGATTACAGATGTTCGTGAAAACAAACATCAATACATTCTATCTACCGAAAAGGATTTTGGTCAAAATTCTATTACTGACCAGCAGCGTGAGGAAAATCCGTTGCTTCGTGATTCCGGTGAAAAAGATGTGAATGGTAAACCATTGCTTGTAAATGATATTTTCCGTTATGTTCATGATTTCTTTGGACATACAGTTCGTGGTAATTCTTTTGGCCCGGTTGGTGAAGAAAATGCCTGGGATGTACATGCTCGTATGTATAGTCCTTTGGCACGCCGTGCAATGACCACTGAAACTCGTGGTCAAAATTCATGGGTTAATTTCGGTAAGCACATGCGTAATGAAGACGGTAGCATCAAAAAGAAAGGTGAGCCTGGATATTTGGATGTTACAGAACGTCCTTATGCCGAACGGAAATTAGGATTGCTTCCTGAAGATTTCTCTAAGCTGCCGGAAGAACTTGGACAGGAACGTGTTGGTGTTAAACCTCACCCTCAAGCTGTAAAGGTTGAGATTGATGAACAATTGCTTTCTGATTTTACACAAGTAAACCAGGAAGAAATAAAGGATGAGGAAGTGGGTTGGAAACCTTTCGGAGAAGATGTTGAATTCCAAAAATTGAATGAGGAATATTTCTCTGCTGAGCAGAAGAAACGTTTTTCACTTGATAATGTTATCCGTATGCTGAAAAGCAAATTCGGAGTAAAAGTAGTTGTAGTAAATGAGCCAGGTTCATTCTGGCGTGGTAAATATCAAAACGGTGTAATCACTATCAACGAGGCTTATGTAACCCCGGATACACCATTCCACGAAGTTATGCACGGATTCATGGATGTTCTGAAGAAGGAAAATCCTGAACTGTATGCACAGCTTATGGATGAAGTTAAAAACAGCGAAAGTGGTAAAAGCGCATTCGAGTACGTTAATAACGCATATCCTGAACTGAACGAAGAACAGAAGTGGGAAGAAACATTGGTAATGGAGCTTGGTAGAATGTCCGGCCACCAGGACTTGCAAAATAAAGAGCAAACAATCTTTGGTAAGTTTGTTGATTGGCTGAAGACTGTTCTTGCCAAGATGGGTATTATGACTCAAAACTTCCGTACAAACATGTCACTGCAAGAATTTGCAAACTTAATTGTAAATCCGTCTTTTGTATTCGATTTGAATAATAAGATAAGAGAGGAAGACCACGCTGAACGTTATTCGAAGTTATCAAATAATTTCGATGAAGTTATAAATGTGGTGAAACAAAAATTACAAGCTGACGCAGCGTCTCGTACTAAAAATATGAGTGAAGATACATCGAGAAGAAAGTTCTTCTCTGGTAAAACTGCTGAAGCATTGACTGCTGACCCAAGAGATTTAAAAGCAATTGATAATTTCATTTTATCGTCTGCTGCAAACTTGAAACGTTTGAATGAAAAATTCGAACAATTCAAACAGCAATTCGATATGAAGAAAACAAAGTCTAAAGATGACCTGGCTACGCTTAGTCAGTTGTTGAATGAAATTGAAGACTGTGTTACGTTGTATGAAGATGTTGACTTGCTTATTAGTTCTGTTATGGATGAGTTCCCGGATGCTGAAGACAGTATCGGTAATTTGAAAAAGAATTATCGCCGTGAGGCTGCTTTGATAAACGATTACAAATCGTATGCAAAAGAACTTATTGTGAACTGGTTATTCCCACACGGTAGTTCAGCTATCAATACGGCTTTGGCAACTGACAGACCTTTTACTGTTGTTTCAAAAACTACATACGAGGCTGTGCAGAAAGAATTGCAAGCACAAGGTATTACAAACAAACGTCAGATTCTTGAAACAGCTTTCAGACGTGAGCTTGCTGCATACATAACAACGGCTAAAAAAGATGCGAGTGCTATCACTCAATTCTTAGGACCTATACTTCATTCCCGTGACCCGTTATCTTCTCTTATCGCTCGTGCGGTGGTGGAAGAATATACCGGCGCATTGAAGAAAGGATTGCATGTTCAGGAAAAGCTTGTGAAACTTGTTCGTAAAACAAGAGGTCTTCCTGTATTCAATTCGAATAAAGACCATTTCAACTTCTATGCGAAGTATATGAGACAGGTTGATTCCTATGAGTACAAAGGTGTGAACGAGAAAGGTGAGCCTGAATATCATTACGTGAAGCGTTGGGGATTCCATGAAGAATATAAGTGGGATGATTTTTACAAGGCTAAGCGTACAATGGAAGCCAAGATTGGTCCAGCCCCTTCAAAGAATGACACTGTGAAGTGGGAAGCCTGGAAGAAGCAGCGTGATGCGTGGTATGCTCAAAATACAGTATCTACGGGTACAGGTACTATTCCTTCGAATCAGTACAAGAACGCTGATTTCGCTGCGCTGCAGGGTGACCAACTGTTTGTTGAACTCTACAAAGCATACAAAGATGCTAATAATAAAGCCGGTAAAGCTGGATTGAAATACGGTATCATTCCACAAACCTCTACGGTGAACCTGAAGGTTGAAAAAGGCAAGGTTGCACAGACTGTACTTGAAAAAGTAAGACTGTTCATCGGTGAAGAAGACCAGGTTTATTTCTCTCAGAAAAACAATCTGAAGGAAAAGAAGAACGTACCGCTTGGTATGACACGTATGCTGGATGAGAATGAACTCAGCTTTGACTTGTTGAATGCTGTTGCGAAATACTCTGTATCCGCAAACAAATATAACTCTATCTCTATGATAGAGCCACACGTTAACATCTTGAAGAACTTCATTGGTGGTAACGCATCGTTGAGCATTGATTCACGCCAGGTTGTGAAAACAACTGCAAATGGTTTGAAAGCTTTGTCTAAGGCTGAGCGTAAAGCAATGCAGGTGGAAGCTACTCGAATCAATGAGCAATTGGATTCATTCCTGAATGATGTAATCTATGGTCAGCCGATGAAGAAAGCGGCCATCCAAATGTTCAATTCTAAATTCAGAGTTGAAGATAAAAATGGTAAGGTGGAAGTGATTAAAGGATTCAGTGATATGGCTGAACATATCGGTATCCCGGACCTCGACTATCATGGTTTCAAGGTGGGTGAAGAACGTAAGCTGAAAGATTACAAGGTGACAATGGTTCGTAAGGACTGGAACTGGTCAGTTAAGAAATCAGCCAACACTCTTGGTTTGATTACCGCTTTCCAACAGCTTGCATTGAACCCGGTTGCTGGTGTTATCAACGTTGCTCGTGCGAAGCTTGAAACGTACATTGAGGCAGTGGGTGGGCGATACTTTGGTATTAAAGATGCGTTGTCTGCAGAAGGTATTTACTTTGCGGCCCTGGGCCGAGGTGATTTCTTCGAAGACCTGAAAGGTGGTAAACCATCATTCTTATCAGAAATGCTGATTGAATACGATGCTGTTCAGGGTGAGCTTTATAATGAGCTTGGTAAGAAGATTTCCGGTAGCCTGGCAAATAAACTGTTCAGAAGAAACCACATGTTCTTCATGCAGCAGGGTGGTGAACACTATGTGCAATCTCAAATGATGATTGCGATGATGCTGCACCAGAAAGTTAAAACTAACACCGGAGAGACACTATCGCTATACGATGCTAAACAGCGTGAATACAAAGGAACTCTTAAAATGGCTGATACAGACTGGACAAGCCAAAAGGATGAAGATTTCAGACAGACCGTAAAATTCGTGAATACGAACATGCACGGTAACTATAACAAGCTCGACAAGGCCATGCTGCAGCGTAGCTGGTGGGGTAGCCTTCTGTTGATGTTTAGAAAGCACATCTATACCGGATTTGCTTCAAGATACCGTGCTGGTTATGTGAACTATCAAACAGGTAACTACACCGAGGGTTATTACCGTACCTTCTTCAAAGGTCTGGTAAAACAGATTCAGGGCTTAATTGAGCAAAGACGTATGGGCCAGTTATCGCCGGATGAGAAATATGCGTTCCGTAAGATAGCGGCTGACTTCGCCGCCCTGGTGCTTCTGATGTTCGCATTTAAGGCGTTCGATGACGATGATGATAAGGAAGAATTCAATGATTACATGGCCCTGATAAGCCGTAGATTGATTTCTGAAGGGGTTCAGTACACTCCGGTTGTGGGTACGATGGATTTGGCGAAGGTTGTTACAAACCCGGCTGCATCCGTAAGTACGGTTGACAAGGTTTGGGATGCTCTTTCCCAGTCAATTTCTGACCCAACTGCTGAGTATGAGCGTTCCGGTCCTGGTTATGAAATTGGCCAGAACAAGGCTGCGGTGAAATGGGGACGTGCTATCCCGGTTTATCGCCAGTACATCAACACAGTTGAGCCTGAGCGTTTGCTTAAATTCTACGGAAAGAACAGTATTTGGTTCTTGAAGCCAAGCGCAAAACAGAATGAGGATGACGAATAATGCCATATAAGTAGCAATTTCGGGTGTCAAATGGGCGATTACAAATATCTACCCTATCTTTGCAGAATCTCTGCTAAGGTAGGGTATTTCCTTTTACGGGAAATCGTGTCCGGGGTCACCTGGCGTGTTAACATCTTATTAACGAATTAAATATAGCTTTATGCAGTTTGGAGACTTACGTCCTTCGCTGAAGTACATCACTGACTTATTGAAAAGAATTGACCGTAATACGAATTGTGCAGCGTGCGGTAACGGTGCTGTGGGTACAACTGCCGGTACAGGTGATGTACCAGCCGGTTTACGTTCATTTTCCCTGGTGAAAACATCGGGTAGCGGAAGCGTGACTATTACTATGAGTGACAGCACAACATATAGTTTGACAGAACAAGGTGAGGTGTTTATCGAAGCGGCTTCGGCTGGTGGTAAATTGCCCGATTATGCGGTTGTTGGAAGTGGTGGTGCTACATGGAAATGGCATGGTATTAAATAATTTTTAAAGACTTTGTAATGAGCTTTTCAGGTATAAAATATCCTACAATAGGTGGCGGTGGTGGTGGAGGTGAAGACCTTCAACAAACGCTTTCTATTGGTAGCCAGTTGAATCAAACTAATGTTATTGATGCCGATATAAACGATTTGAGTGTTGAAAATCTTAATCAGTTTTTACTTGAAACGGTTTCAGCAACACCTTTTTGGTATGATGGACGATTTACTTTGAAATCAGCTACCGATGACAGTTCTGATTTTATATTTGAATTGATAGCGTTTAATGATACTAATGACCTCACAGCTTTACAAGGTGTAGCAGGTGGTATTAATATTATTTCCAAACAGGGTGTAGTTGAATCCAGCTATGTAATGGCATCATCGGGATTAGTATTTGTTCCTTATCAAGGACGAGTTACGATAACGAATTTACCAAATCTTAACGACCAAAATGTGTTATTGGGATGGAAAAGTACAATAAGTGGTAATCAGAGTCGAGTAGGATATGTAACACTTGGTGCAGGTATGTCCCTTTCAGCAGGTGTGTTATCTGCTTCAGCAGCCCCCGGTGGTGCAAATACACAAGTTCAATTTAATGATGGTGGAGCAATGGCCGGAGACGCTGGTCTTACTTATAATAAGACTACCAATCAGCTAAGCGCAAACGATGGTTCTCTTTTCGTGAATAAGGATGGTGCAAATTCAGTAGGTCTATTACTAAGACCAATTACTGCAAATGAAC
>Ga0247718_1000475_pt1 | contig 11343 bp, 5 predicted proteins | sample 21E_DmetaG_FD_189045 | JGI IMG/M metagenome (GOLD analysis project Ga0247718, IMG submission 189045) | Soil microbial communities from hillslope of Landscape Evolution Observatory, University of Arizona, Oracle, AZ, United States - 2-1-E_D | ecosystem: Engineered > Artificial ecosystem > Mesocosm...
GAGCTGCGGCTGCCGAGCGCGCCGGAGCGGCCCATCGAGGTCGAGGCGACAGCGTTCCGGCCGCAGCCAAGGCTGGACGCCTCGCGTGGGGCAGGGATGGCAATCACCGTCGGCCGGATCCGGCCGTGCCCGGTCCTCGGCGTGAAGTTCGTGGCGCTCGGCCACAACACGATCCGCGGCGCCGCCGGAGCGGCCATCCTGAATGCTGAACTGATGCTTGCCGAGGGGATGATCTAGCCAGCCGGCCGGTCCCCGACGGGTTGGAATAGAGTCACTCCTGGAGCGGCGTCTGACAGAGATGCCGTTCGACTCCGGCAGCTGCCATCCACCTCGTTCCCCACGCCATGCACTGTTGTCGCGTTCCTGTCGTCCCCACGACGGCCTGTCGGCGGTGGAGGGATGGGCGCGCTCATGGGGCGTTCGATTCCGCGTGACGCGTGTCCGGGGCGGCGCGACAGGCGCCGCCCCGGCCTCACCTACCGCACTCCAAACTGGAACGGAATCACGCTCCCATCATCCAGGGTGATCAGGAACACGTAGGTGCGATCGGCCTGCATCCCCTTCGTGTTGATGTTGAAGATCCAGAGCTGATCGGTCGCCGACCACCGGAACGCCGTGTCCGGCGTCGTCGACGCCACCGTGTCGTTGACGTCGGAGACGACGGTGCCGGCGATGATCTGCACCAGATGGAACGCGCGGACGACGCCTGCCGTGGCGACGGAGTTGCCGAACGCGTCGCAGACGCGGAACTTCGCCGGCACAGTGCTGTTCGCCTTTACCACCGTGCGCCCGGTATTCGCGATGGGCGGCAGGATGGCGTGGCCCTCGCTGCCGAGACACAGGCCGCCGGCCGCGTAGGTGATGCGGTAGGTACCCGGCGCGAAGGTGAGCGCGTAGTTGCCCGACGTCAGGCCGGACGGCGCGACGGTGTAAGCGCCGGCGCCGGTCGGCGCCGTCGTCGACGCGGGATACGCGGTCGGCGCGATCCCGGTGAACGTGAAGGTGACCGTGCCGCCGAGCGACGCGGGCCCGTCGGCGCCGGCGAAGCCCGCGTAGGTGACGCTGAAGGCCGGCGTCGGAGCGCCGAGCACGATCGCCGCGTCGGTCGCCGTCACGGTGAGCGCCTTCGGCGCAATCGTGAAGGCGGCGGTGCCGGACGCCGCGGTGTAGTTGCCGTCGCCGGCGAAGACGCAGGCGGCGAAATAGCCGCCGGCGTCGATGGGCGCGCCGCCGAGCGAAGCGTGCGCCGCATCCTCGAAGCCGAGCGCCGCGGGCAGTGACGCGCCAGCCACGCCCTCGGCCGAACAGGTCGCCCCGGCGTAGGGTGCGGCGGTGTAGGTGGTCGAGGGCGCCGTGAGGTGGATCACCGGCGTCGCCTTGCCGATGACGATCTCCGCAGTGTCGCTCGCGGGATCGTAGTTGCCGTCGCCCGCGAAGCTGCACGTGATCGTGTGGCTGCCCGCGTTCACCGGCGCGGTGCCCGTGCTGTAGGTCGTGACACCGGCCAGGACGTCGCTGCCGATGCCGGTCACGCGGCACGCGCCGCCGTGCGGTTGGCCGTCGTAGGTGAAGCTGCCGCCGGTCGCCACCGCGCTCGCCGCCGCCTTACCGATGACGATGTCCGCGCTGTCGGTCGCGGGCTCGTAATTGCCGTCGCCCGCGAAGCTGCACGTGATCGTGTGGGTGCCCGCGTTCACCGGTACGCCGCCGGTGCTGTAGGTGGTCGTCGCCGGCAGCACACTGCCGCCGACGCCCGTCACGCTGCACGTGCCGCCGTGCGGCTGGCCGTCGTAGGTGAAGCTGCCGCCGGTCGCCACCGCGCTCGCCGTCGCCTTACCGATGACGATCTCCGCGGTGTCGCTCGCGGGCTCGTAGTTGCCGTCACCCGCGAAGGCGCACGTGATCGTGTGCGTGCCGGCGTTCACCGGCGCGCCGCCGGTGCTGTAGGTGGTCGTCGCCGGCAGCACACTGCCGCCGATGCCCGTGACGCTGCACGTCCCGCCGTGCGGCTGGCCGTCGTAGGTGAAGCTGCCGCCGGTCGCGACCGCGATCGCTGTTGCCTTGCCGATGACGATCTCCGCAGTGTGCTTCGCGGGCTCGTAGTTGCCGTCGCCCGCGAAGCTGCAGGTGATCGTGTGAGTCCCGGCGTCCACCGGCGCTCCGCCGGTGTTGTAGGTCGTCGTGCCGGTCAGCACGTCGCTGCCGACACCCGTGACGCTGCACGTGCCGCCATGCGCCTGGCCGTCGTAGGTGAACGCTCCACCCATCGCCACTACGGTCGCCGTCGCCTTGGCGACCACGTGTGTCAGCACGCTCGAGGTGATCGCGGTGAACACCGAGTCCCCGCTGTAGACGGCGGTGATCGCGTGCGACCCGCCCGACAGCGTCGCGAGTGTCAGCGAGGCGCTCCCCCCCGCCAGCGTCACGGGGGCGCCCATCGCGGCGGCGCCGTCGCGGAACTGCACGGTGCCGGTGGGCGCCTGCGGCGCGGAGCCGGACGCCGTCACGGTCGCGGTGAACGTCACGCTCCCGCCGTAGGTCGAGCCGTTCGGCGAGGCGGTGAGTGCGATCACCGGCGTCGGATTGGCGACGGTCGCCGCAGGCGCCACGGTCGTGGTGGACGCGTCATCGGCGTCGGTGACGCGGACCCGCGGCGTGTAGCTGCCGGGGGACGCGTAGGTACACGTCGCGGTGCTCGCCGCCTGCGGCCCGATCTCGAACGTGCCGTCGTTCGCGCAGTCGAAGCTGTAGGCGAGGGCGTCTCCGCCTGGATCGGAGGCGGTCACGGCGATGGTCACCGGCTCGCCCGGGAAGACCGGTCCCGAGACGGTCACCAGGGAGATGGCCGGCGCGACGTTGTTCACGGTGACGCCGAGCGTCGCCGTGTTGCTCGCCGCGCCGCCGGCGTCGGCGACCTGCACCGACACGGTGGAGGCCGCCGGCCCGTTCGGGAACCGGCACACGAAGCTGCCGCCCGACGCCGTCGTCGTCACGCTCCCCTGGAGCGTGCCGTTCGCGCCGCAGCTCGCGCCCGTGACGGTGAACGTGTCCCCCGCGTCGGGATCGGTGACGGTGAAGCTGTACGTGGACGACGACCCCTCGTTCACCGATGAGGCGCCGGTCAGCGACACGGTGGGCGGGGAGTTCGGCGCGACGATCAGGTTCCACCCGCTGACGTTCGTCTGGCCGCTGCTGCTGTTGCCCGTGGCGAGCACGGTGCCGTCCGCGCGAAGACCGACGGTGTGTGCATTGCCCGCCGCGACCTGGACGACGTTAGTCCAGGATCCGACGGTGAGCTGGCCGCTGCTGCTGTGGCCGACCGCCACGACGGTGCCGTCGCTCCTGAGGCCAGCCGTGTGATTGCCGCCGCCCGCGACCTGCACGACGTTCGTCCAGCTCGTGAAGTTCAGTTGTCCGTTGAGGTTGGTCCCCGCGCCGACCACCGTGCCGCCCGCCTTGATCCCGACGGCATGGCCGGCGCCGGCGGCAATCGCGGTGATGCCGACCCAACCGGTCACGGAGGAGAAGCTCAGGCTGCCAGCAATGGCGACGGTGCCGTCGCGCCGCAGGCCCACCGTGAGCGCGTCGCCTGCCGCGACCTGGACGATGTCGGTCCAGCCCGTCACGTTCAGTCGGCCGCTGCCGCTGCTGCCGACCGCGACGACGGTACCGTCGCTCCTGAGGCCGACCGTGTGCGCGTTGCCCGCCGCGATGCCGGCGATGCCGGTCCAGGCGCCGACGTTCAACTGGCCGCTCGCGTTGTCCCCGGTGGCGACCACGGTGCCATCGGACTTCAGCCCGACGGTAAAGTCCGCGTTCGCGCTCGACGCGATCCGGACGATGTCGGTCCAGCCGGAGACGTTCAACTGACCGGCGCTGTTGCTGCCGGCGCCGATCACCGTGCCGTCGCTGCGCAGCGCGACGGTGTGGATTCTGCCGGCGGCGATCTGCGGCTGGCCGGGAGTCGGCGCCACGACGGCCGGCAGCAGCGCCGGCTTCGGGTCGTACAGCTTCCAGAGGCCGACGTTCAACTGATCGCTCCCATTGTGGCCCGTGGCGAGCACGGTGCCATCTGCGCGGAGACCGAGGGTGTGTGCGTTGCCAGCCGCGACCTGGACGACGTTCGTCCAGGATCCGACGGTGAGCTGGCCGCTGCTGCTGTGGCCGACCGCCACGACGGTGCCGTCGCTCCTGAGGCCAGCCGTGTGATTGCCGCCGACCGCGACCTGCACGACGTTCGTCCAGCTCGTGAAGTTCAGTTGTCCGTTGCTGTTGGTCCCAGCGCCGACCACCGTGCCGTCCGCCTTGATCCCGACGGCATTGCCGGCGCCGGCGGCGATCGCAGTGATGCCGACCCACCCCGTGACCGACGGGGAACTCAGGCTGCCTGCGATCGCGACCGTGCCGTCGCGCCGCAGGCCCACCGTGAACGCGTCGCCTGCCGCGACCTGGACGATGTCGGTCCAGCCGGTCACGCTCAACCGGCCGCTGCCGCTGTTGCCGACTGCTACGACGGTGCCATCGCTCCTGAGGCCGACCGTGTGCGCGTTGCCCGCCGCGATGCCGGCGATGCCGGTCCAGGCGCCGACGTTCAACTGGCCACTGGCGTTGTCTCCGGTGGCAACGACGGTGCCATCGGACTTCAGCCCGACGGTAAAGGTCGCGTTCGCGCTCGACGCGATCCGGACGATGTCGGTCCAGCCGGAGACGTTCAACTGGCCGGCGCTGTTGCTGCCGGCGCCGATCACCGTGCCGTCGCTGCGCAGCGCCACGGTGTGGGCGCTGCCGGCGGCGATCTGCGGCTGGCCGGGCGTCGGCGCGACGACGGCCGGCAGCAGCGCCGGCTTCGGGTCGTACAGCTTCCAGAGGCCGACGTTCAACTGATCGTTCTGGTTCAAGCCCGTGGAGAGGATCGTGCCGTCACTGCGGAGTCCCAGCGTATAGCGAAATCCGGCCGCGATGCGGACGACGTTCGTCCACGTCTCGACGTTCAGTTGCCCGTCTGACGAGCGACCGATCGCGAGGACCGTGCCATCCGCGCGCAGGCCTACCGTGTGCAAGTCACCGGCGGCGACCTGGACAATGTCCGCCCACCCGCTGAAATTGAGCTGGCCTTCGAGGTTTCTCCCGAGCCCGACGACCGAGCCGTCGCTCCGCAGCGCGACGATGTTGCACGCACTCGTGCCGCAGCCCGATGATCCGCCTGTGTCGACCTGAACGACGTTGGTCCAGCCCGCCGTCGTCGGGGCCTCCGTCCCGCAGCCTGCAGCCAGGACCTTGCCGTCTGCTCTGACGCCGATCGTGCAACCGGAGTGCGCCGCCACCTGCACGATGTTCGTCCAGGCGCCGACGTTCAACTGCCCGCTGGCATTGCTGCCGGCGGCGAGCACGGTGCCGTCGGCGCGCAGGCCCACGGTGTGTCCGCCACCGGTAGATCCTGCGCGTACCGCAACAGCCGCCTGGATGATGTTGCTCCACTGGCCGACGTTCAACTGGCCGTCGGCGTTGGTTCCTGCGGCCAGCACCGTGCCATCCCGCCGGACACCGGCGACGTGCTCGGACTCGGTGCCGAGCGCGACGTAGACAACGTCGGTCCACCCCCGGACGTTCATCGCGTCAACGCTGTTGAGGCCGGCGGCGACGACCGTGCCGTCGCTGCGGAGCGCGGCTGTGAAGTTCCTCCCTGCCGCCACCATCGGCGTCGTGCTGAACGGCGTCACCTGGACGATCGGCGCGGCCAGCGTGGACGAGGCGCCGTCGCTGTCGGTCACGCGGACGGCGACGGTGTACTCCCCCGCGGCGGCGTACGTGCACAGGGCCGTGGCCCCGGCCTGCGGACCGATCTCGAACGTCCCGTCGTTGGCGCAGTCGAAGCTGTAGACGAGCGCGTCGCCGCCCGGATCCGACGCGGTCACGGCGATCGCGACCGCCTGCCCGACCTGCACCGGACCGGACGCCGAGACACCCTGGATGACCGGCGCCGCGTTGTTCACCGTCACCGCCAGCGTCGCCGTGTCGCTCGCGCCGGCGCCGTCGGCGACCTGCACCGACACGGTAGAACTCGCGGGACCGTTGCCGAACGCGCACACGAAACTCCCGCCGCTCGCCGTCGTCGTCTCGGTCCCCTGCACGGTGCCGCCCGTGCCGCAGTTCGCGGCGGTGACGGTGAAGGTGTCGCCAGCGTTCTCGTCGGTGACCGTGAACGTGTACGTGGCGGTGGACCCTTCGATGACAACGGTCGCGCCGCTCAGCGCCACGGCCGGCGCCGAGTTCTCCTCGGCCGGCAGCACGACGGCGCGGACGCGATGGTTCTCGAAGTCGCCGATGTAGAGCAAATCGCCCGTGGGCGTGACCACGACGCCAGTGGGGGAATTGAGCATCGCCGCCGTAGCCGTCGGACCATCGCCGTTGAAGCCCGCGGCGCCCGTACCGGCCATCGCGACGATGAAGCCCGTGGCGGCGTCGATCTTCCGGACGACCGCGGCGTTGCGCTCGGTGAGGTACACGTTGCCCGCCGAATCGACCGTCAGGCCGTACGGCTGATTCAAGGACGCATTGACCGCCAGACCGCCGGATCCGGTTGACGCAGCGGTCCCGGTGCCGGCGAGCGTGGTGATGATCCCGGTCGCCGCGTCCACGCGGCGGACTCTCTGATTGCCGGTGTCCGCGATGTAGAGGTTGCCAGCCGCGTCGATGGCGATGTCGCGCGGGGCCTCGATCTGCGCGTTCGTCGCGAGGCCGCCGTCGCCGCTGAACCCGCCGGCGCCCGTGCCGGCGACGGTGGTGATGATGCCCGTGGCAGCGTCGACCCTGCGGACCCGATCGTGCGCACTGTCGGCGATGTAGAGATGGCCGCCGGGATCCACCGCCAGGCCGATGGGCGTCAGGCTCGCGGAGGTCGCGAGTCCGCCGTCGCCGCCGCCTCCGGTCGTGCCGTCGCCGGCCACGGTCGTGATCGTTCCGGTCGCCGCCGTCACCTTCCGCACGCGGTTGTTGGGCCAGTCGGCAATATAGATGTTGCCCTGCGCGTCGATGGCGATCCCGATGGGGTTTCGCATGCTCGCGGAGGTCGCGGGCCCGCCGTCGCCGCTGAAGCCGGCCGTGCCGTTGCCCGCCACCGTCGTGACGATGCCGGTGGCGCGATCCACCTTGCGGACCCGGAGGTTCGAGTAGTCGGAGAAGTACGGGTTGCCCGCACTGTCGAGCGCCAGCATGTTGGGCCTGTTCAGTTGCGCAGCCGTCGCCGGCCCTCCATCGCCGCCGAACCCCGCCACGCCGGTCCCGGCGATCGTGGAGATCGTGCCCACCTCGCTGAAGGCGGCCGCGCGCCAGAGCGCGGCGAGCACGGCGATGAGGACGAACGCGGCGAAGGCGGCGCCGCGCGCGCGCGGGATGCGGGAGGTGAACCTGCTGGCCATCGGCTGCTCCTGTCGTCAGAGATCGCTCGAGAACCACCCTGTCGGTGAGCGATGCGACGAAGCGTATGCGGCGAATGTGAAGGAAGCCTGAAGCGTCATGTCCTCTTTCGGCACGCGCGGCTTCAGGTTTTCGCAACATCTGGCGTGCATCGTGGCAGAGCCATGGTGATGACCGCTGCCCGCCGGCTGCTGCTCGTCGAAGACAGCGAAGCGCTGGGCCGGCAGATGGTCGCCGCGCTCGAGGGGGCCGGCTACGACACCACCTGGATCCGCCGCGGCGACGAGGCGCTGGATGCCGCCTTCGACGAGTACAGCGCCGTCATCCTCGACGTGATGCTGCCGGGGGCGAGCGGCTTCGACGTCCTCGAACGGGCGAGGCGCCGCGGCGCGTCGACGCCCGTGGTGTTCGCCACGGCGCGGAACGCGCCCGAAGACCGGCAGCGCGCGCTCGACCTCGGGGCCTGCGACTACCTCACGAAACCGTTCTGGCCGCAGGAGCTGATCGAGCGGGTGTCGGCGCAGGTCGGCGCGGGCGACCTCCACTCGGCGGCGGAGGTGCTCGAGGTCGGTGACTTGCGGATCGACCCGGTGGCCTACGAGGTAACGGCCTGCGGTGCTCGAGTCCTGCTGACGGCCGTGGAGTTCGACGTCCTGATGGCGCTCGCGAGAAAACGCGGCGCCGCGGTGTCGGCGACCTCGCTGCTGCCGCGCGTGGTCCTGCCGGTGGGCCACGCGACGCTCGCATCGGTGGACGCGTGCGTCGCCGGACTCAAGGAGAAGCTGGGCCCCGCCGGCGCGAGGATCAGGCGCGTCTGGGGGGTGGGCTACAGGCTCGACGCCTGATTGAACGTCAGCGGAGGACGGTCAGGTGCAGGCCGAGCCGTCGCGGCACACCTGGGCGGCCGCCGATCGCGGGAGGGGGCGCGGCGGAGGTGACCGTGACGTAGCGCGCGTCGGCGAGATTCTGCCCGTACAGCTGAATTCCCCAGCGGCCGCCGCGGGGCGTGAGTTCGACACTGGCGTCGAGGAGGCCGTAGGGCGTCTGCCGCTGCACGGCGTCGTTGAACGGCGAGAAGAAGACGGTACTCTGGCGCCGCCCCTCCACGCGGACGGCCAGCCGTCCCAGACGGCCGACGCCGGGCCGCCACTCGGCCCAGGCGCGGCCGGACCATTCCGGCGCGTTGCTCAACCGGTTGCCCGCGACGTCGGCCGACGCCGTGGTGCTCACGACGGCGAGGTACTGGCCGTAGCGGGCGTTCATCCAGTTCAGATGTCCGCCGGCGGTGATGCGGGAGCCGACGCGCACCACGCCCTCCAGCTCCGCCCCGTCGATCGTCGCGGCCGCGGCGTTCGAGATGTCGACGACGGTAGGACGGATCACAGTCTGGACCTGCAGGTCGGTGTAGTCGACATGAAAGACGATCGCGGAGAGCCGTCCCCGGCCGCCGAACACTTCCGTCTTCACTCCTCCTTCGTAGCTCCAGACCCACTCGGGCGCGAAGCCGCGTCCCGCCTCGAGCGAGGAGATGTTGAATCCGCCGCTCTTGAAGCCGCGGGTGGCCGAGGCGTAGAGGAGGGTCCTCGCGTTCGCGCGCAGCTCCACGCCGAGCTTCGGCGTCCACGCGTCGTGCGCGACGGCATCGGTGTACCCGAAGCCCCCGGGCACGCGGACGCCCGGCTCTCCACGCGCTGCGGAAACATCTGGATCGTCGACTGCTGGCGATCGACGTCGCGAAACAGGAAGACGCCCGCGATCCAGCTCGCCCGCGTCGTCTGTGCCGCGAGGGTCGCCTCCTGCGACCACTGGTGCTGCCGTTCGTGGATGCCGGTGCCGGTGAGATTCAGCTCCGTGATGTCGGAATCGACGGTGACGTCGTAATCGAGCGCGCGATACGCCGAGAGGCTCGTGAGCGTCATCTGCCACGGCAGACGGACCGACAGGCGCGCTGACGCTCCCTGCTGCCGCAGCAGGCTCCCGGCTGGGTGGGAGCTGCGGACTTCGAACGGGGCCGGCGGGTTCGTGACGTTGAAGCCGGGTTTTACGGCGATGACTTTCGCCCACGTCAGCGGCGTCGGATCCGAACGCGCCGCGTCGGCCGAGACGAGCAGGTTCACGCGTCTGTCGAGCGACACGAGCAGTTTGGCGCGCGCGGCCGACGCGTCTTCGCCGCCGAGCCACGCGCCGTCATCGACGCTGCGGACGAATCCGCGCGCCGTGCTTCGCAGGACCGCGGCGCTCCCCAGCACCCGCTGCCCAAGGATGGGGCCGCTCGCGCGCGCATCGACGCGGCGCGTCGCCGCCGTGCCGGCGGTCACGCGCACCGACGCGTCGAGCCCCGCCGTGGGCGCGCGGGTCACGAGGTTCACCGCGCCTGCCGCGGCGTTGCGTCCGTAGAGCGTGCCCTGCGGTCCCCGAAGAACCTCCACGCGGTCCATGTCGAGGAACGGGATCGCCGCCACCACCGGCCGCGCGAGGTACACGCCGTCCAGGTAGATCGCCGCGCTCGGATCCGTGCCGGTGAGCACCGAACTCGCGCCGATGCCGCGGATGGTAACCTGCGCGAACCCGAGGCTCTGGGCGAAGGTCACCGCCGGCGCGCGCCCGGCGAGGTCCGCGAGGCCGCGCACGCCGTCCCCCTCGAGCGCGCGGGCGGTCAGCGCCGATACCGCCATGGGCACCGACTGCAGGTCCCGATCGCCGGTTCGAGCCGCGGTCACCGTCACGTGCTCGCGGATCCTGAGCGGCACCACGAGGACGATGGTCGTCACACGATCTCGACTCACGAGCACGCGTTCGACGACCGAGGAGAGACCCCGGACGGCGGCCGCCACTTCGCGATTTCCCTCGGGCACGGCCTTGAACCGGAACCTGCCGTCGGTGCCGGTGCGCACGGTGCGGGGCACGTCCGCCGCGAGCGTGACGGCCGCCCCGGCGATGGGCTCGCCGCCGGCGTCGGTCACCGTGCCTCGCAGCTCGCCGAGCCCCTGCGCGCGTGCGACCGTACAGCACGCGAGGAGGCAGGCCGCCGTCCAGCCGGGACGGCTCGCGCGGCAGGGCATCCGCAGGCCGGGCATGCGTGGTCGGAGTGCCGCATACCATATCACCTCCGGACCGGGATAGAATCCGGCCCATCCCATGCAGGCCCCCGGCCCGCGGCTGCTCCTCGTCGAAGACAGCGAGCAGCTTGGACGGCAGATTCTCGACGCGCTCGGCGATGCCGGCTTCGAGGCCGACTGGATCCGCGACGGCGACGCCGCGCTGTCGGCGGCGTTCGCGCGCTACAGCCTCGTGATCCTGGATCTCACGCTGCCTGGGGCGAGCGGCTTCGAGATTCTCGCCCACCTCCGCCGCGAGGCATTGACCCTTCCCGTCCTGATCCTGAGCGGCCACACGGACGCGCGCGAGAAGGTTCACGCGCTCGATCTCGGCGCCGACGACTACCTGACGAAGCCGTTCTGGCCGCAGGAGCTGGTGGCGCGCGTCAAGGCGCGACTCCGGCGGCCGGATCTGCGTGACGGCGGGGCGCTCGATGTCGGGGCGCTCTCCATCGACTTCGCCCGGCGCGCGGTGGCGGTCGGCGAGCAGCCGATCGACCTGACACGCGCCGAGTTCGACCTGCTCGCGGCGCTCGCGCGACGCCGGGGGGCCGCCGTGACGCGCGAGTGGCTCCTCGAGCACGTGATGGGAGGCGAGACGGAGTCATCGGATCGGACGCTGGACGTCCACGTGTCGCGGCTCCGCAAGAAACTCGGCACCGCGGGCGCGCAGATCGCGACGGTCTGGGGTGTCGGGTATCGGCTGGGGGCCGAACGGTGAAGCTGCGTGCCCGGCTGGCCCTGACCACCTTCATCGTCAGCGCCGGCACGATCGCGTCCGTGTCGTGGCTCACGAACACGTGGCGCGAGCCACGACACGGACGCGATC
>Ga0247718_1000477_pt1 | contig 11337 bp, 9 predicted proteins | sample 21E_DmetaG_FD_189045 | JGI IMG/M metagenome (GOLD analysis project Ga0247718, IMG submission 189045) | Soil microbial communities from hillslope of Landscape Evolution Observatory, University of Arizona, Oracle, AZ, United States - 2-1-E_D | ecosystem: Engineered > Artificial ecosystem > Mesocosm...
CACCCTGGGCGAACTGGGCTGGCGACTGCACGCGGTGCCCACCGCGCCGCGCGGCGCGGTGGGCACCGCGTGCAGTCGCCAGCCCAGTTCGCCCAGGGTGCGGTCGCCCTTGGTGTGGTTGCAGCGGGCGCACGCGGCCACCACGTTGTCCCAGACGTGGCCGCCGCCCCGGCTGCGCGGCAGGACGTGGTCGACTGTCTCCGCCGGTCCCCGGCAGTAGGCGCACCGCCAGCCGTCCCGGGCGAAGATGGCCCGCCGGGAGAGCCCCACGTGCGCCCGGTACGGCACCCGCACGTACCGGGTCAGTCGGACCACGGACGGCACCGGCAGGGAGCTGCGCGCGCTGTGCAGGATGCCGTCGCCATCGGTGACGCACACCGCCTTGGCGGACAGCACGAGGATGGTGGCCCGGCGCACGGACACGACGCACAGCGGCTCGTAGGTCGCGTTGAGCACCAACGCGGACCCCGCCGCGCGTCGTATGTCAGGCATCCCGCCCGTCCTCCTCCCGGTCCGGAGGCGCTCGGCGCCGCCGCCGTCAAGGTCGCCGCGGCCGCGGCCGGGCCCGGCCGCGGCCAGCGCCGGGGGGCCGGCGCTCGTGCGCCAATGGTCCCTGATAGCCGACCCGAATGCACGTGCTAATCTGCGCGGCCCCGTGCCGTCCGGTGCCCGCGGCTGCGCGGGGTCGACGGTCCGTCGACGGTCGGCCGCCGGTCGGGCCGCCGCGGGCGCCGGGCGGGCGGTGCGGTACGAAGACACGGTGACCAGTACGACCGCCGCCGCACCCCGGCCCGAACCCGGCCGGCTCTGCCAGGACGACGCCGTGTGCCAGCAGGTCTACCGGCTGACCGAGGTGCCGTGGATCGCCGAGGGCAGCCTCTACCTGCTCGTCAAGCCGGCCCGGATCCTGCTGATCCTGGGACTGGCCCTGCTGGCCCGCTTCCTGCTGCACCGGCTGATCCGGCGCCTGGTGCTCACGACGTCGACCAGCGCGGTGCCGGCGATCCTGCGGCCGCTGCGCGAACGGGTCGCCACCCGCGGTCCGGCGAACCCGTTGCAGCCCGAGCGGCGGCGCCAGCGGGCCGAGGCCGTCGGGTCCGTGCTGCGCAGCTTCGTGACGGTGGGCGTCTTCTCCATCGCCGTGCTGTTGGTCCTGGGCGAGCTGGGCTTCAACCTCGGTCCGCTGCTGGCCAGCGCCGGCATCGTCGGCGTGGCGCTCGGCTTCGGCGCACAGAGCCTGGTCAAGGACCTGCTGGCAGGGCTGTTCATGCTGCTGGAGGATCAGTACGGCATCGGCGACATCGTGGACTTCGGCGAGGCCACCGGGGTGGTGGAGGGCGTCGGGCTGCGGATCACCACGCTGCGCGACGCCCAGGGCGTGCTGTGGCACGTGCGCAACGGCGAGATCGTCCGGGTGGGCAACAAGAGCCAGGGCTGGGCGATGGTGGTCGTGGACATGCCGATCGGGTACGTCAGCGTGGAGGAGGCCACCGCGGTGCTGCGTACGGCGGCAGCCGAGCTGGCCGCCGACCCCGACTACGCCGACAGCTTCATCGAGCCACCGGAGGTGCTCGGCGTCGAACAGATCAACGTGGATGGGGCGGTGGTGCGCACGGTGGCCAAGACCTCCACGGAGACCCAGTTCCCGGTGGTCCGCGAGCTGCGCCGCCGGCTGGCCGCGGCGCTGGAGTCCTCGGGGCTGGCGGCGAAGATCGCGGCCAGCCGGCTGTACGCCCGGCCCGGAGGGCCGGGCAACGGCGGGGCCGAGCAGGCAGGCCCCACCTGAGCCGCCCGCGCCGCCGGGCCGGGTGAGGCGCCCGCCGGTGCGGCACCGGTCGCGGCTCACCGGCCGGGTCGGCCGGAGGTGATCGGGTGGCCGCAACGGCCGGTGTCCAGTTCTGCCGGTGCCGTCCCCTCCCGCCGGGTGGGCCGAGTCGGTTATCGTCCGATCGTCCAGTCGGTTAGTCGACGCATTGGCTGTTCGCCCTAGCGCAGACTCGACCGATCAGGCAGAATCCTGGACAAGCTTCACCCCCCTGCACGTGCCAAGAGCCGTCGACCCCAGGTCTGGCAGCGTCGCCCCGCCGTCGTGAACGATGGAGGAAACCCGGTGTCCGACGAGGTACACGCCCCGGACGACCGGCCGGCGACATTCTCGGATGTCTTCGCCAGCCGCGAGTTCCGGGCGATATACGCGGCCGGTGCGCTGTCGTGGTTCGGTGACTACCTCGCCAAGGCCGCCGTGACGGCGATGGTGTACGAACGCACCCAGTCCGTCGCCGTCGCGGCCGCCACCTTCGCCCTCACCTACGTGCCGTGGGTTCTCGGCGGCACCCTGCTGTCCACTCTCGCCGACCGGTACCCGTACCGAAGGGTCATGGTCGTCTGCGACCTGGTGCGGATGGTGCTGATCGCGCTTGTCGCGCTGCCCCAGCGGCCGGACATCAAGCTCATCCTGGTGCTGCTCTTCCTGACCGCGCTGGTCAGTCCGCCGGGGCAGGCGGCGAAGGCGGCCCTGCTGCCGCTGATCCTGACCAAGGACCGCCTGGTCGTGGGCCTCGCCGTGAACACCACCACCGGGCAGGCCGCCCAGGTGACCGGGTATCTGGCCGGCGCCGCGATCGCCCCGTTCCACCCGCGGCTGGCGCTGCTGATCGACGCCGTGACGTTCGGCCTGTCCGCCCTGCTCATCCGACTCGGGGTCCGGAACCACCCGCCGGTGTCGTCGGGCCAGCCGCGCCGGCACCTGGTCCGGGAGACCGGGGACGGGATCCGGCTGGTGTTCGGGACCCCGGTGCTGCGCGCCATCGCCCTCCTGGTCTTCGCCTCCATGCTCTTCGCCATCGTCCCGGAGGGGCTGGCCGCCGCCTGGGCCGACGACGTGTCCCACACCAGCGCCGAGCGCGGCGTCAGCCAGGGGCTCATCATGGCCGCGAGCCCCGTGGGCTTCATCGTGGGCGGGTTGCTGATCTCGCGACTGGTCCGCCCGCTGCGACGCCAGGCGCTGATCCGGCCGCTGGCCATCCTGTCCCCGCTGGTGCTGGTCCCGGCGTTGGCGGAGCCGTCCGCCATCTGGATCGCGCTGATGGCGGCGGCGTCCGGGTTCGCCGTCGCCGGCATCCTGCCCACCGCCAACGCGCTGTTCGTCCAGGTGCTGCCGCACGGCTACCGGGCGCGCTCCTTCGGGGTGATGCAGAGCGGGATGCAGATCCTGCAGGGCGCCGCCGTGCTGTGCACCGGCCTACTGGCCGACCGGTTCAACCTCGCCGACGTGGTGGGGTACTGGAGTTTGGCGGGCGTGCTGGTGATGGTGCTGGCCACGCTGCGGTGGCCCAGCCCGCAGCGGTTCGCCGACGCTGCGGCGGCCGCGGCGGCCGCGGCGCCGGGCGCACTGCCCAGCGCCGCGCCACCACCGGCCACCGCCACCGCGCCACCGGCCACCGCGCCACCACCGGCCACCGCCACCGCGCACCCCGCGTCGGCTCCGGTCCCGCCCGGCGGCCGGGCGCACCAGGAAACACCGTCGCACGCCGGCCGCTACCCCGACAGCGCGCCCGGGCCGGCGGCGAACGGGGCGCCGGACCCAGGGCGGCCGCCGTCGGCCGGCAGCGCCGGCGCCGAAGACCGCCCCGCCCGGCGCCGTTCGGTCCTGGCAGACTGTAACGGTGACTGAGGGCCCCCGGACCAACCTCTACGAGCTGTTCGGCGGCGAGCCGGCGTTCCGCAAGCTGGTGGACGAGTTCTACGCCGGGGTGGCCGACGACCCGCTGCTCCGACCCCTGTACCCGGAGGAGGATCTCGGCCCCGCCGCGGAGCGGCTCCGGCTCTTCCTGGCGCAGTACTGGGGCGGCCCGACGACCTACTCCGACCAGCGCGGGCACCCACGGCTGCGGATGCGGCACGCCCCCTACCGGGTGGGGCCGGCGGAGCGGGACGCCTGGCTGGGCCACATGCGCCGGGCCGTCGACTCGCTGGGGTTGCCGCCGGAGCTGGACGCCACCCTCTGGGATTACCTGGAGCGCGCCGCGTACTTCATGGTCAACACGATGGACACCCCGGCCGGCGGCTGACCCGGGCGGGCGCCGATCCCACGCGACCTCCGGCCGGCGTGCCTCGTTGGTCCGCGTGAGCGCAGCACCGGCGTCCACGCCAGCCCGCCCCACGCGGGCCGCTGCCCGCCCCGAGGAGCCCTGCCCATGCGTCGTGCCCTACGTCACCGCCTGACCGCCGTGCTCGCGCTGACCGTCACCCTGCTGGGCGTCGGCCCCGCGCGGGCGGACATCGCCCAACCCCGGACGGTCTCCGCCGACCCGGTGGACTGGACGCCGCACGTGCTCGACGGCACGGTGTGGGCGATCGCGGTGGTCGGTGACACGGTGGTCGTCGGCGGCGACTTCACCGCGGTCACCGACAGCACCGGGCGGCTGCGGTATCCCCGCCGCCACCTGTTCGCGTACGGGCTGCGCGACGGTGTGGTGCGGGCCTGGGCGCCCGCGGTGGACGCGCCGGTCTACGCGCTGGCGGCCGGGCTCGACAACACGGTCTACGTGGGCGGCTACTTCAAGACCGTCAACGGCGCCGCGTCGCGGGGGCTGGCCCGGCTGTCGCTGGCCACCGGCGCGCGGGACACCTCGTTCCGGGCGGCGATCAACTGGGGGGACGTGCGGGCGCTCGCCCGCCACGGCGACCGGCTGTACGCCGGCGGCACCTTCTCCGCGATCAACGGGGTGCCGCGTACCGCGCTGGCCCGGCTCAGCGCGTCCACCGGGGCGGTGGACACCGGCTTCGACGCCCGGCTCGCCGCGCCCACGCTGAGCCGCACCCGGGTCGAGGACTTCGCGCTGTCCCCGGACGGACGCCGGCTGGTGGTCGGCGGCGCGATCCAGCAGGCCGGCGGCAGGGACCGGATCCAGCTGGCCATGATCGATTCGAGCGGCCCGGGCGCCGTGGTCACCGACTGGTACACCGACAGCTACCGGCCGCAGTGCCTGGCCGGCTTCGAGACGTACATCCGCGGGATCGACTTCTCCCCGCTCGGCGACTACTTCGTGGTGACGACCACGGGGCGGACGTCCAGCCCCACGCGGCTGTGCGACACCGCCGCCCGGTTCGAGGCGGCGGGCGTCGGGCGCCGGGCGCCCACCTGGGTCAACCACACCGGCGGCGACTCGCTCTACGCGGTCGCGGTCACCGGGAGCACGGTCTACGTCGGCGGCCACCAACGCTGGATGAACAACCCGCACGGCAACGAGAGCGCCGGTCCGGGCGCGGTGGCCCGGCCCGGCATCGCCGCGCTCGACCCGCGTACGGGCAAGGCCCTGGCCTGGAACCCCACCCGGGACCGCGGCGTCGGCGTGCGGGCGTTCGTGGCGACGAGCATCGGCCTGCTGGTCGGCTCGGACACCACCCGGCTGGGCCGCGAGTACCACGGCCGGCTGGGGATGTTCCCGCTGTCCTGAGGCCGCGCCGCCCCCGGCGCTGGCGCAGCGGAGTCCACCCGGCCGCCGCGCCGGCCACCCGGGTGTGGTGCCCGCGCGGTTCCGCGCGCCGCGCGGGGGCGGGACCCGTCCGGCCAGGGCGGAGCGAACGTCAGAGCAGCGCGCCCTCGTCGTACAGCCAGTCCACGAAGGCGGTGGCGACGGCCGCGCCGCAGTCCAGCAGCTCGACCAGCAGCGCGTCGTGGGCGCCGGACATCAGCGGTACCTGGAGCTCGGCGTAGATCGGCAACTGGCCGCGCTCGGTCGGGTCCCCGATGTACGCCTTGCAGAAGCGCCGGGTGTGGTTCCACTCGTTGACCACCCGGTAGGCGCGGTCGGCCCAGTCGGGCGGCACGGTGGAGTGTGGGCGGGCGCGCATGACCAGGATCTCGTCGTCCGGCCCCTCCAGCGTGAAGAGCACGGCGTGCCGCTCCCACATGGCCAGCAGGCTTCCGTCCCCGTCGGCCAGGTAGCGCACGTCGAGCAGGTCCAGCGCCCGACCGAGCCGGGCGAGGGTGACCGGACCGACCACCGGGGCCAGCGTGTCGACCGTGGACCGCTCCGGCCCGGCGCCGACGGGCTGCCCGCCGTCGCGGGGGGCCGGGGCGCCGATCCCGGGTCGGCTCGGTGAGCCGAGCTTCACACCGCCCTCGTCCGCACCCTCCGCTCGCGTCTTCGTCTCTCCGCCGCCGGCCTGACCGGGGCGCCATGACCACCACGGCATAGCACGTGCACCTCGCTCCCCAGCGGGCGCCACCGCACGCGCATCGCGGTGGACCCGAGGCACGACGGTACCCGGACAGCCGGCTGGGGGCATCCCCCTACCAGCAGGGGACGTCCGAACGACCCACTGCGACTCATACGTTCGTAGGACCAACGGGGGGCCGAATCGCAAGTGGACTAACTGGAGGTAACCAGGCGGTGCCGTACGGTGCAGCAAGCCCGACCCATCTTGCAGCAAGTCGCACGTGGACGCAATGCTCCGCGGCCTCCCGGTCAGGGCCGAGAAAGCCCATCCGCGCCACGGCCTGGACCAGCCGCTGCGACACCGGCACCCGCTCGGGCAGCTCGCCGGCGGCGCCGGCGCCCGGCTCGGGGAGCGCCACGATCGGGACGTGGTCGAGCAGCGCGTCGCGCACCGCGCGTTCGCCGGCGCGCGGCGCGCGCGCCGCCTCCCGGAAGGTCCGCGCGGCGGCGCGGGCCACCGCGGCGACCTGGGCCGCGCCCACCGACTCCACCGTCACCCCGGGGTCCGGGGGCAGCGACCAGCGCCAGTCGGGGTCCCGGCGGGCCGGCAGGTCACCGGTGGCGGCGAGCGCCGCGAGCAGGTCAGCGGCGGACACGGCGACGTCGCCGGGGTCGGTGCCGGGCACGGCCCGGGTCACCAGCACGCCCCAGGGCAGCCGGCCCCACAGCGCCACCAGCCCGGAGCCGGCGGGCCCGGGGCGCAGCCGGACCACGGCCGCGGGGTCGAGCCGGACCAGCCGGGCGAGGAACGCGCCGGCGTCGGACACTCCGGCCAGCCCGTGTCCCGGACGGCTCATGACGACCGGCCGCCCACGCCCTCGGCGGGGGCACCGGCCGCGGACGCCGGGGCGCGCGCGGGCGCGGCCAGGTACGGCACCAGGTACGCCTGCTCGACCTCGGTGAGCCGGCGCGGCCGCCCGTGGGCCAGCTCGAACGGGACCAGCACCGAGCGTGCCCGCCCGGCCAGCACCGCCCCGGCGAACAGCTCGTACGCGACCGTGAACCGGGACGGGCGGATGTCCTCCACCCACAGCTCGATGCGCACCCGCGGGCGGGGGTCCGGACCGGGGGCCATCCGGTAGTCCACCGGCGCCAGGTAGTCGACCTCGTGTCGGGCGATCACGATCCCGTCGGAGAACGAGGTGAGCCCCACCGCCTCGGCCGCGGTGAACATCATCGCCACCCGCGCCTCTTCGTAGAGGGTGAGGAACCTGGCGTTGTTGACGTGGCCGAACGCGTCCAGGTCGGACCAGCGCAGCAGGCAGTCGTACACGAACCGGTGCCCCGCCGGGGTGCCGCCGGGCACCGCCGGGGTCTCGCCGGATACCGCGGCCCGACCGGATACCGCGGCCCCACCGGGCGGGGCCGGCTCAGTCACGGGTGAGCTTGCGGTACGTCACCCGGTGCGGCCGGGCGGCCTCCGCACCGAGCCGGTCGATCTTGTTCTTCTCGTACGACTCGAAGTTGCCCTCGAACCAGAACCACCTCGCCGGGTTCTCCTCGTCGCCCTCCCAGGCCAGGATGTGGGTGGCCACCCGGTCCAGGAACATCCGGTCGTGCGAGATCACCACGGCGCAGCCGGGGAACTCCAGCAGCGCGTTCTCCAGGCTGGACAGGGTCTCCACGTCCAGGTCGTTGGTCGGCTCGTCCAGCAGGATCACGTTGCCGCCGATCTTCAGCGTCAGCGCCAGGTTGAGCCGGTTGCGCTCGCCGCCGGAGAGCACCTTCGTCGGCTTCTGCTGGTCCGGACCCTTGAACCCGAACGCCGCCACGTACGCCCGGGACGGCATCTCGACCCTGCCGACCATCAGGTGGTCCAGGCCGTCGGAGACCACCTCCCACACGGTCCTGTCGCCGGCCAGGCCCTCCCGGTTCTGGTCCACGTACGACAGCTGGACGGTTTCGCCGATCTTCACCGAGCCGCGGTCCGGCTGCTCCAGCCCCACGATGGTCTTGAACAGGGTGGTCTTGCCCACGCCGTTCGGGCCGATGATGCCGACGATGCCGTTGCGCGGCAGCGAGAAGCTCAGGTTGTCGATCAGCACCCGGTCGCCGAAGCCCTTGACCAGGTCCTTCACCTCGATGACGGTGTTGCCCAGGCGTGGGCCCGGCGGGATCTGGATCTCCTCGAAGTCGAGCTTGCGGGTCTTCTCCGCCTCGGCGGCCATCTCCTCGTAGCGGTCCAGCCGGGCCTTGGACTTGGTCTGCCGCGCCTTGGCGTTGGAGCGGACCCACTCCAGCTCCTCGGTGAGCCGCTTCTGCAGCTTGGCGTCCTTGCGCCCCTGCACCGACAGACGGGCCGCCTTCTTGTCGAGGTAGGTCGAGTAGTTGCCCTCGTACGGGAAGGTCCGGCCGCGGTCGAGCTCCAGGATCCAGTTCGCCACGTTGTCCAGGAAGTAGCGGTCGTGGGTGATCGCGATGACCGTGCCGGCGTACTTGGCCAGGTGCTGCTCCAGCCACTGCACGCTCTCCGCGTCCAGGTGGTTGGTCGGCTCGTCCAGCAGCAGCAGGTCGGGCGCCTCCAGCAGCAGCCTGCACAGCGCCACCCGGCGCTTCTCGCCGCCGGAGAGCTGCGCCACGTCGGCGTCCGGCGGCGGGCAGCGCAGCGCGTCCATGGCCAGCTCCAGCTTGGAGTCGACGTCCCACGCGTCGGCGTGGTCGAGCTCCTCCTGGAGCCGGCCCATCTCGGCCATCAGCTCGTCGGAGTAGTCGGTCGCCATCTGCTCGGCGATCTTGTTGAACCGCTCCAGCTTGGCCTTGGTCTCGGCGACCGCCTCCTCGATGTTGCCGAGGACGGTCTTGGCGTCGTTGAGCCGGGGCTCCTGGGCCAGCAGGCCGACGGTGTAGCCCGGCATCAGCCGGGCCTCGCCGTTGCTCGGCCGGTCCTGCCCGGCCATGATCCGCAACAGGCTGGACTTGCCGGCGCCGTTGGGCCCCACCACACCGATCTTGGCGCCGGGCAGGAAGTTGAGCGTGACGTCGTCGAGCACGACCTTGTCGCCGTGCGCCTTGCGCGCCTTCTCCAGGACGTAGATGAACTGGGCCACGGTGCGCCTAACCTCCGCGTGCTGTGGGATTGCCGGACCGGCATCGGGCCCGCCGCGGCGGGCCGCCGCCGTCGGGGCAATCTTTCCAGGCCCGCCGCGCGCCGGCCCGGTCGGGCCCGACCCACCGGGCGGCAAATCGCCAGGGTACGCCGGTGCCGGCCGATCCGGCGACGCCGTGAGGCGGCGCACAGTTACGATCATCGGTGACGCGGAAAATGCAGGGTTCGTCCCCGCCCGCCGCCGCGGGGGGGCACGAGGTGCTCGGAACGCGCGCCGCGTTCAGTACGCTCGACCCGTACCGTTCGCCGACCGGAGGTGCGCCAAGAGTGACCGAGCGCAGCGCGTTCGTCGTAGTCGCCAACCGCCTGCCCGTCGACGAGGTGAGCACGCCGGAGGGGCGCGAGTGGCGGCGCAGTCCCGGCGGGCTGGTCACCGCGCTGCACCCGGTGCTGGCCGCGCACAAGGGCACCTGGGTGGGCTGGGCCGGGGGCACCGGCCCGGCGCCGGAGCCGTTCGACCTGGAGGGCATCCACCTGCACCCGGTGCCGCTGAGCACCGAGGATTTGGAGCGCTACTACGAGGGGCAGTCGAACGCGACCATCTGGCCGCTCTACCACGACGCCGTCGAGCCGCCGGTGTTCCGGCGCCGCTGGCGGGAGGCGTACCAGAAGGTCAACGCCCGGTTCGCCGACGCGACCGCCCAGGTCGCCGCCGAGGGCGCCACGGTGTGGGTGCAGGACTACCAGCTCCAGCTCGTGCCGGCGATGCTCCGCGAGCGCCGGCCCGACCTGCGGATCGGCTTCTTCCTGCACATCCCGTTCCCGCCGATCGAGCTGTTCATGCAGATGCCGCAGCGGGCCGACATCCTGCGCGGCCTGCTCGGCGCCGACCTGGTCGGCTTCCAGCAGCGGCTGGCCGCGCAGAACTTCGTCCGGCTGGCCCGCCACCTGCTCGGGCTGCGCTACGAGGGGCAGACCATCGAGGTGGACGGCCGCCGGGTGAAGTCCGGCGCGTTCCCGATCTCGATCGACGTCGCCGAGATGGAGCGGATGGCGGCCAGCCCCCAGGTCCAGGCACGGGCCCGGGAGATCCGCCACGAGCTGGGCGACCCGAAGACCGTGATCCTGGGCGTGGACCGGCTCGACTACACCAAGGGCATCGAGCTGCGACTCAAGGCGTTCCGGGAGCTGCTGGACGCGGGCAAGCTGAGCGTGCCGGAGACCGTGATGGTGCAGGTCGCCACGCCCAGCCGGGAGCGGGTGGAGCACTACCAGGCGCTGCGGGTCAAGGTGGAGCGCGAGGTCGGTCGGATCAACGGCGAGTTCGGCCGCGTCGGCGTGCCGGCCGTGCATTACCTCCACCAGTCGTACAGTCGAAGTGAGCTCGCGGCGCTGTACTGCGCGGCGGACGTGATGATGGTGACTCCGCTGCGGGACGGGATGAATCTGGTGGCCAAGGAGTACCTGGCGGCGCGCGGGGACAACGGCGGCGCGCTGGTGCTCAGCGAGTTCGCCGGCGCGGCGACCGAGCTGCGGCAGGCCTTCCTGTGCAACCCGCACGACCCGGACGCGGTCAAGGAGGCGCTGCTGCGGGCGGTGGAGGTCGACCCCACCGAGGCCCGCCGGCGGGTCCGCATCATGCAGCGGCACCTGCGCGCCCACGACGTGGACCACTGGGCCCGCGCCTTCCTCCAGGAGCTGGGCGTCCCGGAGTCCGACGACGGGGCCCGCCGGATCCAACCCTGACCTTCCCCCCGGTTCGGCACTCCCAGCAACCGCACCAACAAGCGCAGCGAGGTAGGTCTGTGACGGACGAGCTCGACCCCGCCCTGCGCGCCGCGGTCGGTCGGATCGCTCGCGTGCCCCAACTCCTGGTGGCCTGCGACTACGACGGCACCCTGGCGCCCATCGTGACCGACCCCACCCGGGCGGTCCCCCTGCCCGAGGCCGTGGCCGCCGTCCGCGCGCTGGCCGCGCTGCCGCAGACCACGGTGGCGGTCGTGTCCGGCCGCGCGCTGCGCGACCTGGCCACGCTGTCCCGGCTGCCCAGCGAGGTGCACCTCGTCG
>Ga0247718_1000478_pt1 | contig 11326 bp, 13 predicted proteins | sample 21E_DmetaG_FD_189045 | JGI IMG/M metagenome (GOLD analysis project Ga0247718, IMG submission 189045) | Soil microbial communities from hillslope of Landscape Evolution Observatory, University of Arizona, Oracle, AZ, United States - 2-1-E_D | ecosystem: Engineered > Artificial ecosystem >...
CCCTTACTCCTTATATTAGCTAGATTAATAACAATAGCGTTCTAACTTCGTTAACTAAGCTGTACCAGGTGAAATTCAAGCCACTCCAAAAGGAGTGGTTTTAATTTCAGCTCGATTTTCGAGCACGGATTTGAACCGGTTCTGCGAAGCAGCGGTTCGATCTTCGAGGACGCGCACAGGAATGTATTCCGCGCACGCCGCAAGAAGTAACTATCCGTCCGGGTGTACCAATAAAAATCCGCCAACAAGCGGTTTTTTTATATCTTGAGAAGTATAAAAATTGTCCACACAAGTGGAGTAAGCAGAAACAATTTGACAATTATATTAACTAAGAGTAAACCAAAAGTATATTAGTTCACTAAAAGGGGACATCAAAATGGCAAATACAAACATAGAAACCGCACAAAGCGCTTTTAGTGCTGAGCGCCAAGAGGAAGCTACGCATGTAATCCGGGATGCGGAGGGTTTAGCCTGGGACGAGTTTGACAGGCTATGCCGTGGGATAGGCGTAAGCGCGCTAGCAGGAGAATATGTCGCCAGTGACTTCAGAAAATTACAGATTGATGCCCGTTGGAACGGCGAAACAGCTTAACTTTATTTAAACTACCGTTTTGTCTCGGGGCGTTTTAACTTCTGGTAGCCCTTGAATGCGATTGGGGCGAATGTGAATAACTTAGTGAGCTTGCCCATATTTTCTCCTTTGCTTATTGGGTAATTGTCACTATATAACCCGAATGATCATCAGACAGCCAAAATTGTCTCAATTTATAGGTTTTTGCTCTGCCCAATAATTCTGTTGGCTTAAACCGTACCTTTTTTTGGGGGGTGGTCTTTTTGGACTCTAAATCTATTGTTGACTTAATTTTAAGCAGCGCAGTTACACCCTGTTAATTCACGCAAAAATACTTTACTTAGTGAAATATTTCATTGAAGGGATAAAGCATAGTTTTATAGTCAGCCTCACAGCCTTGTATGCTGGAGCAACCTAAATCCAGGAGGGTCTTATGACTATAACTATAAAAAAATTGTCCGTCTTAGCTGTGTCAGCTATGAGTATGCAGGCTTAAGCGGTGGCCCGGTGCTGGCGCAATCTGCGGGTGGCCAGGAGCGTATGTACCGGGCTAATCTTACGGCTTTAAACAAGTCAGACGACAGGGGTAACTCCACTGTACTGATGAAGTTCAACAACAATGGCACATTTACCGTAAGAACCACTGGTTCATCGGCAAACTTGCCGCATGCCCAGCATGTTCATATTGGTGGAACAAATTCTTGTCCGGATATATCGGCCGATAAAGACGGAGACGGTCTTATTAATACAGGCGAAGGAGAGCCATCGTACGGTCCTATCGCAGTATCTTTGACTACGTCTGGTGATGCTAGTAAAGATAGCGGCGTAGCTGTAGACCGATTTCCTGTAGCAAATGCTGACGGTACCGTAACCTACGAACGTACTCTTGAATTGCCGAAGGGTGTAACGGAAGAGATGATCACACAGGGTGTAATTGTTACCCACGGTGTATCAGAGCTGTTCGATGACAAAGCCAAATATGATGGAGAAAAGAAAAGCGATATCCCCGGAACGGAAGAATTACCACTTGAAGCTACAATCCCTGCCACATGTGGTAAGCTCGTCGCTGTTCCGGTAGGTGGCGCGGGAACCGGCGTTGGAGGCTCTGAAGCAAACACTGCCTCTATGATTGCTGCGGGTTCATTAGCGCTTGCTGGTGCAGGTGCACTTCTGCTTGCTCGTAAGCGAAGCCAGGCTAACCTCTAATAAGAAGGATAAAATGATTGATCGATTAAAAAAATCAATCAGTATGTCAATCGGCCAGGGATATTTATCCCTGGCCATGGCATTCATTTTGTTGTTTAGCGGAAGTAGTCTGCTGATTAAAGGGGTCTCGGGGGCGGGCAAGCCGTCAACTCCGCCATATGTCGCATCAACATCGGTTGTTGGTCAAATATCGGAGGGCTCATCTAACAGCGCCCTCGGCCATGAACGTTCTGAACCCATATCCATACAGATACCTTCACAAAATATTGAATCTGACCTGATTCAAGTGGGTAATAACACCGACGGCACTATTGAAGTACCAAAGGCAGATAAACACGATTATCCAGCCTGGTATAAACACTCCTCTACCCCAGGAGAAATTGGATCGTCAGTTATAGTTGGTCATGTAGATTCAACGACCGGGCCATCAGTGTTTTTTGAACTGGGGAATATACAGCCTGGCGAAAAAATACTGATAAAGCGTGAAGATGGCACTACAGCAACGTTTGTGGCATACAAAACGGCGCTTTATCCGAAAAATGAATTCCCAACTATGTCCGTGTATGGGCCGAGCGATAATGCCGAGTTGCGATTGGTGACCTGTGGCGGTAACTTTAATAAGTCTATAAATGATTATGAAGGCAATACGGTCGTGTTCGCTAAACTTATTGAGTAGTAGCTTTAAACAGCAGTAATGTGATAATTATGCAAAATTGTGAGATTATTCATAGTTATGAAAATCCGTACTGAGTAAGATACCAATAGTTAAGTGAGGGAGAAACACATGCGATTAAACATAAATGAGCTGCGTGAAAACTACAAAGAGCGCAAGCAAGTCAAAGAAATACTGAGCGAAGAAAATCGTAATTTCTGGTAAGCCTGAATATTGAAATAACAGGGAAAAGATGCTAGAGTTACATGGTCTTCAGCGCAATTGCGCTATCCAATATTGCGAGAGAATTCGTAATACTGAGAGGAGACGGCTTGGTAAGATTGCCTGAACTGACGAGCAAACTTGTTTTGTCGGCAGTACTGCAGGATTACCATCACACGTCGACGAGGGCCAGTAGCTCAGCTGGTTAGAGCACCTGCCTCTTAAGCAGGGTGTCGAGGGTTCGAGTCCCTCCTGGCCCTCCAAATAAAAACATCCAGCTTCAAGGTTGGGTGTTTTTATTTGGCAAAGTCACATGGCTTGAGCCCTCGACGCAGATTCGCCTTAGCGAAGATGCAAGTCGTGGGTTCGCTCGCAAGGAGCTCTCGCAGAAGCTTGCTTTGAGAAAGCTCAGCAGCCGTACCTTTTAGGTAGTCCCTCTTTTTGTCTGAGCTAATCCAAGCCCGGCCTACCCTGTCGTTTACAAATAGACACCACAGCGGCGAGCAGCCAAGAGGGCCAATGAGCGGGTAGTGTTAATAAGTTCAGTAATATCGACCTGTTCACGCGGGCCGTGCGCAAGGCGGACATCGCCGGGTCCGTAATGCAGGGTGGGAATCCCACCTATTCCGGAATAAAGTCGTAGATCACTTCCGTAAGGAGCTGCGCCAAGGGGTGCATTGCGGTATTCAATCGTCCGGATAGCATTAGTAGTCTCTTTAATCAAAGGATGGGTTGAATCAATGCGCCCGCTGGCAAACTGGCCTCCTGGCCAAGTCACACTCACCGGGTGCTTACTTAACCAAGGATCTTTAGCGCTGGCGGCCGCGACTGCCTGTTGAAGCGCGTTCCTGGCGTTGGCCGGTTCCTCATCAAGTAATACTCCCATCCGCCCCTCTGCGACGAGGAGATCCGGAACGCTACTGGCCCAATCCCCGGCACGGATGATACCGATTGAGATCGGGCACGGCAGCGGGTTGCCTTCAAAAAGTGGGTCTATGTGCGCATTGCGAACACGCTCCAGGTCTGCGATGGCGGCGTAGATGGGCAGAAATGCATCGAAGGCGCTCTGGCCCGCGAGACGGGAACTGCCGTGCGTGGCAAGCCCATGTACTCGCAGTTCAAAAGTGAGTGCTCCAGCGTTGGCCACTACTACCTTACCGCTGGTAGGTTCCGATATGACGGCGGCCTCGCCACGATGGCCACGCAGCATCGTTGCGAAAGCACCGAGGCCACCATCCTCTTCACCGACAACCGTGTGTACTGCAAGAGGTCGTTCCAGCTTGACGCCTGAGCTGGCTATCGCTCGTGCAACTGCCAGGTTCGCGGCAACCCCTGCTTTCATGTCACATGCACCGCGCCCGTGCACCGCGTTGTCCTTGATGAGTCCGCTCCAGGGGTTTCGGTCTTCCCAGTTGTCTAAGTCGCCTGTTGGGACCACGTCGACGTGACCTTGGAGGATAAGTGCAGGTAATTCCTCGGATGGCCCAAGCACGCCTACGGTGCCGTATCCCTCCTCTCTTGGGACTTCGGATCCGGGGAAGTCAGGATGAGCGGCCAGTTCATCGAGATCGAGCTTCCAGTGATCAACTTCAAAGCCAAGTTCTGATAAAAGGTTTGCCTGTAATGCTTGGAGGTCAGACTCGGCATCACTACCAGTCACGCTAGGAATTTGAAGCATCTTCACTAACGTCTCTACCAACTCAGTTTCGTCAATGGCGTCAATGACTTGTGTCTCGGCACGCGTGACCTGGTCCGTCTTGGTAGGGGCGAGGCTCAAGCTATTGTAGGTAGGCATAATTTAATATTGGAAGAATATCAGATATTTGAAAAATTTACATTGCTTATGTTTGTCGCGGGCATTTCATATCTTTAGTGTCGATAGCGTGCACTATGGCCCTCTAATTGCTCATGTTTTTCTACGCGAATCTTGTTGACCGGTTATTTTTGGTTTGATATTGTATTTCGTGGAAGGCCAAATAACAAAGCACGTTAATATATGTAGCCGTTCGAGTTAGTAAGTGAGTTTGTTAGTTAGTAGGCTACATCTGTGGGTGCAAGTCTTCCTAAGTTTAAAGAGGTACACAATTGTACCTCTTTTTAATGCCTATAACTTTGCTGGTACTATGAGTATATGGATATGCACATATCAGAACGGCGGCAGATAGAAAATGAGATGATTTTTAGGCGGGTAAACGAAAAAATCGGGGATGGTTTAGATGACCTCGACGCAATGCATATAGAGGATAATAAACCACACTTGATAAGGGATAAAGATTTACTATTGCATTTTAAATGCGAATGTTCGGACGAAAATTGCGACGCCAGGATAGCCATCAAGCTTAGTGTGTACCGTGAAATACATGAAAACAGGGACGCATTTATCATCAAGCTCAACCATCAGGTCACGGCAATTGAAAAAGTTATTCTTAGTGAAGACAGCTACAGTGTCGTTGAAAAGAATAATTCTACCGATGAGCCAGGTGACACGTTAAATACCACTTCGATCAATAACAAATAGCCAAAGCATTTTCCTGCAACCCTCCTGCCGGTTGTCTTAATAACCAATTAATTGGCCGTCTGAGGTGTTGCGATCATCAACGGCCCCATCATCCGGCACGTCTGTTTCCAAATCACCATTACTACCTTGATCTTTAAGGTCTTTCTGCAGGGCTTGCTTGTCGCTGGTTTCCACCTCGGCATAGTCAGTACCTAGCTGTTGGGCAAGTACGTCGTTTACGCTAGGATCTGTCTTGTCGCTCATAGTAGTACCTCCATACACGCAGTGTAGTTCAGGCTTAAACCAACCGTTGTGACGAATCTCACAATCCCTTGTACTCACTATCCTTATACTTCAGCTTGTTAACAAGGAGAGAACATGCCGCTAACAGAACCGAATTTGAAAGCACTTGCCTTGGTTTGCAGTCTCAAGAGCTCAGATGAGCCTTCTTCCAGCGAGCTTTTAGCGAGCCATATTCTCCAAGAAATGGAGCAATATGGCGTGCAGGGGAAAGTACACCGAATTGCAGACCTTAACATCATGCCCGGCGTAGAAACAGACATGGGTGAGGGCGATGACTGGCCGGCTATTCGCCAGGAAATGTTTGCATCAGACATACTTATTCTGGCAACGCCGATTTGGGTCGGGCATCCGTCAAGTTTCGCCCAAAGGGTTATCGAGCGGCTGGATGCTGAGCTGGCCGAAACTGATAAGGAGGGGCGGCTACTTACGTATGGAAAAGTCGCGGTGGTAGCTGTTGTGGGCAATGAGGATGGGGCGCATAAGGTCACTGCTGATATGTTCCAGGCCTTAAGCGACGTCGGGTTCACGGTTCCAGCCAATGGCTCAACCTACTGGGTTGGCGAGGCCATGCAGAAAAAAGATTATAAGGATCTTGAAGAAATACCCGAGGTAATTCAGCAAACAACAAAAAGCCTGGCCGCAAATGCCACCCATCTTGCGCGTTTACTGCAAGCCAACCCGTACTCTTCTCCTAAGTCGGAATAGGCAGTCCGACTACATATATTGGCCATAGAGCTAAGAATGTTGTTATACTGCTACCGTTAAACATTGATGCGGTGGGGAATAGGGGTATTTACATGAAAAAACTATCAAAACTTATGACAGCATTACTGCTTGCCTTCGGCTTCGCATTTGCCGGTTTTACGTTAAACAGTACCATTTCAGCTCATGGTACCGAGGGCGAAGAGCAGACGAGCTCAACCAATACCGAAGCAACCGAAGCCGAGAATAGTAACGTGACTTACTCGTACGTCGCACAGCCCGGTGATTCTTATTCTTGGATCGCGCGAAAGGCAGTTCAGACTTATGGCCTTAAGGAAGACGTAAAGCTTACCCAGGCACAAATCCTGGCCGCTGAAACCGCCTTAACGCTGGCTGCGAACTCACCTGTCCTCAATGAAGGCCAGACGGTAACTGTCAGTGAAGATGCCGTTCATGAAGCGGTAGACGCAGTAAAAAATCTTAGTGAGGCCGATCAGGCCGGATGGGCGGCCTACGTTCCGTTCGTCAACTTCAACACCGACAATGTTGGTGAGCGCCGATAAAATAGTTTCATTTTTTGATATCTCAGATTAGTTCGCTATGGGCTATACTCTAGTTCTGTAATGATACCCAGTCTTATAGCTATAGCAGTTGGTCTGATAATCCTTATTGCGGGTGCGGAAGGCTTGGTCCGCGGGGCGTCATCGCTCGCGGCCAAGCTACGCATTTCTGCGCTTGTTATTGGGCTTACTGTCGTGTCGTTTGGTACCTCGGCTCCCGAGCTTACGGTCAACCTACTGTCGGCTGCAAACGGCTCATCGGACCTGGCGATCGGTAATGTAGTAGGCAGTAACATCGTCAATATTCTATTGATATTGGGTATTACGGCTATGATTGTACCGCTGACAGTTAAGTCGACTACTGTTTGGAAAGAAATACCACTCGCAATGCTCGGTGTAGTACTACTGCTAGTAATGGGTAATGACCAGTTTTTTGATGGCGTGCCGTTCAATTCAATTACCAGAACCGACGGAATAGTGCTCGTGGCGCTGATGGGCATATTTATGTACTACATCTTTGGCATGGCTAAATCTGACAGGGCCAATAAAGATATGAACCAGGATGATATCAAACAGTATAGCGTCCCGGCTTCAGTCGGTCTGACGGTAGCGGGACTGATAGGATTAGTTATAGGCGGAAGACTGCTCGTCAACGGGGCAATAGACATAGCGAGGCTAGCGGGGCTATCGGAGGCCCTGATAGGCCTGACTATTGTTGCGATTGGTACTTCATTGCCGGAGCTTGCCACATCAGTCGTTGCCGCACTAAAGAAACAGGCAGATATTGCCATAGGGAACGTGGTAGGCTCAAACATATTTAATGTATTCTTTGTACTTGGTACAACGAGTGTGATATTGCCGCTGCCGTTCAATAGCAATATAAACTTTGACGTTGGAGTGGCTATCGGCGCGACGGGCTTGCTGTTCCTCTTCATGTTTATAGGGGGTAAAAAGCGGCATCTTGTTCGCTTGGAAGGAATAATGTTTATAGGGCTATACGTCGGATACCTCGTCTACTTGGTTATCCGCGGGTAGTTACTGCTTGCCGGCGTAATTATTGTTTTTTTCGGCTTCGTACTGGGCTTTCAATTCTTCCAGTTTTTGCTGCGCGGTTGCTTTCTTGTTGTCACTGTTCTTCGTCTCTTTAGCTTTGTGAGAAACATTATTAAATAATCCCATAGTATCCTCCCTCTTAAGTGCATCTCAAAGTGTAGGCCTGACGAAAGACAAGGACAGTAAAAAATCACTCATAGTATCGAATATAAAAAGCCAAACCACAATCAGCGAATGTTGCATCAGGCTGTTATACTGGGGCGGTGAAACTTTTAGATGGCAGAGAACTAGCCGAATTCATCAAAGAGCGGCAAGCTTTTCAGGTTCGCGGGCTGCGCCAGGCGCATCTCGTACTACCTAAGCTTGCTATTATTCAGGCCAAGGACGATCCGGTGATTGATACTTACGTCCGCCTTAAAAAGCGCTATGGCGCTGATATCCTTATCGACGTTGATGTGCACCGCGTGGCAGAGGCCGATATACCGGGGCTGCTTGAGCGGCTTAATGCCGATGAGTCAGTACATGGAATCATTGTGCAGCTGCCATTGAACGATCCGTCACGGACCGATGAAACCGTAAATCTAGTGGCGCCACATAAAGACGTTGACGCGCTGGGAGAAAAGCCTTTGTTTGACCCGGCCACGCCCATGGCGATCCTTTGGCTTCTGGCTGGTTACAATATCGACTTCAGTGGTAAGAACGTGTTGCTTATCGGCCGCGGGAAGCTGGTGGGAGCGCCACTGGAACGTATATTAACGGCATCCGGTGTAAACGTGACGGTGGCTGACCGGTCGACTGCTGATCTCAAGACGCTTACCATGGAGGCGGATGTGATTATTACTGCCACTGGCAGTCCGGCAATCATCTTTCCGGATATGGTAAAAAGCGGTGCGGTAATCGTAGATGCCGGCGTAGCAAGTGAAGACGGTAAAACGGTGGGTGACGTCGCACCTGAAATGTATGAACGTGACGATATAATTATTACGCCTGCCAAGGGCGGGGTGGGGCCGCTAACGGTTTGTGCGCTCTTCGATAACGTTATCCGGGCAGCGCGGCGCGTGGCTGACGCTCAGACTAGCTGATCAATCTTATCTAAAAATTCTTTCAATACTTTTTGGGCTTCTGCTGGCATGGCATGCTCCTGCAGTGTTTTGTAGTTATATGTCCGGTCCAGTTCATAGGTGTACTTCCGAAGCTCCGCATAGCGGGCAAGTGCGCGGTGCATGGCCTGGCGTGATTCCTGAATCTCCCCTACGCATTCCAGCGGTTTATCACCGTCTATTCCAAGCAGTTGCCTGAAGGTGGGCTCGAGGCCCGGCTCAAGTAAGAGGTTTTTGCCGCCAAAAACCGTTCTCAGGTTTTCCTCGTGGATGAAGGAAGATAGTATAAGGTAAACGAAGGCACATTTCGGGCATTCACCACACCAGTACATTCGAGGTGAGTTCTGGGTGAAAGCCCGGTTGCATGAACTAAAGACATCTTTGTAACGCTCAAAGCCGGTTGCAGCGAACGCCTCTGCAATCCGCATCTCCCCGAGCGGTCGCAGGAACGAATAGTACTGCAGCGTATCACCGAATTGGTGGTTTAAAACAGCTTGCCAATCACGCTCAAACTCCAAGGATTTCGAGTACTGATGGTTGATTGATACTCCCTGGTACTGCAGCGTTTCTTCATTGGCCGAATGCTCGTTTGAGACCACCACGTCACGGTATCCCGCCAGTACGGCTACCACAGCACCTACCGCCGCAAAAACGGCCGAGATCGGGATATGCCCGTTTAATGCGCCCTGTTCACTGAGTTGTTTAATACCCGGGTCTATCTGGCGGTCCACCCAGAAGTGCGGCAAGCCGATACGTTCTATTAATGGGGCAAGCTGATCACGGTGGCCGACGCTCCAAGTAGCAACGTTTGGTTTGTCCCGGAATGCCTCCACGCTTACCAATGAATCTTTGCCGCCCCCGATACCAATAAGCAGTCCTGTGCCGGTATGATGAGAAGTTAGCTCGAGCGGGGAATGCACCGGGAAGGTAATGGCGGTTCTGGGGTCAAGCTTATTAACATAAAAGAACTCGCCGAGTCCGCGCTGATACGTCTTAGATAAAAAGACCGCCATTTGCTCATCGGTTTGGCCACACTCAATAGTTACAGTGCCAGGCAGGAACGCTTTAAAATACGAAACGCCGGCGATAAAGAACAGGTTTTGAATTGCCCGGTCCAGTACCACCGGGTCATAGTCTTTGAAGGCAAAGTCAAAATGATAGATCTCGTTAAAAGACAGCTTGTCGTCATAACCATAGGTAAGCGTCAGGCTTTTAGACGGCTGATCAAATGCGTAGTTTATGAACCGGAAACTATTGAATCCGTTCATAGCGCGTCGACGGCGGCATTGAACTGTATGCCGCGGTCTTCGAAGTTCTTAAACATATCAAAGCTGGCAAATGCCGGTGACAGCAACACTGCATCGCCCTGCCGGGCAAACTCGCGCGCCCGCCGCACGATAGCATCCATATTACGTGACGATTCATGGACGTAATTGAAGAAACCCTTTTGCTCCAGTACTTCGCTCATACGCTGCGCTGACGCACCTACGAGTATGACCTTCTGTATGTCATGATCATGCTTTTTAATCACATCTGCCAGTTTCTCGAGGTTTAAACCGCGGTCATGCCCGCCCAGTATCAGTACCTTTTTCTCCGGTATTGCCTCAATGGCCGCAATGGTCGCGCCCGCGCCGGTTGCAAACGAGTCGTCATAATATTTAACTCCGTCTACCTCTCGGCGCAGTTCTATCCTGAACGGCAGCCCGCTGAAGCTGGTTAACGCTTTTTGTAATGGGCCTACCTCATGCAGGACCTGCCAGGCAGCCGTCGTGGCCGCACAGGCGTTTTGCCAGTTGTGCTTGCCGGGGAGTCGTATCTGTTTGGTAGAGCAAATCTGCTTACCATCTATCACTACATACTCGTTTTCTATATGCGCACCGGGACTTTGCAAGTAAGGAATCTGCTCGCCCATTGAAGCATCCGCTACGCTTACAGAGATTTCATTCGCGGCATAATAAATTGCTACATCTTCTTCAGTCTGATTGATGAACATCTGCTGTTTGGCCGCAATGTACTCTTCCAAATCTTCGTGCCAATCCAGATGCTCCGGCTCCACCATGAGTACCACGCCAATATGCGGTGAATGCTTGAGATCAATCAACTGGAAGTTGGCGAGCTCCAAAACCACCCAGTCATCCGGTTTGATATCATTTTTGAGCAATTCGAGCGGTGGGGTACCGATGTTGCCGCCTAAGTGTACCCGTTTGCCGCCAGCTTCAAGCATCTTCGTAATCAACGTGCTGGTCGTGCCCTTGCCCTTGGTTCCCGTTACACCAATGATATTTTTGGTCGGGCAGACCGTAAAGAATTCATTCGTATTAGACGTGACTTTAGCCAGAATTTCGGGCGCATCCGGATTCGCTGTCACGATATCCCTGGGGTGAATAATCGGTGTGCGTACTATCACGTCAAACGCATTTAGATTTTGTAAATATGCTTCACCTAAACGTGCGCTTGCAC
>Ga0247718_1000479_pt1 | contig 11318 bp, 9 predicted proteins | sample 21E_DmetaG_FD_189045 | JGI IMG/M metagenome (GOLD analysis project Ga0247718, IMG submission 189045) | Soil microbial communities from hillslope of Landscape Evolution Observatory, University of Arizona, Oracle, AZ, United States - 2-1-E_D | ecosystem: Engineered > Artificial ecosystem > Mesocosm...
GGACGACCCCGGGGCCGAGGCCGCGAACAAGGTGCGCGACGGGGAGCGCGTCTGGCACCGCACGGGCGACGCGGCGCGCCTCGACGCCGGAGGCAGGCTCCGGCTGATGGGGCGGGTCTCGCAGCGCGTGCGGAGGGCGGGGGAGACGTGGTGGAGCACCCCGGCGGAGGTGCGGGCGCTGGGCGTGTCCGGCGTCCGGCACGCGGTGTACCTGGGACTCCCGGACCCGGAGCTGGGCGAGCGCGCGGTGCTCTGCGTCGAAACGGGCGGCGGCCTGCCGCCGGAGGCACTCACCGGCGAGCTGCGGGCGCGCCTCCACCCCTGGCCCGTGGACGGACTGCACGTGCTCCGGCGCATCCCCCGCGACCCGCGCCACGCCTCCAAGACGGATACCGCCGCCCTGCGTGGGCTCCTTTTACGCATAGAAACCGGCGCGACGGCGCGGGGCGGGCGTTGACACGTCCGGCTCCGCCCTTAAAGTTCCCGCGTCCTCCGGGCCCGGCCCGGCTCCCTCTCACCCGCACCGGGAAACCCGTGGCCGCGAAACGAATCCTACTGGTGGACGACGAGGAAGACGTGCGGGAGGTCGCCCGTATGAGCCTGGAGATGATGGGGGGCTTCGAGGTGCTCCCCGCTTCGTCCGGAGCGGAGGCGCTGGAGCGGGCAGAGCGGGAGCGCCCGGACGCCATCGTCATGGACGTGATGATGCCCGGGATGGACGGCCCCACCACCTTCCGGGCGCTGCGCGACAACCCCGCGACCCGCACCATCCCGGTGATCCTCCTCACCGCCAAGGTCCAGCCGCCCGACCGTGCGGGGCTGCAGGCGCTGGGGGTGGAAGGAGTCCTCACGAAGCCCTTCGATCCGCTCACGCTGGCGCAGGAGATCTCGGACCTGCTGGGGTGGGGACTCTGAGCCGGCCTCCGTTCCCGCGCCCGGAATCCGCCCGTGGCTGACGTACTCGTCGCGGGGCTCCCGGACGGTGCCTCCGCGCTCCTCCGCGCCCGCCTTCCGGGCGTCCGGGTGCACCCCGTCGGGAGCGGCGAAGCGCTGCTGGACGCACTCGGGGAGCGGGCGTGGTCGCTCGCGGTGCTGGACTCGGCCCTCCCGGGACTCCCCGCGCCCGACCTCCTTCGCGACGCGCTCCGGCCGGCGGGCGCTCCTCCCGTCCCGTTGATCTTCTGCGCCCGCGGCCGCCCGGACGCGGACACCGTCCGCGCGCTGGGGGTGCGGCAGCTCCTCTTCCACCCGCTCGACGGCAGCGAGCTGCTGCGCCACGCAGCCGCGATCCTGGGCGTCGCCCCGGCTCCGCCCGCGGAGGCGGAGCGCCGGGCGGAGGTGAGCGCCGTCGTCGCTTCCATGTGGGAGCGCTTCCGCGACGCCATCTTCGCCCGCGTGGCGACGCTGGAGAGCGCCGCCGCGGCCCTGCGGGAGGGGCGGCTGGACGACGCGGCCCGGCGCGACGCCGAGCGCGAGGCGCACAAGCTGGCAGGGGCGGCGGGCACCTTCGGCTTCCACGGCGCCTCGCACGCGGCCGCGGAGGCCGAAGCGCTCCTGGCGGGAAGCGTTCCGCCGGGGGTGGAGGAGGGGCACCGGCTGCGGGAGCTGGTTGCGTCGATCCGCGCGGGACTGGAGCGGTCCCCGGGGGCGGCGTCCCCGGAGCCGCGCGTCGTGGACGAGCCGCTCCCCTTCGTCCTGATCGTCGACGACGACCGGGAGCTCGCGGAGCGCCTCGCGGAGGAGGCCCGGGGGCGCCGGCTCCGGGCGGAGGTGGCCGCCGGGCTCGCCACGGCGCGCGGGGTGCTGACGCGCGAGCGTCCCGACGTCGTTCTCCTGGACCTCACCCTCCGGGACCCGGCGGACGACGCGCTCGGCTTCCTCCAGGAGCTCTCCCGCGAGGTGCCGCCCGTTCCGGTGGTGGTGCTCACCGCGCGCGGCGGCTTCGGCGACCGGCTGGAGGTGGCGCGGCGCGGCGGAATCGGCTACCTGCAGAAACCGGTGGCTCCGGCCAAGGTGGTGGAGGTGCTCCGGGACGCCCTGCAGCGCCAGCAGGCCGCCGAGCAGACCGTGCTGGCGGTGGACGACGACCCGCAGGTCCTCGCGGCGGTGCGCGGGTTCCTGGAGCAGAGCGGGCTGCGCGTGGTGACCCTCAATGACCCCCTCCGCTTCTGGGAGGTCCTGGAACAGACGGCGCCGCACCTCCTGGTGCTCGACGTGGACATGCCGCACGTGAGCGGGATCGAGATCTGCCGCGTGGTGCGCAACGATCCCCGCTGCAATGCGCTCCCGGTGCTCTTCCTCACCGCCCGGAAGGACCCAGAGACCATCCGCCGCATCTTCGACGCGGGGGCGGACGACTACGTCGGCAAGCCGTTCGTGGGGCCGGAGCTCATGGCCCGCATCCGGAACCGCCTGGAGCGCATCCACCTCCATCGCGCGCTGGCCGAGACCGACCCGCTCACCGGGGTGGCGAACCGGCGCAAGTCGGAGGAGGTGATGACCCACTTTCTCCACCTCGCGGCCCGGCAGCAGCGCCCCTTCTCGCTGGCCGTCCTGGACATGGACCGCTTCAAGGACGTGAACGACCGCTACGGCCACGCGGCGGGCGACGACGTGCTGCAGCGCATGGCGGCCATCCTCCAGCGGACCTTCCGCGCGGAGGACGTGGTGGCCCGCTGGGGCGGGGAGGAGTTCGTGGTGGGGATGTTCGGGATGGGGGCCGAGGACGGCGTACGGCGGCTCGACCAGCTCCGCGGGCGCGTGGCCGAGGAGGAGTTCTCGGCGACGGGGGGCACCGGGTTCTCCGTCTCGTTCAGCGCGGGAATCGCGGAGTTCCCGCGCGACGGACGCGAGCTGGCGGAGCTCTACCGCGCCGCCGACGAGGCGCTGTACCGCTCCAAGGAGGCGGGCCGCGACCGGGTGACGGCGGCGGGGACCCCCCACCCGGCGTAGCGGGGGAGCGGCAACGGTTTTGCGAAAGTGTCCCCTCGCCGGGAGTGCTCCGCGCTTCATGGGCGAGCCACGGCAATCCGCCCTGAACCGGAGGAGCCCCTGACTTCCATGGACCCGTCCGCCCCGGCGCAGCGGAGCGCGCCCCTTCCGTGGCGCCGCTCCGCGCCGGTCGTGTCGGCGCTCGCGCTCCTCCTCACCGACGCGGTCGCATGGGTGGCCGCCGCGGGGCTCGCGTACCTGCTCCGGCTGCTCCTCGTCGGGCCGCTCCCCTTCCTCTGGGTCACCTGGACGGCGGGGCTGAGCTGGATCGTCTTCCGCCTGGCCGCAGGGCTCTACCCGCCCCGAGGCGTCTCCCCGCCGGACGAGCTGCGGCGCTCCTTCCTCACCGTGGCGGCGGGCGCGCTCTCGCACCTGGTCGCGCTGGTGGTGCTGCGGGAATGGGATCTCGTCCGCCTGCTCGCCCTCTCGCTCTGGGTCTTCCTCCTCCCGGTGGCGTGGTTCGCGCGCACCTGGACCAAGGCGCTCCTCCTCCGCCACCACCTGTACGGGAACCCGTACGTGGTGTTCGGCGTGGGGGAGAACGCCCTCCGCGCCATCCGGGAGATGCGCGCGAACCCCGAGTACGGGTTCGTGCCGGTGGCGGTCTTCGGCGACGAGGACCCCGCGCTCTGGGGCGGCGAGATCCTGGGCGTCCCGGTGCTGGGCCCGGTCCGCGAGGTGGAGCGCGTGGTCTTCCCCTACCCGGTCACGCGCGCCATCGTCGCCATCGGCAGGCGGGAGGCCACTGCGGCCCGGGTGAAGGAGATCTCCACCGAGTTCGCCGGGCGCTTCCCGACCCTCCTGGTCTTCCCCTACCTGCTGGGGCTGGCGAACCTCTGGGTGGAGCCGCGGCCGCTGGGCCCCTTCCTGGCCCTGGAAATCCGGCACCTCCGCTTCTCCACCGTCAACCGGGTCCTGAAGCGGACGCTCGATCTGGTGCTGGGGATCCCGGTCTTCCTGGTGGCGCTCCCCATCATCGCGGGGGCGGCGCTGGCGGTGAAGATGGCGAGTCCCGGGCCGGCCTTTTTCTCGCAGACGCGCGAGGGGAGGGGAGGGAGGCCCATCCGCATCTGGAAGATCCGCTCCATGGTCCGGGACGCCGGGGAGCGCCTCAAGGAGCTGCTGGCGAACGATCCCGCGGCGCGCGAGGAGTGGGAGCGGACGGCCAAGCTGCGCAACGACCCGCGCATCATCCCGCGGGTGGGCGCGGTGATCCGGAAGACGAGCATCGACGAGCTCCCGCAGCTCTGGAGCGTCATCACCGGGGAGATGAGCCTGGTGGGCCCGCGGATCATGCCCACGAACGAGGTCGAGACGTACGGCGAGGAGGGGAAGAAGCTGCGCCGGGAGGTGCCGCCGGGGCTCACCGGGCTCTGGCAGGTGCAGCACCGGAACGACAGCGACATGCAGGTCCGGGAAATCGCCGACTCGTACTACGTGACCAACTGGACGGTCTGGATGGACCTCTGGCTCCTGCTGCGCACCGTGCGCGTGGTGCTGCTGGGCTCCGGGGCGTACTGAGCGGCGCCCCGGGGGAGCTCAGCCGTCGAAGTCCACCCAGTCGCTCCCGTCCTCCACGGAGCGGAGCACGGAGCGCACGGCGCCCACCAGCTTCTCGGGGATCTGGGGCTTGGCGACGTGCCCGGAGAAGCCCAGGTCCTTCAGGCGCGGCCCCTCCACCGACAGGTCGCGGCTGGTGACGGCGATGATGGGAGTGTCGCTGGTGAGGTTGAGCGAGCGGAGGAAGGCGGTGGCGTCCCAGCCGCTGAGCGTCGGCATGTCCAGGTCCATCAGGATGACGTCCGGGTCGCTACGCCGCGCCTGCGAAAGCGCCTCCCCGCCGTTGGCGGCGTCGACCACCTCGAACCCCGCCTCTTCCAGCAGCGCCCGGACGAAGGTGCGGATGATCTCGTCGTCGTCCACCACGAGAACCAGGCTCTTGACGTTCATTCCGGAACGGGGTTGGGGGACGGAGCAGACCTCGGGGACGCCGCGCGATGCCCGGGCACGATACGCGCTCCGTATGCGGCGGCGCAATGGATCGGACCGGACGCGCCCATTGCCGGGGGTGCCCTCCGGCCGCTACCTTGGAAGCCTTGCCGCCCTCCGCCGTCCCTCCGCACGACCCTCCCCGCCCGCTCCATGCGCCGTCTGAAATCCCTCACGCTCCTGTTCGGCCTCGCCACCGCCCCGGCCTCGTGCCTCCCGGACGAGCCCGCAGCCGGCACCACTCCGCTCCATCCCGCGCCGGAAGGGGCGGTGCGGGTGGAGGTGCACTTCGGCACGCCGCTCGCCGTGCGCTCCGCCGCGGGGTTCCTGCACGGCGTGGGCGCTTCGGAGCCGCACGACTCCCTGGTGCGCGCGCTCCGGCCGGCGATGTGGCGCATCGGCGACCCCGACCGGTACGCGCGGCTGGTCCGCACCTTCCCGGACGCGGCGAGCCGCCCGCGGATCACCTTCGTGCTCAGCGACCAGTGGGGGTACCCGAGCTATCCCGGCGGGGACGTGCACGGGTGGCCGTACGAGGACTGGGAGAAGTGGGAGGCCTTCGTCCGGGCGCAGGCGCTCCGCCACCGCGACAAGGGGCTCCTCTGGGAGGTCTGGAACGAGCCCGACGTGAAGCCGCGCCACTGGGACGGCACCCCCGCGCAGTTCCGGGAGACGTACCTGCGCGCGTACCGGATTTTGCGCGAGGTGCTGGGGCCGCAGGCCATGATCGGCGGGCCCGGCTTCAGCTCGTTCGATGCGTGGACGAACCCGCAGGGGCTGAACACGCGGGCGCTGATGCGGGACTTCCTGGAGTTCTGCTCGCAGCAGGAGCTGCGCGGCCGGGCGGCGGGCGCGGCCCCCGGCGCCACCTGCGGTGCCGACTTCCTCACCTGGCACGAGCTGCACGCGGACGTGCGCCGCATCGGGGCGCACCTGGAGGAGGTGCGGGCCCTGGCGAAGGAGTACCCGGCCGTGGGCGTCCGCGAGCTCCACGTCGGGGAGACGGTGGGGGAGGTGGGCCACCGCCGCCCCGCCGACCAGCTCGCCACGCTCCACTACCTGGAGCAGGGGAGGGCGGACGCCGCCGCGAAGGGGTGCTGGAACGATGCCGACGGGGAGCTGACCTGCTTCGACGACGACGTGGACGGGCTCCTCACGCGGGGCGGCTCGCGCAAGGCGGCGGGGTGGTGGGTCTACAAGCTCTACGCCGACGGGGTGGAGACGCGCGTGAGGAGCACCACCGGGCACCCTCTCGTGGTGGCGCTGGGGAGCGCGGGAACGCCGTCGGCGCGGCAGGCGCAGGTGCTGGTCGCCTACGCCGATCCCGAAGACCGCGCCTCGCCCGTCCCGCTCCGCGTCGCGCTTCGAGGAATCGACTCGCTCCCCTTCCGTGTCGGCGCAACGGTGGCCGTCACCACGCACCGGATCCCTTCGGCCGGGGAGTCGCCCGTGGACGCGCCGGAGAAGCTCGCCTCTTCCCGTCACCCGGTCCGCAACGGCTCCGTCGAGCTCGTCCTCGCCGGAGTGCGGCCCCACGACGCGTACCTCCTCACGGTGCAGCCGTGACCGGGGGGAGCCGCCGCAACGCCACGATCGACGTCGCGCGGGGCGTCGCCATCCTCCTGGTGGTCCTGGGGCACAACCGCATCGGCCCCGCGGCGACGGCCCTCCTCTACACCTTCCACGTCCACACCTTCTTCCTCCTGACCGGCGCGACCTTCTCGTTCGAGAAGTACCGCGACGCCTTCCGCCCGCTGGCGTGGAACCGCTTCAAGCGGCTCGTGGTGCCCTACCTCTTCTCGGCGCCGATCTTCTACCTCCTCTGGTACTTCGTGGGGCGGCGCTTCGGGGAGGACAGCGGGGCGGCCATCCCGCCCTCGCGGCCGCTCCTGGGAATCCTCTACGCGAACGGGACGGGCGACTGGATGGTGTTCAACGTCCCGCTCTGGTTCCTCCCCGCGCTCTTCTCCGCGAGCGTCCTCTTCTGGCTCGCGCTCCGGGCGGGCGAGGCGTGGCGCCCCATGCTGCGCTCCGCCTTCGTGGTGCTCCTGGGGGTGACCGGCTACCTGATCAGCCGGGTGGTGGTCCTCCCGTGGGGCGTCGACCTGGCGCTGGTGGCGCTGGTGTTCATGTACGCCGGGCACGAGCTGCGGCGGAGCGGCCGGTTGAGCGCGGACGGGCCGCCCGTCCCGCTGGTGGCGGCGGTGCTCGCGGCGCTCCTCCTCGCGGCGGTGGTGGTGGCGAACGGCCACGTGGACGCGGCGCAGCGGCGCTACCACAGCTTTCCGCTCTTCCTGCTGGGTGGGCTTTCCGGGGGCGTGGTGGTGCTCTACGCGTCGTGGCTGGCCGCGCGGTGGCGTCCCGCCGCGGCCCTCTTCACCCGCCTGGGGAGTGAGTCGCTGGTGATCCTGGTCTTCCACCTGCTGGGGATGCAGGTGCTCTCGGCGGCCCTCCTCTTCGGGGCGGGCGCCGACCCCGAGACCATGATGGTACGTTTCTGGTGGGGGTACACCGCGTTCGCCGTGGCCTTCTCGCTCGCGGCGGGCGCGGTGATCCGGGCGGTGCCGCCGCTCCGCGCCATCTACTACGGAGACGCCCCACCCGGCCGGAAGCCTCGGGCGGTCCTGGCGGTGGGGGAGCCTCCGGCGCGCGGCGGGGCGGGGGAGTGACGACCAGCAACGGGGAGCGGACCGACGTGGAGAGAGCAGCGGAAAGGATGGACGTCGTGCACGTGACCCGCGCCACGCTGGGCGGCGTGCGGCGCCACGTGATCGACCTGATGCTGGGGCTGCACCGGCTGGGGGTGCGCCAGGCGCTCGTCTACTCGCCCGACGAGGCGGACGCCGCCTTCTGGGAGGGGCTGGAGCGGCTCACCGCGGCGGGCGTGGCCTCGTTCGCCGTCCCCATGGCGCGGGAGATCCGCGCGCGGGACGACTTCCGCGCCGGGCGCGAGATCCTGCGGATCGTGCGGCGCCTGCGCCCCCGCGTGCTCCACCTGCACGCCAGCAAGGCCGGCGGGATCGGGAGGCTCGCCGCGCTCGCGATGCCGGGGGTGCGCGTGGTGTACAGCCCGCATGCCTCCGCCGCCAACATCTCGCGGGTGTACACCGGCATCGAGCGGCTCCTCGGGCGGCTGCGGGCGGACCGGATCGTCGCCGTCTCGGAGTCGGAGCGGCGCGAGCTGGAGCGGCTGGGGTTCGTCTCGCCTTCCAAGCTGGTGACGGTGGACGCCGGGGTCGAGGCGGCCGAGGTGCGCGGCGCGGCCGGGGAGGCGCCCGCGGTGCCGCTGCCGGAGGGGCGGATCGTGATCTGCGCCGGCCGGATGAGCCCGCAGAAGGACCCGGAGTTCATGGTGAAGGTGGCGCGCGAGCTGGCGCCGCGCTTTCCGGACGTGCACTTCGTCTGGATCGGCGACGGGGAGCTTCGCCCGCGGGTGGAGGCGCAGGTCGCGGAGGCGGGGCTCGGCTCCCGCTGGACTACGACCGGCTGGCTCGCCAACCCCTTCCCGCTCATCGCCGGGGCGGAGGTCTTCGCGCTCCCGTCGCGCTACGAGTCGTTCGGCTACGTGACGCTGGAGGCGATGATCCTGGGGAAGCCGGTGGTCTCCACCGACATCACCGGGTCGAGCGACCTGGTGGTCCCCGGCGAAACGGGGTTCCTGGTGCCGCCCGGCGACGCGGCGGCGTTCGCCGAGGCCGTAGCCGGAATCCTCTCGGACCCCGCGCGAGCGGAGGCGCTGGGGGAGGCGGCGCGGCGGCGGGCGGAGCACTTCTCGCGCGACCGGATGGCGCGCGAGGCGCTCGGAGTCTACCAGTCGCTGGGGGTTCCCGCGCCCGCGGGGGCGGAGTAGCGGGTCAGCGCAGGGGAGGAGCCACCTCGTCGATCACCCGGAGGAGCGCCCGCGCGGATGACTTCCACGCGAACGCCTTCACGCGCTCGCGCCCCCTGCGCGCCAGCTCCTCGCGCAGGGCGGCATCCCCCATCACCTCGGCGATGCGCGTCGCCAGCTCGCGCGCGTCGCGCGGGTCGAAGTAGAGCGTCGCGTCGCCGCACACCTCGGGCATGGATGCGGCGCGCGCCGCCACCACCGGGCAGCCGCACGCCATCGCCTCCAGCGGCGGCATCCCGAACCCCTCGTACAGGGAGGGGAAGACGAAGCACCCCGCCCCCGCGTAGAGCGCGCGCAGCTCCGCGTCGCTCACCCTCCCCAGCGCCACCGCGCTCCGTGCCGCGTCGTCCTCCACCTCCCCGAAGATCCGCGCGTTCGACTGCCCCACGTGCACGAAGGCGTACGGCGTCTCCCCCAGGAGGGCCTGCGCGTCGAGCACCGCCTGGAAGTTCTTGTATGGTGCGCGGTTCCCCACCGCCAGCACGTACGGCCGTCCCGCCAGCCCCGCGCGGGTGAGCACCGCGTCGTCCGGCTCCACCGCCAGAATGTGCTCCGGGGCGTTGTAGACCACCCGGATCTTTTCGGCCGGCACCCCGGCCAGGCGCGCCAGCTCCCCCGCCGAGAAGTGAGAGACGGTGACCACCCGCCGCGCGATCTTCCCCAGCCGGGGAATGAGAAAGCGGTACCAGCGGCCGAAGGCGGCGGAGAAGCCCTCCGGCACCGCGAAGGTGGCCACGTCGTGGATGGTGACGATCTGCTCCCGCTTCGCCAGCGGCGCGGTGTTCCCCAGGCTGAGGAGGACGCCCCCGCGCGCGTGCAGGGGGAGCTCCACCTGCTCCCACGCCTGCCCGCCGAGCCGCCCGACGGTGCGGGTGCCGATCCCCGGAATCGGCTCGGTCTCCGGGGTGCCGGGCGGAACCAGCAGGGTGAAGGTGCGCCCGCCGCGCGCCGCGGCATCCGCCTCCACCAGCGCCCCCAGCGCCCGCACCAGGGAGAGGGAGAAGCGCTGGACTCCGCTGAAAGGCTGGCCGAGGAAGCGGCCGTTGATGAAGACGTGGCTCACGGCTCCTCCCTGAGCACGGAGGTGTAGAGCGCCCGGTACGCGGACAGGACCCGCTCCGGATCGTAGTCTCGGGCCCGCGCCACGCAGGCGTCGCGCCGGGCGCGCGCCGCCGCGGGGTCGCGGAGCAGCGCCTCCAGCCGCTCGCGGAGCGACCCCGGCTCGTCGGGATCGAAGAGCCACCCGGTGCGGCCGTCCTCCACGATCTCGGGAATCCCCCCGCGCCGCGACGCCAGCACCGGGATCCCCCGCGCGAACGCCTCCACGATCACCATTCCGAAGGGCTCGTGCCAGAGCGACGGCACCACCAGCACGTCCACGTGCCGGAAGAAGTCGGCGGGCGTGGTGAAGCCCAGGAACTCCACGCCCGGCGGGGCGAGCGCGCGGAGCTCCGCCTCGTACTCCGGCGCTCCCTTCCCGGCCACGCGCAGCTCCCACCCGCCAGGCGGGAGGCCGCGCACCGCTTCCAGGAGGAGCGACACCCCCTTCACCGGCGTGAGCTGCCCGATGTAGCCCAGGCGCAGGGAACCTCCGGGCGCGCCGGGGGCGGGGGCGCCGTCCTCTCCGTCGGGGAGCGGAACGCCGTTGGGGATCACCTCGCGCCGCCTCACCCCCGGGAAGCAGCCGTGCTCCAGGTGCCGCTCCAGGAGGAAGCGGCTCACCCCGGTGACGGCGTCCGGGAGCGTGGAGAGGCGCCTCCGCGGCAGGGTGAAGGCACGGCAGTCCAGGTGCTGCCCCTGGCAGTTCCGCCCGTCGCGGAACATGCTGGTGCGCGGGCAGAGGAGGTAGTAGTCGTGCAGTGTGTGCACCAGCGGGAGCCCGCGGGCCCGCACCGCGCGCCACGCGGCGGCGGAGTGCCCCGCCAGGTTGTGCGTGTGGACCAGCGCGGGGCGCTCCTCGTCGAGGACCCGGCCGAGCGCGTGCCCCATGCGCGGATTCAGCGCGTCCGCCGCGTGGTAGAGCGGCTTGGCGTACCCGGGCGGCTCCTCGCGCCCGTAGGGCCAGTAGAGGTTGTGCAGCGGGAGGTAGTGCACCCGTACTCCCGAGACCTCTCCGGCGGACCGCCCGCGCTCCGGGGTGAGGCTCACCACCACCGGCTCGTCCCCCGCGTCGCGCAGCCCCTCCGCGAGGGTGCGGACCACGCGCTCCGCCCCGCCCACCGCGTAGGGCTCGTAGAGGCTGTTGACGATCAGTACTTTCATCGCCACGTTGTCGCAGGGATGGGGAGGTCGGGAGCGGGGGAGGGAGCGGGCTCGGCGCGGCGCCGCCACGCCAGCAGCCCCGTCGGCGTGGCGGCCAGCCACCCCGCCAGGATGATGAACGCCGAGGCGCGGAAGTACTCCTCGAAGAAGAAGAGCCCCGCCATCCCCAGCGCAAGCCACCCCTCCA
>Ga0247718_1000480_pt1 | contig 11304 bp, 9 predicted proteins | sample 21E_DmetaG_FD_189045 | JGI IMG/M metagenome (GOLD analysis project Ga0247718, IMG submission 189045) | Soil microbial communities from hillslope of Landscape Evolution Observatory, University of Arizona, Oracle, AZ, United States - 2-1-E_D | ecosystem: Engineered > Artificial ecosystem > Mesocosm...
GGCCCAGATGACACGCCCTACGTAGGCTGCTAGCAGTAACAGGAACGGCAAACCGAGAACAAGAACGTAACTAAGAACTCCCAGGTGCAGATAGTGCTGTCTGATAAGAAGGTTGTCCTGCATGTAGTTCGAGACTTCGAACGCTGCGCCAAGCCCCGAACCCAAGAGTATGCGAATTGGCTCGCTCAAGAGGTGATCGTACAGGCCAATAAACTCGATCGACCTCCCACTTGTCGCTAGGTATGCCTGCTCGTAGTCCGAAATGTCGGATCCGAATAGCTCTGTAAACCGGTAGAGGATGCCGTATTGGAATGCGATATAGATGCCGCCACTTGCCAGGAGCAAGACTAGGATGGGAGCCAGCGACGACCGTGCGCGCCTGACTGAGAAGCCATGAGCGATGCTCAGCACTAAAGGTATCGAGATCGTCACCAACGGCGCTCGCTTACCGGATAGCAACACTAGTGTCGCCGCCACTAGATAGCCCCGATAGCGTTTCTGTGAAACGAGGTAGGCTCCGACAATGGGTAATGGAGAATCGAATCCGAAGTAGGCGATATCTCCCGTGAAGTAGTAGAGATAGAAGTAGGCGAAAAGCGTGATCGCGCTAATCACAAAAACTGCCGTCATCGTGCGCCGCATTGCAATGCCCTCGGCTGCGATTTTGTGATGTGCGTAATGCGCTCCGAACGACATTGCGAGAATCGGTGTCGCGATCATGTAAACGTGCGTCAGCGCAGCGCTTGAGATCAGCGTCCCGTTGATGATTCCGGTGAGTGCGGCGACCAATCCGAAGACGCCAAATAACCAAGTGGCTTCGAACGCGATGAGGCGATGTCTCAGGTGGTAGACCACCATGACCCCGAACATCACAAGCAGCGGCACCTTAAACAGGTAGAGGATGTCGATTGCGAAATTGGTGGCGTATGCCAGGATCAGCAATAGGCCAGTAAATGCGCCGATTGCATAGTTGGACCAGAACAGTCCGAAGTATCCCCCGTCTCGTGTATCGAGCTCTGCGTGATGCGGTGTTGTGTTCATCGCGCGCGCAGCAGGCTCTGACTGCCCACTATCCATCCTGACGCCATTAGCGCGAGGCGGCCACAGGCAAAGATCACGGCATACGTGGTCAACGGCGCGCCAAACCAAGCCGCCATTGCCGCTGCCGCCAGCGTGCCGCCAGCGGTCAAAGCCTGTAACAACAGAAGCGCCGTTCCTCGGCCACTGGCCCTGAACAGAACGTCGTACGAACTTGCCGTCATTGCGAGAGTTCCGACGACTACCCACGGTAGCAGTGAGAGCGCGTCGACATAACTCGGATACCACCGCCGAACGAATGTCGGCAGCGCCACCAGAATCGGCATTGCCGCGATGGCAAATAGCGTAAGTGTGACTGCCGTCACGCGTGTCGCCTGGCGAACAGCATTCTGCGGACTGTTATCTTCGCCGTACGCTCGGAGAATTCTAGGCGTGTTGTACAGATTCAACATGTTCACTAGTACAAGGCCGACCGAAGTGAAATTCATCGCAAAAGCGTAGGTCCCTAAGCCTTGACTGCCCTGCGTCGCCTGGACCATCCATCGATCAATTGTGCTCCCGACGTTCTGAACAAAACTGCTGAGCGTAAAGGAGAATCCGGATCGCACTAAGCGACGTGCGTCCTGAACGAAGTGCGTAATAAGTTGCAGGTCTCGCGACCATACAAGTCGAGTGAGTGCAACGCACGCCAATAGAGCAGCCGTCTCCGCAGCTAGGACGCCACTCGCCCCAAATGTTGGTGCCGTCGCAATAGCAATGGGAACTGCCAATGCACTCTTCAAAAAGAGAACGATGGCGTACTCCAGGGATTTCTCCCTAATCTGCAAATCGCAGACGAGTGCGTTCACCAAAACCGTGCAACCCAAATAAGGCGCGGTCCACAGCAGCGCTGAATCGACATCTCGAGCCCAGATAGTGTACCCAATAGCGATTGCGAGACCACTCGTTGCGAACGAAGCAGCACATAGCGCTGCACTGATACCAGCAGAGCGCAGACGTGTCGTATCTTCCTGACGGCCGCGTAGGATCGGGACTTCCCGGACGAGTCCGTCGAGTACTCCGCCCGCGGTTATCGTCGCACCCACGGCAGTGATGAGAAACGCAAGAGATACGATCCCGAACTCTTGAGGGAGAAGTAGCTGTGGATACAGCAGGGTCTTCATCAAGGCGGCAGCAGCCGCCGCGCTGAATGCCACCGCGTAAAGCGTGTGACTCCAGTCGTTGGGCAGGCGTATCAACGGGTGCCACCGTCCACCATTAATTGCTTGGTCGGCTTCACGAAGCCGGCAGTGATGTCTGCAAGACTCGCTTGATCACATCTCTGGGAGTGACTTTCACTTGTTCGGTCTCAGGTTGAAGATAGTTGGGAATACTCCCAGCCGAGTAGTAATTCTCACCGACTACTCGGACGTTCAAGCCTCGGACAAGTGCTTCGACGCCTGTTGATCCGCTCCACACGACGACTAGGGAAACCTTGGCAAAAACGTCGTTGGTGAGAACGAAGGGACTCAAGATTGTCACTCTGGGAATCTCGAGCAGACGACGATAGAAGGCCTCGGTCCTGCATAAGTAGAAAGCGGGGTGCTCTTTGAGCACCACTGAGAATCCGCGATCCGAGTAATGCTTGGCGACGCGCAGGACGACTGACAGGTAGTCGGCGTTCGCCGAGTCTTCCATCCAGTAATCGACGGTAGCCTCGGGAACACAGTGCAGCGGAATGTAAACAGAGCTAGGCGGGTCTAGGTTCTCTAGAGCACTACCGTCGTTCAGCAGCCGAGCTGCCCACAACTGCGAGGGAACATACAGTCCCCTGAACCACGGCGCAAATCGATATTCGAACGCTCTGTTTCCTAACAGTCGGTATCCTATTAAGTATCGAACTACACAGCGATAGTAGAAGGAGGCCGCTGTGTAGAAGGCGTTGAAGATGGCTGGATAGCGGCGCGTTACCATCGCCGAGCGAGCGCCACTCTCAAGTCGGTCAACGATCGTGGCAATCTCGTGGTCGCTCGGCTCTCGTAGATGGTTGTGTTCGCCTCTGATTGTGACGAGGTGATAATGCGGATGTAGGAACGACTGCGTTACGCCCATGACCTTAATGCCAAACTGCTTGGCAATTCGGACCATGAGGTCCATCACGTAATTGTCGACCGCGCCGGACACGATCAATTTCAGTTGCGAACCCGAAAAACAATCGATGAAGAACCGGGCGCAACTGATGATCAGGTTTCGGGCATCGACTTCATCAATATTTCGCAATCCTCGACATCGTTGGATTACGTCGGCTTCGTCCACGCATTGCGCGATGATTGATTTTTCTCTTTCCGACGTTTCGCGGGGGTCGAATCGATTTAGGTCGATATAGACATTCGCGTCGTAGCGGTATTCGGAAATCGTGCGGAACTCGCGAAGGCGACAAAATTGATCCAGCAGAGCCTTGGGGTAGACAGATCGGAAGTACGATTTCTTCCCTCGAATACGGATGAAGAAGAGAACCTCTTCGTCTTGCAGTTCAGCCAGCGACAAACCTTGAAAAGTCAGAACGGCAGTCCGCGGACCAACCTTCAGACTTCCGGATTCGACGCCGATCGCAGCCATCGCTAATCCTCGCAGCCCGAACCGTCTACCTTGTGGCGCAGAATCCACCGCCCGTCAACAGCCTTCCAGACGTGTTTGGGGCGCCAGGAATCAACCACCTCCCAAAAGTACTTCTCGGAGATGTCGCAGTATTCAAGAAACGTTGAGAAGTGTTTGTGCGGAAACTCTCCATCGAACTTTCCTATCAGCCGCACTGCTTCCTCCCGGGTCAGGTGTCCATCGCGCACTTCGTGCGCCGCATCTGATGTTGCACGGCCAATTCCGAACTTGATGAACATCAGATAGTAGTGGAAACCATCAAGTTTGTCGTCGAGGGATGCATACTTCGAGTACGTGCCCTCGCTGCGCTCAGGATTAACCTGAAAGCCCGTGTGATCGACGCAATAGTAGAAGTTCTCTTGAGGATTCCAATTGTGGTAGTAGCCGAAGTAGTGGATCTGCAGCCCAAGTGCCTCGAGATCGGGTACCGATGGGGGCATGTAGGGCAGCAAATCGCGCTTGCTGACTCCTGCCTGGAGGAATGTTTCCGGCGGAATTCCCGACATCAGGATGTTCGGATTCTTGTGAGACCAATCACGAGTTGGTACGTAAGCATCTGACATACTGCCGCCGTACTCAACCTCAGCATTTTCGCCGTAGAAGACGAGCGGAATCTTGAAGGTCTGCGCGAGCTGCAACGGCATGTTGTTCTGGCCGTAGATGAACGGAAGGAACGGATCGCCGAGGGTTTCGAAGGCCAGCCGCGTCAGGTTTCTGTGAGCTCGACCTGGAGGGGTCACCAGTACGTTAGCAAGGTCACCGACGTGGATGTGGTTCTGGTGATTGGTGAAACCGATGTCGGTGTAAAGGTGCGGCGCCCAAGTGACCGTGAGCGGGTTCATACCGTACTTGAACTTCAGCTGATGGGCTACGAATGCACTGTCTTTACCGCCACTCGAAGGGACTAGAACGTCGTAGCGCCCATCTGAGAGTCGATATTTATCGAGCAGGGCGAGCAATTGCGATTCTCGTTGCTTCCAATCAACTGTTGATCTTTTATACTCAGCGAAGTTGCACGCTGAGCATACGCCGCGCTCGTCGAAGGTGATGCGGGGCCGCTGATTGGACATCACGCATCGGATACAGAATTGCACGGATTCTGGCAGTCCATACCCCTTCTTGTAGTACCTCTCGCCAATCTCCATTCCTTTGTCCCTGTCGTTTAAAGTCACGCTCCGCCTACACAAGTCTGCTGAAATTCTTGAGAAGTTCGAGGCCTTGATCGCCGCTTCTTTCTGGGTGAAATTGCACTGCCATTACGTTGTTCAGTTCGACGGCTGACGCGTAGTCCGTGCCCGCGTATTGTGTAGTGGCGACAGTCAACCGCGGATCGTCAGGCAGCACGTAGTAGGAATGAAGGAAGTACATGTAAACGGGATCATTCAATCCCTGAAATAGCTTCGACGGTTGAGGGAAGCGGAGCGTGTTCCACTGGATCTGGGGAACTTTCTCCTCTTTAACACCCGAAGGGAAGCGCAGAACGGAGCCCTCCAATAAACCCAGCCCTGGGTGCAAGCCGAACTCCTCGCTGTGCGAAAACAAGAGCTGCATGCCTAGGCAAATACCAAGCAGCGGTCGCCCTGACTTGGCAAACTCGCACAGCGCGGTGTCGAGGCCGCGTGTTCGCAGCCGAGCACTTGCGTCGCCGAAAGCGCCGACCCCTGGCAGAATGGCCGCGTCTGAATTCAGCAGAGCGCTCGGGTCTTCGGTCGTCAGCGGATCCAGACCGACACGATGACACGCCTTGCTAACGCTGAAGATATTGCCCAGCCCGTAGTCAACGATGGCGACCGTCTTTGGCACTGTCAGGGCCTGACTTGAATTCCACTGTTAATGAGTGTGGCCTTTAGTTGGTCGATCGACACTGGATCAATGGATCGGACTTTCTGGCCAGACTTCAGGAAGTCGCGATTGCCCTCTTCACTCGACACCCTTTGCTGGAGATGTCTGATCGTTTCGTAGTGGAAGAGCGCCGCGGCCGCGACGGCGTCTGCACCTGACGATTGAATTGCTTCGACTACGTGTTCCGCATTGCCGGCACCTCCATGGGCGATGACGGGTATCGGAACAGCTGCTGACACCTTGCGGATCAGATCGGCGTCGAACCCCTTGCCAGTCCCCTCCCGATCAACTGAGGTCAGCAGTATCTCGCCGGCGCCAAGCGCCGCAATCTGCCGTGCCCAAGCTATGACTTCGAGACCCGTTCGCTCTCGACCATTCTCAATGAAGGCAAACCATTGTCCGTCTCTCTGCTTGATAGCCTCGATGGCAACAACGATTGTCGATGACCCGAATCGGGCGACGGCCTCGGCGATAAACGGCGGATTGCGGACGGCCGCGCTGTTGATACAAACCTTGTCCGCCCCAGCACGCAGCGTCGCGAAAATGTCATCTTGGGTCCGCAAGCCTCCCCCGACGGTTAGAGGCACGAGTAGGTCACGGGCGGTCCTGCTGATCAGGTCGGAGAGACTGTTTCTTCCGTACAAGCTCGCCACAACGTCCATGTAGATCAGTTCGTCGACGCCATGTTCGTAATAGTGGTTTGCGAAATCGACAGGGTTCCCGAGAACGCGGAGCCCCTCAAGGTGGACACCCTTCACCAAGTTCGGGCCTTTGATATCCAGGCGCGCGATAATTCGTGTCGATTTAATGGAGCAGGGCCTCGCGGTAATTCAATCAGTCAAACAGCGACCAACTCGTTGGTGTTCCTCGCTTCTGAGCGGATTTGACTCTGCGACCAACAAGCAGATCAAACGCTGATGGCGGCAGCCCGCCTGCTGGGCGAACGATTCTTAAGTGCTCAGCCGTCAAATGCTCGCCGCTCGCAACGTCCTTTGCCAAATAGATCGATCGCCTAAACTTCAGCGACTTGTAGTCGCCGCTGCTGGGTCCGTAAGCCACCGAGCCCAGAGATGACCACGCGCGGTTGACCTCGGCCACGAGCAACTTCATCTCCGCAGGTTCCATTGAGAAGGCGCTGTCGACTCCACCTTCTTCTCGATCGATTGTCAGATGTTTTTCGATCACCGTAGCGCCGAGCGCGACCGAAGCAACCGCCACGCCGACCCCAAGAGTGTGATCGGATATTCCGACTTGGCATTGGAACGCCGACTGAAGATGCGGGAGTGTTCTGATGTTGCTGTCGCGGGGCGAGGCGGGATAGGTGCTTGTACATTTCAACAAGACGATGTCCTGGCAGCCACTGCTGCGCGCGGCTTCGACCGCCTCCGCAATCTCGCGAATCGATGCCATTCCGGTCGACATGATGATGGGCTTGCCGGTTGTTGCTACTCGCCGAATCAGCGGCAGGTGAACGATCTCGAATGACGCAATCTTATAAGCCGGAACATCAAAGCTCTCTAGAAAGTCCACAGCGTCTTCATCGAAGGGGGTGCTGAAGCAGACTAAGCCATGCTGGTGCGCCCTCTCGAAGATGGGTCGGTGCCATTCGAGCGGCGTGTGCGCCAAAGTATACAGTTCGTGAAGGCTCTTGCCGCTCCACGGACTCTCCTTGTCCGTAATCAGGAACTCGTCCGAGTTGACGTCCATCGTCAAACTATCAGCTGTGTAAGTCTGCAGTTTGAGCGCTGCAACACCGGCTCTCGCCGCCTCGTCCACAATCTGGAGCGCCCTGTCTAGAGATTGATTGTGATTGCCAGACATCTCGGCAATGACGAATGGTGGCGCGTCTGCGCCAATCTGACGGTCGGAGATTTTCATTGTTTAAACTGGGAACGCCCGTTTAGTGGATAAGAGACGAGACGTACTCAATGACGTCGCCGTTGACCCGAGCTCGGGTGAAGCCTATCGATTCGAAGACTCGAATTGAGCGCGGATTTGTCGCCTTAACTTGACCGAACAGGACAGGATTAGCCCGCTCGAGCCTGAACGCCTGAATCGCAGCAGTCAGGCACTTCGCGGCCAAGTGTCGACCTCGAAACTCAGGTGCCAGTCCGTAGTGAATCTCCCAGCGTGACTCCTGCCTTTGAAAACGGACTTGACCCAGTTCGGCCCCCCCGTCGGTTTCGAGAACAAACATTCTCACTGTGGCCTGGTCCGCGAGGATTCTGCCGAACCAGGAGGAGTGTTCTTGTGCGCCTATCTGTCTGGTCGATAGCGCGTTCCGTCGCGTCTCCACATCATTTGCCCAACGAAGAATTCTGGCTTCGTCCATTGGCGTGGCCAATCTCGCAACGATCGCTACTTCCCTTTCGGCCGTTAGCACTGCACACACTCTTGCTGTTCCACGACCGTCAACGACGGTCATGCAGTTCTTCGACCAGGCGGGGTCAAGGCCTTCTTTCACCACTTTCGCTATTGCGACTCGAAGTGTCGCTTCATCGATCGCGTTCGCCTGCCCAAGCCAGTTGAGCAGTCCTCGAGCATGAAGCTCCTCGGCAATCGGTATCTGGTTATCTGCGACCGAGATCGCAATCGAAGGAACACCTAAGCAAAGGCGCTCCCAGCTGCTCGACCCGGCCGCACCAATTGCGAAGTCCGCATGCAGATACAAATGGGCCAAGCTGCGTAGGCCGGAATGGCAACGAATCGTCGGCGAGTCACTCGCCAGGGCCAAGATGCGTGATTGATCGGCGATACTCTGAGGCAATACCAGATCGATCTGCACTTGGTCACTACAAGTGTGAAGAAGGGCGCGGAGAGCAAGCTCATTGAGGCCGTGGTTGTCGGTGGCGCCGAAATACAGAAGTATCCGGCGTACGGGCCCTTCTCTCGCTTTGGCTTGTGGGCGGAGGGCGGCGTATTCTGGTTGAAGCAGTGCGTACTCTGGGCCCAGCAGCCGATGACAGCTTGGGTTCGTGAGCGTGTCATACCGCGTCTGGTAATTGGCTACGAGGTTCTGGTCAAGCAAGATATCGGCGGCATGATTTCGCTCTGCCGTATCGTCGATCGCCATCACCGGGCAGACGCGCTCTAGCAGTTCTTCCCAGTCGCCGCCCAGCCCATAATGGTCCACAAGGATTCGGTCGGGTTGCAACCCTTCCTGTTCAATTAGCTCGAACAAGGCTTGCGCGTCCCCAATAGATGTTTCGTTCGGGGGCCTATGGCGGTGAACGACGAATCCTTGATCCTGAATCAGTCCGTTTAGGTCACCCGTAGCTGGCTTGCACACAAACGTCGACTCGACACCGCTGGCTAACAGTGCGCGCGCCAGTGTCATACATCGCACAATGTGGCCGCTGCCTATGGTTGCCGAAGCGTCAGCACGGATGAGCAGCTTCATGTGTGGCGGCGTCGCCGATGGAGGAGCGCCTCGGCCAGATCGAAGTCCTCTTGGTCGTCGATGTCAATTGCGGCATCCCACGGCATTGGAAAGTAGGTACAACCGGACCCGTGGAACCTTTGCTTCTTGATTAACGCCTGTGGGCGCGCAAGCCAGATTGCACCAGACGGACAATACAGAGGCGGGAGGTCTTGCGACCTCGCCTTCCAAGCCTCAGGGAACAGCGCTGTTCCAGTGAAATCCTGATTGAGTCGCAGTGCCCACCATGGATTCATGTATCCGAATCTGAAACAGCTAACCTGGAAGTCTGTCCCACTGGCGTCGAATGCTCGCACAGCATCAATGATGTGCGACGCGGTTCGGAGCGGACAATTCGCCATCAACTGTGCGACGGTCGTGAACTCGTCGCCGCTTTGCTGAAGGCGCTCGATAGCGTCAATGGTGACCATGCTTACGGGTGAATGGTCGTCGGCGTGGGTGTCGCGAACGAATGGAACGCGTGCCCCAGCTGCCTCGGCAAGGTGCGAGATCTCCTCGTCATCGGTGCTGACAATCACAGTGTCGAATAGTTTTGAGTCGAGCGCGGCGCGAATGGTCCACACAAGCATCGGCTGACCACCGATGGCCATTAGATTCTTCTTGGGCAGGCGCTTTGATCCACCGCGTGCGGGAATCACAGCGAGACGGCGCCCTGTCATCAAATGGTCCAGCCGTCGTCTACGATGATGTTCTGACCAGTGATTGCCGCTGCATCGTGGGACGCCAGGAATCTGATCACGCCGAATAGATCCCCGTCGTCCAGCATGCGTTTGCCTGGACAAATCTGTTCGTAGCGTCGTACGAAGTCGTCGGTGGTCCGTCCCTTAATACCGCCATACGAGACGGCGTTGACCTGAATCCTGGGCGCAAGCCGAACGGCAAGTTCTTTGGTGAGGTGAATCAGCGCGGCCTTCGTCGCTCCGTAGCTTTCAGGAGGCGATTGCCCAGGGGAGTCGTAGATCGCTAGTGTTGGCGGTGTGACACCGTAAATCGATGCGATGTTAACTACAGTGCGCAAGGCAGATAGGGATGATGCCGCCAGAGCAATTGTGAGCTCATAAGGAACGATAACACCAAGACGAAGCTCGCCCTCCCATTCCGATCGACCGATGATTCCAGAAGGCTGTTTCCTGAGGTAGTTTCGGTCTCGCGCGTTGTTGATCAGCACCTCTGTCGAGAAGTCTGCGGCGGCGAGCTGATTCACGAGTTCTTGGCTTGCTTCCGCATGTTCGAGATCGACCTCAACAACCACTACTCGACCGGCACCAAGAGACTGGCATTCGGCCTCTAGACCAGATGCGGACGTCGCTCGCCTTGTCGTAAGCGCCAGATCCCATCCCAGTGCAGCAAAACCGGTCGCGAGCACGCTCCCAACGCGTCCGGTAGCCCCGGTGATGAGAACGCTTCTCTTATCAACCCTCAATGGCACCTCGCTCGAGAATGCTGACCATCGCTTCGAGTTCTGAGGCCGTTGTCTCCTCTGTGCTTAGCCTGATGCTCCGCACAAACCGCTCGAGGGCAGACTTGAACGCTGTGAAGCTGTCGGAGAACACACGTTCGGCGTTCCCTAGCTCGCCAAACAGACGAATCCTGATATCGGCTGGCAGTTCTCCCGTGCAAAGGAAACTAGCCGTCAAGCCCTCCCAATTGACTGTAATCGTCTCAGGCAGACCGCTGCTCGTTCGCCAAACACTGCAGTCTGTTCGATAGAGATCAAACATAGCCAGAACGGGATCGATTAGATGGACGCCGTACTTCGACCAGCTTTTTGGAGTGATTGCCTGAATATGCCTGACGGGACCCAACTGCGCTCGGTCAGAGGCAGTGAGGTTAAACTCCTCGGCGTATCGAAGCGCTGAGCACGAGAAGATTTGACCCGGATATTGTTGCCGGTCTAGCAGACGAAACAGATCCGCGCGCTTGAGAGCGATTGGCTTGTCGATGTAGATGGGCAAACCTGCGGCAAGAAATTTCTCGCTATACTTCAGATGGTTTTCTGCGTCGTCACGCGCCAACAGAACCGCGTCGACCTCTTCAAGCATCTGTTCCAAGTTGCGAACCATGTTGGGCACCAACGAAGCCTTCGAGATGTGCTCCGTTACCGAGGGGTCTTGTGTCCAAACGTGGGTAACTTTGGCTCCAGCGATTGCGTCGGCCGGAAAGTGCTGCTTGGCGAGGTATGAAGGAATCGCAGGGAATGGGCAGGTCGCCATCGCGACCGGATCGTAGCCGTTGAAGATCGCCGACCAGGAGTAAGGGTGACCATTCCCCGAACTCAGGCCGATGATTCCGAGCCGTAGAGATCGGTTGCGACTCAGCTCTTCAACGTCCAAAGTGGGGGTTCGACC
>Ga0247718_1000482_pt1 | contig 11283 bp, 25 predicted proteins | sample 21E_DmetaG_FD_189045 | JGI IMG/M metagenome (GOLD analysis project Ga0247718, IMG submission 189045) | Soil microbial communities from hillslope of Landscape Evolution Observatory, University of Arizona, Oracle, AZ, United States - 2-1-E_D | ecosystem: Engineered > Artificial ecosystem >...
TGAAAGGCAAGCTGACGTTCTGCTGTCCGAAGTAGAGCGACTTGGCGCAAAGGGCTTGGTTCCGATGCTGGACCTCGAAGCCCCATTCTCTCCGAACTCGGTGGCCAAGCAATTCGGCGTGGCGTTCTGCAACCACATCAAGGCTAGGGGCTACCGGCCGGGCGTTTACATGAATGACTCGTTTGCTCGCGCGCTACGGCCGGACACCTGGCCATCCAATCCCGTGGTGTGGATTGCGCGCTACGGGTCGAAGCCTGCGTATGGCGGGGAATACGACGTACATCAATATTCGAGCACGGGGCAAGTTCCCGGCATTACCGGAAATGTCGATCTGAACTGGGCTTACACGAATGCCCATTTTGGAGCGGTACTAGGCGAAGAAGGAGAAGACGTGACGCCAGCACAGCTAGAGGCGGCCTTGCGCAAGGTTCTTAACGAGCGCGTACATGAGCCCCGCGTTCCTGGTGACCAGCCAAACATGTCTATTGTGGACGCGCTATTTGAGGTCGACCGTAGGACGTATGAAGGACTCGACAAAGAGTACCCGTCAGCCGTCGCGGGTTCGACCTACAAATCTTCGCTTCCTCATTATGCCCGCAGCGCGGACGCACACGCGTTCATTGGCAGACAGGAACTTGCTGGCCTGCGGGCGGCTGTCGATCGACTCGCTAGCGCGGTTGCTGAGGGCGGGGGAGTAACGGCAGAGGAACTAAAGGCTGCCGTGGCTACGGCTATTCAAGAGAACGTAGTCAGGGTGGATATTAATGTGAATGGTCAGGAGTAGGAATTGTTTAGTCCGCAGTATCTCAAGGATCTGGGCGAGCGCGTGCTTGCGTCTTTCGCCACGGGCGTTCTCACCGTGGTTGGCACGGATGCCCTAAGCCTGTTTGATCTCGATTGGAAAGCGGCGCTGGGCCTCGGTGCCAGTTTCGCTGTGACGACGATCCTTAAGGGACTCGTTGCGCGCAAGGTTGGCGACCCGGAAAGTGCTTCTCTGCTCAAGTGAGGCGGTGATCCACAATCTCCCCGATGCCTAGAGTGTCAATAGAAAACCCCGCCGTGCTTTAGGTTTCGGTGGTAAAACCCCCCCAGTGGTTTGGTAGCAAGGTGCCCTACCATCCACTGAGGGGGGTTCTTTTTTTATGCCCAACTACTCTTCATCGGGCGCGAACGTCGATACGCTCGTGAGCTTAACCTCGCCATTGCCGTTGGATGCCGCCTTCCATGCTTCCATGACATGCTTGGGAATGCGACCACGATTAGGGATGGCATCCTGCTCGCCCCGGCCGCCTTTGTTATTCCACCAATCGCGGATCTCGGCATTCTGCTTTTGGCGCTCGCTCGCGGGGGATGGCGCGCCCGGCTTGTGCTTGTAGCCTAGCCATCCTTGCTGGGGATCATAGGCATCTTCGACGTACTTGTGCTCTTCCCCCTTTTGCTCAGAGAGCTTGGCCGCGCGATCCAGATAGGAGGCAACCAGCTCTCGGAACTCTTCGGTCGTCTGCTCGTTGACTTCGAGTTGGTATAGACAACCATCGATCAAAATACCGATGTAGTTGATCTCATCTTGATCTTCGGTCTCCTCGCCAGTGATGTCGTCTAGGTAGGTGACCGTCGTCTTGCGTCCCATATCGATCTTCCCTGGTTGCTCTAGGTGGGGGGGCTTGATTGATCGTACCAACGAAGATCGACAGTCGTTCACAGCGACACGCTATATAACGGCTGGATCACGAAAAGCCTCAAGTTCAAGTTGAGAGTAAGGGTGTACTAACCACCTGCGGAAGATCAAACGTTACCACTTCGTGTCCTCCCTTTCAAGATTGTTGTCGGCATAAGCGCAGGTCAGAAGCGTACTGCGTGCTCGTTACCTAATCGTGACTCGTTTAAACGCAGGAGGTTCTACCCATTAGGCCCAGTTGGTCTAGCTTGGTTCCTACGCAAGGCGATCGGGTCCCACCCCCGGAGCCCCAAGACAAGATCAAAGTAGGGATCGCGGACAGGCGATGCGGATCATGATCGGGAGATCACGGACACCGGATCGGAACTAACAGAAGATCCCCAAACGATCAGGCAGAGACAGCGACGGATCATCGCAGAAATGATCTATCCCGCGCGCGGGGTGAGCCGAGTACTCGCAGGAAAGGCCGAACAAACAGCAAGCACGATGGCACGCGATGACACGAGCGTGCGAGCTAGTGATACCACCGACCCTTACCGGTCGAACGACAAACCGTGTGGCAGGCACTAGCGCATGGCCATTAGATAAAGCGGCGACTGGCAACTCAATGCCGAGGTTCGGTTCGACTCCGATCATGGCCACTCAGACAATATCGAATCCAAAGGATGATCAAAATGATCCACTGCCCTTACAAGCTTCGTCCCCGTGACTTCGAGTCACTTGAGTGGTTCGCCGAGGAAAACCCCGCGCTGGCCGAGTACGCCGAGAACGTTGCCTGGTCGGACGAAACGTTTTCATGGTCCACTTTCTTCGCGATGCTCCGCGAGTTTAAGCACGGCGAACAGTGATCTAACAGCCCGGATGGTCGCATGATCGGTTCGACTCCGATCACGGGCACGCAGACAAAACGTCAAGCCAAAAGGATGATCAAAATGCGACTCTCGCCCATGGAATTTGAGGCCACGCGGGAAAAGCTGGACAAGATCAACGCTCGCGCCGAGAAGCGCGGTTTTACTGGCCGGTTCGATCTTGCTGCTGAGTACGTTGAGAAGACGCGCACGAACGCTGTTGGCCTTGAGGTCACCGAGGTTTACTACGACGTAGAGATCACGGGTGAGCCACCTAGCTACGGTGGTTGGCGACTGCTGGCCGCGCTGGACTTTGAAGAGTCAGGCGTTATCGTTCGTACCGCCCCCGGTGTGGACAAGGTCAACCGTGATCGACTCGAAGAAGGCAAGTGCGATCACTGCCGCGTCAACCGGCCGCGACGTAAGAGTTTCGTTGTTGGCAACGATGAGGGTGACGAACTTCAGGTTGGCTCCACGTGCCTGAAAGACTTTCTCGGTTGGGACGGTCACGCGGTATTCGTGAGCACGGATGATGTTCAGTCGGACCTTGAGGATCACTTGGGCTCCATCGCTTGGCCGGATTTGCATGATCCGCTCACCGTGCTTAGTGCGGCATGGGCAGCGATCAAGGTTGACGGATTCGTTTCGCGCTCAGCGGCGCACTTTGGCCAACGGGCAACGGCTGACACGGTGAACAGCATCTTGTACCCGCCCAAAGATGGGAAACAGCGCCAGGAGATCACGGACACGTACGGAGCACTGTTCGCCGAGTCGCACGACAACGCGGTCAAGGTCCGTGACTTCGTTCTCTCCGACGAGTTCTCCGGTGATAGCGAGTACGTGCAGAACCTCAAGGTACTAGCGGCTGGCGAGTACGTGTCTCCCCGTCATATCGGCCTGCTGGCATCGGCACCACAAGCCATGGCACGCCACGAAGAACGCACACTGGCAAAGCAGAAAGATCAACTTCGTCAGGAGTTCTACGGGACGGTTGGCGACAAGATCGAGACCGATGTCAAGATCAAGGCTGTGCGCTGGCGTGAAACCCCATACGGTTCGCAGACTGTGTACACCATGGTCAACCGTGAGGGTTACGTCTTCAAGTGGTACGCGTCGCGGGATGCGTTGGGCGACAGTGCTACCGAAGAGTTCTTCAAGATTAAGGGCACCGTCAAGAAGCACGACGAATGGAAGGACATGAAGTCCACCGTTCTGACACGGTGCAAGGCAGTTGAGTAGAAATCTTCCACGGTGCGGACACCGGGCGCGAGCCCCCTTGACTGTCCCCGTGGTGGTGGTAGCCCGGATGGTCGCATGATCGGTTCGACTCCGGTCACGGGCGCAAGGAATGTCCTAATGGTTGCAGATTAACTCCTGTTAGGACATTCCAGCCAACGGTGTATGAAACTTCAACAAAGGAGAGATCATGAGCGACACCGTGTACCAGATCATCACCGACAAGATCGTCGCCATGCTCAAAGACGGCGTCGCGCCATGGCATCGCCCCTGGAACAGCGGCAACGCACCACGTTCCATCACTGGTCACGTGTACACCGGTATCAACGTCTTCCTTCTGCTCGCGGCCGGTTTCGAGTCGCCATACTGGATCACGTTCAACCAGGTGAACCAACGCGGCGGCCGGATCAAGGATGCGGAGCGCAAGCGGTATACGGTGATCGTCTTCTGGAAGATCATCGAGGTGAAAGACAAGGAAACAGGCGACAAGAAAAAGGTTCCCTTCCTGCGGTACTTCAAGGTATGGAACCTTGATCAGGTCGACGGCGTCAAGCCACCCAAGGAAAAGAAGGCGACTCCACCCCCGCGATTTGAGGACAGACACAAGGTCGCCAAGTCCATCGTGGACAACTACCCGAACCCGCCAAAGATTCGGCGCACAGGGGACCAGGCTTTCTATCAGCCGATGCTTGACGTTGTCACAGTGCCCCCAGTGAAGAGCTTCCACTCGGCAGACGAGTACTACTCAACTCTGTTCCACGAGCTTGGGCACTCGACGGCGCATGAGTCGCGATTGGACCGCGATGTGAGCTACGTGTTCGGTTCGCACAGCTACGGTCGTGAGGAACTGGTTGCCGAGATGACATCCGCGTTCCTCGCTGCCGAGTCGGGTATCACGCTCACGATCAACAACAGCGCGGCCTACCTCAACTCGTGGATGCGCACCATCCAGGAAGACGTACGGGCCGTTGTGGTGGCCGCCACGCGTGCACAGAAGGCAGCCGACTTCATTCTCGGTCGGTACGTTCCAGCGGAAGAGAACAGCGACGACGTTGCCAAGCAGGCCGTTGCATAAAGAGAGGAAAGGTGTAGGGATCAATGTACGTTGACCCTAGTCACGACTACACGTTGAATTGTCTCACAAGCGACAGGCACGCGGATAGCGAGTACGACGTTAAGTGTACGGGCTGGATTGCTCCTCTCAACGTGGTGCGCGAATGCCAATGCGCCTGTCATGAGCGTGTACCGCGTCCATCCTATTATGCCGCGCGGGACACCACCAAAAAATATCGCAGGGACTCAAGAATACTTTAAATTGTAAGATCGCCCGGATGGTCGCATGATCGGTTCGACTCCGGTCACGGGCACGCAATCCGTTTTTATTTCCCGAAAAAGGAGGACATCATGGCATTCTACGAAGTGAACAGCAAATGGACAGAAGGCGATACAGCGGCATTCTACGTTTACGCCGATCGGTACACCGCTGCCATTTTGGCTGGTGAACTTGACGACGTCAGACGCGAAGAGGTCACGTCGTGGGATGACAGAGAGAATGAGGACGGAGAAGACTGGTATGGAATCTGAAAGGACCGAGGTCATGAACACTTCAGGTCGGCACGCCCAAGCGGAGCAGAAGGTTATCCGTCCGCTGATCTATATCGATCTGGGCAAGCTCGGGCGCGCGGAACGCATGGCGATCATCATCGGTACGGTCTTCGTGATCATGGCACTACTCGGCATGATCGGTCAGGCACTGTCATGACACACGAAGTCGTAGTCAAGTTCCACGCCGCTGAGGGTACGGCGTACTGGCAGGCTGAGTGCCCCTGTGCGTGGCGCGGAGAGAAGCGGGAGGACATCACACGTGCCGCCGAGGATAGGCACCCGGATGTCTATGAGGCACGGCTATACGACGGCTCTGGGCGGCTACTGGACACCCAAGAGTTCAGCGCGCGGCCGGTCCTGGATGAGATCGACCACGCGGACGCGCTTCAGAGGTATGGTGCTATCACGGTCGATCTGTATGTCAGCAACGGTGAGGGAGGCAGACATTTCCTCTGGACGTCAACACTATTCGTCCATGAGGTCGCGTGAGCGCAAACAGCCCGGATGGTCGCATGATCGGTTCGACTCCGGTCACGGGCACGCAAGAAAGGGAGAGGTCAATGGAGAACCTTAGTCCGAAGCATCGCGAAGTTCTTCGAGCGATTGTGGATACCGAGAAGCGAGGCGTCTTCGATTACGTGTATGCGAATGATGATTTTCCGACTGTTACGCTTCTCGCCATGGAACGGCGCGGATTGGTACAGATGAGCTGGATGCGTGAAGGAATGATCGGCACGTCGGACAAGCCGTATCGAATTGCGCGCATTACTGAAAAGGGTCGTGCGGCACTCAATGAGTAATAGATGGGTGATTCACCTTGTTGTAAAAGGGGATACCCCCGGTACTCAGCGGGTGATTCAGCGGCCGGGCAGAAGCACTAGGGCCGAGACCGAAGAGCTTGCGCTTAAATGGTTCTGGGAGACGGATGGTGCGATTCAATGGATTGTGTCACCCGACAATACCGTTGAGCCCAAACAAAAAGGTCGCAACCACAAGATCGTTTGTCCGAAGTGTGGCTATCCGGTGCGAACTTCTCTTAAGTGGATTCGAGTAGGTTTACCCACATGTCCGTGTGGGACTCAAATGGAATTGGAAGGATGATCGACAATGGGATTCAAGAGTTGGCTCAAGGCGGAAGGGCAGGTGCCGTTACCGTTACAGCTTAAGGCAACCACCCTCGGCTATAAGGTCGACGGCAAAGGATGGCTGATCGATGGCTTGCCTATCCGTGGTGCTTCAATCGGGGTCGATGTGGATGACGCGCAGGGGAAGCACAGGGTCGGCATGGGTATTGTTGGTGGCGTTGTCGCGCTGCCGCTCGCACTCGTAGCCCTGTCGAAGAAAGACAAGCGTCAGATGTGGGTCACGATCACCTCGGCGGACGGTGTGCCCAACGTAAAGCCATTCCCGATCAAGAAGCAGAAGGAAGTGATCGCGTTCGTCAATGAATTCACTATGGCAGCAGTACAGAAATGAAGTCCTGGTGTGCCAAAAAGGTGTGCACTAGGCGCGTGGTAGGATGTCACTGCGACGGACGAAGGGATGCCCGAATCTGTCGTTGCGGACACAAGTGTGCCAGTCATGGTTCCTTTGTCACTAACGGAATATTCGTTGGGATAGGCGAAGGCATCTGTGGCTGGGAAATGTGCAGGTGTACCAAGTTCAGAAATGGAAGGTTGGATATCGTGCTTGGTCGCGAGCTGACGGCAGGTACTATCTTCAAGCACAGCGAGGGAGCCATCAAGCGTTGGCTTCAGGTGCGCACGGCCGGTCCGGTGAGCCATGCTGTCAAAGGGCATTCCGGTACCCCCATGGTTCGCCTGACGGCCGAGGACAAGGCGGGTACTCAGCACAGGGTCAAGGTTCTCGCCGATGAGGACTACGAGACTACAAGCGAATTCCCGCGCGCTCGTAACAAGAAGCAGGAAACGCCAAAGGCCGAGTTCAGCCACACTGAAGACTTCGGTAGCGTCGAGGCACATCCGGAAGCTCCGGAGAATGGCAAGGTACCTGCTGACGCTGGATAGCTGAAATGCCTATGATCTGCAAGGTATGCCGGAACGCGCTTAGTCTTCACATTAATGTGGAGTCGGGCGCGTCCTGGCATCACGAGTTCGTTGACCAGGCTTTGGATTTTGACCACGCCGTTGAGCCAATCGACGCGCCGGATGACTGGAGGGGCAGATGCGATTTCTGCACAGCCGGTGTTCCAGAATTCGTTTTGCCTGTTCGTGCTTTTAGTTTCCCGGATATGCCCGAAAGAATGTCGAGCGAAGATTGGGCCGCGTGCGCGCAGTGTGCGGAACTGCTCGATAGAAACTCCTGGAATGGCATATTGCGACGTGCGATGATCTCACATGAAATAAGGCATGGTGTTCCGCTTAGTTCGGACCAGGTTCAGTTGTTGTCCGCGATGTACCGGAAGTTGCGCAAGAACGTCACGGGGAGCTTAAGGAGGATCGATGAGTAAACCGATGAGAGTTCAAGTAGTCGTAACAATCGACCTTCCCGAACCGGAACAGTGGACTACCTTTTCCGGCATTGAGGGGGAGAGGCAAATCAGGGCTGACGTAAAGTCGTATGTCGGAGATGGGCTTCAGTATATGGGCGTGTTCGGGAATGGTGAGGTTCGGGCAGATATATCTTGGAGATAGGCATGAGTCGTATCAGCATCGAAAGCGACGATGGCCAGACGATTTTCTCTGGATACGTGAGCGCGGAACTGATGCCGGGCAAGGTGTTCATTGACATCATCGAGCAACCATTAGAACCGGCCGACGCAATCTCCATCGGTGCAGCTTTGATTAAACTCGGTGGAGGCAAGTGCAAAAGCTATCAAGGCTATCAAGGGACGGAGTACGATCCAGTACAGGAGTGATGAATCCCCCCGCAAGGCTGACCCGGTTTTCGGGCTGGCCCACATGCGGGGGGATTTTTTTGTGCCCTTTTTATCGTCGTAGCCTTTTCAAGTGAAGTGGTTCGTTGTCGTTGCTGACCGGCGTCGCGGCAGGTTCCTCTGATGCCTGGATCTCCGAGGTGAAGCTCAGATTAGTGGAAAGGCGTCGCTGGAATTCTGCCGCTAGATCTCCTGCATAGCCCTGGATGAACGCATTGGCTTTTTCGGTAGCCTCAGTCGCTTTGACACGACCGGCGCGAGCGTCATCCAATACCATTTGCAACCGTGTCAGCAGGCTATCCAAGTCACTGTGCTGTGCCATGGTGCCGAGCATAGCAGGGGGTCACGGTAGCTCAACCGGTTGGTGGTGGTTGAAACTCATCGTCCTTGACTCCCAGCAAGAACGCGTTCCATTCGGAATACCCGCGGCCGTCAGAGAAGGCAACTTCTACGCAGTCATTTCCGCCGCCGCTGTGCGTACTTTTTCGATAGCGCAGGCTTGTCACGGCTGGCCTCCCGGTTTTTCTTCTTCTCCTTTGGTCGATCGAGTTCGGTCCACCGAATCAGGGTCGATAGCGAGATCTTCAATATTGACATTGGGCAGATTCGGCTTCCTGCCAAAGATGGCGCGGTAATAGTTGACATCATCTTGATCAAGGAACACTGGAATTTTGTCATTCAACGTGCTGAACCTTAGTCGATGGTGAATCGGGGATCATCCGAGTGTGGCTCGCCAGGAATGGAGCGGACGTGCTCAAGGAAGCTGATCTGTCCAATAGACTCCCAGCCGTCGTACACCACCTCCAGATTGCCGTGCTCTTCAACCAGTTTCGTCAGGGTCGTTATGACTTCGCTCGCTTTCATCGCGGGGTACCTCGGCTTGTTTTTGGTTGGCTGCTGCGGATTATGCCCCCTGCTGCCCGGAAGTCCGCTAGTCCATTCCGGTGAAACTGCTGTTTCAAAAGGTGTCGCGAGCAAGATCAATAAACCAGCGCGCGTCCTCCTCGGTAACGTTGAATGAGTTGATCATTTGATCGACGTTCCACTGCACTGTGCCATCGTTCATGGTGGGACCCCACATGATCACGTTGGCGTCAGAGATCACATCCAGACTGGGCCGGGTGCGTACTGCGGCCAGAAACGCGCGCTCAGTCTCCGTAGCTCCGGCGAGGGCATCCTGGTTCACCGACTCGCGTATGTCGCTCAGCGTGCCATCTGGCAGGCTCTCCAGGCTGCGCACGGCATCATCCAGGCGCGCCGACGCGTCATCCCCCCCAGTGCACGCGCCAGTGAACATGATCGATCCAGCCAGCATGATGGCGGGCACTAGCCTGTCAGTTCGCATTCGCATGATAGTACTCTTCCTATTTGATCTTGCCCCGGTATTGCCCCACGATCTTGGACAACTGCCTGGTCAGGACCAACTCACCGTCCACGTCTTGAAGGTTGCGGGTTGCCCTGACCAGGCAATACGACTTTGCTCGATTCCGTCCTACTTGGACCACGTTAAACCACATGTCCGCAGGTAAGGTTCCATGTTGATCTCCACATCGTTCTACTCTGGTTTACATGGGCTTACTCGCCATCTGCCCCACTCTCTGCCCCACGTGATCTTGCCTGATCCAGGGCGGTACGTACGGACGGATCAATCTGGTGATAGAGCATGAGTGTCTTGAGATCGGCATGCCCCATAATCGCCAGTTGATCCATGACAGAAATATGTTTAGAAGACCACACCACCCACCCGCGCCGTGCCGCGTATGCCGATCGCCGATTTTGGGTCTTGCCCCTCTTGTGCGCATTCACGAGCTGTTCTGAGATCTGGCTAGGTCGCATGGGATTACCAACCGAGGTCCGCATGACTATCTCTGATGGACATTCGAATACATTGCCGTTCGCGTCATAATGCGGCAAGCCGCAACCCCGTGTGCGATCCCGTTGGGCAACATTCTTGGCCAGCAAGGATTTCGCGTGCGAAGTAAGAGGCACCATGCGTGCGTCCTTATCCTTGGGGTGCGATCGGATGATGTTCACTTTGTCCACATAGACATCAGTAATGAGCAGCCAGCCGGTCTGAAACGCTTCCTCTGCGTTCGGTATATGCAGTCCGCACAATTCCCCTGGGCGTAAGCCCGTTTCATGCAGCAGCTCTAGCACTTCATAGTAATCATCTCGGATACTACCTTTGTATTCTTCAAGGATGGCGTCCGTTGTGTAGGGTTGCCGTGTTCGGGGTACCATGGGCAACTTTATCCTCGGAGGTTCTTCATTTAAGATTTCGACTGCCTCTACCGCCCACCGAAGTGGATATCGGAACGTGGTGTACAAGCGACGAATATAGCTGATCGAAAGCTTCTTCTTCTTGAGTTTGTTAATCCACTGCTTTTGCTTGTTCTCATCGATCTCATTGATCGGGACATCTTTCCACTCGGGAAGTATGTGTGCATTGCCGTGAGATCTAGCATTGGCGTCAGATTTTGACGCGGGAGACCTGCTGGTCACATCGGACATTTCCCATAGCTCGCCGTAGGTGATGTTGCCGCGCACAGTCTTCGAGGATGTCTGCGCTTTACGGTGCGCCTTGACCATCTCTTCGTTCGCTGCCCATTCCGCATCGGACTTCCGGCGATACACAATGATTCGTCCACGATCATCCTTGACGCTCTGCTTCGTGTCGTATTGATCGCGGTACCGTCCTCGGTAGCCATTGCGGTACTTCTCTGACCAAGCTGATGCCATTTACTTCACCTGTTCTACTGACACGAAGAACCTCGCACCATCCGGACAATCAACGATGATCTTGTTGGATTCATTGATCATCTCCATTTCCATGTCTAGGACATGGGAGAGCTGACGCAAGATTCCCGCTAGCCATAAGGCAAAGAGGTCTGATCTGTCTACTCTGGAGGAATGCACGCGCGTACCCCCAATACTGGATCAATCACAACGGTTACGCACAAGGCATTATCAGTAGGTGGAGGCTCCGATCGCGGCGGCTGCTCCGGGGGTTGCTCCGGGGG
>Ga0247718_1000483_pt1 | contig 11272 bp, 1 predicted proteins | sample 21E_DmetaG_FD_189045 | JGI IMG/M metagenome (GOLD analysis project Ga0247718, IMG submission 189045) | Soil microbial communities from hillslope of Landscape Evolution Observatory, University of Arizona, Oracle, AZ, United States - 2-1-E_D | ecosystem: Engineered > Artificial ecosystem > Mesocosm...
GGCGCTCACGGCCGAGCGCTTCGTCCCCGACGCCTGGTCGGGGGCGGCGGGGGCGCGGCTCTACCGGAGCGGCGACCTGGGGCGGCGGCTCCCCGGCGGAGGGGTGGAGTACCTGGGGCGCATCGACCAGCAGGTGAAGGTGCGCGGCTTCCGCATCGAGCCCGGCGAGATCGAGTCGGTGCTGGCCGTCCACCCCGCGGTCCGCGAGGCGGTGGTGCTGGTGGAGGAGGTCTCGGGAGAGCGCCGCCTGGTGGCCTTCCTGGCGGTGGCGGAGGGCGAGCGCCCCACCGCGGGAGCGCTGCGGGGCTTCCTGCGGGAGAGCCTCCCGGAGCACATGGTCCCCGCCGCCTTCGAGCTGCTGGACGCGCTCCCGCTCACGGTGCACGGAAAGGTGGACCGGCGCGCCCTCCTGGCCCGCCCGCGCAGCCGCGCGGAAGCCGAGTCGGAGTACGTCGCGCCGCGCACCGCCGCCGAGGCGGCGCTCGCGGAGGTGTGGGGCGAGGTGCTGCGCGTGGAGCGCGTGGGCGTCCACGACAACTTCTTCGCGCTGGGCGGCGACTCCATCCTGAGCCTCCGGGTGCTGGCGCTGGCGAGGGAGCGCGGCTTCCCCGTCTCCCTCCCCGAGCTCTTCAAGCACCAGACGGTGTCCGCCCTGGCCGCCACGCTCGACGGGGCGCGCGAGGCGGAGGACCCCGTCCCCTTCGTCGCCACCGAGCCCTTCTCCCTGATCTCGGACGAGGACCGGGCGCGGCTCCCCGAGCACGTGGAGGACGCCTACCCGCTCGCGCGGCTCCAGGCGGGGATGCTCCTGCACATGGAGCTCACCCCCGAGCAGCCGCTCTACCACAACGTCGACACCTTCACCCTGCGGAAGCCCTTCCGGCGCGAGGCGCTGGAGGAGGCCGTGCGGCGGGTGGTCGCGCGCCACGCCATCCTCCGGACGGCGTTCCACATGCGGGGCTTCAGCGAGCCGCTCCAGCTCGTCCACCGCGAGGCGGTGATGCGGCTCACGGCGGAGGACCTGCGCCACCTCGGCGCCGAGGAGCAGGCCGCCGCGGTCCGCGCCCGGATGCGGGCGGAGATCCACGACCCCTTCGACCTCACCCGCCCGCCCCTGCTGCGCTTCCACGTACAGGTGATGGAGGACGAGCGCTTCCAGCTCACCCTGGCGGAGTGCCACGCCATCCTCGACGGGTGGAGCCTCACGACCACCCTGGCCGAGATCTTCACGCTGTACGGCGCCCTCCTGCGCGGCGAGGACCCGCCCGTGGAGGCGCCCCCCGCGGTGTGCTACCGCGACTTCGTGGCCCTGGAGCGGCGGACGATGGAGTCCCCCGCGTGCCGCGAGTGGTGGGAGCGGAAGCTGGCGGGCGTCACCCCGGAGCGCCTCCCGCGCCTCTCGCGGGCAGCCCCGGGCGCGCCGCGCCGGGTGGTGCAGCGCATCGTGCAGGTGCCCGACGAGGTGCTGGCCGGGCTGCGGCGGCTGGAGGAGGAGGCCTCCGTCCCCCGCCGGACGCTCTGCCTGGCGGCGCACCTCCAGGTGGTGGCGCTCCTCTCCGGGAGCCGCGAAGTGCTCACCGGGATGACCACCAACGGCCGCCCCGAGGCCGCCGACGGCGAGCGGGTGCGCGGCCTCTTCCTCAACACCCTCCCCTTCCGCCACCACCTCCCCGACGGGAGCTGGGCGGAGATGGTGCGCTCCGTCTTCGCGGCCGAGCAGGAGATGCTCCCCTTCCGCCGCTACCCCCTGGCCGCGCTCCAGGAGTCGCGCCGCGGCGAGGCACTGCTGGAGAGCTGCTTCAACTACGTCCACTTCCACGGGCTCACCGACACCCTCCGCGCCGAGGGGCTCGGCGGGCTGGCGCTGGAGGAGCACGCGGAGACCGAGTTCACCCTGGTCGGGCACTTCGGGCTGGCATCCGCGAGCCGCATGTACATGATCATCGCGGCGGACACCGCGGTGCTGGGCGACGAGCTGCTGGAGGCGCTCCCCGGGTGCTACCTGGCCGTCCTGCGCGCCATGGCCGGGGACGCGTCGGCCCCCGTGGGATCGCTGGAGCTGCTGGAGGCGGGAGAGCGGGACCGGCTCCGCGCCGATTGGGATTCCACGCACCGGGAGTCGCCCGCCCTCCCGCTGGTCCACGACCGGGTGGCCGCCCAGGCCGCCCGCGCGCCGGAGGCCCCCGCGGTGGTGTCGCGCGCGGGAGTGCTCACCTACGGGGAGCTGCTGGCCCGCGCGGACGCCCTGACGGCCCGGCTGCGCGCGCTCGGCGTGGGGCCGGAGCGCCGCGTCGCGCTGCTGCTGGAGCGCGGCCCGGAGACGGTGGTCTCCGCCCTCGCGACGCTCCGCGCGGGCGGCGCGTACCTCCCGGTGGACCCGGCCTACCCGGCCGAGCGGATCGCGTGGATCCTGGAGGACTCGGGAGCCATGGCGGTGGTCACGCTCGACCGGCTGGCCGGGCGCATCCCACGCTTCGAAGGACCGGTGCTGTGCCTGGACCGGGAGGAGCGCGCGCTCCCGGAGGACGTCTCCCGGCGCCCCGCGCGCGCGGAGCCGGAGAACGCCGCCTACGTGATCTACACCTCCGGCTCGACCGGGAGGCCCAAGGGGGTCGTGGTCCCGCATTCCGCGCTCTCGAACCTGGTGAACTGGTACGCGCGCGCCCGCGGCCTGACCGCGGCGGAGCGTGCCTCGGTGATCGTGGGGCCCGCCTTCGACCCGTCGGTGAAGGAGATCTGGCCGCTCCTGGCGGTGGGGGCCTCGCTGTACCCGGTGGAGGACGAAGAGGTGCGAGCCTCCCCCGAGGGGCTGCGCGACTGGCTCCTGGAGCGGGGGATCACCCTGGCGACGGCCCCGACGCCGCTCACGGAGCGGATGATCACGCTCGACTGGCCCGCGGAGGCGCCGCTCCGGACCTTCCAGACCGGGGGCGACGCGCTCCGCACCCGCCCGCGGGCGGGGCTCCCGTTCGTGCTGGTGGACCACTACGGTCCCACGGAGACGACGGTTCTCGCCACGTGGGGCGTGGTTCCGCCGGGGGAGCCGGGACCGCGGCCGGTGGACATCGGCACGCCGATGGACAACGTGTCCGTGTACGTCCTCGGCGCGGCGCTGGGGCCGGTCCCCTCCGCGGTGCCCGGCGAGCTCTTCGTGGGCGGCGCGGGAGTGGCGCGCGGGTACCTGGGCCGGCCGGACCTCACCGCCGAGCGCTTTCTCCCCGACCCGTTCTCGCGCCGGCCCGGAGCGCGCATGTACCGCACCGGCGACCGGGGGCGCAGGCTGGCCGACGGGACCCTGGAGTTCCTGGGCCGGGTGGACCACCAGGTGAAGGTGCGCGGCTTCCGCGTGGAGCTGGGGGAGATCGAAGCGGCGCTCGCCGCGGCCCCGGGGGTGCGCGAGGCGGCGGTCGTGCTCCGGGAGGCCGCCACGGGCGAGGCACGGCTCGTGGGCTTCGCCTCCGCCGCGGAGGGAGCCTCTCTCTCCCCGGCGGAGCTGCGCGCGTGGCTGAAGGACCGCCTGCCGGAGTACATGGTCCCCCCCGCGCTGGTGGTGCTGGACGAGATGCCCCTCACCCCGAACGGGAAGGTCGACCGCGCAGCCCTCCCGCACGTGGAGGGGATCGAGAGCGAGCGCCCCTTCGTGGCGCCCCGGACGCCGACCGAGGAGGTGCTGGCGGCGATCTGGGCGGAAGTGCTGGGGGTGGAGCGCATCGGCCGGCTCGACCAGTTCTTCGAGCTGGGCGGCCACTCCCTCCTCGCCACCCGCATCGTGTCGCGCCTGGCCGCGCAGGGGGTGGAGATCCCGCTGCGCGACGTCTTCGAGGCCCCCGTCCTGGCGGAGCTCGCCGCGCGCGTGGACGCCGCGCGCCGCGGCGGGGACGGCGTCCTCCCGCCGGTGACCCCGGCGCCGCGCGACGAGCCCGCGCCGCTCTCCTTCGCGCAGGAGCGGCTCTGGTTCCTCCACCAGCTCGACCGGAGCGACACCGGCTACAACATGCCCTGGTCGCGCCGCCTGGTCGGCCGGCTGGACGCCGACGCGCTGGAGCGCGCGCTCGCCGAGCTGGTACGCCGGCACGAGGCACTGCGCACCACCTTCCGCTCCACCCCGCAGGGGCCGGTGCAGGTGGTGCACCCCGCGGGGCCGGTGCCCTTCCCCCGCACGGACCTGGGCACCCTCCCCCCCCACGAGCGCGAGCGCGAGGCAGCGCGCATGGTGCGCGAGGAGGCGGCGCGCCCCTTCGACCTGGAGCGCGGGCCGCTGCTGCGCGCGGGACTGGTGCGCCTCTCGGACGAGGAGCACGTCCTCCTCCTCACCCTCCACCACGTGGTCTGCGACGGGTGGAGCATGGGGGTGCTCTTCCGCGAGCTGGCCGCGCTGTACGAGGCGGCCGCGCTCGGCAACCCGGAGCCGGCGTCGCTCCTCCCGCCGCTCCCGGTGCAGTACCCGGACTACGCCGTGTGGCAGCGCACCCGCCTCTCCTCCGACGTGCTCCGCCGCCAGCTCGACTGGTGGCGCGGGCACCTGGGCGACGCGCCCCCGGTGCTGGAGCTCCCCACCGACCATCCCCGCCCCGCCGTGCCGAGCGGCCGGGGCGCCGCGGTGGCGCTGGAAGTCCCCGCGGAGACCACACGCGCCCTGCGGGCGCTCGCGCGGCGCGAAGGCGCCACGCTCTACATGGTGGCGCGCGCCGTGCTCGACCTCCTCCTCTCGCGCTGGTCGGGGCAGGAGCGCATCGTGGTGGGCTCACCCATCGCGGGTCGCACCCGCATGGAGGTGGAGGGGCTGATCGGCTTCTTCGTCAACACGCTGGCGGTGCGCACCGACCTCTCGGGCGACCCGTCGTTCCGGGAGCTGCTGGGCCGCGTGCGAGAGGAGACGCTCGGCGCCTACGCGCACCAGGACCTCCCGTTCGAGCGCCTGGTGGAGGAGCTCGCTCCCGAGCGAAGCCTCGGCCACACCCCCATCTTCCAGGTGTTCTTCGCCCTGCAGGACCTGGCGGACGGCGACGGGGAGGCCGCGCCGCGTGCGGGGCTCCGGATGGAGCCGCTGAAGACGGAGGCGCGGACGGCGCGCTTCGACCTGGAGGTGGAGCTCCACCCGGTGGGCGAGGCGCTCGCCGGGAGCGTGCTCTTCCGCAGCGACCTGTTCGACCCCTCCACCATGCGCCGCTTCGCGGCGCAGTACCGCACCCTCCTGCAGGCGCTCTGCGCCGCGCCGGAGGAGCGGCTCTCCACGGTGTCCATCTTCCCCGAGGAGGAGGCCCGGCTCCTGGAGGCGCTGGGGACGGGTCCGGATCACCAGACGGCTCCGGACGTGCCGGTCCCGAGCCTCTTCCGGGAGCAGGCCGCCCGCACCCCTGGCGCCGTCGCGGTGCGGTTCGGCGGGGAGACGCTCACCTACGCGGAGCTGGAGGACCGCGCCGCCCGCCTGGCCTCCCGGCTGCGGCGGGAGGGGCTGGCGCCCGGGACCCCGGTGGCGGTGTGCACCGACCGCGGCCCGCAGATGCTGGTGGCGCTCCTGGCGGTGTGGAAGGCGGGGGCCGTCTACCTCCCGCTCGACGCCGCCTACCCGGCCGCCCGCCTCTCCTTCCTGCTGACCGATTCCGCGGCGGCGGTGGTGCTGGCCGAGCCGCACCTGGCCGGCTCCCTCCCCGCGCACGGCGCCGCCATCGTGCTCCTCGACGGCGCCCTCAATGAGCCGGCGGGAGCGGACGTGGAGGTCTCCGCGCACGACCTGGCCTACCTCATCTACACCTCCGGCTCCACCGGCACCCCCAAGGCGGTGATGGTGGAGCACGGGCAGCTCGCCCACACCCTGCGGGGGACGCTGGACCTCTTCCGCTTCGGGCCGGGAGACGTGGTGGCGGCGCTTGCCTCGGCGGCGTTCGACATCTCGCTCCTGGAACTGGTGGCGCCGCTGCTGGCGGGTGCCGCGGTGCGCATCTACCCGCACGAGATGGTGCTGGACGTGGAGGGGCTGGTCGAGGCGGCGCGCGACGTGACGGTGCTGCATGCGGTCCCCGCGCTGATGCGGCAGGTGGTGGAGGCGGCGCGGGTGCGGAGCCTGCCGGGCGTGCGTCTCCTCCTGGTCGGCGGCGACGTCATCCCGCCCGACCTGGTGGAGGACATGCGGAGCGTCCTCCCCGGCGCGACCACGTACGTCATGTACGGCCCCACCGAGGGGACGATCCTGTGCGCCGCGCACCCCATCCCCGCCGCCGGGCCCATCACCGGGCACCTGGTCGGGCGCCCGCTCGCCGGGGTGCGCCTCCGCGTCCGCGGCCCCTGGGGCGAGACCGCGCCGCTCGGCGTCCCGGGGGAGATCTGGATCTCGGGGGGCGGCGTGGCGCGCGGCTACCTGGGCCGGCCCGAGCTCACCGCCGAGAAGTTCGTCACCGTCGACGGAGAGCGCTCCTACCGCACCGGCGACCGCGCCCGCTGGCGGACGGACGGCGTCCTGGAGTTCCTGGGGCGCACCGACGAGCAGGTGAAGGTGCGCGGCTTCCGCATCGAGCCGGGCGAGATCTCGGCGCGGCTCGCCGAGCACCCGGCGCTCCGCGACGCGGTGGTGGCCGCCCGCGAGGACCACCCGGGCGACATCCGCCTGGTGGCCTACTACGTGGCCGACGAGGGGGTCGCGGTAGAGGTGGAGGCGCTGCGCACCCACCTCACGGAGCGGCTCCCGGAGTACATGGTCCCCGCGGCGTACGTCCGGCTCCCGGCGCTCCCGCTGACACCGCACGGCAAGGTGGACCGCCGCGCGCTCCCCGCGCCCGAGGGCGACGCCTTCACGGCCCGCGGCTACGAGGCCCCCGCCACCGAGACGGAGATCGCGCTGGCGCAGGTGTGGGCCGAGGTGCTCGGCGTGGAGCGGGTGGGGCGCCGCGACAACTTCTTCGAGCTGGGCGGGCACTCGCTGCTCGCCACCCGCGTGGTCTCGCGGCTCGCCGCCGCGCTGGGGGTGGAGGTCCCGCTGCGGGCGCTCTTCGAGGCGCCCACCCTGGCCGCTCTCTCGGAGCGGGTGGAGCGGCTCCGGACCGAGGCCGCGGGGTGGGCACAGCTCCCGCCGCTGATCCCCGTCCCGCGCGACGCGCCCCTCCCGCTCTCCTTCGCCCAGCAGCGGCTCTGGTTCATCGACCGCCTGAGCCCGGGGACCACCGCGTTCAACATGCCGGTGGCGCTCCGTCTCCGCGGGGCGCTGGACGCGGAGGTGCTGGAGCGCGCCCTCACCGAGCTGGTGCGCAGGCACGAGTCGCTCCGCACCACCTTCGACGACGTGGTCGGCGAGCCGGTGCAGGTGGTGCACCCCGCGGGCGCCGTTCCCTTCGAGGTGGCGGACTTCTCGCACCTCGCTCCCCCGGAGCGGGAGGCGGAGGCGCGGCGGCGGATGTCCGAAGAGGCGCAGCGCCCCTTCGACCTGCGGCGGGGACCGCTCTTCCGCGCGGTGCTGCTCCGCCTCTCGGCCGCGGAGCACGTGCTGGTGCTGGCCATGCACCACATCGTCAGCGACGGCTGGAGCATGGGCGTCCTCCAGGGTGAGCTGTCGGTGCTGTACGAGGCGTTCTCTCGCGGGGAGCCCTCCCCGCTCCCGGAGCCGGAGGTGCAGTACGCGGACTTCGCGGTCTGGCAGCGCACCTGGCTCACCGGCGAGACGCTGGAGCGGCAGCTCGCCTGGTGGCGGGAGCGGCTGCACGGGGCACCCGCGGTGCTGGAGATTCCGACGGACCACCCGCGGCGTCCGCTCCCGGGCTCCCGGAGCGCGGGGCTGCTGCGCAGGGTGGACCCCGGGGCGGCGGAGCGGGTGCGGGAGCTCGCCCGCCGCGAGGGAGCGACGCTCTTCATGGTCCTTCTCGCCGCGTTCGACGCCCTGCTGGCGCGCTGGTCCGGCGTGGAGGACCTGGTGGTGGGCACCCCCATCGCGAACCGCACGCGCCGCGAAACGGAGGGGCTGGTCGGCTTCTTCGTGAACACGCTGGCCCTGCGCGCCGACCTCTCCGGGAACCCGTCGTTCCGCGAGCTGCTGGCACAGGTGCGGGAGACCACGCTGGGGGCCTACCAGCACCAGGACGTGCCGTTCGAGAGACTGGTGGACGAGCTGGGGGTGGAGCGGAGCCTGACCCACACCCCCCTCTTCCAGGTGGTGTTCTCGCTGGTGGACGGCTCGGGGAGGCCGCTCCCGTTCGGCGGGCTGGAGGTCGAGCGCACCTCGCCCGGGGACGCCCCGGCCAAGGTGGACCTCACCGTCGAGGTGGTGGACGGCGAGGAGGGGCTCGGCTTCGGCTTCCGGTATCGCGACGAGCTGTGGGATGCCTCCACCATGGAGTGCATCGCCGAGGCGTTCGCCGTGATCCTGGAGAGCGTCGGCGCGGACCCGGACCGGCGCCTGGAGGACCTTCCGCTGGCAGGGGCCGCCGAGCGCGAGCGGATGCTCCGCGAGTGGAGCCGGGGCCCCGTGGGCCCGGTGCCGGTCCGTCCCGTTCACCGGATGGTGGCGGACCAGGCGGCGCGCACCCCGGACGCGGTGGCCGTGGAGTTCCGCGGCACGTCGCTCACCTACGCGGAGCTGGAGGCCCGCGCGGAGGCGCTGGCGGCGTGCCTGCGCGGGAAGGGAGCGAGGCCCGGGGTGCGGGTGGGGATCTGCCTGGAGCGCTCCGCCGAGTGGCTGGTGGCGGTCCTGGCGGTGATGAAGTCCGGCGCCGCGTACGTCCCGCTCGATCCCTCGCATCCGCAGGCCCGGAGGGTGGAGATCCTCCGCGAGGCCGACGCCGCGGTGCTGGTCACGCAGGCGTCGCTGCAGGGAACGCTCGCGGAGGCCGGCACGGTGGAGGTGCTGGCGGACGCGGCGCACCCGCCGGCTCCCGTTCCGCCCGCCGCGGAGGAGGAGGAAGAGGGGGACCGGCTCGCCTACGTGCTCTTCACCTCCGGGTCGACCGGCAAGCCCAAGGGAGTGATGGTGGAGCACCGGAACCTCGCCGCCGTGCTGGTGGGGTCGATGGAGGTGCTCGCCTTCCCGCCGGGGGCGGTGTTCCTGGTGACGCTGGGCCCTACCTTCGACGCCTGGATGCACGAGGCGCTCCTCCCGCTCACGATGGGGGGCACCGCGCGCATCCTCCCCCGCGACGAGCTCCACGACTTCGCGCGGTGGCTGGCCGAGCTCCGGGGGGCGGACGTGCTCCACACCGTCCCCGCCGTCGCGCAGGAGCTGGTCCTGGCGGCGCGCCGGGCAGGCGCGGACCTGTCGCGGCTCCGGCGGGTGTTCGTCGGCGGGGAGGCGGTACCCCCCGAGCTGCTGGCCAGCATGCGGGAGACCTTCCCGTCGGCGGAGATCCGGGTGGCCTACGGGCCGACGGAGACGACCATCGTCTGCACCAAGCACCTCGTGCGGGAGGAGGGGCCGTCCACGAGACCGATGATCGGCGCGCCTCTCCCCGGGGCGGCCCTGTACGTCTGCGACCGGGCAGGCGGGCTGCTCCCCGCGTCCGTCCCCGGCGAGCTCTGGATCGGGGGGGTAGGGGTGTCGCGCGGGTACCTGGACCGCCCCGACCTGACGGCGGAGCGCTTCGTCCCGGATCCGTTCTCGCCCGAGCCCGGGGCGCGCCTCTACCGCTCCGGCGACCGGGTACGCTGGCTTCCGAGCGGGGAGCTGGAGTTCCTGGGGCGCGACGATGCCCAGGTGAAGATCCGCGGCTTCCGGATCGAGCCGGGGGAGGTGGAGTCCACCCTGGCCGCGCACCCGGAAGTCGGCCAGGCGGCGGTGGTCGCGCGCGGCCAGCCCTCCGGCGGGAAGCGCCTGGTGGGCTATGCGACGCCCGCCGACCCTTCGGCTCCGGTGACCGAGGGAGCGCTGCGCGACTGGCTGCGGGACCGCCTCCCCGACTACATGGTGCCGTCGGTGATCCTGGTGCTCGACGCGCTGCCTCTGAGCCCCAACGGGAAGGTGGACCGGCGTGCCCTCCCCGACCCGGAGGCCTCGGCCGGCGGGGCGGAGGGGCTCGTGGCGCCCCGCACCGAGATGGAGAAGAAGATCGCCGCCGTGTGGCAGGAGGTGCTGGCGATCCCCGAGATCGGGGTGGACCAGAACTTCTTCGATGCGGGCGGCAACTCGCTGCTGGTGGTGCGCCTCTCCGCGCGGCTGGAGGAGGAGCTCGGCCGCGCCGTCCCGGTGATGGACATCTTCCAGAACGCGACGGTGGCGGCGCTGGCGCGCCACCTTGCGGGCGGGGAGGAGCCGGCGGCGGCGCCGGTGCAGACGGAGGAGCGAGCGGAGAAGCTCGCCGAGGGGCGGGGACGGTTGGACCGGCTCCGAAGGCGGTCGACGGGGGTGTGAAAACGGAGGGGGCGTCGCACCGCGACGCCCCCTCCGTTTTCATGGGCCCAGCAGGATTCGAACCTGCGACCGATCCGACTACGAGTCGGCTGCACGAACATCCTAACTCACACCACAGGCGGTGCTACTACAATCTCTTACGCCAGACCAGCCTCAGACCGGAACCGCTCCCGACTCCGGAAGCGACTCCCGAGCACGCTGCATCTCGATCTCGATGTCTTCAGCGGAAGCCGGGCTCTCCAGAATTACCGGGAGATGGGGCGGAATCCACTGGGCTACCTCGATGAAATCGTGGATCGCGCCGTAGGACAGACACGTGTGCTTGCTGGTCGAACTGACTTCACTGAGGTGAACCTGCCGGAGGCGGGGCTGGTGGCGACGTAAGATCCGGTACGCCTCGACCATTGAGGGATCGAACTGCCTCGCATGCGCGATGTCGAAGCAGAGACCGGCCTCCGGGAGCTCGTCGAAGATCCGCTCCAGCTCGCTGGAGCTCCGGCCGATGGGCTTCCTCTTGTCCATGTTCTCGACCCACAGCCAGGACCGGAACTCGCGCCAGGCGGGATACGCATGGATGGTGTCGGGGTGAATGACAATCGGCCAGCCGCGATCCACCAGCTGCCACAGGAGATCCACCACTGAACCCTCCTCGGTAGCCGAGAACTTGCTCGGCGCGTGCACCGAGACATGGCGGAACTGCTCCAGGCTCAGCGAGCCCGCCGCAGCAACCAGCACCGGAAGCTCCGGGGTGCGGAGTGCCGAGAGCTCGACCGCCTCGGCTGCCGTGCCCTCCAGCATCTGCAGCGCCCTGCGAAAGTCCCCGAGCGCGAGGGATCCGGTCGAGAAGCCGATGGGGCGCATCAGAACACTCCGTACTTGCGGGTCAGCACCGGGATCCCGGTGCTGACCCGCAAGTACGGAGTGTTCTGATGCGCCCCATCGGCT
>Ga0247718_1000484_pt1 | contig 11272 bp, 6 predicted proteins | sample 21E_DmetaG_FD_189045 | JGI IMG/M metagenome (GOLD analysis project Ga0247718, IMG submission 189045) | Soil microbial communities from hillslope of Landscape Evolution Observatory, University of Arizona, Oracle, AZ, United States - 2-1-E_D | ecosystem: Engineered > Artificial ecosystem > Mesocosm...
CGCGCGGCGTTCCATGTTCAAGCGTGCGGCTTCGCGCTGGTCGACCTTTTCGATGCGCGCGGCGCACTGCTTGAAGGCCGGCTGGCGCGAATAGGGGTCGAGCAGGCCGAGCGAGATGCGGTTGACGCAGTCGTGGTAGTGGAAGGGCACGAAGACCATGTTGCGCGGCACGCGGTGGGTCAGCTGCACCATCACGATCGCGTCGCCGCGGCGGCTGACCACGCGCACATAGCTCTGGTGCTCGACGCCCAGCTCCTCGGCCGCGTCGGGGTTCATCTCCATGTAGGGCGTCGGGCTGAACTTGTTGCAGTTGCCGATCTTCCCGGTGCGGGTGCGGGTGTGGAAATGCTCGACCACGCGGCCCGAGTTGAACCAGAACGGGTACTCGGCATCGGGCACCTCGTTGTTGTTGACGAAGCGCACCGGGATCAGGTTCGCGCGGCCGCTGTCGGTCTGGAAGCGACCGTCGGCGTAGAGCCGCGGGTCGCCCTTGAGGTCGACGCGCTTTTGCATGTCGAAGGCGCCGGGGGCGCCCAGGCGCGCCTCGTCGGCGGCGGCCTGCGCGGCGCTGTAGGGCCACTGGATGCCGCGTGCCGCCTCGATGCGCTCGTAGCTCATGCCCGAGATGTCCAGCGTGCGGCCCGCGCCCACCGACAGCTGCTTCATCTCCTCGAAGGCGCCCTCGGGCGTCTCGGGGTAGTGGATGGCGTTGCGGTCGGTGAAGCGCTTGGCCATCTCCTTGAAGATCCAGAAGTCGGGCTTCGAATCGGCGAAGGGCTTCAGCGCGTTGCGCGTCAGGTTGACGCGGCGCTCGGTGTTGGTGTGGCAGCCTTCCTTCTCGGCCCACACCGCCGCCGGCAGGTAGACGTGCGCGTACTGGTTGGTCTCGACGTCCTCGTAGACGTCCTGCACCACCAGGAACTCGAGGTTCTCCATCGCCTTGCGGATGCGCGGCTGGTTGGGCATCGAGGTCATCGGGTTGGTGGCCACCAGCCACAGGCCCTTGATCTCGCCGGTCTCGATGGCCGGGAAGATGTCGGTCTGCGACAGACCGCGCTTGGGCGGGAAGAAGCCCGCGTCGATGCCCCAGAAGTCGGCGATCTGCTGGCGGTCCTTCTCCTTCTCGAGCAGGCGGTAGCCCGGCAGGCCCGAGCAGGAGGACCACTCGCGCGTGCCCATCGCGTTGCACTGGCCGGTGATCGACAGGCTGGTGCCGCCCGGCTTGCCGATGTTGCCGGTGATCAGGTTCAGGTTGTTGATGTTGACGACGCCGTCCGAGCCGTGGGTGGACTGGTTGATGCCCATGGTCCAGATGCTCATTGCCGCCGGCGCCTTCGCGTACAGGCGCGCGACCTGGCGGATGCGGTCCTCGTCGATGCCGCACTCGTGCTGGGCGATCTTGGGGTCGTAGTCGGCCACCAGCGCGCGCAGCGCGTCGATGCCCTGGGTGTACTTGTCGATGTACTCGCGGTCCTCCAGGCCTTCCTTGAGGATCACATGCATCATCGCGTTGATCAGCACCGTGTCGGTGCCGGGCGTGATCGGCAGGTGGATGTCGGCGAACTGCGCGAGCATCGTCACGCGCGGGTCGACCACGATGACCGGGAACTTACGCTTCTCCAGCGCCTCCTTCAGGCGCCAGTAGATGATCGGGTGCTGCTCCGGCAGGTTCGAGCCGAAGGCCATCAGGCAGTGGGTGTGCTCGAAGTCCTCGTAGCAGCCCGGCGGGCCGTCGGAGCCGAAGCTGCGCTTGTAGCCCGACACCGCCGAGGCCATGCACAGCGTCGTGTTGCCGTCGTAGTTGTTGGTGCCGATCTGCCCGCGCACCAGCTTGCCGAGGGTGTAGAACTCCTCGGTCAGCAGCTGGCCTGTCGAGACCACCGCGAAGGCGTCGCGCCCGTACTGGGCCTGGATCTCCTTGATCTTCGATGCCACCTTGTCGAGCGCACCGTCCCAGCCGGTCGGCTGGAAGGGCAGGTGGGCCTTCTCGCGCATCAGCGGCACCTTGCCGCGGCCGGGCGACTCGAACAGGTCGTGCTCGAGCAGGCCCTTGATGCACAGCTTGCCGCGGTTGACGTCGGCGCCGGCATGGCCGCGGCTGGTGACGATGCGGCCCTGCTCGTTCAGGCCGATCTCGATCGCGCAGCCGGTCGAGCAGTAGTTGCAGGTCGTGTACTTCCACTCGTTCACCGCCTTGACCGGGATCTTGATCGGCTTGCGGTGCTTGCGGCCAAACAGCATGGTCGTCCTCCCAGGGCTCGAGCGATCAGGCGGCGGAGTGCCTCTTCGGGCCGGCGGTCGGCGCGAGCAGGTCCAGCGCCTTGGTGGCGAGCTCGTCGGCGTCGAGATAGACCTCGTCGCCCTCGACCTTGCAGGCGAACGAGGGGGTGCAACCCTCGTCGGGGGCCGCTGCGCAGCCGTCGTCCAGCCCGATGGTCCAGTTGTGCAGCGGGCAGGCGACGCTGTTGCCGAACACGATGCCCTGGCTCAGCGGGCCGCCCTTGTGCGGACAGCGGTCCAGCACGGCGAACACGCGGTCCTCGGCGGTGCGGAACAGCGCCACCGCGACGCCCTGCGGGCGCTGCACGCGGCGCGAGCCGAGCGCGGGGATGTCCGCGACGAAACAGATCTTCTTCCAGGTGCTCATCACAGCGCTCCCACGGGCGTGAACTGGCGGGTGTCGACCGCCGCCTTGTCGAATTCGAACCACGGATCGGCCTCGCCCTCGAGGCTGAACTTCAGCCTCTCCCACAGCGCCTGGCGGCCCGCGGCGTCGTCGAGGATCTTCTTCTTGACGTAGTCGAGGCCGACGCGGCCGACCCAGTGCACGGTGCGCTCGAGGTACCAGCCCTCCTCGCGGTAGAGCTGCAGGAAGGCGCCGCTGTACTCGAGCACCTCCTCGGCGGTCTTGAGCTTGCAGAAGAAGTGCGCGACCTCGGTCTTGATGCCGCCGTTGCCGGCGACGTAGATCTCCCAGCCCGAGTCGACGCCGATCACGCCGACGTCCTTGATGCCGGCCTCGGCGCAGTTGCGCGGGCAGCCCGACACGGCGATCTTGACCTTGTGCGGCGCGTACATGCGCCACAGCGCGCGCTCGAGGTCCTTGCCCATCTGCGTCGAGTCCTGGGTGCCGAAGCGGCACCACTCGCTGCCGACGCAGGTCTTCACGGTGCGCAGCGCCTTCGCGTAGGCGTGGCCGGAAGGCATGCCGATGTCCTTCCAGACATTGACCAGGTCTTCCTTCTTGACGCCCAGCAGGTCGATGCGCTGGCCGCCGGTGACCTTGACCGTCGGGATCTTGTACTTGTCGACCGCGTCGGCGATGCGGCGCAGCTCGTCGGCGGTGGTCTCGCCGGCCCACATGCGCGGGATCACCGAGTAGGTGCCGTCCTTCTGGATGTTGGCGTGGCTGCGCTCGTTGATGAAGCGCGACTGCGGGTCGTCCTTGGCCTCCTTCGGCCAGCTGCTGATCAGGTAGTAGTTGATCGCCGGGCGGCACGAGGAACAGCCGTTGGGCGTGCGCCATCCCAGGCGCTTGTAGACGCTGTCGATGGTCAGCAGCTTCTCGGCCTTGATGGCCTCGCGCGCCTCCTGGTGGCTGGCGTCGGTGCAGCCGCACATCGCCTTCTTGGTCGGTGCCTTCGAGTAGTCGCCGCCGGCGGTGAACATCAGGATCTGCTCGACCAGGCCGGTGCAGGAACCGCAGGACGCGCTGGCCTTCGTGTGCTTCTTCACCTCCTCCAGCGTGAACAGGCCCTTGTCCTTGATGGCCTTGCAGATCGTGCCCTTGTTGACGCCGTTGCAGCCGCAGACCTCGGCGTCGTCGGGCATGCTGGCGGCCTTGGTGTGGCCCTCGTGGCCGGTGTCGCCGATGTTGGCGCCGGCCTCGCCGTGCAGCAGCGTGGCGCGGATGTCGCCGATCTTGCGGCCCTCGCGCAGCATCTTGAAGTACCAGCTGCCGTCGACCGTGTCGCCGTACAGGCAGGCACCGACCAGCTGGTCGTCCTTGATCACGAGCTTCTTGTAGACACCGCCGAAGGGATCGCTCATCACGATCTCCTCGCAGCCCTCGCCGCCCTGGAAGTTGCCGGCCGAGAACAGGTCGATGCCGGTGACCTTGAGCTTGGTCGAAACCTGGCTGCCGGTGTAGCGGCCGATGCCGAACTGCGCGAGGTGGGTCGCGCAGACCTTGCCCTGCTCGAACAGCGGCGCGACCAGGCCATAGGCGATGCCGCGGTGCGCCGCGCACTCGCCGACCGAGTAGACGCGCGGGTCGGTGACGGTCTGCATCGTGTCGGAGACGACGATGCCGCGGTGGCAGTGGATGCCGATCTTCTCGGCCAGCTCGGTGTTGGGGCGGATGCCGGCGGCCATCACCACCAGGTCGGCCGGGATCTCCTGGCCGTCCTTGAACTTGACCGCCATCACGCGGCCGTCCTTGCCGCCGATCAGCGCCTCGGTGCTCGCGCCCATCAGGAAGCGGATGCCGCGTTGCTCGAGCGACTTCTGCAGCAGCTTGCCGGCGATGCCGTCGAGCTGGCGGTCCATCAGCGTCGGCGTGATGTGCACGACGGTGACCTGCATGCCGCGCAGCATCAGGCCGTTGGCGGCCTCGAGGCCGAGCAGGCCGCCGCCGATGACGACCGCGTGCTTGTACTTGGTGGCCGCCTCGATCATCGTGTGGGTGTCGGCGATGTCGCGGTAGCCGATCACGCCCTCGAGCTCGCGGCCCGGGATCGGCAGCATGAAGGGGTTGGAGCCGGTGGCCAGCAGCAGGCGGTCGTACTCGGCCTCGGTGCCGTCCTCGGCGCGCACGATGCGCTTGACGCGGTCGATGTCGACCACCTTCTTGCCGGTGTGCAGCGTGATGCCGTGCTCGGCATACCACTCGAGCGGGTTGAGGATGATCTCGTCGATCGTCTGCTCGCCGGCCAGCACCGGCGACAGCAGGATGCGGTTGTAGTTCGGGTGCGGCTCGGCGCCGAACACGGTGATCTCGTAGAGATCGGGCGCGATCTTCAGCAGCTCTTCCAGCGTGCGCACGCCGGCCATGCCGTTGCCCACCATCACGAGTTTCATCTTCTTCATCCGAGGCTCCTGGTCGAGCGGTTCATAGCAAAGCGGGTGCCAAGCACGGCGGTCGGGCCGGTGAGAATGGCGCGATGAGTTTCGATGTCGAGATCGGCCACGCGAGCCGGCGCGGGACGCGCGAACACAACGAGGACTTCGCTGGTGCGCTGCGCGAGCCGGGGCGCGGGCTGGTGGCGGCGATCGCCGACGGTGTGTCCAGCGGCGGGCGCGGGCGCGAGGCCGCGCAGACCACGGTGATGGGCCTGCTGGCGGACTTCTTCGCCGCGCCACCGACCTGGGAGACCACGGTCGTGTTCGACCGCCTGGTCGGCGCGCAGAACGCCTGGCTGGCCGCGCACAATGGCCGCGCCGGCAAGGGCGGCGAGGTGGCGATGACGACGCTGACCGCGCTGGCCCTCGAGGGCCATGGCGTGACGATCGCGCATGTCGGCGACACGCGCGCCTGGCGGCTGCGCGGCGACGAGCTGCTGCAGCTGACCCACGACCACCGCTTCGAGTCGATCGACTTCGCGAGCCGGCTGACGCGTGCGATCGGTCTCGACGACGCGGTGCGCATCGACTACGCGCAGGGCGAGCTGCAGGTCGGCGACACCTTCCTGCTGAGCACCGATGGGGTGCATGGCGTGCTCGGCGGCGAGCGACTCGCCGCGCTGCTGCGCGAGGGCGGGGCCCAGGCCGCCAGCGAGGCACTGGTCGACGCGGCGCTTGCCGCCGGCAGCCACGACAACGCGAGCGCGCTGGTGATCCGCGTGCGCGCGCTCGATGCGGGCCGGCTCGAGGACGAGCTCGCACGCGGCCGCCGCCTCGCGCCGCCGCCACCGCTGCAGGTCGGCGACGTGCTCGACGGCTACACGGTCACCGCGCGGGTGGCCGACACCGGCGTGCACCGGCTCTACCAGGCGCGCGACGCCGAGCGCCGCCTGGTGGCGCTGAAGACGCTGCACGAGTCGCGCGCCAGCGATCCGCAGGAGCGCGCGATGCTCGCCCACGAGGCCTGGCTGGGCCTGCGGCTGAGCGAGCGTTACGCCGGCGCGAGCCCGGGCGCGGCCGGCGACGCCGGGTTCGTGCGCGTGCATGAGCTGACCGAGCCCAGCGCGCTGTACACGGTGTTCGACTGGCACGGCGGCCGCACGCTCGAGCAGATGCTCGAGGCGAAGCCGCGTGCGTCGGTGGCCGAGGTTGTCGAGATGGCGAGCCAGGTCGCCCAGGCGCTCGGCCGCATGCACCGCCTGGGCGTGATCCACCGTGACATCAAGCCCGGCAACCTGCACCGCGGCGACGACGGCCGCTGGCGCATCCTCGACCTCGGCGTCGCGCTGTCGGGCCGCGAGCCGGCCGCGCAGCGCGAGCTGCACGCCGGCACGCCGAGCTACATCAACCCCGAGCAGTGGGACGGCGCCCCGGCCGACGCGGCGAGTGACCTGTACGCGCTCGGCGTCACGCTCTACCGCTGGCTGACCGGCCGGCTGCCCTACGGCGAGATCGAGCCCTACCAGACCGGGCGCTACCGGCAGGATCCGCCGCACGCCTCGCGGCTGCGCCCGGACGTGCCGATCTGGCTCGACCACCTGCTCGCCAAGGCGGTCGCGCGCGATGCGCGCCACCGCTTCGAGACCGCCGAGGAGCTGCTGCTCGCGCTCGAGCGCGGCGCCTCGCGCGTGCTCGCCGCGCCGCCCGCCACCCCGCTGATCCAGCGCGACCCGGCCGCGCTGTGGAAGGCGGGCCTGGTCGTCTCGCTGCTGTTCAACGCCTTGCTGGTGGTGTGGCTGCTGTTCCTGCCACGCTGACCGCCGTCGCTTCATGAGGCCGCCTTGGGCTCCTGGCGTGCGACGCGCTGCACGGCGGCGGCGCCGGCGAAGTCCTGCGACGCCGGTGCGCTGCGGGCCTTGCCGCCCTTCTCGGCCCAGGTCCGGGTCCAGCGGATCTGCATCACGCGCAGCATCGCGAGCATCGCCAGCGCGAGCACGGTGAACGACAGGAAGCCCCACAGGTAGCTGCCGCCGTACTGCTTGGACAGGCCCATCGCGTTGGGCAGAAAGCCGCCGCCGAGCGCGCCGACCTCGCCGATCATCGAGCCGGCCACCGCGGTGGCCAGCGGCCAGCGCAGCGGCACCAGCTGGAACAGCGCGCCGTTGCCGGCGCCCAGCGCCGCGAAGCACAGCATGAACAGCAGCGTCGTCACCGGCAGCGAGCTGCCGGCGAAGCCGCACAGCGCGAGCGTCAACGCGACCAGCACCAGCACGCCGGAGAGCGTCGAGATGCCGCCGACGCGGTCCGAGATCCAGCCGCCGAGCACGCGCACCGCCGAGCCCATCAGCGTCGCCAGCATCGTCAGCTGCCCGGCCTGCACCTTGGTGACGCCGAACTGGTCGTGGAAGTAGGTCGGCAGGAAGCTGGCCAGTCCGATGAAGCCGCCGAAGGTCACGACGTAGATCAGGCTGAAGGCCCAGCCGTCCTTCTCGAACAGGCAGGAGACATGCTCGCGCAGCGTCTGGTGCTCGCGGTCCGGCGGCTCCTTGGCGCAGGTCCACATCACCACCATCGGCAGCAGCATCGTGCAGGCGGCGAGGCCGTAGACGGTCTGCCAGCCATAGGCCTGGGCCAGCGGCGGCGCCAGCAGCACGGCGAGCACGGTGCCGGAGTTGCCGGCACCGGCGATGCCCATCGCCAGGCCCTTGTACTTCGGCGGGTACCAGCCGCTGCCCAGGCTCAGCGCGACGCCGAAGCTCGCGCCGGCGATGCCCAGCAGCACGCCCATCGCCAGCACGTCGTCGTAGCTGCTCACGAAGAAGTAGCCGAAGCCCAGCGCCGCGACGATCAGCGACATCTCGACCATCGCCGCGTTCTTGCGGCCGATGTACTGCGCCAGCACGCCGAGCGGGAAGCGCATCAGCGCGCCGGCCAGGATCGGCACCGAGACCATGAAGCCCTTCTGCGCCGGGCTCAGGCCGTAGGCCTCGCTGATGAAGGGCGCCATGGCGCCGTTCAGCACCCAGATCGCGAAGCAGAAGTCGAAATAGAGGAAGGCGGCCAGCAGCGTCGGCCAGTGGCCGGCGGCGGCGAAAGTCTTGAAGGTCCCGGAACGGGCGGAGGCGTGCATAGCGGCTTCAGGCAGAGGGACGCGTGCCCACACGGGGCGACACGGTCCGAAGGCACGAAGCTGCGCACGCCGATGTGCGCAGGACCGGGCGTGCATGCCGGTCCGGGCGCGGCATCGCGCCCCGGGTGTTGCATAGCAGCATCCATGCCATCGGCGTGTGGGGGCCCGGGGCGGGGCTGGTCTATGCTGCGCGCCTGATCCTGTTTCCCCTCTGTCGAGCGAGCCTGCACGCGTGACCTCCGTTCTTCTGTATGTCGGTGCCGATCCGCAGGCCCCGGCGCTTGCCACCGATCTGGGCGCGGCCGGCATTCACGTCCTTGGTGCAGTGGCGTGCGACAAGCTGGTGCAGGAGGCGGTCCGCCAGTCGCCCGACCTGCTGGTGTGCTGGGCCCAGCCGGCCGACGCGGCGCTGTTCCGCGCGCTCGAGCTGTTGCGGGCGGCCCAGCCGACCCCGGTGCTCGCCTTCGCGCAGGACGGCAGCGCCGAGACGCTCGAGCGCGCGCTCGACGCCGGCGTGCAGGCCTGGGTCGTGCAGGGCTATGCGCCTGCGCGGCTGCGTCCGCTGGTCCAGCTGGCGCTGGCGCGCTTCAAGCGTGAGCGCAGCCTGCGCGAGGCGCTCGACGAGCTCAGCCACCGCTTCGAGGAACGCAAGCTGGTCGACCGCGCCAAGGGCCTGCTGATGCTGGCGCGCCAGCTGCCCGAGGACGAGGCCTTCCGCCTGCTGCGCACGAGCGCGATGCAGTCGAAGCTGCGCATCGGCCAGTTCGCGCAGCAGCTGATCGACGCGGCCCAGGAGGCCGCTGGCGTCAACCGTGCCGGCCAGCTGCGCATGCTGTCGCAGCGCCTGGTGGCGCTGTACGCGCTGCGCACCGGGGGCTGCGATGCCGAGGCGGCGCTGGCGCAGCAGGCGGGTGCGGTGGAGAGGCTCGACGAGCGCATCGAGCAGCTCGGCAAGCTGCTGTCACGGCCGACCTTCGGCGACCTGCTCGACGGTGTGCTCGGTGCCTGGGCGGCACTGCGCGCCGCGCTCGAGGAGGCGCCGCGCACCGAGCGCCTGCTGGCGCTCGACGGCCGCGCGGAGGCGCTGCTGCAGGCCGCCGACACGCTGACCGCGGCGCTGGAGCAGGCCGGGGCCGCGCCCAGCCTGCGCATCATCAACCTGGCCGGGCGGCAGCGCATGCTGAGCCAGCGGCTCGCGAAGGAGGCGCTGTTCGCGGCGCTGCTGCCCGAGCCGGCCGCGGGCCGGGCGCGCGAGGCGGCCGCGCGCACCGCGGCCGAGGTCGATGCGGCGCTGGCCGAACTGCAGGCCGCACCGATCGCCGGGGCCGAGTTGCATGCGGCGCTCGACGCCGCGCTGGCCGAATGGCCGCTGATGCTGGCGGCCGCGGCGCGCGCCGGTGATGAGGCGGGCCGGCGCCGGCTCGCCGCGGCGAGCGAGCAGCTGCTGGCTCGCTTCGAGGCGCTGACCACGCAGGTCGAGCGCAGCATGCAGCAGCTGCTCGGATGAAGGGCCTGGAGGCCCTTCATTCATGGTGGGTCGCTGCCAAGCTCGGGGGAGCAGCGCGCTGACCGCGGGCTATCATGATCTGGATGCGCTCGCTGCGCGCTGCAGCAGCGGCACCGCCTCGCTCATGACCTCCAGTCTCTCCCCCGACGTCGATCTGCCTGCCGGCGTGGACACGGCGCTGCTCGATGCGCTGGAGGCGCTCGGCGTCATCTGGTGGATCAAGGACGCCGAGGGCCGCTACCTGCGGCTCAGCCGGAGCGGACACGCGCTGTTCGGCCTGGCGCCGGACACGGCGCGCGGGCTCAGCGATGCCGATCTCTTGCCCCACGTGCAGGCCGCGACGCTGCGCGCGGCGGATCAGGGGGCGCGCGCGGCGGCCGGACGGGCGCTGCGGGCGGAACATCAGCTCGAGATCGGCGGGTTGCGGCGCGACCTGGATGCGGTGCGTGTCGCGCTGCCGTCGCGTGCCGACGGCGGGCGGGCGCTGCTGGGCCTGTGGCTGGACACCGGGCCGCAGCGCGAGCGCAGTGCCGAGTTGCGCGCGGCGCTGACCCAGCTCGAGCAGCAGCAGCTGGCCAACGAGGCGCTGCGTGCCGAGGTCGAAGGCCGGGGCACGCGCGAACCGGCGTCGCGTCTGGTGCAGGGCGATCAGTTCGACGATTTCCTGCGGCGCGAGATCGATCTGTCGCTGCGGGAGCATCGCGAGTTCGCGGTGGTCTGTGTCATCGTGGACCCGCCCTCCGCAGGTGCCCCGCTGCGCGATCCGGCAAGAAGCGAACGCGTGCGCCTGGCTCTGGGGCAGCTGCTGCGCAGCAACACCCGTGCGATGGACGCCCCCTGCCGCATCGACGAGGAGCGGTTCGCCGTGCTGCTCTCGGGCGTGGGGCTGGCCACGGCCCATGCACGCATGGAGGGCCTGCGGCGCCAGTGCGCGACCCAGCTCGTGCCGGTCGATGGCGAGGCGCTGCGCTTCACCGTGTCGATGGGTGTCGCGAGCTTTCCTCACACGGCGCAGACCCAGGCCGGCCTGCTGCAGGCGGCCGAGGCGGCGCTGGTGCAGGCGCGCGAGCGGGGCGGCAACCGCGTCGCGCTGGCAAGCATCGCCTTCGGCGCGCAGGCCCCGGCCTAGAGCCTGGACCCGCCGCGGTGTTCGATGCGCCGCGTGAGCGGGGGGCCGTGAGCCTCAGGCGTGCAGTGCACGCCACAGCATCCAGGCGGCGAGCGCGTACAGCAGCAGCGCGAACACGCGCTTGAGCTGCACGACATTCAGGGCGTGCGAGACGCGAGCGCCGAGCGGTGCGGTCAGCACGCTCGCGCTCGCGAGGGCCGCCAGCGCCGGCAGGTAGACGTAGCCCAGCAGTCCCGGCGGCAGGCCCTCGAGCTGGCGGCCGGCGAGCATGTAGCCGGCGGTGCCCGCCGCCGCGATCGGAAAGCCGAGCGCGGCCGCCGTGCCGACCGCCTGGTGCATCGGCACATTGCACCAGCTCATGAAGGGCACCGACAGGAAGGCGCCGCCGGCACCGACCAGCGCCGAGGCCAGGCCGATCACGCCGCCAACGCCCGCCAGCCCGGGG
>Ga0247718_1000486_pt1 | contig 11263 bp, 7 predicted proteins | sample 21E_DmetaG_FD_189045 | JGI IMG/M metagenome (GOLD analysis project Ga0247718, IMG submission 189045) | Soil microbial communities from hillslope of Landscape Evolution Observatory, University of Arizona, Oracle, AZ, United States - 2-1-E_D | ecosystem: Engineered > Artificial ecosystem > Mesocosm...
GATCGACGGCGGGCAGCGGATCCTGCCAGATCAGATCTTCCTGCGGCACTTCGGGTCCGAGGTAACGCGACTTCGGGCCCATGTCGCGGTGCATCAGCTTGAACCAGGCGCGCGCGAACGCGTCCGCGAACTGGTCGGGATGCTCGCGGAAACGGCGCGAGATCTTCTCGTAGGCCGGATCGAAACGCAGGGACAGGTCGGTGGTCAGCATGTTGGGCGCGATCTTCTTCGCGGCATCATGCGCGTGCGGCACGGTGCCTTCGCCCGCCCCGTTCTTCGGCTTCCACTGCTTCGCACCCGCGGGACTCTTCGTCAGTTCCCACTCGTAGTCGAACAGGTGCTTGAAGAAGTCGCCGCTCCACTTCGTCGGCGTCGTCGTCCAGGTCACTTCGAGGCCGCTGGTGATCGCATCACCGGCAAGGCCTGACCCAAACGTGCTGGTCCAGCCCATGCCCATGGCTTCGATGCCGGCGCCTTCAGGGTCAGGGCCGACGTGATCGGGCACGCCTGCGCCGTGAGCCTTGCCGAAGGTGTGACCGCCGGCGATCAGCGCCACGGTCTCTTCATCGTTCATGCCCATGCGCTTGAAGGTCTCGCGAATGTCCTTCGCGGCCGCGAGTGGATCAGGGTTGCCGTTGGGGCCTTCCGGGTTGACGTAGATCAGGCCCATCTGCACCGCCGCGAGTGGGTTGGCCAGCTCGCGATCGCCCGAGTAGCGCTTGTCGCCGCCGAGCCACGTCGTCTCTTCACCCCAGTAGACGTCCTGGTCGGGTTCCCACACATCGGCGCGGCCGCCGCCGAAGCCGAAGGTCTTGAAGCCCATCGACTCGAGCGCCACGTTGCCGGTGAGGATCAGCAGGTCGGCCCACGAGATCGACTTGCCGTACTTCTGCTTGACCGGCCACAGCAGCCGGCGCGCCTTATCGAGGTTGCCGTTGTCGGGCCAGCTGTTGAGCGGCGCGAAGCGCTGCTGCCCGCGCCCGCCGCCGCCGCGCCCGTCGCCAATGCGATAGGTGCCGGCCGCGTGCCAGGCCATGCGGACGAAGAGCGGGCCATAGTGACCGAAGTCTGCCGGCCACCATGCCTTCGAGTCGGTCATCACCGCCTCGATGTCCTTCTTCAGGGCTTTGAGGTCGAGGCTGCTGAACGCCTTGGCGTAATCGAAGTCCGGATCCATGGGATCCGACTTCTCAGAGTGCTGGTGGAGCAGATCGATGCGGAGCGAATTCGGCCACCAGTCACGGTTGGAACGGCCGCCGCCACCGGCGAGATTGAACGGGCATTTGGCTTCGGTAGACATAGATGGCGGTAAGTATAGGGACGCGCCACCTCATCAATCCAAGATATCGTGCCTCTCAAACTGATAGTCTGTGGCTATGGCTGTCTGGGACACCATCCCGTATTCCCTTCGCCAGCTGCAATACCTCGTGGCCGTGGCCGACCTCGGCGGCTTTCGCCGCGCCGCGGAGGCATGCGGCGTCGCGCAGCCGTCGATGAGCGCGCAGATTGCGCAGGCGGAGCAGGCGCTTGGCGTGCAGATCTTCGAGCGGGGGCCGCGTGGTGCTCGCGTGACCTCGGCTGGAGCGCCCGTGATTGAACGCGCCCGCTCAGTGCTGCTGGCATCGCGCGATCTCGCGGAGACGGCACGTCAGCATAGCGATCCGCTGCGGGGAACCGCGCGTATTGGCGTGATCCCGACCGTCTGCCCGTATCTCCTGCCGGAGATCGCGCCGGCGCTGCGCGCCCGGCTGGCGGACCTGCACATCGTCTGGAGCGAGGACAAGACGCACGCGTTGATCGAGCAGGTTGAAAACGGCGACATCGACGGGGCGATTCTCGCGCTCGATGATCGCGTCGCTCAGCTCGATCACGCCGTGATCGGCGACGATCCGTTCGTGCTCGCATCCGCCCCCGGGCATCGGCTGGCGAAGCGCACCGGTCCGGCGTCGCCGGACGTGCTCGAGGGCGAGACCGTGTTTTTGCTCGAGGACGGTCACTGCTTTCGCGACCAGGCGCTGGCGCTGTGCGGCGCGACCGGCGCGCATGAAGCGGACCTCAAGGCCACGGGCCTGTCGACGCTGGTGCAGATGGTGGGGGGAGGGGATGGCGTGACGCTGTTGCCGAAGATTGCGCTGGCGGTCGAGAACCGCCGCGGTCAACTGGCGGTGCGCGCGTTCAAATCACCGGCGCCCACGAGGACGCTCGTGCTGGTCTGGCGCAAGGGGTCCGCGATGAAGCGGCCCCTCGACGCCATGGCCAGCGTGATTCGAAAGGCGTGGCCTAAGACCTAGTACGACTTTCGGTCGACGGCCGCGCCGCGCAGGTAGACCGACGAAATCTTGCGGGTGTTGGTGATGTCGTCGAGCGGATTGGCATCGAGCACAATCATGTCCGCGATCATGCCATTGGCGATTGTGCCGGTGTTCGCGATGCGCAGGAACTCCGCCCCGTTCTTCGTCGCGGCGACGATCACCTGCGAGGGGGTCATGCCGGCCGCCACCATGTCCGCCATCTCCACGTGCGGCGCCCACGGCGTATTGCCGTCGGTGCCGACCGTGATCTTCACACCCGCATCCGACATCTTCTTCAGGTTGCGTCCCTGGATCGCCCAGGTGGCCGCGGCCTGCGGCCGATCGGTGGCGCCGGCCTGGATCTTCTGGAGCTCGGCGTCCGTGATGCTGCCTTTCAGCCAGCTATAGTCTGCGGCCACGCCGCGATCGGGCATGTTGGGGATCAGCACGAAGTTCGGCCGCGCCTTCAGCAGCGCGACGGCCTCGTCATCCATGTCGCGATCGCGGATGCCGTGCGCGAAGCTGTCGATGCCCGCCTTCAGCAGGCCCTTGGCATCCTCGAGCGAGAAGATGTGCGCGGAGACGCGCAGCTTGTGCTTGTGCGCTTCGTCGATCACGGCGCCGTAGAGCGCCGGCGTCAACTTCGGAAACTTCCCGTCGCGATCGTCGACCCAGATCTTGATGAGGTCCACCTTCTTCGCGGCGTTCTCCTGCACAGCCTTGCGGCCTTCCTCGGGCGTGGTGATCCAGAAGGGCACTTCGGTGCGGCCCTTCTCCGGCGCGGTAATGCCGCGTCCGGCAAGGAACAGGCGCGCCAGGCCAGGCGTGGTCTTCGCGCGTTGCGCGAACGGCGCATCGGTGGCGTCCAGCCCCATGCTGAGCGCGGCGCTGACGCCGAAGTAGGCGCGGCGGCGAAGATCGGCCTCCAACTCGGGAGCCGTTGTGCTGGTGTGGACGTGCGCATCGACGATGGCCGGCATCACGGTCTTGCCGGCGAGGCTGACGCGGGTCGCGCTGGCCGGCGCCTTGATGCTCGATGCTGGTCCGACCTGCGTGATGCGATCGCCGGTGACGACCACCGTCGCGTTGTCGATGACCTTGCCGTCACCAACGATGACGCGGCCGCCTTCGAACACGGTGACGTTGGACTGCGCATTGAGCGTGAGGGCCGCGCACGCAACCAGTGCGAACCCAACCGGGAACCAGGAACCGGGAACCTGTAACTTCATCTCTTGTATACCTTTCCGTTTCGCATCACGAATCGAACCCGCTGCAGCGCGGTAATGTCCTGGGTGGGGTCGCCATCCACGGCGACCAGGTCGGCGTTGAATCCGGCGGCGATGGTGCCGATCTCCTTCTGCAATCCCATCGACTCCGCGGCCAGCGACGTCATGCCGACGATGGTGTCCATCGGCTTCTGGCCGTTCTTGACGCGCTCGATGGCTTCGCGCGCGTTCTGCCCGTGCGCGCCGGCGACCGCATCCGTGCCCATCACAATCTTGAGCCCGGGTGTCTTCAGCGCCGCCTGGAACATCGGGCCGCGCAGGCCGAGCGCCTTCTCCATCGAGGCAAAGCCCTCCTCGGTGTAGCTGCCGATGCCCAGGAACCGCGCCTTGTTCTCGAGATAGTTCTGCGTCACCAGGCCAATGTTCGGATCGAAGTAGACACCCGCATTGGCAAGCGCCGTCAGCGACGCGGTATCCGCGAGGCCGCCGTGCTCGACGACGGTGCATTTGGCGCGGGCGGCGCGCAGCATCGACTCAGGGCTGTGCGCGTGGACCATGCTGCGCAGTCCCTGCGCGCGCGCTTCGCCACAGGCCGCATCCACCTGCTCCTGCGTCAACGTCGGCACGCCGCCATCGCGGATGCTGGCCGACGCGAAGATCTTGATCAGGTCGGCGCCCTCGGCTTTCTGCTGGCGGATGCGCTCGCGAATCTGCTCGGGTGTCCACTTGGCGTTCGAGATCTGGCCAAGCGACGACAGGATGCGCGGCCCGGGAAGGACGCCGCGATTGATCGCATCGCGCACCGCCTTGTCGGACGCCGAGCCGACGCTTTGCACCGTCGTGAAGCCCGCCATCAGCGTGACGTAGGCATTCTCCGCGCCGTAGAGCGCCGCTTGTTCGGGCGGCTCAGGGCCCGCGTGATAGCGGCCCTTGTCGTCGAAGTGCCAGCCGATGTGGACGTGCGTGTCGATGAAGCCGGGGAGGAGCGTCAGGTTGCCGAGGTCGATCGTGACCGGATCCTTCGACGGGCCGACGCTGCCGATCTTGCCATCCCGGACGACGACGACGCCGTTGGCGATCGCGCGGCCCGTGCCATCGAGCACCTGGCGCGCGCGGATTGAGATTGACGGCTCGCTTTGCGCGGCGGTGCTGATTGCGGCGACACACACCATCAGCGCCGAGATGAACTTGAGCATCGGCGAATTATGCCCCAAGCATGCCCACGTCTGGGCTACCTGCCGATTTCTGGAATGCTGAGACTGCGGCAGATCTTTCGTGCGAGCAGGTTTGCGATTTCGGTATGGCGCGGCACCGCTTCGGTGGCGCCCGTTGCGGGGTTGGTCCAGAGGGAGTGAGCGGCGCCCTCACGTTTCAGCACGCACCCATGCTTGCGCAGGTGCTGCAGAAAGGTGCTCAGCTTCACTTCAAGACGACCGTCTCTCGTTCGGCGTCGGCCGGCACACCGCGCAAGCCATCTTCACGCCGGTCTTCCAAGATTAGCGTGATCGCCTGGGCGAGGCTTTCCCGCGCTTCATCTTTGGTGCGGCCCTGACCGTTCGCCCCAGGGATCTCCGGACAAAACGCAATGATCCACTCACCGTCCCGCTCGAAGACCGCCGTGAATTCGTTGTGCATTCAGTCCCTTCTGAAACCTACCTTAGCGCGATTCGGGCGCAGTGTCGAACCTCACCTCATGAGCGCAGCGCAGCACGATTTCTGTGGCAGAATCTGCCGACACCTTGAGTAATTTGCGTACGAATTTCTGGTTCCTCGAGGGCCACGATGTACAACTCGTGCGGCTCGGTATGCTGGCGGAACGGTACTTCCCCGAGGATCCGAACACCGCGATTTTGAAACTCCGCCAGCTTGCCGAGCTCCTAGCGCAGTTGGTGGCGAGCAAGGTTGGCCTGTACTCCTCCACCGCGGAGGCCCAGTACGATCTGCTGCGCAAGCTGCAGGGGCAGGGCATCCTTACCCGCGAAGTGGCAACGTTGTTCAGCGAAGTGCGCCGCATGGGTAACGCGGCGAGTCACGAGGTGGCAGGTGACCACGGTAAGGCGCTCACGGCCCTCAAGCTGACGTGGCAGATCGCGCTGTGGTTTCACCGGACCTTCGGCGTCTCTGATTTCAAGTCCGGGCCGTTTCTGCCACCGCAGCCTCCGAAGGATGAGACGGCGGAACTCCGCACAGAGCTCGCGAGGCTCACAGCTGCGCTCGAAGAGTATCAACGCGCGCATCGCACCACGGCGGAGCGGCTCGCCGACGCCGAGGTCAAGCTGCGGGAAGCGAAGGACGACCAGGTTTTCTGGGAACAGCTCGCAGCCGAGTCCGATCGCGCACGCAACGCCATCGAGCGAAAGCTGGCGTCCGAGCAAGCCGCGGGCCAATCGCAATCGACAGCCGCAATCGCGACGCTGGTGAACACGGCGGCAAGCGCAGCTCAGAAGATCGAGCTGGATGAGGCCGACACCCGGGAGTTGATCGATGATCAACTTCGTGATGCGGGATGGACCGTCGACACCAGGACTCTGACCTACGCGAAGGGAGCCCGGCCGCAGAAAGGCAAGAACCTCGCGATCGCGGAGTGGCCGACGGCGAATGGTCCTGCCGACTATGTCCTGTTTGTCGGCTTGATGGCGGTCGCCGCCATCGAGGCGAAGCGCAAGAACATTGATGTGTCTGCGTCGCTGCAGCAGGCAAAGCGCTACAGCCGCGGCTTCAAGATCTCGGGCGAACAGATCGACAATGGCGGACCATGGGCCGAGTTCAAGCTGCCCTTCGCCTTCTCGAGCAATGGCCGGCCGTATTTGCGGCAGCTCGCCACGAAGAGTGGGACGTGGTTCTGCGATCTCCGCCGCCCCGAGAATCTTGGTCGAGTGTTGGACGGGTGGTATACGCCAGAGGGCCTCACAGCGCTTCTCAAGCAGGACGCCGCACAGTCGCACGAGCGACTCAAAGTCGAGCCTTTCAACTACGGCTTCCCGCTGCGCCACTATCAGCAGGACGCAATTCAGGCGGTTGAAGGCGGGATCGAGGCGGGCCGTCGCGACATGCTTCTGGCCATGGCGACGGGCACCGGCAAGACGAAGACCTGCATCGCCCTGATCTACCGCCTGTTGAAGACGCAACGCTTCCGCAGGGTGTTGTTCCTGGTCGATCGCTCCGCCCTCGGCCAGCAGGCCGCCGATGCCTTCAAGGACACGCGAATGGAAAGCCTCCAGACGTTCGCCGATGTCTTTGGTATCAAGGAGCTTGGGGATCAGAAGCCTGACGCCGAGACCGCCGTGCACGTAGCGACCGTGCAGGGCATGGTGCATCGCGTCCTCAATACTCCCGACGGCGCAACGCCTCCGGCCGTTGACGAATACGACTGTGTGATTGTTGACGAGTGCCACCGCGGGTATCTGCTCGATCGCGAATTGTCAGAGACGGAGATGGAGTTCCGGTCGTTCGATGACTACATCTCGAAGTACCGCCGCGTGCTGGACTACTTCGACGCGGTCAAGATCGGCCTGACGGCCACGCCGGCGTTGCACACCACGGAGATCTTCGGCGCGCCGATCTTCACCTATGGCTATCGCGAGGCGGTGATCGACGGCTACCTCGTGGATCACGAACCGCCCGTGCAGATCGACACCGTGCTATCCGCCAGCGGCATCGTCTGGCAGATGGGTGAGGACGTGCCGATCTACAAGCCCGAGCAAGGGCAGATCGAACTGTTCAAGGCGCCGGACGAGATCAAGATCGAGATCGAGCACTTCAACCGCAAGGTCATCACCGAATCGTTCAACGAGGTGACCTGCGAGTTTCTCGCGAACGAGATCGATCCGTCCGGTGCGAAGAAGACGCTGATCTTCTGTGTCAACGACGCGCACGCCGACCTGGTGGTCGACAAGCTGAAGGCGGCGTTCGAGAAGCGATATGGCAGCGTCGAAGACGACGCGGTCATGAAGATCACCGGGGCGGCGGACAAGCCGCTGCAACTGATTCGCCGTTTCAAGAACGAACGCCTGCCGAACGTGGCGGTGACGGTCGATCTCCTTACCACCGGCATTGACGTGCCGCAGATCTGCAACCTGGTGTTCCTGCGGCGCGTGAATAGCCGCATCCTGTTTGACCAGATGCTGGGCCGCGCCACACGACTGTGTGAGGAGATCGGCAAGACCGCGTTTCGCGTGTTCGACGCAGTGAAGGCGTACGAGGCGCTGCAGCCGCTCACGGATATGAAGCCGGTCGTCGTGAACCCGTTCCTTACCTTCGGCCAGTTGGCGGGTGAGGTCGCCACGGCGAAGAGCGACCAGCAACGGAAGATCGCGCTCGATCAGTTCTTTGCCAAGTGGCAGCACAAACGGCGGCACCTGAGCGAGCACCAGGAGCAGGACTTCGAGACGGCAGCGGGAGTGTCGCCGGCCGAGTTCGTGCGCCATTTGCGCGCGAAGAGCCTAGAGGAAATTGCCCAATGGTTTGTGGCTCACCCTGGTCTGGGCGAACTGCTCGATCGGAAGGGCGAGGCGCCGCGAGAGCCGATCTTCGTATCGACACATCAGGACTCGTTCGTGGGTGCGTCGCGCGGATATGGCAAGGCCACAAAGCCCGAGGACTTCTTGCAGGAATTCAAGGCATTCCTGCAGGCGAGCGGCAACCAGATACCCGCCCTCGTGACGGTGCTGACCCGGCCGCGGGAACTCACCAGGAAGCAGCTTCGCGAACTGGCGATGGAGCTGGATCGAGCCGGATTCTCCGAAGCGAGCCTCGCGACGGCATGGCGCGAGATGACCAACCAGGACATCGCCGCCCGCATCGTCGGCTACGTGCGGCAGGCGGCCATTGGTGATCCACTGGTTCCATACGAGCAGCGGGTCGAGCGCGCGCTGCAGACCATCCTTGCGTCCAAGCCGTGGAGCAGTCCACAAAGAGAGTGGCTCAAGAAGATCGCGGCGCAGACGAAAGCGAATATGATCGTGGATCGGGCGGCAATCGACGATCCCGACCAGGTCTTCAAGCGCGACGGTGGCGGGTTCTCCAGGCTCGATCGCGTCTTCGACGGGCGGTTGCAGGAGGTGCTTGACACCTTCAACGATTCGCTGTGGTCGCCGGCCGCCTGATCTCGTTCCGTCGCATCCTTCATGAGCACCGTTACCCACGACATCGTCCAAAAGCTCTGGAACCTCTGCAACGTCCTGAAAGACGACGGCGTTACGTATCACCAGTACGTGACCGAGCTGACGTATCTGCTGTTCCTGAAGATGGCGGAGGAAACCGGCACTGAGGCCAAGCTGCCGAAGGGCTTCCGATGGAACGACCTCGAGAAGAGAGCTGCACCGGATCGGCTGCAGTTCTACAAGCGCGCGCTGAACGAACTCGGTGACCACGGCACTGGGCTGGTGAGCGAGATTTTCGCCAACGCCAGTTCGTTCATCAAGAAACCGGCGACGTTGTCCACGCTGGTCAGCGAGATCGACAAGCTTGACTGGTACAGCGCCCGCAAAGAAGGCCTCGGAGACCTCTACGAAGGCCTGCTCGAGAAGAACGCGAACGAAAAGAAGTCAGGTGCGGGCCAGTACTTCACGCCGCGGCCGCTGATCGAGTCAATGGTCGCGCTGATGAAGCCCACGCTGGAAGATGTGATCCAGGATCCCGCAGCGGGAACTGGTGGCTTCCTCATCGCCGCGAATCAGTACATTCAGCAGCATAGCGATCCCGACCACTGGACGGCGGCCCAGGCGAGGAAGCATCGCCGCGGAACGTTCTACGGAATGGAGCACGTCCAGGACGCGCATCGGCTGGCACTGATGAACCTGATGCTGCACGGTCTGGATTCGGATCCCTCGGCGGCGGGCATCCACTACGGCGATACGCTGTCGCCGGAAGGGGAGAACTTGCCGAAGGCGACTCTGATCCTGACGAACCCGCCATTCGGCACCAAGAAGGGCGGCGGCCTGCCGACTCGAACCGACTTCACTTTCCCGACCAGCAACAAGCAGTTTTGTTTTCTGCAGCACGTCTACCGCGGCCTGAAACCGGGCGGCCGTGCCGCCGTCGTCCTTCCCGACAACGTTCTATTCGAAGGCAACGTCGGTAAGCAGATTCGCGCCGATCTGATGGACAAGTGCAACCTGCACACGATCGTCCGGCTGCCGACCGGCATCTTCTATGCGCAGGGAGTGAAGACCAACGTGTTGTTTTTCACGCGCGGTGAGAAGGACAAGGGCAACACAAAGGAAGTATGGATCTATGATCTGCGCGCCAACATGGATCAGTTCGGCAAGCGGACTATCCTCACACGAGGCCACTTCAAGGAGTTTGAAGCGGCATTTGGTAAGGATCCGCTGGGCAGTCCGAAAAGCCTCTCGAAGCGCGTGGATACTGGTGAGGCAGGACGCTTTCGCAGGTTCACTCGAGAGGAAATCGCCACGCGTAGCGAGAGTCTGGACATCTCGTGGCTGCGAGATGAGAGCGAGGCCGATAGCGACGATCGACCGGCGCCTGATGTTCTCGCGCGCTACGCGATTGGCGAGCTGGAGGGAGCACTTGGTGAGCTGCGAGGTATTCTTGCCGAGCTGAGTCCACCCGAGTTGGAACGACCGGTGTGATGCGCCTACCTGATTCGTGGACGGAATCCTCAGTTGGCGAACTCGGTGAGTTGCAACTTGGCAAGATGCTCGATAGAGCAAAGAATCAAGGTCAGCCGACCCGGTACTTGAGGAATGTCAACGTTCGATGGTTTGAGTTCGATTTGTCGGACTTGAACACGATCTCCGCGTCACAGGAAGAACGCGAGGCGTACTCCATTCACGACGGTGATCTCCTGATCTGTGAGGGCGGCGAACCGGGACGGTGTGCAGTTTGGGACGGGGGACAGACCGAACTCGTCTACCAAAAAGCGCTTCACCGTTTTCGAACCCATGGCGCCGTGCTGCCGCGGCTGCTGATGTATCGCCTCAAGCTCGACGCGGCGACGGGTTCGCTTGATAAGGCGTTTACCGGAACCACAATTAAACACCTGACTCGCGAGAGCTTGGAGCGGTATGTGTTGCCCGTTCCTCCCCTTGGCGAGCAGAGAAGAATCGTCGACAAGCTCGACTCGCTGCTCGCGCGCGTCGATCGATGCCGCGAGCGCCTCGACCGTGTGCCCGCGATTCTCAAGCGCTTCCGCCAGGCCGTGTTGGCGTCTGCAACGAACGGCCAATTGATAGGCGTGGGGATAGGTTGGCGCCAAGTCTCCGTTCAAGATGTTGCGACGTCCATCTTCGATGGTCCGTTCGGCTCCAGCCTGAAGTCTGCCGATTACTCGTCCTCGGGGATTCGCGTCGTGAGACTTGAGAACATCGCGCCGCTAGCCTTTGTGGGCGACAAGAAGACTTATGTCCCCCAGTCTAAGTACGAGCAACTTCGGAAGCACACGCTACTCGCTGACGACGTTCTGTTCTCATCTTTTGTGGACGAGCAGGTTCGCGTGTGCCTCCTTCCCAAGGGACTCTCAGGAAGATCGATCAATAAGGCAGACTGTTTTTGTGTGCGCGTGGACAGAACCCGCTGCCTTCCCATGTTTCTCGCGATGCGGCTTGCCTGCCGGTCGACCTTCGAATCACTTGAAGAGTCGATTCACGGCGCCACCAGGCCCAGAATCAACCTGCAGCAGCTTAGGTCGATCGCGTTCGCACTTCCGTCTCTGGAAGAACAGAGACTCATCGTCGAAAGTGCTGAGCGGCTGCTCCAACTCGCGGACTTAATCGATCGCCGCAC
>Ga0247718_1000487_pt1 | contig 11256 bp, 5 predicted proteins | sample 21E_DmetaG_FD_189045 | JGI IMG/M metagenome (GOLD analysis project Ga0247718, IMG submission 189045) | Soil microbial communities from hillslope of Landscape Evolution Observatory, University of Arizona, Oracle, AZ, United States - 2-1-E_D | ecosystem: Engineered > Artificial ecosystem > Mesocosm...
AGCCGCGGGTCGATGAGCGCGGGCTCCACTCCGCCCCACTCCGCGGCGGCGCGCATTCCCTGTCCGACGAAGACCATCCCGTCCGGGAGAGTGTAGCCGGCGACCTCCACGGGCTCGCCCGGCGGCTCCCAGGCCGACGGCGCGACCGCCGGCTACTGGCCGTCCTACACCACCGTTTCTCCCGCCTTCCGCGCCCGGTACCTGCGCTGGCTGGCGGGCGGACGCAACGATCCGGAGGCCGATCCCGGGTGCGTGTTCCTCTTCTTCTACGGGATCGAGCGCCGGGTCCTGGTCGACGCCGAGCGCGGAGACGTCTCCTCTGGGGAGATCGCCCTGCTGGCCGCGGAAGTGGAGCGGCTGCTCGGCATCTACGGGAACAAGGCCTCCTTCCGGAGCTACGCCGGGAGCTTCCTCGACTTCGTGCGTATCCGGCACGGGCGGGTGGAGTTGGAGACCGCCCTCCCTCCGCCGGAGCGCGCCGGGTACGAGCTCCCCCTCAGGGTACGCGTGGCGCTGGGCCGCCTCGCCGCCGCACGGGCGCCGATCCCTGCAGAATGGGCGCTCGCCTGGGTTCGCCTCTCTCCGCTCGTCACGCTGCGCACCCCGGCGGTGCGCTGCCCCGAGGAGTTCGAGGCCGCCTTCCGCGCCCGATACCGCCAGCGGTTCGGAGAGGGGATGGTGCTGAAGCCCAACCGGACGCCGCTCACGGTCACCTACCAGCCGGCCAGCGGGTCGTTCTCGGGGCAGACCTTCCGGGTGAGAATCGACGACCTTCCCGACGTGGGAGTCCTGCAGGCTCCTCTCGACCGGCTCCGGCAGGTGGCCGAGGCGGCCACGGACGCGCTCGACCGGTACAGCCGCTGGATCGGCCGCACCGGCGAGGGAGACAGCCTCGCTGCTCTCGCCCTGCTCCCGCCGGAGGTGCTGCGCGGACGGGTCCGGAGGAAGGCTCCTCCGCTACTGGCCGACCTGATGAGCACACTGGGTCCCGACGGCCAGGGCATGGTGTCCGCCTCCGTCCTCACCCACCACTGGCCCGGCCAGCGAGCGGACCGTCTGTCGAAGAAGGAGGCCGAGGGGCTGACCGAGCTCCTGGAGAAGTGCGGGCTCGGGATGGCGCCCGACGTTCGGCACACCGGGATCAACCCCTCGCAGGCCGAGTTCGCGACGGTGTTCCTCCTCCCGGGAGAGGCGCCCGCGCCCGCGCCCGGATCCGACCTTGCCGCGGCCACCCTTCTCCTGAACCTGGCCGCCGCCGTGGCCGGATCGGACGAGATCGCCCGGGCCGAGGAGGAGGAGATCGAGCGCCACCTGGAGGCGTCGTACCGCCTGGGCGCGGCCGACCGGGCGCGGCTGCGGGCGCACCTGGCGTGGGTTCGCGCCTGCCCCCCGGGCACGGCAGGGCTCAAGAAGCAGGTGGAGCAGGTTCCCGCGGAGGGGCGCGCGGCGGTGGCCCGCGCCCTGGTGGCCATCGCGGGAGCGGACGGGCACGTGAGCCCCGCGGAGGTGCGGATGCTCGCCCGGCTGTACCCGCTCCTGGGGCTGGACGAGAAGCAGGTGTACGCCGACGTGCATGCGCTCGCCGCCGGAGGCTCCGCCCCGGTAACCGTCCTCCCGGCGGAGCCGGGAGCGGAGTACGCCATCCCGCGGCCGGAGCCCGCCTCCGCGGGGTTCGTGCTGGACACCACCCGGATCGCCGCGATCCAGCACGAGACCCGCGACGTCACCCGCGTACTGGCTTCCGTGTTCGCGGCCGACGAGCCGGAGGAGGCCGAGCCCCCCGTGGAGGACGAGGCCGGGAGCCCTCCCGGGGCGGACGACCACCTCCCGGGGCTGGACGCCGCGCACTCCGCCCTGGTCCGGGCGCTCGGGGAGCGGGCCGGGTGGACGGCCGCCGAGCTGGCGGCGCTCGCGGAGCGGCACGGCCTGCTGGCCGCGGGCGCCATGGAGACCATCAACGACGCCGCCTTCCAGCTCTGCGACGAGCCGCTGCTGGAGGGCACCGACCCCATCGAAGTGAACCCCTACGCACGAGAGGAGATGTTCGCATGACCCACGCCGCCGAGCGCATCCGCCCCCGGGACCGCGACGCCATCCTCCAGTCGCTCGCGGCCGGGGTGGTGCCGCGGCGCGGGCAGCAGCACATCCAGGTGGGGCGCGCGGACGAGATCCGTGCCCTCCTGCGCGACGTGGAGCGCGTCGCGGACGGCGGCTCCGCGGTGCGCCTGGTGATCGGGGAGTACGGGGCCGGGAAGACCTTCTTCCTCAACCTGGTGCGCTCCGTGGCGCTGGAGAAGGGGCTGGTCACCATGCACGCGGACCTGAACCCCGACCGGCGCCTCCACGCCACCGGCGGCCAGGCGCGGAACCTCTACGCGGAGCTGGCCCGCAACCTGGCGACCCGCACCCACCCCGAAGGAGGGGCGCTGGCGGCGGTGGTGGAGCGCTTCGTCACCCGGGCCCGCCAGGAGGCGGACGCGGAGGGAGCCGACCCGGACGCGGTGATCCGCGCCCGGCTCGCCGAACTCTCGGAGATGGTGGGCGGCTACGACTTCGCGGCGGTGATCGCCGCCTACTGGCGCGGCCACGCCGAGGGGGACGAGGCGCTCAAGTCCGCGGCGGTGCGCTGGCTGCGCGGCGAGTACACCACCCGGACGGACGCGCGGGCCGACCTGGGAGTGCGCACCATCGTGGACGACGCCGGCGTCTACGACCAGCTCAAGCTCTTCGCCCTGTTCACGGTGCAGGCGGGGTACGGGGGGCTGGTGGTGGTGCTGGACGAGATGGTGAACCTCTACAAGCTCTCGCACACGCAGGCGCGCAAGGCCAACTACGAGCAGGTGCTGCGCATCGTGAACGACTGCCTCCAGGGGAGCGCCCGGCACCTGGGCTTCCTGATGGGCGGCACCCCGGAGTTCCTGATGGACACCCGGCGCGGCCTGTACAGCTACGAGGCGCTGCAGTCGCGCCTGGCCGAGAACGCCTTCGCGGCGGGCGGGCTCAAGGACCTCACCGGCCCGGTGGTCCGCCTGGCGAGCCTCACCCCGGAGGAGCTGTTCGTGCTCCTCACCAAGCTCCGGCACGTGCAGGCCGGGGGAGATCCCGCCACGTACCTGCTCCCCGACGAGGCGCTGCACGCCTTCATGGAGCACTGCCACACCCGCATTGGCGCGGCGTACTTCCAGACGCCGCGCACCAGCATCCGCGCCTTCGTGCAGCTCCTGGCCGTGCTGGAGCAGAACCCCGGCGCGAGCTGGCGCGAGCTGCTGGGCGCGGTGGAGGTGCGCCCCGAGCAGAACCCCGACCTGGAGCCGCTCCCGGGAGAGGAGGACGCGGCGCCCGCCGACGAGGACGCGCTGACGACCTTCCGGCTGTAGGACATCGCACCTCTAGGTGAAGGAGTCCACTTTGCGGGAGATCGATCAGGCAGCGAGGGAGCGGGCGATCAGAAAGTTCGGCCTGCAGCCGTGTATGCACGTCCCGATTGCAGCGCGGGATCGTGAAGCGATCGTGGCGTACGTCGGGCAAATACGTAGCGTGCTAACCTCCGCCACGCGCAATGATGCATTCCTCGTACAAGCCTACGGGCCGACCGAAATGAACGCGGATCTGCCGATTTGGAATCTCCCCCAATCGGCAGTCCTGCATAGACCGGAGCAAGTGTGGGTACACGTAGGCTGTTCAGGGTATCGGCGTGCATACGCAAACGCGTTCCCCCAGGAGGATCTCACGCATCTTGTCTTGGATCACGTGATGAATCGAACGATCGCGCGCCTCAAGGGGTTCTCCTATGTGAGAATTATACCGATCTCGCGAGGCGCGAACGCCAGCAGTGGAGGGCTGTCCGAGAAGTGGGGTGTGCAGTATCACAGTACTCCACATATGCGCAAGTTGAACGCTGCCGATCCCGCTAGGATTCAATACGCTGACATTGCTGACATCACAAAGATGCTTGATCAGAAAACGGGAGGATCGTTACAGGATCCCGTCAACGCGGCGATGCGGCTTGTAGATGATGCCTGAAGTCCGTGTGGATGGCTGACAGCAAAGCAATAGGCAAGTCCTCTTGACTCCAGCCGCCGCCTCCGGCGCCTTCGCTCTCCTGGCCCCTCCCGTCCAGCGCTGGCTCTGGAAGCAGGGGTGGAGCGCGCTGCGCGACATCCAGGAGCAGGCCGCCGCGCCCGTGCTGGCCGGAGAGGCGGACGTGCTCATTTCTTCCGGCACGGCGAGCGGGAAGACGGAGGCGGCCTTCCTCCCCATTGCCAGCGCGCTCTGCACGGACCCGCCGGAGGGGATCGGCGCGCTCTGCGTCAGCCCGCTCAAGGCGCTCATCAACGACCAGCACCGCCGGCTGGAGTCGCTGTTCGAGGCGGTGGACCTCCCCGTCCACCGCTGGCACGGCGACGTGGCGCAGGCCCGCAAGCGCGAGGTGCTCCAGGGGCGCGGGGGGGTGCTCCTCATCACCCCCGAGTCGCTGGAAGCGCTCTTCGTGCGGCGCGGGCACCAGGTGCCGCACCTCTTCGCGGGGGTGCGCCACGTGGTGGTGGACGAGTTCCACGCCTTCATCGGCACGGAGCGCGGGATGCAGCTCCAGTCGCTGCTGCACCGGCTGGAGACGGCGGTGCGGCGCCGGGTCCCGCGGATTGCCCTCTCGGCCACGCTCGGCGACCTGGACGCGGCGTGCATGCTCCTGCGGCCGGGCGGGGGAGAGCGGGTATACCGCGTGGTCTCGGACCGGAACCGCACCGAGGTGCAGCTCCAGGTGCGCGGCTACCGGGTGGGGAGAGCCGAGGAGGAGGACGACGACGCACCGGACCCGGGAGTGGACCGCCTGGAGGGGGACCTGTTCCGGGTGCTCCGCGGCGGCCGGCACCTGGCCTTCGCCAACCGCCGCGCGGACGTGGAGCACTTCGCGGACCGCCTGCGCCGCCGGTGCGAGGCGCTGAGGGTGCCCAACGAGTTCTGGCCGCACCACGGGAGCCTGGAGCGGGGGCTGCGCGAGGAGGCGGAGGACGCGCTCCGCGCGGAGGACCGCCCCGCGACGGTGATCGCCACCACCACGCTGGAGCTGGGGATCGACGTGGGCGCGGTGGAGAGCATCGCGCAGATCGGCCCGCCGCCCTCGGTGGCGAGCCTGCGGCAGCGGCTGGGGCGCTCGGGGCGGCGCGGCGAGCCGGCGGTGCTGCGCGTCTACCTCCGCGAGCCGGAGATCCGCGCGGACACGCCCCCGCACGGGCGGCTCCGCGCCGCGCTGGTGCAGACGGTGGCGATGGTGCGCCTGCTGGCGCGGCGGTGGTACGAGCCGCCGGCCACGGGCGCGCTGCACCTCTCCACCCTGGTGCAGCAGGTGCTCTCGGTGGTCGCCCAGCACGGCGAGGTCACCGCGCAGCAGGCGTGGCGGCTGCTCTGCGCGACGGGTCCGTTCCGCGAGGTGGACCAGGGCACCTTCGCGGAGCTGCTGCGCGACCTGGGGCGGGCGGGGCTGGTGGCGCAGGTACACACCGGGGCGCTGGTGCTGGGCGATGCAGGGGAGCGCGTGGTGAACGCATACGATTTCTACGCGGCGTTCTCCACCCCGGAGGAGTACCGGCTGGAGGCGGGGTCGCGCACGCTGGGGACGCTCCCCATCGTGTACCCGGTGACGGCCCGCATGACGCTGATCTTCGCCGGACGGCGCTGGATGGTGATGGAGGTGGACGAGGAGCGGAAGGTCATCCTCCTGGCCCCGGCGGGCGGTGGACAGCCTCCGCGGTTCGGCGGGGGCGGGGCGGCGGTCCACGACCGGGTCCGCGAGGAGATGCGGGCCGTCTACCTGGTGGACGACGTGCCGCCTTTCCTGGACGGCGAGGCGCAGGGGCTGCTGGCGGAGGCACGGAGCGAGTTCCGGCGCCTGGGGCTGGGGGAGAGCGCCTTCCTGCCGTGGGACCAGGGTACGCTCTGGTTCCCCTGGGCGGGCGACCGCGTGCTGGGCACGCTGCTGCTCCAGCTCCGGGCGGCGGGGCTCTCCGCCAGCGCGGAGGCGGGCGCCATTCACGTCCGCGGCCCGGAGCCGGACGAGCTCGCCGGGATCGTCCGGAGGCTCGCGGCGGCGGGACCGGCGGACGGGCGGGCGCTCGCCGAGCAGGTGGAGAACAAGCATGCCGAGAAGCACCATGAGCACCTCTCCGACGGGCTGCTGGCGGCGGACTACGCGTCCTCGCGGCTGGACCCGGCGGGGGCGCTGCGGGCGCTGGAATCGGCGGCGGGCGCTCCCCCACCCGGCCCCTGAAGCTGGTCGGCGCCGCCCTCCTCCCATACTTTGTCTTTCGGGGACCGTCGCCCCGGGCCGCACCTCCCGCCCCACGCGCATGAACACGCACGAACGCCTGCTCGTAGACGACCTGCTGATGCGGAAGGTGGACGAGGTCAGCTACCTCGTCGCCGACAACGCGCCGCTCTACCGCCCCATCGTGCGCTTCTTCCACGAGCGCTACGACGCCGGGGAGACGGGGTGGCTCTGGCCGGGCGAGGTCGCCGCGTTCGTGCGCGCGAGCCACCCGCACCACCCGGCGTACACCGACGAGGCCTGCGAGGCGCACCTCAAGCAGCTGGAGGGATGGGGCGTCCTGGTCTCCGAGCACGACGTGAACCAGGCGCGCACCATCGAGGAGTTCGTCCGCGCCGCCCGGCGCTACCAGATCAGCGAGACCGCGCGCATCATCGAGGAGATGCTGATCCGCCTGGCCGACCGGGGCGGCTCGCGCGGGTCGCTGGACACCACGCGCCTCGCGAGGCTCCGCCAGGCCCTCTTCGAGCTCGACCGGCTCCTGGCGGGGTGGGACCCGGAGCGCGCCTCGCACGATGCCCTGCGGGAGCTGGAGGGCGCCTGGAACGCGGCGGACGACGCACGGCGCGAGATCCGCGAGCAGGCCGTGCGCTACCTGCGCGAGCTGGACCACGACCGCATGCCCTCCGCGGCGGACCTGGTCGTCTTCCTCCGGTACAAGCGGATGCTGCGCGACTACCTGGACGAGTTCGCGCTGGGGCTCAGGGACTTCGTGGCGCGCACGCGCGACCTGTTCGACGACTGGGCCGCCTCCGGCCGGGACGAGGTGCTGGCGCGGGCTCTCGCGCGCAACGAGCGCGAGCGCAAGGGCGACCTGCGGCCGGAAGAGGAGGTCCGCGCCGGCTTCCGCGCGCAGCTCCGCGCCCTCCGCGGGTTCTCCGCCCCCGGCGGCGACGCCGACATCCTGCACGCCAGGGCCACCGGCCGGGTGCGCGCGCTGGTGGAGCAGATCGAGCGCGTGGTCACCGAGCGCCGCAACGCCCTGAACCGCGCCCGCGACCTGCGGCTGCTGGCCCACGCCTTCACCCGCGCGCCCGGCGACGAGGAGGCGCACCGGCTCGCCGCGGCGGCGTTCGGCTGGGGGACGCCGCGCCACCTGCGCGAGTACAACGCCGACTCGGCCGCCGAGCTGGACCCGGACGCCTCGGTGTGGCTGCAGCCGCCGTGGGACGTGGAGCTGCGCGCGCGCGTCCGCGGCAATCCCACCTTCCGCGCCGTGACGGGAATGCGCGACCGCAGCCTTGAGCGCGCCGAGCTGCGCGCGCGCGTGCGGGAGCAGAGGCGCCGGGAGGAGCAGTTCTGGGACACGATGTTCCAGGGCGGCGAGCTGTCGCTGGACGGGCTGGTGCTGCGCTCCGCCGCCGACCGCGGGCGGGTGGTCCGGCTGGTGCGCGACTGCCTGCGCGCGCCGGGACGGCAGGTGCGGCTCACCGACGGCTCGCGCGTGCACGTCCTCCCCCCCGCCGACCCCGGCGCCGTGGCCGAGGTCGCCGCGCCGGACGGCTTCCTCTACCTCCGCGCCTACCGCCTGCGCCGCACCGCCGCCGCGCCATGATCACCAGCGAGGCCGCGCACCGCGACTTCCGGCTCTGCGCCGAAGCCCTCATCGACCGGGTGACCATCACCGCGGCGGAAGACCGGCCGCTGCTGGAGAGGATCCGCCGCCACGGGCCCGCCCTCCAGTCCACCTTCGCCCGGCTGGCCGGGTGGCGGGTGCAGACGCACGCGGAGTTCGCGCGGCTGGTCAAGCTCCCCGCGCGCGCGGAGGCCTCGCACGGGCTGGCCTGGGCGCGGGGACGGCTGGACTACGCCCTGCTGGCGTGGGTGCTCTGGTACGGCGAGCACACCGGCGGGCGCAAGTTCACGGTCTCGCAGGTCGCGGACGAGGTCCGGCAGCGCAGCGCGGCCCCGGACGGCCTCCCCGGCTTCGACTGGGCCACGCGCGACCAGCGGCTGGCCGCGCGCCGCGTCTTCCGCGGGCTGGAGGAGATGGGCGTGCTGCGCCTCCAGGACGGCAGCGTGGACGAGTGGGCCGACGAGACGGGGAAGCACGACGCGCTGTACGCCTGGGGCGCCGCCGCCTGGCGCCTGCACGTACACCTCCCCACGGCGGAGCTGGAGCGGCTGGCCGAAGGCCACCCCGCACCCCTCGACCCGGCCCCGGCGGACGGTACCGACGAGGTGCGCCTCTTCCGCGCGCTGCTGCTCAACTCCGTGCTCCTGCGCCGCGACGACCCCGCCGCCTTCCGCCTGCTGGACGACGCGGAGCGCCGCGCCCGGGTCGAGATGGACCTGAAGTACCTCACGAGCTGGAAGCTGGAGGTGACGGCGGAGTACGCGCGCGTCCTGCGCCCCGCGCGCTCGGACGATGCCGTGCAGACGCCCATCCCCCTCGCCTCCGGGCTCTCGCACGCCGTGCTCTGCTTCTGCGGGCTGCTGCGGGAGCGGCAGCGGGCCGGCCGCCTCGTCCCGGCCGGGGGCGAGCGGTTCCTGGTGCACGAGTCGCGCATCGAGCAGGACGTGGCCGAGCTCCAGGCGCGCTACGGCGCGTACTGGGGAAAGGGGCTGCGCGAGCAGCGGGTGGGGGCGCTCATGCGCGACCTGCTCGACGAGATGAAGGCGTGGGGGCTGATGCGCGGCCCCGACGGCGCGGGCCAGTACGAGGTGCTCCCCACGGCGGCCCGCCTCGCCGCCCACTACGGCGCCGGGACCGAAGCCGACCGCGAAGAGGAGGCGGATTGATGCAGGCGGACTTCTTCCGGGGCGGCACGCCCCCGCGCATGCTGCAGCTCCTGGACGCCATGCACGCGTCCGATCCCGACCGCTGGATGCCGCGCCGGCTCATCCTGCAGAACTACTGGCTCTTCGAGGAGCCGGAGGTGTTCCACTTCGCCCGGGGCAACCTGATGCTCACCGGGCAGAACGAGTCGGGGAAATCCACCGTCCTGGTCACGGCCATCACGCTGGTGCTGGACATGATGCTCACCCCCGACCGGGTGGACACCATGGGGAGCAGCGACCGCTCCATCCGCTACTACCTGATCGGCAAGGACGATTCGCCGCCCGAGCACCCCAACCACCACCGGGAGCGGACGGCCTACGTCGCGCTGGAGTTCGAGCGCGGCGCGTCCGGCGTGTACCAGACCATCGGCATCGGCCTGCGCTCGTCGCGCGACTGGACGAACCAGAAGGTGGAGCGCTGGGGGTTCGTGATCGACGGCTCCCGGCGGGTCGAGGAGGACGGCTTCCACCTGCACGACGGCCCCGGGCGCCGCCCGCTGCGCCCCGGCGAGCTGCGGACGCGGCTGGGGCGCGCCGGGCAGGTGTTCGAGGACCAGCGCGCGTACAAGGCGGCCGTCAACCAGGCGCTGTTCGGGTTCGGGACGGTGGAGGACTACGAGCGCTTCCTGGAGATGCTGCACGTGGTCCGCACGCCCAAGCTGGGCGAGGGGCTGAGCCCCAAGAAGGTCGAGCTGCTCCTCAAGGAGTCGCTCCCGCCGATCCGGACCGACAAGGTGGACGCCGCATCGGAGGTGTTCTCGAAGCTGGATTCCATCGAGGAGACGCTGGCCCACGTCCGCGAGCAGCTGGAGACCGCCCGCGCGCTGCAAGGTCCGCAGGAGGCCGCCGTGCTGGCCGCCGCGCGCGTGGCCGCATCCGCCTACCGCGAGGCCGCCCGGGAGCACCGCAAGCTCCGGAAGCGCCACGAGGAGCTGCTCGCGCAGCTGGAATCCGCCCGCGCCGAGACCGCGCGGCGGGAGGAGGAGCGCGCCCGCCTGGCCGAGGAGCGCGCCGCCCGGCAGGGGCGGCTCACCGTGCTCCAGGAGCAGCACCGCACCCACGGCGCCTTCGACCTCGAGGCGCGGCTGGGCGAGGTGCGCGCGGAGCGCGGCCAGGCCGTGGCCGCGCACGAGGCGCTGCGCCACGACCGGCAGCGGACGCAGGGGGCGCTGGAGCGCGAGGAGGCGCAGCTCGCCGCCGCCGTGCAGTCGTGGGCGCGGCAGCGCGAGCGCCTGGGGGAGAAGCTGGATTCGGTCGCCGACGCGGCGCGGCGGGCGTTCTGGCCCTCGCTGGAGCAGCGCGCCGCCCTGGCGCGCGACGCGCAGCCCGGGCTGGCCGTGGACGGCGGCGGCCCGATCGCGGCCGACCTGGCGCGCTCCGCCATCGAGGGCGAGGCGCAGCAGCGGCGCGGCGTGCTGGCGGCCATCCTCGCGGCCATGGACGCGCTCGGCGCCGCGGGGGGCCGGCTGGACGAGGCCCGCCGGGCGAGCGACGTGGCGCGCCGGGAGTACGGCCATGCCGACGACCGCTTCCGCGCCGCCGGGCGCGAGGCGGAATCCGCCCGCGCCGCCGCGGCCTCGGCGCTGGCGGAGTGGCGGGCGGAGAGCACGGAGCTCCGCGTCCCCGACGACGTCTTCGGCGCGGTGCTCGCGGCGCTGGAGGCGTACGAGCCGCAGGGGCGCCGCCCCGCCGCCGTGCTCGCCCCGCTGCACCCCGTCTTCGAGGCGGCGCAGGAGGAGCTGCGCGCGCGCATGCAGGAGACGGAGTTCCAGCGCCGCCGGCTGGAGGAGGAGGCGCGGGAGGTGGACGCGCGGCTCCGGCGCCTGGCCGCGGAGCCCGAGGTGGAGCCGGAGCGCTCGCCCGCGCAGGCCGCCGCGCGCCGCCTGCTGCGGGAGCACGGGATCGCGCACGTCCCGCTCTATGCCGCCTGCGACCTGGCGGGACCGCTGGCTGCGGACCCGGCGCTCGCCGCGCGGGTGGAGGCGGCGCTGCTGGACGCGGGGCTGCTCGACGCCCTGGTCGTCCCCGCGGCCGACGCGGAGCGCGTGCGCACGCTGCTGGACGCGCACGGCCTCGGCGACCGCTGGATCGCGCCGCCGCCGGGAGACCCGGCGGACGCGGGTTCCGGGGAGTGGCTGGTCCCGGTCCCC